>Ga0187892_10000845_pt1 | contig 76282 bp, 65 predicted proteins | sample MA1701073metaG_FD_139345 | JGI IMG/M metagenome (GOLD analysis project Ga0187892, IMG submission 139345) | Bio-ooze microbial communities from a basaltic lava cave in the Kipuka Kanohina Cave System on the Island of Hawaii, USA - MA170107-3 metaG ... | reverse complement strand
TTTTTGTAGTCCCGGCCCCCAACGGGCGTAGCCTTGTGGGCCGCTGTCGAAGCCAATACATTCGCGGTTGCAACAATGCCCCACAAGGGGGCAAGACTACGAAATTAAAGTAACACTGCACTAGGCTGCGCCTGTAAGGATTTCGATTTCCGCGGGCGATATTATTTACGCGGCCTTGCGCAAATAATATTCTTTCTTCGGCAAATAATATTCCTCCGCAGCCTGCAATTCCTTGGCGTTTTGCAAACGAAAGACTTCCTTGACCGGCACGATCTCGCCTTCTACCGTGACCAGCGAGCGTTCGTTCATGATTCTCGCGGCGGTTTCCTGCATAATGCGAATGCTCGACCGCAGCAGGTGATTCGCCCAAATGACGACGCTGACGCCGGCTTCTTCAAAAGCGCGCGTCGGCGTTTTGTAATACATCGTCGGCACGATCACCACCGGACAGGTGTTTTTCCATTCCCGCGCGAAGGCGAGAATTTCGTCCGCCGTCGATTTTTTGCTGTGAATCAAAAGCGCATCGGCGCCGGCGCGATGATACGCCTCGGCGCGCCGCAGCGCTTCTTTCATGCCCAAACCGGCGATCAACGCCTCGATCCGCGCGACGACGCAAAAATCCGCATCCTGCTGCGTGTCTTTCGACGCCTTGATCTTGCCGCAAAACTCATCGACATCGGCCAGCTCCTGCTCCTCGCCGTTGATGAACGAATTGGTTTTCGGAAAAATTTTGTCTTCGAGGCACATCGCCGCGATGCCGCGCTGCTCGAGCTTGCGCACCAGCCGGCGCACGTTGTTGAAATTGCCGTAGCCGGTGTCCGCATCCAGCAAAATCGGGATGTTCGTCGCATCGCTCATGAACTCGATAACTTCCAACACCTGCGTCCAGCTCGCTTCGTTGTTGTCGCGAACGCCCAGGGAAGCGGAAATCGACAGGCCGCTCGCCCAAATTCCTTTGAAACCGGTTTCTTCCACAATCTTCGCGCTCAAGCCGCTGTGCGCCTCCAGCAAAAATTCGGCTTCCGGCGAGCGCAACAAATTCTTAAACTGCTCGGTTTTCCTCATCATGATCAATTCTCCTAAAAGGCAAAACATTTAATCGCGTTCAGATTCAATTCAATCGTTTCGGTAAAATGGCAATGTCTGGCGTTGGCGCGGAAAAGCGAAGCCGCCTGCGCCGGAAAAAAACTCGTGCTCGCCGGCGACGGCTTGGCTTCGCGAACGAACTTGTAAGCAACCAACGAATCCATGATCTCCAAAATCCGCCCGCCGATTTCGCGCTGCGAATCAATCGTCTGCGCGCCGATGTGCGGCGTGAGCAAGACGTTGGGCAGCGCCGCCAGCGGCGAAACGTGGCCTTCTTTTTCAACTTGATGAACGTCCAGCGCCGCGCCGCGCAGCGTCTTGCCTTCGGTGAGCGCTTGATGCAACGCCGCTTCATCCACCACACCGCCGCGCGCCAGATTGATCAAATACGATCCCGCTTTCATTCGCGCAAGCGTCTCGGCGTTGATCATGTTGCGCGTTGCATTCGTCAACGGCACGTGCAGGCTCAAGAAATCCGCCTTCGCGATGACTTCGTCGCAATCCGCTAGTTTTATGCCTTTGCCGGCCAACTCCGCGGCGACTTCCGGCGAGGGGTTTTCAACGCAGCCGAGCACTTTCATGCCCCAGGCCGCGCCCATTTGGCCGGTCAGCGCGCCGATGTTTCCCGCGCCGATGATGCCGAGAACTTTGCCGCGCAGCGAGTAGCCGCTCAGCTCGTGTTTGGCAAAATGACCTTGCCGCAACATGCGGTCAGCATTCAAAAGATTTCGCGCCAGTGCCAGCATCAGCGCAAACGCCAGCTCCGCCACCGCCTTGGCGCCGGGCTCGGGAATCCGTTCGAGCCGGATGCCATGCCGGCGAACGTAATCCAAATCAATATTGTCCGTGCCCGAACCGGCGCGAATAATCAGTTGCAGCGCCGGCGCGCAACTCATCACCGCCGCGGAAATCGTCACGCCGCTGCGGCAAATCAGAACTTCTCGATCACGAATCAACGATTTAAGTTTGTCTTCCGAGGCGTTAAAAGCGCAAACCACATCATGCTGCTCGCGCAGCCTGGCAATCGCCTCCGGATCAATCGAGCTTGTAATCAAAATTCGCATGGTATCTCCTCGTTAGTCGTCTTGCCCGCTGTTGGGGCATTTTATAATCGATATATTTTATTTTAAAAAGCGGCCCGCAAGGCTAGGCTCGCCGGGTCGGGGTTACGATTTGAATTAAATCCGAAACCGGCGCCGGCCAGATAATCGGCAAAAGCGGAGGAAAATTTCTTCGCGCCGGGATAACAGAGATGGTCGCCGTCGAGAAATTCCTCGTCCCGCAGCTCATTAACCAGCAGCGCGTGATCTTTGTTAAAAATTTCGGCGCCGTGGCTGGATTCGATTTCGGCCATCACCGCGCTGAATTCCTCGTAGGCCGGCTTGGCTTTCATGCCGGCCAGAAAATTTTTGTGCATGGGAAGATTAGCCACAACAAACGGAATCTGCCGTTCCTGCAAATACGCCAGGGTTTTGAAAAAATATTCTTTTTGCTTTTCAACCGGAACGGCGCTGAAAAAGCCGCGATCCTTTTCACAATCGAACTGGCTGCGATCGGCGTAATGCTTTTCGTTCAACAGATAGCCGTTTTCAATTTTTTCGACTTCACGGCGGACTTCGGCGCCGGCCTGGCCGGTGGTGATTCTTTTGATCAAACCGGCAAACAAATATTTCTTTCTTCCCGTCGCGCTCAACGCGCCCAAATTGCTGCTCTTGTAAAACATCGACAGCAAGTTGACCGGATTTTTGATGAACAGCGGCGAATACTTGCCGTCGCTGACGTGATAGTGAAACATCTGCGCGTCGGTGCCGAGCACAACCAACTTCGGCGCCTGCTCGCGCCGCCCGAGCAAATCTCTCAACAAAAAGTAGCCTTCAAACGGCGACAGTTGATAGACGCCGTAATTGAACGCCGTCGCGCCCAATTTCTCCTCGAAGACGGAGGGAACAAAGCCGTCCGCGGTTTGCGAATCGCCGATGAAAAGAATGTCGACTTTTTCCAAATTGTCGTATTCTTTTTTGCTGTCGACGAAGGCGGCGTAATCCACCGGCCTGCCGCAATCCAGCAGCCGCGAGAGGGCAAGATCGATGGTGAAAATGATGGCCAGGAAAAGCGCGAATTTGATGATGAATTTTTTCATTTTCTATCAAAACTGAAAGTAAATAAACTGCTGCCCGGCGGAAGTGCTCAAATAAAGAATCGCGAGCGTCACGGCCACGTAAGCCGGCCAGCGGATCAGCGCAGGTTTGCTCGTCAATGACAACATGAACGGCTTGTCTTTTTCCAAATAATGCGCCAGCTCCAAAATCGTGATGAGCATGAGATTGATCGCGAGCGCGCCGGGCGTGATGAAATCGAAGAGGCTGGCGAGCGGCGCGAACACAAACATGTTTTTGAGCAGCAGCATGGCATCGGCCAAACTGTTGGCGCGGAAAAAGAGCCAGCCGAGATTCACCAGCGCAAACGTCGAGATAATTTGAAGCGCCTTGAGCGCGAGCGGGCGTTTGTTCAAACCGATCAGCCCGATCAACGCGTCTTTATAAGGCCGCGAAATGATGGCGAAAATCAAGTAGAATCCGTGCAGCGCGCCCCAGATCACGAACGTCCAATTGGCGCCGTGCCAGAGGCCGCTGATGAGAAAAGTGATGAATAGGTTGTAATACCATCTCCACTTGATCGCGCGATTGCCGCCGAGCGGAATGTAAACGTAATCCTTGAACCAGGTCGAGAGCGAGATATGCCATCTTTTCCAAAACTCGGAAATCGATTGCGCCGAATAAGGCTTGTCGAAATTCTTCATCAAATTGACGCCGAAGATTTTCGCCGCGCCGATGGCGATATCCGAATAACCCGAGAAGTCGCAAAAAATCTGAAAGGCAAAGAAGATCGTGGCAAGCACGACTTGCAGGCCGTAATATTCACCCGGGTTGTTGTAGACGAGATTGACGGAGGCGGCGAGCCGGTCGGCGATCACCACTTTTTTGAAAAAGCCCCAGAGCATGAGGCGCAAACCGTCGGTGACGCGGCCGGCGTCAAATTTATAGCGCAGGCTTTGCAATTGCGGCAGCAAGTTGCTCGAACGCTCGATGGGACCGGCGACGAGCTGCGGGAAGAACGTGACAAACAAGGCGAACTTGCCGAGATGCCGTTCCGGTTGAATCGCGCCTTTGTAAACGTCGATGGTGTAACTCAAGGTTTGAAAGGTGTAAAAAGAAATGCCGACCGGCAGCAAAAGATTGGCGACGGGAACGGCATAAGACACGTTCAAAGATTCAAACAGCGCGCGGAAACTTTCATTGAAAAAATTGAAGTATTTGAACACGAACAAGAGGCCGAGATTTGTCGTCAGGCTCAACCACAGATACTTTTTGCGCCGAGCCATGTCGGGCGTCGCGCTCATTTTCATGGCGACGTAATAATCGATGAAGCTGGGAAACATCATCAACACGATGTACTCGGGCTTCCAGCACATGTAAAAATAGCAGCTCCCGGCGAGCAACAGCAGCCACCGCCATTTGAAAGGCGTCAGGAAATACATGATGACGATGGCCGGGAAGAAAATCAGAAATTCATACGAGTTGAATAACATGATGATTTTGGTATCTAAAACGTAAAACGTGAAAAGCGTAAAACGTAATCAATTTAAAACGTAAATCTTTTTTATGCCGCCATTCGATAAACACGTTCCGGAGTTTGCGTCGTGACGCGGGACTGGCGAGCGGCGTCGCGGACGAAAAGCTTGTGCCACATTTCCACCGTAAGAATCCGGCCGATCATTTCCGCGAAGTTGCCGGTGCGGCTCACGTGCTCTTCGAGCAGCATTTGCAAGCTGTGACGATTGAACAGGCGCGAGCTTTGCGGCCAGCGGTCGATCAAGATCGAGGCAATCTTTTGCTGAAACTCCGGCGAGGTGCGGATCATTTCGTCGTAATCAATCATTTTATTTGCCGCCGGCTTTTGGCGCGACATGAAGCTGTTGGCTTGCCGGCGCAAAACTTTTGCGGCGCGGCGCAGTTGCGTTTTGCCAAAGCCCGCGGTCAAGGGCAAGCCCGTGCGTTCCCACGGAATGCGCGCCAGCGCCGGCGTCAAGGCGTGGATCGCATGACGTTGCAGCGGTTTGTCGGAGCTGCGCTGCATCGGCGCCAGCTCGCCGATTAAATCCAACATTCTCTTGTCGAAAAACGGGCAGCGAACTTCCACGGCGGTGCGCAGGATTTGCGGGCCAAAAGCCGAGAAGCGATGTTGAAATTCTTCCAGCCAGAACCAATCAACCAGCGCCGGCGAGTCGCTGGGTTTTTGGCGCTGCGCCCGCACAAATTCATCGATAAAATCAAAATCGTTTTGAAAAAGCGGTTGCGCCTCTTCGTCGATCAGATCGACGCGCATCGACGAGCCGAGCGCGAAATCGCGAATATTCTCGCTGTTGATTTCGGCGCGGAGCCATTGCGCGGGATCGGTTTGGCGCAATAACCGGCGCCAGAACAAATCTTCGGGATCGTACATGCTGTCGAGCGGCGTGATGCCGTCGTAAACCATGTTCACGGTCTCCGCCAAGCTCGGCAGCAAACGCCGCGCGTTGGCGTGAAAGCAATTGAACATGCCGTCGGTGATATAAACCGAACGTTCCATATCCATCGCCGCTTCATTTGCCACGATCGGGCTAAAAAGATTCGGATAGCCCGCGGTTTCGGCGAGACGCTGCGCGATCTCCGCGTCTTTGCATCCGGGATTGCCCATGGTAAACGTCAGCGCGTCCTGTTGATTCGCCAGCAGTGCCGAGAGGATCAAGCGCGAATCGACGCCGCCGCTGAGCGGCAGGCCGAGGCGAAAATCGCCATCGCTTTGCGATTGCATCACGTCTTTCCAGGTTTCAACGAAGCGCTGTTGAATTTCTTTTTCCTGGCGCGGCGCGGCTTCGTGGAAATCCATTTTCCAATAGCGCTCAAGGCGCAAACGGCCTTGACGAAAAACGGCGAACGACCCCGCCGGCAGCACTTGCACTTCCTGAAAGAAAGTGTGCATGCCGAGCGGCAAGCCATGCCGCAAAAAACTCAGAATGCCGTAATGGTCGATTTCACGGGAAACCCACGGCAGCGTGAGCAATGCCTTCACTTCCGGGGCGAAGGCAAAATTTTCTTTTTGCTGCGCGAAATAAATGGGGCGCAGGCCGCCGCGATCTCCAGCCAAGAGAAGCTCTTGCTGGCGGGCATCCCACAATGCGAGTTGAAAAAGCCCGTTGAATCGCTGCAAAGCCTCTGCGCCCCAACGAACCATCGCATGAAGAACGACTTCCGCTTGAATTTCCGCCGCTTCGCCTTGCAGGCCGTGCAAGCCGAGTTCCTTTTGCAGCTCGCCGGCGTTGTAAAGCTCGCCTTCGAAAGCGAGCAGATACCGCTCGTCCTCACTCAACCGGCACTGCGGCGTGCGCGTCAACGTGCCCAGGCTGACGATGCCGAGCGTCGCGCCTTGCCAATGCTCCTTCGCCCATTGATACCAGGGAAAATGAATCAACGGCTCGATCAGATTTTGCATTTGACGATTGGCGGCTTCGAGACGCATCCTTGGCTGTACAAGTCCTAAAATTCCAGGCATAGTTTCCTCTGCACGAACTGGGTTGGTGATGAGAGATTTCGTTATATAATGATAAACTTTTTCTTGACGCTATTGGTTAAGGCAAGGCAAGTGCCATAAACGTGTTCGAAATGAGAAGGAAATGCGCGCTTGTAATCACTTGATTTATTGCAGAATTTTCCGCCGGGCCGGCGAGCGGAAAAATTGGCGGCGAGCGAACGTAACATTTTATTTCGATCTGCTTGGCTTAAAATAACGGCGGGCGTAATAGATTGTGCCAATGTGCAATGGTTTACTGTGACAGTGAGTGCGATCATGTTGAAACTTGAAATTTTAAAATAATATTGCAGCAAAATAAAAACGGCCTTAGGCGGATCGCTTAAGCGATCACCCGAGGCCGTAAAAATACATGTATCAAAGCTTCGCTCACAGAAACGAAATCCCACAGAATTGAAAATCAAAGTCAATTCAGTGGTCGGAACCTTGTTCTGTTTGTAAAAATTTTAGGTTCTAAAAATTTCAGCTCGTTTCCAGGCTTTGCGCGGCGGAATACGTGCAGGACATTTCCGTCACAAAATTCTTACACTTTCGGCTCATCCAGTTCCGGAGGAATCGCCATTCTCCCCACGCAATCGGAAACATGTTGAAATAATTAAAAAATGCGGCGAGCCAGCTCATTTTTCGCTCGCCGGTGAGGCGGTAATAATACCAGGCTTTTTTGAAAACAAAAAACGCCGGCAGATCGACGGCCAGCAGCCACAGCACCGGATGCGGCTGGCGAATCAATAGGATGATCAGCGCGATGAAGGCGATGATCTGCGCGTTCATTTTCCAAATGTAATCCTGCGGCAGCGGCCACGACCAGTTGAAATAGCGCGTGATCATTGCCATTTCGTAATACCCGTCGCGGACGCCGCGCCGCCAGAAATGGCCGAAAGATTTCATGTCGATGTCGTGATGAGCCATGCGCTCCGGCAGGCGGAAAATTTTGAAATTCTTTTGGCGCAGGCGATAGCCGAGATCGATTTCCTCGGCGCCGAACAACGACTCATCGTAGCCACCGGCTTCGCGCAACACGGTAACACGAAACAGGCCGCCGCCGCCGGGCGCTTCGATTTCTCCGAGCGGGGCGGTTTTCCAGCCGAGATCAAAAAAGCGATTGTAGAGGCTTTTCTGCGGATTGACTTCCTGCAATCGCCCCACCACGACGGCCATGCGCTCATCTTCAAAAACCGGCAGCGCGTGATTCAGCCATTCGGAATCCACCGTCATGTCGCCGTCGACGAAATGAACATACTCGCCGGTTGCCGCGCGCAGGCCGGCGTTTCTGGCCAGGCCCGGCGTCGCGGGCTGCTGCTTGAGCGCGATGATTTTGATGGGAAATTGCCGCGCGATTTCCAGCGAGCGGTCGGTGGAATTGTTGTCCACAAAAATGATTTCCTTTTGATCTTGCGGATAATTGAGGCGCATCAGCGCTTCGACGCAAGCGGCCAAATGTTTTTCTTCGTTGCGGCCGATGATGACGAAAGAGACTTTGGGATACGTTTTCATGTCGCGGTGTTGCTCCGACCGTTTCTTTTTTACAAGGCAACAGGTTCGTAGTAGCCGCCTTCAGGCGCCGGCGTTTCAGCAAAACGACAATGCCTGAAGGCTACGCCCATTGGGCATCACTACAAAACTTATTTCATGAATGAACATTTCCGAACCAGCCGGGTTTGGCCGGTTTGCATGACGTAAAAATAAACGCCGTTCGCCAGGTTTTTCGGCAAAAAGGCAACAGAATGCTTTCCGGCTCGATACGAGCCTTCTACCAGCGTTGCAACTTCCTCGCCAATCAAGTTATAAACTTTGAGGGTGACCGGCGCGTCCTCCGGCAAGCCAAAGCGAATAACAGTGCTCGGATTAAAAGGATTAGGATGATTCTGATACAACTCGATGCGATCAGGAATCGCCGCGGATTCTTTTTCCGCCGAATGACCTTTCGCCGGCGCGCTCTGGCTTGGCGCTGAAGCTGATTGCGCCAGCAACGCCATGTCCATCACCAAGTCACTGCTGGCAATGTGATGTTGATGAATCTCGACCGCCAGCACGTTGGTTCCGATCACCAGCTTGTTCAAATGCGCCGCCAGGTCGATGGTCTCATACACACCGCCCTCGTGTGAAAACGCCAGCGTCGAATAGCTGATCGGCCCGGACGGCATGGATCGCCGCGCGACTTCGGAGCCGTTCAGATAAGCCACGAAACCGTCATCGTAATTCGCCAGCAAATTTAATTGCAAGTAAGTCGCCGGATCATTGGCCAACGTAAACGTTTTCCTGAAATAATACGTGCTATTTCCCGCCGGCAGCGACGTGGTGATGTAGGTCTCACCAAATCCCAAAATGCCGTTGCCGCTCGGCCAACTGCCGTCATTAAAACTCGTTTGCTGCCAAGCCGTGCCGAGATTCGTGCCGCTGGCTTCATATTTCCAAGCGGAATTCTTGGGAATCAGCGTCGAAAGCGTGCTGGCCTGCAACTCCATGTCCATAACCAGGTCAGTACTTTCAATGTGGTGTTGATGAACTTCGACGGCGAGAACGTTGGTTCCGATCACGAGCTTGCTCAAATGCGTCGTGAGATCGATGGTTTCATAAGCGCCGCCTTCGTGCGAAAAAGCCAGCGTGGAATAGTTGACCGGCCCGCCCGGCATGGATTGCCGCGCGACTTCGAAACCGTTGAGATAGGCCACGAAACCGTCGTCGTAGTTTGCCAGCAAGTTTAATTGCGAAAACGTCGAGGGATCGCTGGACAAAGTGAACGTCTTGCGGAAATAATACGTGCTGTTTCCTGGCGGCAGCGGCGTGTAGATGTAGCCCTCGCCAAATCCCAAAGCGCCGTTTCCGCTCGGCCAACTGCTGTCATTAGAATTTACTTGCTGCCACATCGCGCCAAGATCGCTGCCGCTGGCGTCGTATTTCCAGACGGAGTTTTTGGCGATCAGCGTCACCGTGCTGCTCGTGAGCGTGGTGGCGCTCGCTTCGTTGGAATAAGCGGAATTTCCGATGTTATTATGCGCGCGGACGCGATAAAAATACGTCGTGCCGCCGGTCAAGCCGGTGTTGGTATAACTGGTCACGTTCGCGCCCACGGTGGCGATCTCAGCGTAAGCGCCCCCGGAAATTTTCCGCTCGATTTTAAAACCGCTTTCGTTATTGGCCTGGTCGTTCCACGTCAGATTGATCTTCTCGCTGCCGGCGGCGGTGGCGACGAGATTGTTCGGCGCAGCAGGCGGCGCGGTGTTTTGAATGCCTTTTAGCATGGTAAAGTAATCGCGCACACCGCCGAGATCATCCAGAAATTTCACGTCGACGCGGTTGCTGTCTATGTCGAGCACGACTGAGCCGAGCACGTCGAGCGATTGATACATAGCCGGATGATTGAGCGGGCCGCCGCTCGTTGACGCCGAGCTGCCGGCCACAATGTAAACCGCGCCTTGATGGCTGGCCGATCCATACGTCGCTTTGGTGTAAGCGCCGTTGCCATCGACGCGGCCGCTGCCGCCATCTAAAATGTTGTTCGTGATCAGCGAGATCGATTGGCCGTAATGGCCGTCCAAAAGAAACGAGCGCTCGTAGGAATGGCTGTGGCCGGATAAAACCAAATCGACGCCGCTGTTTTCAAAAATCGGCAGGGCGTTCTGGCGCATTTCGATCTCATTAAGCTCGGCATCGGAATCGTGCGAGCCTTTGCTGTAAGGCGGATGATGCCACAAAGCGATAGTCCAGGGCAGCGTGTTAGCCGCCAAATCCTGCTGCAGCCAGGTGAGCATGGCGCCGTTGGGCGCGCGGGAAATATCGTGCGAATTTAAACAAATGAAATGAATGTTGGCGTAATTGAATGAATAATACGCTTCGGTTCCGCTCGGCACGCCGCCGGCCTCGGCGTTCGCCGGCAAGGTGAAGATGTCGTAAAACACGCCGCTTTGCGTCGGCGAGGAGGCGCTGCCGGCGTCGTGGTTGCCGAACGCCGGCCACAAAACCGATTTTCGCAGCGTGGCGGGATGCATGTCAAAAACCGCAGCTTGATATTCCGCGTCGGTTCCATTGTCGTAAGCATTGTCTCCCAGCAGCACAAATAAATCCGTGTGCGTGGCGCCGGTGAAATTATGATACGCGTCGCGCACGCGTTGCTGCGCCGAATTGCCGTAACCGGCGTCGCCCAACAACCAAACGCGCGTCTTCTTGACGACGCCGGCCGGCGGATTGGTGATAAAATAGAAATCAGAACCGCCGGCCAACGTCCCGGTCGTGGTACCTACCGAATAATAATATTTGGTGTTGGGCGAAAGATTGCTCAGTTGCACGACGTGCTCCGTGGTCAAACTTAAATTCTCCGCGCTCAACGAAAGGTTGGAGAGGTTGGTGCCATATCGCACGCGGCTATTGGCCGCGATATTGGTGCGCCAGCGCACGACGATGCTGTTCGGCGTGCCGATTTGCAGATAAGGCGCCCGCACCACGCTCACGGTTCCGCCCGCGTTCGATTGCGTGTTCAACTCCATGTCCATCACCAAGTCGCTGCTGGTGACGTTGGTTTGGTGAACCTCGACCGCGAGCACGTTGGTTCCGACAACCAGCTTATTCAAATGCGCCGTCAAGTCGATGATTTCATAAACGCCGCCTTCATGAGAATTGGCGGGGGTGGAATAAGCAATCGGCCCGGCCGGCAAGGAACGCCGCGCGACTTCCGAGCCGTTCAAATAGGCGACGAAACCGTCGTCATAATTCGCCAGCAGCGTTAGACTTGAAAAGGTCGCGGGATTTACGGCCAGCGTGAAAGTATGCCGGAAATAATACGTCAGGTTTCCCGCCGGCAGCGGCGTGGTGAGATAATTCTCGCCGAATCCGAAAATGCCATTGCCGCTCGGCCAACTGCCGTCATTAAAACTCACTGGCTGCCAGGCGGCACCCAGATCGCTGCCGCTGGCGTTGTATTTCCAAACGGCGTTTTGCGCAACCAGCGGCGCCGCGCTGTGACTCTTCAGCTCCATGTCCATCACCAGGTCGCTGCTGCTGCTGGTGATTTGATGAACCTCGACCGCGAGCAGGTTGGTTCCGGCCACCAGCTTGTTCAAATGCGCCGTCAAGTCGATGATCTCATAAAATCCGCCCTCGTGAGAAGCGGCAGAGGTTGCATAAGAAATTGGCCCACCCGGCATGGAACGCCGCGCGACTTCCGAGCCGTTCAAATACGCCACAAAACCATCGTCATAATTCGCCAGCAAAGTTAATTGTGTGTAAGTTGCGGGATCATTGGCCAAGGTAAACGCCTGCCTAAAGTAATAGGTCATGCGTCCCGCCGGCAGCGCCGTGCTGATGTAACTTTCGCCGAAACCAAAGATCCCGTTGCCGCTCGGCCACGCGCCGTCATTAAAACTCGCTTGCCGCCAGGACGCGCCAAGATCGGTTCCGCTGGCTTCATATTTCCAAATAGAGTTTTTGGCAACCAGGATGGCGGCATTGGACTGCGCCTGGCTGTCATGCGGCGGCATGCAAACAAAAAACAAGAAGAACGAAGAATAGACGAAACGTGATAAAGATTTAAACATTTTAGTGCTCCGGGTAATATCGCAGTTAGTCGCTTTATTCGGTTATAAGATTTTGATAGACAAGAGTACTTTACAAACAGAATAAGTTTTGCCGCGCCCACTGATTGAAAAACCCCACTGATAAAACTTTATGGTTTAATCTGTGGAATTCTTCAATCCGAGGGAATTTTGCACACAATCAAAAACACACGCGGATATAAAGCTTTTCCGTGTGAGTTTTTGATCTGTGTGTGCTGCCCGCAGGTTACTCACATATTCAGCTTTTGAATTACGACGTCAAAGTTGCGTTATGCGATTGCCCCGACGGGCACAACCAGCTCAGGCCATTCGATTGCCGGCGCGCGTCGGCGCGCGGGCGTCACCATTTTCGTTGCGAGCACGCGTGGCGTTTCAAGCCAGTACGCTTGCAAAGCCGAGGGCTTGGGCCGCCGGCGCCGTATTTTTTCGCGAAGCAGCAAGCCGAAAAATCTGCCTCCGGCGGCAAGCGGTTTCAAAAATTTTGGCAAATCGCCGGCGGCGCCCATCGAGGCTTTGAGATGATTGATCAAATAATCCTTGCGATCGCTGAAATTTGACAGCAGAAAAAAACGATAAATTTTCTGCATCGTCCGCTTCAATTCCAGCGACGAAGCCGGTTCGTGTTTGTCCAAAGGAAACAACTCGACACGCGGCTTGGCATGAAGCTGCTCGATGGGCTGCAGCGCGGCGGCGGGAAGCTTGACGTTGGCGAACTCCGACACACTCCGCAAGGCGCGCGCGATTTCGTTCGCCGCTTCGAGCTGATGAGTTTTTTCCAAAAATTTTTGCCAGTTCAGTTCACCGCCAATATTGCGCAGAAACTCAGCGATCAAGTTGAGCGCCAGCCACGGCGAATGATGAGAAAATCGCCGGCACAGCACGAACAAAATATCTTCCGGCGCCAGGAGATGAATCGGCACCGGACGGGCCGGCTGCCGTTGCGGAGAATGCCGCATTTTTCTAAGCAATTGGCGTGAGGAGAACTTTTGTGACGCCGCCCACCAGCGCGGCAAAATGGCCGATCCGTTTTGAAAAATTCCGCCGGTCACGGCCTGCTCGAATTTCTTTTCAACAACCGGCGCAGAATCCTTCGCCAGAGGTTTTTTCGTCGCCAGAATTTCAACCTCACCTATTTGTTCCAGATTCGGATGCGGCAGCAATTGTTCGGAGCCACCGGTGAGCAGAGCAACCGGAATGAAACCGGCGTTGGCAAGCGACTGCGTCATCGAGGTGAGCGCCTCGTAGGCTTTCAAGTCACGCGCGGCGGTGTGGCGGACCGTTGTCTCCCATTGCTGCAAGGCCTCCGCCGGCACGCTTTCATCGTTGGCCGATTCATCCAAAAAAGTGTGAAGCCGGCCCAAGGTTCCGAAGCAGGCGTTGTAAAGCCCGAATTTGAAATGATCGGGACGAAGCTGTTCGAGAATATCGTTGGGAAGCGGAACGCCCAACACCTCCTGCACAAAAGTCAGCGCGCAAAAAACCGAGCCTTGCATGTGAGCGCGCCGGGTGATCTCGCTGAACAATTGCCAATCGAAGTTTCCGCCGCAAAGCCGGATGACTTCCGCCATGTCGCAAAATTGGATCATTTCCTCGAACCCGTGGCCCTCGGAATGAACGCAGAGATGAAAAAGCAAATCTTCCCAAGACATTCTCCAAGCGCGGCTTTTTTGCAAGCGGCCGGGGGTGGCGCGGTTCCAAATCTCCTCGATGGGCGCGCGGAACTCCTGATCGCGGCGTTCTTCCGGCGACCATTCGCGCTGACTGAGATTCCATTGCAGATCGATCCAAATGCCCTTGCTGTGATTGACGAAATGATAGCCAAAGCCGTATTTGTCTTTGAACGGATTGGCCGCCAGTTGAGGATGATAGCCGGCTTCGCCGAGAATGTTTTTGGCATGCTCGAAATCTTTTTTCGGCACGAGCAGATCCAAATCGCCGATCGGGCGCAGGCCAGGCTCACGATACACGGTGTGCAACAAATGCAGCTCCTTCATCATGATCACCGGTATCTGCGCCGCCTCGAGTATCGCGAACAGTTGATCAAGCTCAATGATCAGCAGACGGTTTCTCTGGCGGTTGCGGCGGGAAATTTGTTCGAGCTTCATGCGCATGATTTCCGGCACGCGCGACCACCACTGCGGCTCGCGATGCAAATGCCGGTACAGCAGCGGCGTCATGCTTTGTTCGACCGAACGCTGCAAGAGTTTTTCCCAGTCAACCTGCGGTCGCAGCAAAGCGTCGAGCTTCACACGGATTTGTTCATCTATATCGAGCCGGGCGCAGCCGAGGAGAATGCGTTCTTCCAATCCCAGCACTGATGGAAATTTTTCAGACATTTTTCTAAGCCTTCCATTTGAAACATTTTTTTACACCACGTCTCCAGCAGACCTACGGCTCGTGGAATCTACAACTCGTAGATTTACGCATGTTGGGGTTGTTGCCCCAGGCACTCCAACATGCGACGATCCTGATGGTCGAATGGTTTGAGAATTAACAGTGTGGCGAGATAAATCGCCACGGCCATGAGAAGCTGCGGGATCAAATGCCATTCGCCGGTGAGCTTCAAGACGAACAACATAACCATCGCCGCCAAGCCGGGCTTCAAAAATTGCGACAGTCGCAAAACCGGCCGCACAATTTTGCGCAGATAATAAATTTGCAAAAGAACCGAGGCGCTGACGCAGATCAGCGTGGCGATGCACGCGCCAATCATGCCCATCGCGTCAATCAAGAAATAGTTCAAAACCAGGTTCCACACCAGCCGGTAAACGTTCACCCGCAGATCCAAATTGGGATGGCCCGAGATCACCAACGCATTGGCAAAAAGCCTCGCCAAAGTATATGGCAGCGCCACCCAAATGAGAATCTTCAAACCCGTCACCGCGGGCGCGAAATCCGGCCCGTAGAAAAAGAGCAGAAACTTGGCGCTCAGCGCTTGCACGAGTATCGCTGCGGGCAGATAAAACATGATCGTATACTGCGCGCCTTTTTCAATGAGCAAGCTAAAATTTTCGCGGGCGTGATGAAACATCCGGCTCAAGGTCGGATAGACCGCGGTGAGAACGCCGCCGCCGATAAAAGCAATGAGATCCATCAGGCGATAGCCGGCGCTGAAGTGGCCGACGGCTTCGGTGTCGGTCATGCGCGATAGCATGAGAATGTTGACACGCCAATAAACCGCGGCGAGAATGGCCATGCCGGCGAAGGTCGGCGCGACTTTGAGCAAGGCGCGAAAGACTTGCCGATCCCAAATCCGCTGCGGCTTGCCGACGTATTTGATTTGCGCCAGCCACGTCAGCAGCGCAGCGAGGGCGCGGCTGATGACGAAGCCCGCCAGTAGCGAGTTCATGCCCAGGCCGAAAAAAATAGTTCCCAACCCCAGAACGACGCGCACGGCAGTCTCGACGATCTGAATGGCTCCGGCCACCGCCATTCGGTCGAAGGCGTGCAGGACGGACATCAAAACGTAGATGACAACGGTCGGCAGCAGCGAAAAGCTGACGATAAACAAGCCGCGAAAAATTCCCGGATCGTATCCCAGCAGTTTGGCGGAGATGAGCATTAAAATCTGCGCAACCAGCGCCGAGACCAGGCCGACCGCGGCGGCGCTGTTGAAGATCGCATGCCATTTTGCCTGGCATTTGCCGATCTCGCGAATGATGTAGCCGCGCAAACCCATGCCGGCGATCCCCTCAAAAATCGCGACCATGGAAAGTGCGAAGGTATATTCTCCCAAGCCGGCGGCGCCGTCGATTCGCGCCAGGGCGATCACGAACAACATGCCGAGCAAGGGATTGATAATTTGCACCAGCAGCAAAGACGAGGCGTTTTTTATGATTTTAGCAGACACGTCGAATCTTCTCAGTTACGATTTCTCAGCGAAAAAATGCGGCCTACTAAGAAAATGTTTTCACTTGATAAAACTTCCATAATCTTCATTGGAAATGATTTTCGTCATCGCGCAAACCAAGCCGAAATAAAACCACAAAATCGGAATACGGGCGATTTCTTCGTAATCGACCAGGCAGTGAATGGCAAAAGCCACCAACCCGCCGGCAATGCCGATACCGATCATCGCCACCTCCGGCGAGGCCTGCTTAGCCAAGGTCAGGCCGCGCCACCAAATCGTGCCCAGGATGGCCAAAAACACAATCAGGCTGACGATGCCCAATTCGGCGGCGAGCAAGAGGTACATGTTATGCACTTTGGCCTGGAAGGTAAATGGAATCGCGGGATCGCCATAGCTCGGCAGCGACTGGCGATAATTGCCAAAGCCGACGCCGAGCGGATGATCCTGAATGATTTGCAGCGCAATGCGCGCCATCGGCTCGCGCGTGGCAAATGAGCCTTGGTCCCGGCTGGTAAACCGCGCGATAAAGGTGTTGAGGTTGATCAACACAAATGGAATCATCAGCAGCAGAACGAGTCGCAGGCCGCGCAAGGCGCGCTGCCGCAGCGCCGGGCGGAGAATCATGGCAAAGAACACGAGGCCGCAGCCGAGGGCGGCGCCGATCCACGCCCCGCGCGACAGCGTGGCGACCAGGGCGATGCCGCCGATGACGAGAGTCGCGCCGGCGAGCAGGCGATAACGTTTGCTCTCTGCAGCGATGGCAACCGCCAGCGCCAGCGGCAACACCAAGCCGAGAAACCGCGCCAGTTGGTTGGCATGTCCAAACGTTCCACCGACGCGAATCTCGACATCTCCGGTGTTGAGTTTTTGGGTCATGACTTTATCCGGCTCGCCGACAAGCTCGATACCCAACTGGCCGCCGGATAATTTTTGCGCATACGCCAAAAAACCTTCGAGCATCGTCATGATAAACAAAACCGTCACCACCTGCCGCAATGCTCTTGGCGTGTTGACGCTGTTGGCGACGATGACCACCATGATCATGCGAAAGAGGCGGATGACTTCAAATAGCGTGAGGCTCGGCTCTTTGGCAAAATTGGCGGAAAGAATGGCCAAGAAAAACAAACCGGCGAGCAGCCATTTTAAAATGCCGGGCTGAAGCGAGCGCCGCTGCTGGCGCGGAACGGAAACCATGTATTTGACCCATAACGCCAGCAGCGTGAAATCCAGCAGGCTGGCGGCGATGCGATAATCGCCGCCGAGCTTTTCGTTGTAGTAAAGGCTGAAATCAAAACCGGTCAGCGGAATGGCAACGACCAGCGCGGTCAGCAAAGCCAGGTGGCGCTGCCCGATCCACAACAAACCGATCACCGCGGCGAAGATAACGGCCAACACACCCAGCCATTTATCCGGCAAGCTCGGCAGCTTGTAGGCAAAAAGCGCATACGCCGATAAAATTCCCGCTAAAGCCAGCAGGCGAAAATATTTTGATGACGGGTTTGCTGCGATAACGTTCATGATCGGTTGTGGTTGTATATCCTTTGAAAAAGCCTCGAACTTAGTCCCAACAGCGGATAGAAACAACGCAACTGATAAAAAGCAGTTTCCATCCGTTGTGTTGTTTCTATCAGTTGGGAAATTGGTTATAAAACTTTCAAAAGCGCGATGATAGAATCATACCGCTATCCGCACTTCATCTCAAACATCGAAAAAGCATGACGGCGCCGCGAATAAGATCGCGAGTTTTCAACGGTTCGCCGAGGCTCGCGAGATTTGGCGTCGCCCTGACGGGCGCAGCCCGCCGCGCCGATTCGGGTCAGGCCGTTTTCACTCATCGAACCCGCCGATTTTTTCGCGGCATCCTTGGCGATGGGAGATAAACGGTTCAAACATTCAACATTGTTTGCCGCGGCGGTAGCGGCATGATTGCTCTTGCGTCCGCCGAACATCGTTAATTGAGCCAAACGCCGCAGCCGGGCGATTGCGGTCTGCGCGGCGAGCGGCACGATTTTAAAAATTATATTCGTGATCAACATGGTTTGCTGCCTCCTCACGTGAATTTGACTGCGACTTCTCGTAAATGTCATGCCTGCCCAGGCCGCAGGCCAGGGATGACATGAAATGACATGAAAATTTTACTTGCAGTGCCAACCTTACACCCTCCGAGGTGTTGGAGCATGGATCAATGGCGGGCGATGATTCGGCACAACCATCGATCCATGACTCCAAACACTTCACGACGCCTCGCTTAGTACGCTCCGGAACCCAACAGCACATTGAAAGGCGTTTTAAACAAAATTTTCAGATCCAACAGCAGGCTTTGGTGCATGGCGTAATACTTGTCGAGCGCGACCCAGTCCCGAAACGAGGCGTCGCTGCGGCCGCTGATTTGCCAGAGTCCGGTGAGGCCGGGTTTCACCTGCAGGCGCGTTTCCGACCAAGCCGGCTCGAATTTCAGCTCTTTGCGCGCCAAGGGGCGAGGGCCGACAAAACTCATCTCACCGCGCACGATGTTGAACAATTGCGGAATTTCATCGAGGCTGAGCTTGCGGAGAATTTTGCCGATGCGCGTCATGCGCGGATCGTTTTCAATTTTAAAAATGGGGCCGTCGACCTGGTTCAAGTGTTTCAATTGATCCTGGCGCTGCGCGGCGTCCTGCACCATCGAGCGGAATTTAAGCATGAAAAATTCGCGGCCGCCAAGCCCGCAGCGGCGCTGGCGAAAAAACACCGGGCCGGGGCTGTCGAATCTGATCGCCAGGGCGATGACGCCCATGACCGGCAGAAAAAACATCAGCAGAATCAGCGCAAAGAACAGGTCGATGCCGCGTTTGCTGAAATCGTAGAGCCGGCGGCGGTGCTGCCCCGGCAACGACGGCGCCGCCGTCGAAGCGGCAATCGTCGTGATGTTGTAATTCTTTTCCAGCAAATTCACGGCGGCGGGCTGCAATTGATCTTTCACCACCACGGCGCCTTGGAGGTTTTGCCGCGGCCCGACTTTGCTGTCGCGCGTGATGACGGAACGCTCGATCCAACTCCCTTCCGCCACGCGGCTGCGATTCCACAGCATGCTTTCGCGCAACATGGCGCCTTTGCCGATGAAGCAATCCGCGCCGATCGCGACCGGCCCGACGATTTGCACGTCGTCGTCGATCACGGTGTTGTCGCCGATCACCACCGGCGGAATGAAATTGACGCGGCTACCGATGCGAACGTTTTGGCCGGCCCAAACGTTCGGCGAAATCTGCCGCTGATAGGTGATGTTGCCGAAACGGCCCGACAACACGCCTTCGTTGATTTTCATGTAATCTTCGAGATTGAACAAATACTGCCAGTCGCCGGGCAATTGTTGGGCGTTCACCTTCTGGCCGGCTTCCAACAGCCGCGGCAGCAATTGCTCTTTGATGTCGAGAAAGCTTTCGCCTTTGTGATAAAAATCAAACACCGAGGGCTGAAAGCAATAAATGCCCACCGGAAAAAACCGTGAAGCCTGAATCACGCCGTCGTTGCGGTGAATGCGCGCGATGCCGCCTTTGTCCGAAACTTCGACCACTTCGCTGCGGGCTGAATCATAAATCGCCGGCAGTTTGGAAACCAGCACGCTCGCCTCGGCGTGCGTGCGAATGTGCTGCTTGACGAAATCCCGCAGATTGAAATTGAACAGCACGTTGCAGCCCATGACGATGAAAGGCTCGTCTGCCAACAGCGAGGCGATTTGGCCCAACGCGCCGGCGGTGCCGGAGGGGCGGTCTTCAACCGCATAACGAATCACCACTTCCCACGGATCGCCGTTGCCCAAAACTTCCATCAACGCCGTATTTTCACGGCTCAAGCAAAAAATCAAATCGGTAAAACCGGCATTCTTCAAATGCTGCACCAGATGCAACGCCAGCGGCGTGTTGGCTACCGGCAACAGCGGCTTCGGCGTGACTTGCGTCAACGGCAGCAGCCGCGCGCCTCCCGCTCCCGCGAGAATAACCACTTTCATACAAACCATCTCCTTTTGGCTTCACAAGTTTTCGTAAATAAATTTTGGAATATAAAAGCGCCGTTGATTGAGAACCACGCCGAACAATTGAATGCCGAGGTGTTCCAGCCTGTGCTTCAGCGTCCGCACCACTTCGACGCGCGTGCGCTCCGCTTGCACGATCTGGACGAGGCCGTCGATCTGGCGGGCCGCATAGAGTCCTTGTGGAACTTGGTTCAACGGCGGAAAATCAAACAAAATGAGGTCGAAATATTTGCTGTTCTTGCCGGCTTTGTTGATGGCGCGCACCGCGGTTTCCAGCTCGAACGGGCTGGTTTTCGCCGGCTTGCCCAAAGGCAGCAGGAAAATTTTGTGCGCCTTGATGACCCGCACCACGTCGGTCAAGCTGCGGCGCGCCTGAACGAGATCGATCAAGCCGGGGCTGTCCGGCAGCGAGAACAGGCTGGGAAGATTGGCGTGGCGCACGTTCAAATCCACCACCAGAATCCGCAAATTCGTCCGCTTGAAATCCATGATGAGGTTGGCCAGAATCGTCGAAGTGCCTTCGCCGCTCTGCGCGCTGGCAAACCCGAGGCTCAAGGTGCCGTGGCGCTGGTGCAGAACTTGAATCTCGCTGCGAATCTTTTCAATCTCAGCCCGCATCAGCGGCAGCGCGCGAAACATCACGGCGGATTCATCGGCCAGCGTCAGCGCGGTGGTTGGTTCCTGCTCGCGCAGCGCCTGCTCGGCCATATATTGAAACGAGCTAAAATTGTTGCCCTCGCTCACGCCAAAAACCGGCTCCCGAGGCGGATAATCATCGTGATAAATCCGGCCGTTCTTTCTCATACGAGCCGTCTGGCCGGCGGCATGGCCATTTATCCGGTCATTGGCTCTGTTTTGGACGTCGATCATATCGATTTATTTTTGTAAAGTGAAATCCGCGCTTTTTCGGCAAACCTCTTTAAACCGCCAATGGGCGCTTATATTTTATTCGCGCAAATTTGCGCGACTTTGCGGTTAAAAAGCCGGCCTGCCGTTGGGTTGCCCCGCAAGGCGGGGTTCGCGTTGGGAATAACTGAACCGGCTTCTCTTTTCAGCGGAAATCACGCCCAGCACCGGAACGTCGAGAGCGAGCGATACTTCGTGCGGCGATTTGAACGTGCCGTTGAAATACTCGCGCACCAAACCGCCGGCAAGTCCCGCCAGGGTTCCGATCATCACGCTCAAAATCATGTTGCGGCCCTTGCGCGGGCTGATCGGATCGCTCGGCACGCCGGCCGGGCTGATGACCCTGATTCGCGAGAGGCGCTGGTCCGTCGCTTTTTCGACGCTCATTTCTTCGCGGCGCATGACCAGCAGCGAATAAATTTTCCGGGTGTTGTCGATCGCCAATTCCAGCTCATTGAGCACGCGCTCTTTTTCGGGCAGCGCTTTGAGGTCGTTTTTCACTCCGGCCACCGTTCGAGCCAACACCAACTCTTCCTGGCGCAGCGAATTTAACCGCTCATTTTCCAGCGCCAGGAGACGATCGACTTCCGCGATCAACTCGGTTTGCACGCCTTCGATTTGTTTGTTGAGATCGGCGACCAAGCGATGATCGCTTTTATATTTTTCCACGAGGATGTTGCGCTGCAGCCGCAGCTCGGTCAAGCGGGTGTACAGCATCCGCACCGAAGGATGGCCGTCCATCTCCGCCGTCGGAATCGCGAGCGAATCGCCGGTCAGGCGGACCTGCTGCAGCCGTTGGACTTTTTCGGCGAGCACTTCCGCCTTTTCGCGCAATTGCGCCAGTTGCTGATCAGCCGACCGGTATTTTTCGTAGATCATCGCTTCCTGCCGGCCATGCGCCACCAAACCGGTGGACGCGCGGTAATTATCGAGCGCCCGTTCCAAACTGTCGAGCCGGCTGCGCGTTTCATCGATGCGTTCTCCGAGAAAATTTTCGGCTTCGCCGCTGCCGTGCACTTTCGCATTGTAGGCGACGTAGGCATCGGCCAGCGCATTGGCAAACCACGCAGCGCGCTCCGGGTCGTTATCTTCAAAACTGATTTCGATCACATTCGATCCGGTGACGGCTTCAAACGTGATGAAGCGGCGGAATTGATCCAGCATTTTTTCGCTGATCTTCTCGTTTTCATTGAACAACGATGACAAGCTGGGGCGGTCGAATTGGATAAGCTGCCAACCCTGCGCCCAGCTCGCGCGCAGCACATTTTCCAACACCGGACGGCTGGAGGCAATTTGCAGCTCCGAGCGAATGTCTTCTTCCTGATTCAGGCGCGAATAATACGGGTTCAGCGCGCCGGGGCGATCTTCGCGCCGGACGAGAACTTTGGCCGTGGTGCGATAAACTTTTTCGGCGACAAAGGTGGCAATGCCGACCGGAACCACGGTCGACGCGAAAATGAGCAGCACCATGACGCGGTGCCTGAAGATCGCTTGCAGGCCCTCCCGCAAGCTCAGCATTTTTGAACGATGCAGCAACATATTCATCTCCCAACACGAAAAAACCTATTCAGAATTTTATTTTACTTTTTTTGGCACTTAATGCTTAACGCCTGTTTGCCAATTAATCATTAAATCGGCGAAACCCTACGGGCGCAGCCCTCGTGCGTACCCGGCAAGCTTATTTTTTGACCAACGTATAGACCCAGGCAAAACCGGAAAGCGTGCTCACGGGCAGGATGCCTTCGATATAATCATCGACGAATTTGCCGGCGCGGGCGATGCCGGATTTGGGCACGTAAATCACGTCATACGGCATCAGCTCGATATTGGCCTCCGGCATGTCGCCCCGCAAAGCGCCGCGCAGATCGAAGGCCATCGCCAGCGGACGGCTGGCTACGCCGTTCAGCGCGCGCGCGTCTTTGCGCAGCAGCGTGATGCGCGAGGTCTGCGCCGAGGAGGTGAACCCGCCGGCTTGAAAAATCGCGCCCATCAACGTCATGCCGCCGTCAATCGACACCAGCCCCGGCGAGTTGACTTCGCCGCCCACAAAGACTTTGAGCGTGGCCGAATCTTTGACGATCACCGCCACTTCGGGATTGATGAGCTTGCGGCTGTAACGGGCTTCGAGCAACGTATCCAACACCGCCGGGGTGAGACCGGCGACTTTGATTTCGCCGGCTAATTCCAGCGAGATAAAGCCGTCCGGCCGCACCCAGACTTCGGTGTTCAGCTCAGGATGATAATAGAGCTTGATGATGAGGTGATCACCGGGGGCAACCCGGTATTCGATTTTTTCCGGCTTCGCCGCCGGAATGGCCATCGGCGCCCATGCGGGCGTAGCCAGCATTTGGCGCCCGCCGCCGCACGCGCTGAGAAGAGCGATCAACATCGGCGCGAGCAAAACAACTCGTAAACGTATTTTCATGGGGATTTGAAAGCTTTTCATATTCAACAAAGTCGCGTGTATCATTTCTATTTTCTTCCCCGCTATTCAATCTGCTCTCTGCGTTGCAGGGCGTAGCCGGCCGGACGCGTTGCTTTTCTTTTGTTTTTTTTCTGGATGATGACCAGCTTATGCAGACGGCGTCCCGGCGGCTACGCCCAACAGTTCCGCTTATGACAACTGCGTTTTCTTTAGTCAAACGCCATGCCAGGAGATTCGCAAAAAAAAGAGAGAAATTGAATGGGGTTATTTTGAGAGAATACATTCAGTTGCGCGCGCGAGAACGCAACGGATTCAGCGAATTGATTTTTCCAGCGAAAAGGGTAGGAATGTTTTGTTCCACCGGCGCGTTGCATCTGGCCGGCAAACGGCGTGTTTTGTTACAGGGGCAACTACGGAAGAAAAATTATATCAAGATGAGAAGGATTTTATGATAATCGCTTAATCATCATTTGAAAGATGAATAGGCAGGCGTCGAATCCGGTAGCGCTTTTCATCCACAGAAATGATCGCGCCATCTTTTAGCTCGGCAGCGGCCTCACGTAAAACGACCTCAAGACGCCGATTCACTTTTGCTGGCCGTTGGTCTTGTAATCTGAAGATGATGACGCTGGGCAGAGCTTTGCCCGCGGCGGCAACAATATCACCGAAGCCCAGATCGAAGGTCAGGATAATACGCTTTTCCGTTTCTGCTTTGGCAAAAATTTTGTCATCGGGAAGTCGTTGCAATCCCTCATCTCGCAGATGGGTCGCTTCATGTCCCTGCGTTCTGAGCCACTTTATTGTGCTACCGGCAATCCCCATATCTCCTAAGAATTTCATGCCGGCACCATTGCAAAATCACGCACTTCTTCATTTGCCAGCCACGCGGCATACTTCAATGCCTGGTTGATGTCGTCAGGCTCAAGGTCCGGGTACTCTGAGAGAATTTCTTCTTCGGCCATGCCGTTTGCCACCAAGCTTACGATAAGCGAAACGGTTATTCGCATGCCCCGAATACACGCGCGGCCGGCCATGATATTCTTATCAAAAGTCACGCGGTCGAACATACGCTCCTCTTAAAGAAGAAATAATGTGATATCGATTCAAATCAATTAGAACACAAGGCCAAGTTACCTAATAGTTGCGACAAAGTCAAGAAATTCGTTTAACCTCAAACCATCTCCAACATCTTCCGAAAATTCACCACCGCGTCGCGGGCGTGGATTTGCACCAGGCCGAGCGCGATGGTTTTGTCGGCGACGGCGACCAAATTAAATTCCTGGCTGATTTGGCAAATGAAAACGTTGCGTTGCTCGCCTTCTTTAAAGATCGAATGGAAGGAACCGTCATCGCCGAGGCTGTGGCTGATTTCGCGCGTCACCGCCATTTGGCCGGCGGCCAATTTGGCGATCATTTCCAGATCCGTCCGCGGCGGCAGCTCCAGCGCGGGATTTTTGCAGTACGCATGCGGCACGCCGTTGCGGTCCGCAAACAGAACAAGATCGGCGCGTGTGCGGTTCGTGAAGTTGCGCAGAATTTCCGGCGCCTGCGTCATTTCGAGCTGGGGCAAACCCGGCGGAGGACTTGCCGGCGGCGGGCTTGCCGGTGGCGGGCTTGCCGGCCGCGGGCTTGCGGGAGGCGCCGGGGGCGGCTCGGGTTGCGGCGCCGGCGGGAAAGGTTCGGCGGGTTTTTCTTCTTCATCAAAAAAATCCGGGAACGGCGGCTGTTTTTCTTCCGGCTCAGGCGGATATTCCGGCGAGGTGACGTACTCCTCATCGCTGTAGGGGCGCCGAAATTTTTTAAAAAAGCCGTTAACAGAAAAACGGCTCAGCCATTTCATCAGTGAAAATGACATAGGTGATAGCCGTCCGAGCGAAATGCGCCGAAACACCAAGACTCCCATAGCGCCGACAAAAAAGTTCGCCGACCACATAGCCGCAAACGGCGACAGGATATAACGATCCGCCAAATCTTCACCTCCGATTAAAAAGGCCCAATACAACAGAAAAAAACCCAGACTCAAACCCACGCCGGTGGCCAATCCGCCGCGGCGCGCCAAAACGCCGAGCGGCGCGCCAACCAGCACAAAAACCAGACAAGCCGCCGGTATGGCGTATTTTTTATGAATTTCAACCAACAGCGTTTGCGCCGTGTCTTCGCTGCGCTGCTTTTCTAAAATGAACTGGTCGATTTGCATCAGCAGCTTTTTCTCCGACTTTGCTTTTGTGTTTTTTAAATAAAGAAAATCGGCGCTTTCCCGCGGCCGCGGCGAGACCAGCAAATGCACCAGGCTGTCCGGCACCAGGCTGAAGGCGCGGCCCAGGCGTTGATAGAAATCGATGCCGACGATCAAGTTGATCCGCTGCGACAGCCAGGCGAGACGGGCGCGCTGGTCTTGAACTTCCTGCCACATTTCTGTGACGCTTTTCTCGCGGTCGGTGCGGGTGTCCGAATCGCTGCGCTGCCAAAACATGCTGTCGTCGACTTTGATGGACATCGCATGTTTGGCAAATTTGACGCGCCGGAACTCTTCCAGCTTTTGAATATTCATTTCCTGAATTTCACCGTCAAAGAGCGTCAGCAACAGCAGGCCTTCCCCCGGGCTGGGCTGCATCAAACCGGCATGCGCGGAAATGGAGCGCTGCATATTCGGGTCGGTGTTGTCGTTAACGATGATCCCGCGCACCCTCGAAACCGCGGCGCTGTCTTCCAGCGCTTTGACCAGCAGGCTGTAATTGGGAATATCGTGAAACCAGACGCCAGGCTCGATTTTCACCCCGGGTTTTTTGCGGGCAATGTCGGCGGCGAGCAGGCGGGCGCGATAATTGAAATCCGGCAGGACGTGATTGTTGAACCAGATCAACCCCAGCGCCAGCAAGCCGGTGACGAGAAAAACCGGCGCCACCAAACGCCGCAGGCTGAGGCCGCCGGCTTGCATCGCGGTGATTTCCTGATCTGAAGCCAGCCGGCCAAACGCCATCAACACCGCCGTGAGCACGGCCATCGGCACCGCCGTGGCGACGATCCAGGCGAGATTCAGCCCGAAAAATTCAAAAACGACAGTCAACGGCAGCCCCTTGCTCAACATTCGGCTCAGGTGGCGAAACACCAGATCGAGCAGGAAAATCAGGGTGATCAGCGCAAAACTCAAACAAAACGGGCCGAGATGCTCGCGCAAAATATATCGCGGCAGAATAAATGATCGCATGGTCGAGGTGATTGTCGTCTTGAAAGCCCCGGCTTCCCTTCACCACTTTCAATGGAAGGCCGAGGGTCTTCTTTGAGTTATAAACACTTTATTTGCCGGTTGCAGAAAACTTTGCAAAATCTTTTCCGCATGGTCAGCTAATGCTTCTATTTAATAGCGTAAAGCTGTTTTCATTTAGAGCTGTTGTTTTAAAGATGTTATTCGACGCCGCCCGAGGCTGTAAGTCTACAAAGGGCGATGTGTGCGGTACGATGTCGTGGGAAAAGCTGTGTGTCAATAACACCTACCTTGCTCGATCAAATTTCACGCTGTGGTGGATTCATTTAAATAACTATATGCTTGGCAAAAGAGGTTCTCATTGGGGCAAGGAGAATTTTTATTTCCAGGACGGCAAAATGCTTTTGAACTCCAAATTGCTTTTGGGATTCTTGGTCCTCGGTTTTGCGATCGGCTGCCAGAAAAACGCCGAACAAAATCGTAACGAGTCCCCCAAAACCGCTGTCATCGGTTTAACCGGTGATTTCGATACATTTTTGGAATTGGCGACGGCCAATTCCGACGCGCTGCACGTGATCGAGGAGATGCTGTTTTTGACGCTGTGCGAGCTGGACGACGCATTGAACTTGCAGCCGCGGCTGGCCAAATCGTGGCAAACCAGCGCCGACGGCAAGGAAATCACCTTTACGCTGCGTGATGAAGTTTTGTGGTCGGATGGACAGCCGGTCACCGCTGAGGATGTTCTCTTCACCTACCAATTGGCGGTCAATCCGCAAGTCGGCTACACCGGTCGCGCCCGTTTCGCCGAAGTCGACACGGCAATCGTGCTCGATCCGCAGACGATCCGGTTCACCTTCAAGAAAAATTATCCCGAAGCGCTGCTGGATTTGCAAATTCCGATTTTGCCGAAGCATATTCTGGCGAGTGTGCCGGCGGAGCAAATCCGGCAATGCGCCTTCAACCGCCAGCCGGTCGGCAACGGGCCGTTCGCGCTCAAAGAATGGCGCGCCAATGACCGCGCCGTCTTCGAGGCCAACGAGCGCTATTTTGCCGGAAAGCCGAAGCTGGATCGCGTCGTCTTTCGCATCGTGCCGGACGAAACGGTTTTGATTTCCAGCGCGCTCACCGGCGACATCGATCTGCTGCCGTACGTCGCGCCAAACCGCCTCACCGAGATCGATCATCAGCCTGAGGTGCGGCTGCTGAAATATCCCGATCGCGGCTACAGTTTTCTCGCGTTCAATTTGAACCGTCCGGTTTTTCAAGATCGTCGCGTGCGCCAGGGCGTGGCGAAAGCGATTCAGCGGCAAAATCTCATCAACGTGCTGCTGAACGGCAACGGCCGGCTGATTCCCGGCCCGATTCCGCCGTATTTTTGGGCGTATGACGAGACGCTGCCGGTCGATATTTTCAATCCGGACGAAGCCGAGGATTTGCTCGACCTGGCCGGCTGGATAGATAAAAACGGCGACGGCGTGCGCGAGCGCGCGGGCAAGCCGCTGGAATTTACGATGAAAACCAACGCCGACAACAAGCTGCGCAGCGACGCGCTGGTGATGATGCAAGCGGATTTGGAGAAAGTCGGCGTCAAGGCCAGGCCGGAGCTGCTGGAGTTCGGCAAACTCGTCGAGGATGTTTTGCAGCGCCGCGATTTCGACACGGTTTTGCTGTCGTGGAAAACCGGCTACGCGGTCGATCCCTCGCAGGTCTGGCATTCGGACGCGATTCAAAACGGCTACAATCTGATTTCGTACCGCAACCCCCGCGTCGATTCGCTGCTGGTCGTCGCCCGGCAGGAGGCCGATCGCGGCAAAGCCAAACCGCTGTGGGGCGCGTTCCAGCGCCTGGTGGCGGAAGATTGCCCCTACGTTTTTCTTTATAATCAGGAGAACCCGGCGGTTGTCCGGGAACGCTTGCAAAATGTCAAAATGGACATGCGCGGCTATTTGATCAATATCGAAGCCTGGACGGTGGAAGAAACCAAAATCGCCAAATTATAGCATTTGCTTTTGCTGCGCATTGCCACAATCCGGACGAGCCGGAACCAAACAGGAAAAAGCTTTTGGAATCCGGATTTTACGAATCGCCCGGATTAAAAATCTAATGGCGTGAATCCAGGCGATTCGGCAAATCCGGATACCATTAAAAGTCTTTGCTTTTTTGCAAAGATTTCACTTGCAACAGACTAACTTGGTCAGTACTTGAAAACGAGTTTTTGATTTTGGCAACGGCCAACACGAGGGATCCGATTGAAAACAACGGAATTTAAATATAAAATTCTCGTGGTCGGCGAGCGCGGCCTTCACGAGACGGTGCGGCGCTGTTTGCCTGATGAAGACGAAATCGCCGTGCTGTCGTGCAACTCGGAGGAGAAAGCGCGGGAGAATCTGGCGAAATACGCGCCGGATTTGATCGTGGCCGACTTCGAGCTGGCGGCGTTCAAGCCGATAAAATTTTTGACCGAGCTGTTCAGCAACGGCGAGCGCCGCGACATTGTGATGCTGGCGGCGGCGCCGTTGATCGAAGACGTCGTCAAGTGCATGCAGCTCGGGGCGCGCGAGTTTTTGCAACTGCCGAAAGAAAATCTCAAGCTGCACGAGACGCTCAAAAGTTTTTATTCGCATTGGCAGAAAAATCAAAAAGGCGCGGCGTTCATCGCGCAGCAGCACGAGCGCTTCGGCGTGCAGGGCATCATCGGCGATAGCCCGCAAATGCAAAACGTCATCCAGCTCATCAAAAAAATCACCAGCCGGCGCTGGGTGACGGTGTTGATTCGCGGCGAAACCGGCACCGGCAAGGAAGTGGTGGCGCGCGCCATTCATTACGGCAGCTCGGAGACTTCACCGAACGCGCCGTTTGTGGAAGTCAATTGCACCGCGATTCCGGAAAATCTGCTCGAGGCCGAGCTGTTCGGGTACGAGAAAGGCGCGTTCACCGACGCCAAATTCAGCAAGAAAGGCCTTTTTGAGCTGGCGGAAGGCGGCACGCTGTTTCTCGATGAAATCGGCGACATGAGCCTGGTTTTGCAGGCGAAGCTTTTGAAGGCCATCGAGGAAAAGCGCTTCCGCCGGCTGGGCAGCACGCAGAGCATCGAAGTGAAAACGCGGATCATGGCCGGCACGCACACCGACATGGAGAAGGGCATCGAGGAAGGCCGCTTTCGCCGCGATTTGTATTACCGGCTGAACGTCATCAATATTTTTCTGCCGGCGCTGCGGGAGCGCGGCAACGATATTTTGCTGCTGGCGCGCCATTTTCTCCACGAATATGCCGGCGAGTACGACGCTGTGGCGCGCAAATTTTCGGCGGCGGCGGAAGAGACGCTGATCAGTTACGACTGGCCCGGCAACGTGCGGGAGTTGCAGCACGTGGTCGAGCGCGCCGTCATGCTCGGCGACAGCCCGGTGATCGAGGTGAAAGATATTTATGAGGCCTTGGGCGTGGAGCCGAAACCCCTACGGGCACAGCCCAAAACACCGCCCAGCGGGGCAACCGTCGTCGCCTCGCCTGAGGGATGGAGCCGGGTCATCGAGATTCCGCCGGAGGGCATCTCGCTGCAGGAAGGCGAAAGCAAATTGATCGAAGAAATCCTGCGTTTGACGAAATGGAACAAAACCCGCGCCTCGCAAATCCTGGGCATCTCCCGCCCGCGCTTGAGCCGGAAGATCGATGAATACAAAATCGAGCAGCGGCTGCACGCGGTCGAGGCGTACTAAAAATTTCGAAATAAAAACGCCACTTCCCAGCAGGCAAGTGGCGTTGTCGTTTCTCCCCCTACCCCCCGTTCCTACTCCTACTCTTGCCCTTACTCCTACTCTTACTCCTACTCTTAATCTTACTCCTACTCTTAATCTTACTCCTACTCGCCTTTCAAGCGTTTTCAAAACGAGTATGAGTAAGAGTAGGAGTAAGAGCATCGAGCAGAGCGCAAGAAAATTATCCTTGTTATTTTTCGGGCGTTGTGGTATATTTTAAACACGGAATTATTGCTATTTTTGGAGCTAATTGATGGGCCTTGAAAATTTTCCATACAAAATGGATAAAACCGCTTTCTCAGTCGCCTCGCTTGATGATGAATCAGATGAGAAAGCATACTGGCTTTCCAAGACGCCTCACGAGCGCCTGCTGGCCGTGGAATTTTTGCGCCAAATAAGCTATGGCTACGATCCATCTACCGCGCGACTTCAAAGAGTTTTTGAAATTGCTGAACTCGAAGCAAGTTGAGTATTTGCTTATCGGCGGCTACGCGGTTGGGTATCACGGTTATCCACGTCCGACCGGCGATTTGGATATCTGGATTGCCATGCATCCGCGAAATGCGGAAAAGGTTGTCGCAGCGCTCAAAGAATTTGGTTTTGGCGTACCGGAATTATCTGTTGACCTCTTCTTAAAAAAGAAGAAAATCATACGCATGGGCGTTACCCCCCTTCGCATCGAGATTGCAACCACGATTTCGGGCGTCGATTTTGACGAATGTTACGCCGAGCGGATTATCGATGAACTCGATGACATCGAAGTCAATCTGATCAACTTACGCCATTTAAAAATCAACAAAAAAGCCAGTGGGAGATTGAAAGATTTGAACGACCTCGAAAATTTACCCTAGCGAAAAAGTGACTTTGATGAAATTGATTATGAAAACAAATCAATCCATTTTAAAAATTGGCTTATTCACCTTATTTGCATTCGGACTGGGCTGCAGCAGCACGCCGCCCAAATTAGAGGGCGAGGCCAAGCCGGTCGCCGGACGGTACAAAACCTACCGCGAGGCGGATCCGCGCGCCGCGGATCTGGTGGTTCGCGGCTCGCTGGCCGAGCTGAAGGGCGATTACGGCGCGGCGCTGAACGACTATCAGGAAGCCTTGCTGTTTGATTCGACCTCGGTGTCGCTGCACAACGCCATCGCCGAGATTTACCTGATCTTGAATCGGACGGAAAGCGCGATTCAAATGCTCCGGCGCGCTATGCGGCTCGATCCCCGCCACATCGAAACGCGCGAAAATCTGGCCGCGGCTTATCGCGAAAGCAATCAAATCGACGCGGCGGTGAAGGAATACGAAACGATTCTCTCCATCGAGCCGGAAAATATTCAGGCGATGGCGGTGCTGGCGAATTATTATTTGCAGCGCCGCGAGCAGGACAAGGCCATCGCGATGTATCAAAAGCTGGTCGATCGCGGCGAAGCCGGCCCGCGTGAGTGGTTCGGCCTCGGCATGTTGTATCTTTCGCTGAAGCGCTATGACGAGGCGATGCAGGTCTTTAAAGATTTTCTGAAAGATTCGCCGGGCGACGAGCGCGCCTATCTTTCCGTCGGCGCGGTGTACGAAGCCCAAAAGGACACGGCGGCGCTGATCGAATGGTATCAAAACACCCTGAGCCGCAACGAGGATTTTGACGAAATCCGCAACGCGCTGCAACGCCTGCTGGTGGCGCAGAAAAATTTCGACGCCGCGATCGCGCTGCTCGAAGAGCAAAGCCGGCGCGATTCGACGAATCTCGAGATTCTTGGCGACTTGTACGAATTGTATTTGCAAAAACGCGACACGACGACGGCCCACAAAAAGCTGGACGCGGTGATCGCTTCGCTGGCGGCGCGTTTTGCCAAAGACTCCAGCGACGTGGAAGCGCTGATGCAAATGAGCGAGATTTACGAGCAAAAAGGCGACAAGAAAAATTCGCAAGCCGCCCTGGACCGGGCGATCGGCCTGCTGCAAACGCGCGCCGGCAACGATTCGACCGGCGGCGAAAAATGGCTGCAACTGGGTGGTTTGTACATGCAGCGCGGCGACACGGCGCGCGCGGGAAAAGCCTACCAACGCGCCACGCAAATCGCGCCGCAAAATTACATGACGTTTTACGCGCTGGGCAATTGGCATTACGACCAGAATCATCTGGATTCGGCCGCGGTTTATTTGGAAAAAGCCGGCCAGCTCAACCGGCGCGACCCGCGAATCTGGATGCAGCTCGGCTTGGCCAACTTGCGCCGCAATAAAAACGACGAGGCGCAAAAAAATTTGGAACGGGCCTACGAGCTGGCGCCGAATAATCCGAATGTGAATTTCCTTTTGGGCATGGTGTTGAGCCAGCAGCGCCAGCACGAGCGCGCTGTCGCCTATCTCACCACGGCTTTGAACGCCGATCCTGACAACACCAACATCCTGGGAACGCTGGCGGCGACGCTGGACGAACTGGGCCGCCACGCCGAGTCGGATTCGATGTACGAGCGCGCTTTGCGCCTGGCGCCGGATGACGCGACGCTGTTGAATAATTTCAGTTACAGCCTCTCCGAGCGCGGCGTCCGTCTCGACGCGGCGCTGCGCATGGTACAGCGGGCGCTGGAAAAGGAACCCCAAAACGGCGCGTTTCTCGACACCATCGGCTGGATTTATTATAAAATGGGCAAGTATGATTCGGCCCTCGACTATATTCTGCAGGCGATTGAGACGCGCGATTCCTCGGCGGAGGTGTTCGAGCATCTCGGCGACGTGTATCACAAACTCGGGCAATCGGCCAACGCGCAGAAGTATTGGCAAAAAGCCCTGCAGTTGGACGGCTCGCGCAAAAGCTTGCAGGAAAAACTGGGATCGATGAAAGATTGAATTGATGCAAAAGATTTTCATTCCCGCTAAAAAAATTTCCCCAACGGATAGAAACAACTCAACGGATGGAATCAGTTGTAGTTTGGCGTTGATTTTAGCCGGGTTGATCTTGTCGGGCTGCGCCGGGCGGGCGCCGAAGCTGGATCGCGAGTGGCAGCCGCAGGAGTTGTACGGGCGCGTGGTCGAGAATTACCGGCGCTTGCAAACTTTTCGCGGCGAGGGACCGCTTACCGTCGAGTCGCCGGAATATCGCCTCAGCGCGCCGGCGCGCATTTTGGTTTTGAAACCGGATTCGATCTTCATCAAAGTTGAAGCGGCGCTGGGAGTCGACGCCGGTTTTTTCTTTGCGGATCGCCGCCAGTTTGCCACCTTCTCGCCGCTGGAAAATCTTTACTTTTACGGCGAAACCGCGCGCGTTCGCGAGCTGACGCTCTTTCAAATGGATTTGACTTACGACGAGATGATGAGCGGCATGGTCGGCGCGGCGCTGCCGCCTTTTGACAGCACTTTTACCGTCACCCGCGACGGCGAGATGTATCGCCTCGAGGGCAAACGCCGGCAGCGGTTTAATGATAACGCCAGCAACGGATTGACGCAATACGCCGCCGCAGAAATTGACAGCGCGCTTTGGCGCGTCACGTATTGGGTCAACGCCGAGCGCGGCGTCGTGACTAAAGCCGAAGAGCACCTGGCCAGCGGCGAATTATATGCGCGGCAGGAATTTAAACGTTTTCGGCAGAGGCGCGGCGTCTGGCTGCCGCAATTGATTCAAATGCAGCGCCCCGGCGCCAAAGAACGCTTGACGATTTTTTATAACCGCGTCGAAGTCAACGACAAAATTGCCGCGTCCGAATTTGTCATTCGCGTGCCCAAGAATGCCAAGCGCGTCGATCTTTCCGATCCGAACAAACCGCGAGAAATTGAAAAGCCTTTGCCAGAGAATTTATGAATCCGGAAACACCCAACGAGAAATCCCCGCCGTCGCCTCGGCCGGCAGAACATAGAAATCGCCGGCATCGCCGGCCAAGACAACGATCCGGCCAGCCGGCGAAAAACGCCGTTGCGCCCGACCGCAACGCAACGCAACCAGCCGTCATTGCCGACAATACTGACGGACATTTAAACGTGAAGGCGAAATCCACCCCGAAGGGCGCAGCCCGGCCACAGCCTCATTCAATGCCGCGCGCTTCGTCGGCGCACCCCGAGTCGCTCGCGCTCTCGGTGGTGATTCCGCTCGTCAATGAAGCGGCTTCGCTAACGGAACTGCATGGCAAATTAACCGAGGTGTTGAATCGCCTGCACGTTCACGCTGAAATGATTTTCGTCGACGACGGCTCGACGGACGATTCGTTCGAGATCTTGCAGCGCTTGCAAAAACGCGACCGGCGCGTGCGCGTCATTCAATTCCGCCGCAACTACGGCAAATCCGCGGCGCTGGCGGCGGGCTTCTCGCGGGCGAAAGGCCGCAACATCATCACGATGGATGCCGACCTGCAAGACGATCCCGAGGAAATTCCGCATCTTTTGAATGAATTGCGCCGCGGCAGCGATTTGGTTTCCGGCTGGAAAAAACGCCGCCACGACAAATTGTCCAAACGTTTTGCCTCCAAAATTTTCAATACCGTCACGAGTTTTCTCACCGGCCTGAAGCTGCACGACATCAATTGCGGCTTGAAAGCGTACCGCCGCGAAGTCACCGACAACATTCACGTGTACGGCCAACTGCATCGCTACTTGCCGGTGCTGGCGTTCAAAGAGGGCTTTCGCGTCGGCGAAACCGAGGTGCGGCATCATCCGCGCAAATACGGCAAAAGCAAATTCGGCCTGTCGCGTTACACCAGCGGCTTTTTCGATTTGATGACGGTGCTGTTTTTGACGCGCTACACCCGGCGGCCGCTGCATCTTTTTGGAATCGGCGGGCTTACCTCTTTCCTGCTCGGCTTCGGCGTTAGCGCTTATCTGACTTACGAGCGCTTGTTTAATCATCGCTATCTCACCAACCGGCCGATTCTATGGCTCGGCCTGCTGCTGATTATTGTCGGCATACAATTGATCTCGTTCGGCTTGCTGGGGGAAATGCTCGCCGCGACGCAGAATCACGCGCCGAATTACGGCATTAAAGCCGAGCTGGGCTTTGAGAAAAAATGAGAATCCTCATTGTCAGCACGGCGTATCCTTTGCGCGGCGGCATTGCGCATTACAATGCCCTGTTGGCTTCTCATTTAAGCAAGCGGCACACCGTCGAAATCATCACCTTCAAACGCCAATATCCCAAATTATTTTTCCCCGGCAAAACCCAGGAAGAAAGCGGCGGGCAGTTTCCGCAGGACGGCATGGCGCCGGCGCCGCAATGGGTGGATTCCATCAATCCATTGAATTGGATTCGGGTGGCCATGAAAATTCGCCGGCGAAAGCCGGATTTGCTGATTTTCAAATATTGGCTGCCGTTTTTCGGGCCGTGTTTCGGCACGATTGCCCGGCTCGCCAAGTGCGGCACGAAGATCAAAGTTCTTTTCATTTGCGACAACGTCATTCCCCACGAGCGGCGTCTCGGTGATGTGGCGCTCACTAGATACGCTTTCAAACCAGCCGATTATTTCATCGTCCAATCCGCCGCCGTCGAGAAAGATCTGCTGCGGCATTTTCCGGCTGCGATATACCGCAAAGCGCCGCATCCGGTTTATGAAATCTTCGGCGCGCCCATGGCGAAATATGCCGCGCGAAAAGCCTTGGGAATCGCGGCGAGAAACGTCATTTTGTATTTTGGTTATATCCGGCCTTACAAGGGTGTCATGGCGCTTTTGGAAGCCATGGCGAAGTTGTGTCAAACCCAATCCGAAATCGGTGAAACCTTGTTGCTCGTGGTCGGAGAATTTTATGACGATGAACAAAAATATCGCCGGCGCGCGAACGAGCTGAATTTGGATTCCTGTCTTCGCTTTGTCGCTGATTATGTTCCGACCGCCGAAGTCGCGGCCTATTTCAGCGCGGCGGATGTGGTGGCGCTGCCTTATCTGTCGGCGACGCAAAGCGGCATCGCGCAGATTGCCTACCATTTCGACAAACCGGTGATTGCGACCGAAGTCGGTGGATTGGCTGAAGTCGTGATTCACGAAAAAACCGGCTTTCTGGCGCCGCCAAATGATGCGCCCGCCCTCGCCGAATCCATCCGCCGGTTTTATCGCGATCATCGCGAGAAAGAATTTTCTGAGAATGTAAAAATCGAGAAGAAAAAATACTCGTGGGATCGCGTGGTTGAAGCGATTGAAGGGTTAGGGTTAGTGAAATGATCTCAAGCTTTTGGCGGCGGGGTATTGGCAAGCTGGTCAACAAAGACCAGAAAGGTTTCAAGATCGGCCTTGAATTTGGTGTGTGCTTCGGGAAATTTGCGCTCGATTCCTGCGATTTTGTCCAGTTCTAATTCAAACCCATAGATGTTACGAAACTTGTGACGGAAGCTGAGAAAGTCTAAAAGTAATTTATGTGTCTCTGCGGAAATCACCGGTGGTCGCAGCCGAGGCAGATCAAGTTTCATATCATTTAATAATTCTTGATGCCATGATTCGCCGGCCGGAACGCCGCCATTTAACTCGGCAGCAATTTTTTTGAAAATACGTTCGGCGCCGCAATAAAAATCATGAAAGATTGAGGCTTTGCCGCGCAAGAATAACGAAGGCATTCCAGCATCAGAATCAACGCCACGCCATTCGGCATAAAGAACGTCAAGCTTCGTTAGTTCTTCCCGGATTTCAACGGCGATCCTCGTGAATTTATCAGCGGTTTCTATGGCCATAGTTGAACACCTTCTTCGGCAACTCGTTGCTTGAGCAGCGCGGTTGCCGCTTCATAGGGAATAAGATCGACTTCGAACTTCGTCATCAACATAATCTGGCCGAGAGTTGAAAAATACGCGTTCGCCGGAAGCCCGAAAACGACCAAATCAATATCCGACCGTTGGCTAAAGCGTTCAGGATCGAAAGCCGAGCCAATACCGACCACCTTGCTGACGCCGGCGATTTCACTGAGAAAACGCGCAATTCTCCTGGCCTCGTGAATAGCGTTTTGTCGTCGTGCTTCGGTTTGCCGGCGTTCTTGCTTTGCGCGTTGCCGCCAGCCTTCTATGTAAGTAGAGATTTCCATACCAGCATAAGATAAAAAGTTTTGCTTTCATTTCAAATAAAAACTTTAATTGTCATGCATATTGAGCCGGATAAAAACCGCATCAATTCAAGCCCTCTCGTCTGGATTCTCCTCGTCAACTGGAACGGCAAGAACGACACCCTCGCCTGCCTCGCCTCGCTGCGGAAAGCCGACTATCAACCGCGGCATATTCTCGTCATCGACAACGCCTCAACCGACGGCAGCGTCGAGGCGATTCGCGGGCAATTTCCGGAAGTGGAGATACTCGCCAATGCGCGCAACGAGCGCTTTGCGGCCGCCAACAATCAAGGCCTGCAAAAAGCGCTGCAAGCCGGCGCCGAACTGGTTCTGCTCCTGAATAACGACACCGAAGTCGCGCCGGATTTTCTCGACCATCTCGTGCAGGCGATGAATTCACGCGGCGACGCCGGCATGGTTGCGCCGAAAATTTATTATCATCATAACCCGAATCTCCTGTGGTTCGCCGGCGGAAAGATCAATTTGTGGACGGGCCGCATTTCGCATCGCGGCTTGCGCCGGCTCGATTCGCCGGAAAAGTTTCATCAAACCGAGGCGGTTGATTATCTCACCGGCTGCGCGATTTTAGCCAAACGCGAATGCCTCGAAAAGATCGGCTGGCTGGACGAAAGTTATTTCATGTACGCCGAAGACGCGGATTGGTGCTGGCGCGCGCAGCAGGCGGGTTTTGTTTGCTTATACGAACCGGCGGCGAAAATTTGGCACAAAGTCAGCGCTTCGACCGGCGGCGCGTTCAAAGTTTATCACAAACTGCGCGGCAATTTTCTCTTCTTCAAACGCTACGCAAAATGGTATCACTGGCCGACGATCACCATCAGTGTTATATTGGGCGCAATCGTCGAAATCGTCCGCCAATTTTGGCAAAACCCCTCGCAAACATTACGAACTGTCGGCGCTTTCTGGCGCGGCTTTCGTGATATTTTGTTGCGCCGCAAGACGGCGATGTAAGGTTTCTCTCTGCGATAACTTCTTTTAGTGAGTACAATTAAAAATGAGGGGCTGCCAAGTTATGATCAAATCCATTTTGCTCCTTGCAATTTACGGCGTTCATTTGTAACTTGAATGTGCAGGAAAACACCAACGAGGAGAAAACATCATGAATCGACGACAGATGGTGCTCGCTTTCGCGCTGGCCTTGCTGGCGACTCGTCCTGCCTTTTCTCAAACCGTGTGGCAAAAATATCAGGGCAATCCGGTGTTCGCCGCCAGCCAAAGCTGGGAAAACCCGTATGGCGTGATCGGCCCGCGCATTTTGAAAATCGGGAACGTTTACAAAATGTGGTACACCGGCTTGGGCACTCATCGGCAAATCGGCCTTGCCACCTCGACCGACGGCATTAATTGGACAAGGTCGAACCCGAATCCTGTTTTCCCCAACGGCCAGCCCGGCGCTTTTGATGCGGATCATGTCGATTACGGCTCGGTGGTTTTTCACAACAATAAATATTGGATGTGGTACACCGGTTGGAGCAATGGAATTAAAAAAATCGGATTGGCCACCTCGCCGAATGGCGTGAATTGGACGAGACATCCCAACAACCCGGTGCTGACCGTTGGCGCCGGCGCGGCGTGGGATGCGCAGAGCGTGTTTGCGCCTTATGTTATTTTTGATGGAACCTCTTTTAAAATGTGGTATCACGGCAGCGGCCAATATGTGCAAGCGGCGGGATTCGCCGAATCGACCGACGGTATTATTTGGAAAAAACATCAAAACAATCCCGTGCTCCCGCCGGTTCCCAATTCGTGGGAATCGTACACCATGGGCATCAACACGGTGGTGTTGATAAACGGCATCTATCAAATGTGGTATGGCGGCAACGATGGCGCCATTACGCGTCTCGGTTATGCCACTTCTAACGACGGTGTAAATTGGCAAAAATACAGCAGCAATCCGATTCTTGGACCCGGTGGCTCCGGCGCTTGGGACAGCGCGATGCTCGGCGGATTTTGTGTTGTGCGTGAAAATAATGTGTATAAAATGTGGTACAGCGGCCGCAGCGGCGATCCGTGGTTGATCGGTCACGCCACTTCGCAAATCACCACAATGCCCGTTTCCAAGCGTTTTATTTATATCCCCCGAATTTACGGACTCCCCGGCGACACCATCACGGTCACGCTCTTCGCCGACTCCGTCTCCGGCATCAGCGGCGGGGATGTAACGATTTTATTTGATGCTGAAGTCCTAAAAGCCGTCAGAGTTCAATCAACGAAATACACGCGCGATTTTTTGATTGCTGCCAATCTCGACACGCCGGGCGTTGCGCGCGTTTCGCTGGCAAGTGTGCATGCCGCCGTCGGTGGAGGGGGAGGTTTGTTTAATATAAAAATGTTTGTCAACCCTGCGCTTCCAGTTCCTCCGACTCCTCAACCCCGGCCATTAAAGTTGGCTCACACCGCCTTTTACGCGGAGAGCGGTAAATCGATTTCGATCACCAAACGCGACGGCGAATTTATTTTGGGCCGCTCGCGCGGCGACGTGAATCGCGACGGCCGCATTAACGCCGCCGACGCGATTCTCGCCTTGCGCATTGCAGCCGGGCTTCTTATTCCGACTCCCAATCAACTCGCCGACGCCGATATCGACGGCAACGGCAAAGTGGAAAGCCTCGATGCCAGTTGTATTTTGAAACGCGCGGTTGGCTTGGATTGCCCGACCGGCGGCGCCTCGACTATCGCCGCGAATCTTCTCATCTCGCCTTTTCATGCCGGGGCCGGCAATCAAACGGAGACGATCCTCTCGCTCAATGGTATCGACAAGCTGCTCGGCGGCGACGTGAGTTTGCGCTTTGACGCCAACGTGCTCGAGATAACGGAGATTCAGCCGAGCCCGGAGCTGGAAGGCGCCGGCTTTGTGGCCAATTTAGACAACAGTGGCCAAATCAATCTCAGCTTTGCCGCTGCAAACAGTTTTCAAGCCAAGACGATTGCCGTCGTCAAGTTGCGCGCCAAAACACCAATTGACGAGAAAAGCTTACGCGCCACTGAAATGACATTTTTTGATGCGCAAGGCCGGCGCTGGAAAGGCGTGTTGACGAGCGTCGATGAAGCGCGAACCTCAAGCTCGCCCGCACAATTTCGTCTCGAACAAAATTATCCGAACCCGTTTTATTTGCACGCAAATTCTTCGGGGCGCGCCAGCCAAACCCAAATTCGTTACGCCTTGCCGCAAACCGCGCATGTCAAGCTCGCCGTTTATGATCTCAACGGCCGGCTGGTGCGTCTTTTGGAAGACGCCGAAAAACCGGCAGGAGAATATGCGCAAATTTGGGATGGCCTTGACGAAAACCGAGCGCCGGCGGCGACGGGCTTTTATCTTTACCGGTTGCAAGCCGGACAAATCGCTTCGACGAAAAAACTGTTGTTGCTGCCGTAGAAGACTTTTAACTATTCAGCGCCTTTCTCCCAATTGGGAGTTTGTTCACCAAGTATTACCGAGAGCATGAAATAGTTTACATGAAAGTACAAGAAAAATAGCGAATTTATTGGGTTTTCTTACACGTTAAATGCAATCTTTATTGCTCGCCGGGTAATAACACAGCGCTGTCATCCCGAAGGGATCTTGTTTGTTACCAAGCAATGTACCGAAGGTGAACAGGATTCTTACAGAATGACATGTTATTTGGAAGTTCCTATTTTTTGTAATCGGATTGAGCAGATAAAGCGGATTTAAGAAGTTTGTTATCAGAATCATTATCTGCGCAATCCGCTTTATCCGTTACTACTCACGGAAGGTCTCGAATCGCATCGTATGCGATTGGCCAATTACCTCAAACAAAGCGCCTGGGCCGGCCTGGATAAAGCCCTGCCGGTCATCTACGGCCTGGGATTTCTTTTCGTCGTCGTCCGCGTCTTGCCGAAAGAAGAATTCGGCCTGCTCGGCTTGTTCCAGGCCGTTTTTCTTTTCATCGAGATGATCGACCAGACGCTGGTGCAAATTCCGCTGGTCAAATTTTTATCCGAGGGAAAAGAGAACAACTGGTCGATTCCGGCGTCGTTCTTGCTGAGCCTGTTGGTGTTGTTGCTTTCCGCTATCGCCTGTCTCGCCGCCGCGCCGCTGCTGGCGGCGTTGATGGAGGCGCCGAAATTGGCGGAATTGCTGTGGCTGACGCCGTTGCTGGTTGCCGCCTTTTTCTTGAAAAATTTGGCCGGACAAATTTGCGTTGCCCATCATTGGTTCCGGCGCTTATTCGCGATCGACGCCGCTTACTTTCTCGGCTCGCTGGTGGTTCTGATCGGCTGGCATATCACTTTCAAACTCTCCGACACGCGCGAAGTCATCTGGATCAACATTTACGCCGCTATGGCAGCGTCGTTATTGTCCGTGATTTTAACCTGGAACGTGCTCAAGCAAACGCGCTGGCAATTCAAACTGGCGCAGTTTAAACGGTTTTTGGCGTTTGGCAAATACTCGCTCGGCGCCGGCGTCGGGAATTTTTTTTACGCCCAAATCGACGTTTTTTTAATCGGCTATTTTTACGATCTCACCAAAGTGGCGATCTATCGCGCCGGAAAAATCATTTTCCAATTTTATAACATCGTTTCGCAGGCAACGCAAGTCGTGCTGCTGCCGCTGGTTTCGCAATTCGACGCCGCCGGCAAGCGTGAAGAATTGCGCGCCCTTGCCGAAAAGGCGATCTGTTTTCTGTTCCTCGTTCTTTTGCCGTTGCATTTGCTTCTATTGTTCGGCGCTGAATTGCTTTTGCAGGTTATTTATCACGGAAAGTACGATGACGCCGCCCCGATTTTGCGGGTGTTGGTGATGGGCGCGTTTTTTCTGCCCTGGGGCGCGGTGGGATCAAACATTCAAATGGGCATGGGAAAATCAATGGTGAGTTTTTTCTTTGTCATCCTGGTCGCTGCCTTTAACCTGGCGGCGAATTTGCTTCTGCTTCCCGGTCTCGGCGTCATCGGCGCGGCGCTGGCAACGGCCCTGGCGATGATATTCGGCGCCACATTACAAACGCTTTACATGCGGCGAGCCGTCGGCTTAACCCTGGCCGGAATCTGGCAGCGGCGTTTGGACGCGCTGCATTTCACCCGGGATTGGATGGCAAAACTCAAAACCGCGATGATATCTGCGCGCTGATACAAAATAAAAAATCCGTGAGAAGATGTTTCATTCGCGTTCATAAAAAATATCTTGCCTTTGCTCGCCAAACTTTTTATTATTTATATCCTGAGTGTTAACTTGACAATTTTAACTTACCCTCGAACTGTCATTCCGACCGAAGGGAGGCTGCGCCCGCAGGGAACCTTTTGGAAGCAGACTGCGTCCGTCGGATTTCTCGCTGCGCTCGAAATGACAAATTTTAACTTAACATCGCCGAGTTAAAAACGAATTTGAGTTTTTTTTAATATTGGAGTGCCTTTATGCCCGATCTCGCCATTATCGGCGCCGGGAGCTGGGGAAAAAATCTCGTGCGGAATTTTTATGAATTGCGCCGCCAAAACACGGTTTACGCCTGCGACCTCGACGCCGGCAAGCTCGAGCGCCTGCGCCAGGCTTATCCGCTGCTGAAAACGACTTCGAATGATGAAGACATTTTGGCCAATGATCAGATCAAAGCCGTCGTCATCGCCACGACGGCGGTAGGCCATTTTGAAAAAGCCAAACAGGCGCTTTTGGCCGACAAGGATGTTTTCGTCGAGAAACCCCTCACGCTGAATTATCGCGACGCCCTGGAGTTGGCCGAATTGGCCGAGCGCCAGCAGCGTCTTTTGATGGTCGGCCATCTCATGATTTATCACCCCGTCGCGCTGCAGTTGCGCGAGCTGATCAAAAACGGTGAGCTGGGCGAGGTTTATTACATTTATTCGCAGCGCGTCAATCTCGGCCAGGTGCGCAAAGACGAAAACGCGCTATGGAGTTTAGGCCCGCACGATCTTTCATTGCTCTTTTATTTGATCGATCAGGAGCCGGTCGATGTCGCGGCGCGCGGCCAAACCTATTTGCAGAACGGCATCGAAGACGTCGTCTTTGTCAGCTTGAATTTTCCCAATCGCGTCTCGGCGCATATTCACCTGAGCTGGCTCGATCCCCACAAGCTGCGTAAGATCACCGTCGTCGGCAGCAAAAAAATGGCGGTGTTTGACGACATGGCGACAACGGAAAAACTTCGCATCTACGACAACCGCGCCGAGAAAAAAATCGATTACGACACCTACGGCGACTCGATCACGTTGCGTTTCGGCGACGTCGTGATTCCTTACGTCGCCGTCACCGAGCCGCTGAAATTAGAGTGCCAGCACTTTCTCGACTGCGTCGAACAGCGCCGGCGGCCGCGCACCGATGGCCGCGACGGCGTGCGCGTCGTGAAAGTTCTCGAAGCCGCCAACCATTCTTTGCGACATAATGGAATTCCCGTCAACCTGGAGACTTATTTTGCAGAACTTCATTCATCCCACCGCTAAAATTGCGCCGGGCGCGAGCCTCGGCGCCAACTGTTACATCGACGCCAACGTGACGATCGGGCCGGATTGCCGCCTCGGCCACGGCGTCATCATCCATCCCGACACCGTCGTCGGCGCCGGCGTTCGCATCGATGATCACACCGTCATCGGCAAGCTGCCGATGCGCGCGGCAGCCAGCGCCATCACCAAAGAAGAAGCTTTGCCCGGCTGCGTCATCGGCGACCGCTGCATCGTTGGAACTTTTGTGGTGATCTATCGCGGCTGCGTGATTGAGCAAAATGTGTTGGTGGCTGATCTGGCCTCCGTTCGCGAAAACGTCCGCATCGGCGAATACACCATCGTCGGCCGCGGCGTCACTGTCGAAAACAAAGTCACGATCGGCAAACGCTGCAAATTGGAAACGGAAGCTTACATCACCGCTTTGTCCGAAATCGGCGATTACTGTTTCATCGCGCCGGAAGTGACGTTTACGAACGACAATTTTCTCGGGCGCACCAAAGACCGTTTCAAATATCACAAAGGCGTCACCATGAAAAAAGGCGCGCGGATCGGCGCCAACGTCACCGTGCTTCCCGGCATGACCATTGAAGAAGATGCGCTGGTCGCGGCCGGCTCGGTGGTGACGCGCGACGTGCCGGCCCGAAAAATCGTTCTCGGCAATCCGGCGCGAGTTCGGCGCGACGTGCCGCCGGAACAGCTTTTGGAAAATCAGTGATGCTTCGTCTCGTCACGGTTGTTGGCGCGCGCCCGCAGTTTATCAAAGCCGCCGTCGTCTCGCACGAAATCGCCCAACAGCCCGATCTCCGCGAAATTTTGGTGCACACCGGGCAGCATTATGACGCCGACATGTCGGCGGTTTTCTTCAAAGAGTTGGGCTTAAAAAAACCGCGTTATCATCTCGGCGTCGGCTCGAAGCCGCATGGAGAACAAACCGCGGAAATTCTCGCCAGGCTCGAACCGATCTTGCTCAAAGAAAAACCGCACGGCGTGATCGTTTACGGCGACACCAATTCCACGCTCGCCGGCGCGTTGTGCGCCAGCAAATTGCACATTCCGCTGGCGCACGTCGAGGCCGGCTTGCGAAGCTGGAACCGCAACATGCCGGAGGAAATCAACCGCGTCGTCGCCGATCACGTTTCCGGCATTTTATTTTGCCCGACTGCCACCGCGGTGAAAAATCTTGCCGCCGAGGGCGTTCATCGCGGCGTCTACAATGTCGGCGACGTGATGCTCGACGCGGCGTTGATTTTTGGAAAAATCTTGTCGGAGGCGCATTTGGCGCGCTGGAGCTTGTCCGCCAAAGAATATTTTTTGATCACGATTCATCGCGCCGAAAACACGGACAACGTCGAGCGCCTTCAAGATATTTTGCGGCTTTTGCTCGAACTCCGCGCCCCGGCGATTTTTCCCATACATCCGCGCGTTAAAAATTTGCTCGCGGCGAATCGAAAACTGCGGCCGCTGCGTTTGCGCTTGGAAGCGCAGCCGAACTTGCATCTCACGCCGCCGGTTTCTTATTTCGAAATGCTCGCGCTGGAAAAAAACGCCCGCGCCATCATCACCGATTCCGGCGGCGTCCAAAAAGAAGCCTTTTTCTTTCGCGTGCCGTGCATCACCTTGCGCAACGAAACCGAGTGGGTTGAGACCCTCGACGGCGGCTTCAACACGCTGGTCGGCGCCAACAGGAAAAAGTTTTTGACGGCAATCGCCAATCTCGATAAAACGCCGTCTCGGGTCCGCGGACGGCGCTCATCTCGGCTGAAAGGCCTTCATCTTTTTGGCGGCGGCAAAGCCAGCCAGCGCATCGTGCGGATTCTGCGGCGAACATTGCAAAAAAATCACGCCGGAAACGAATGAGAGTATTGTTTGTCACCGAGCTATGGCCGCCGCACGGCGGCAACTTCGTCTTCGAGCAAGTTAAATCGGTTGCCCCGCATGTTTCCGTGACGGTCGTGGTTCTCATTCCGCATCCCCCCAACCTGTCGCGGTATCGCAGCCAGCGGTCTCGTTTCGTGAATAAATCCGCAGCGCCGGAATCGGAACACGATATTCCGGTTTATTATTTGCGCTATCGCACGATTCCCGAGCTGGGCAAATACCTCAACAGCGTGCAAGCTTTTCGCGCGCTGGCGCGATTTCTTCGTCGGCACAAAGATCAATTTGATCTCATTCATGCGCATTTTGCTTACACTGCCGGATTTGCTGGCGCTCGGGCCGGAAGGAATTTTGATCTACCAGTGATCGTCGCAACCTATGGCAGCGACATCAATTTTTATACAAAGCGAACTCCCCAGAATTTCGCCGCAGCATTGTTTACAATTTGGGGGCTTCGCCATGCGACGGCAATCACCGCCCTCAGCAAAGATCTCGCGACGAAAATCGCTGCGCTTGGCATATCTCATCGGCAGATAACTGTCATTCCGCTGGGCATACGAGAAACGATTTTTTTCCCCCGCGGCGAGAAGCTAATGTTACGCCGCCAGCTTCAGCTTCCCGCTGCCGGCCCGTTTTTTCTTTTTGCCGGTAATTGGGTGCCGGTGAAAGGCCTCAACTATTTGTTTGAGGCGTTTGCTCGCGTGTGTCAACAATTGCAAGAGGCCAAATTAATAATGATCGGCAGCGGTGAATTGGAACCGGTGTTGAAACGTCAGGCGCAAAAACTCGGCATCGTGAATCAAATTATTTGGATCGGACAAAAAGCGCATGACGAAATTCCGTTGTGGATGAGCGCCGCTGATTTTCTCGTCCTGCCCAGCCTCAGTGAAGGCTATGGCTTGGTCGCGCTCGAAGCGCTGGCCTGCGGCACACCGGTCATCGCCAGCCGTGCCGGCGGCATTCCGGAAATTCTAATTTCAAACGACTTTGGTATTCTGGTTCCTCCGCGTGACAGCGAAGCGCTTGCCCGCGCCATGTTAGAGGCCACCGGTAAAAAATGGGAAATTAAGAAACTCGTTGATTACGCTCATGTTCATACTTGGTCTAAATACGCGCAGGATTTGGTAAAGTTGTATCAAAATGTGATGCAGCGAGTCGGCATAGCCAAGGCATCGACCTCGAACAACCCGACTTAGGACTTCGGACGCTCATGAAAATCATCTTCTTCAGCGAAATCAAATGGCAATACCTGCGCACCCGCAAGCAGCAGCTTATCCGGCGTTTTCCGGCGGATTGGCAGATTCTTTTTCTTGAGCCTTATGCCGCCGGCCGGCCAAACAGCTTTCGTTTGCAATGGGAAAATAATGTTGGTTTCGTAACCCTGCCGTATTTTAAAAACTTCCCGCAACGCTGGCTGCAGGTTATGATGTCTTTCAAAATCGTTCGTGTTTTCATTATTGCGGCCGCGGCAACTTGGGCTTGGGTGCTGATACGGCGCAGCGGATTCGGCAAATCCCAGACGGGCGTAGCCGATCTCGTCATGATTTCCAATGTTTACGCCGCGCCGTTGGTGCGTTGGCTGGCAAAAAGGCGGCCGGTGATTTACGATTGCAATGATAATCACCTGGGATTTCCCTTGACGCCGAAATGGGCGGAGAAATATTTCGAAAGCACTTGCGCGCGCGCCGATCGCATCGTTTGCGCCTCGCAATCGTTAGCCGAGATTATTCCAGCCGAGCATCAAAACAAGATTGTGTTCATCGGCAACGGCGTTGACAGCGGTTTATTTCTGAAAAATTCAACGCCGACGGAAGCCTTGGCCAAATTTCGCCCGCGCCCCATTTTGCTTTATATCGGCGCGATTTCGGAATGGACGGATTTCGAGGCGCTCGAAAAAGTTGCCGCGACACATCCGGACAAAATGTTGATTCTGATCGGCCCGGCCGTGCCGGCGGTGCAATTGGAAATGAATAATCTGTTGAAGTTCTCAAATGTACAGCATCTCGGCGTCGTTCGCCATGACGATTTGCCGGCTTATTTGGCGGCAGCCAATGTTTGCCTGATCCCATTGCGCAAAAATGAGTTGACCCGATTTTTAAATCCCAACAAGCTTTACGAATATTTTGCGGCGGGCAAGCCGGTGGTGAGCATGGCCTTATCCCCGGATTTAATCGCATTGCGCGAGCACGTTTTTCTCGCTGAAGACGCGGACGAATTTGCGGCGCAAATCGAGCCGGCGCTGGCGACGATTGAAACGCGCGCTGAAGAACGCCGCCGTCTCGCTGCGGCGAATGATTGGCAGGAAAAGGCGAAGCAGATGGCGGCGTGGATAAAGAGAATCTGCGGACGCCACTAATTTTAAATTCACGTGGCAGGCATTTTCTCGAACTCGGGATCTTCTTCCGGCGCAAACAGCATGCAAACCGAAATATGCATGATAACGTCCTGTGTAAGCCGTTTTTCCAAAGCCGGCCAAATCATCAAATCTCTTTTTCTATCACTTTTGCCGGAAAACTCCGGCGCCGTGATGTAAATGTGAACAGTTCCGTATGGCGACAAGTCAACTTCAAATCGAGTCGGATGAAGATTGCGTTCTTTTATAATATTTTGTAAGACGGCGGTTATTTGAGCGAGAATTTCTTTTTGTTCCATATGGCATCTTAAAATTGCTGAAATGACCCTTGCATTGAATCAGGCCGCCTGTAGTTTTTTCTCTTCGGCTTCTTCCGCGGGCGCCAAAAGCTCGCAGACCGAGATTTCAATCAGAGCGCGGTTGGACAATTTTCTTTTCAGCGCGCGCCAAACCATAAGATCACGCTCCGTCTCGTTTTTTCCGGAAAATTCCGGAGCTGTCAGATAAACATGAATGGTCTCGGCCGCAGTCAACTCGATATCCAAACGCGTCGGATGCAAGTTAAGCTCTTTGACGATTTTTTTAAAGGCGGCGGTGACCTCTTTAAGTATTTTTTGAGATTCCATTCCCATCTCCAAGTTTTGTCAATCAACAGACGCTTTCAAGCCAATCACGTAATTCGCATACTTTGGCTAAAAACTGAATCGCAGCGCGAACGTCACCCTTCTTGGGTTTATAACGCAAGGCGACGTTCCAGAATGAAATTTTGTTGAAATCCTTGTAAAGTTTTTTATCTAATTGCAGAAGCGGACGAAGCCCGCTGGCCTCGAGCAAAAAATCCAAATCATGGCCACGGGCGCCCGTCAACCTTTCTGATAATTTTTGATCCGGCAGATCTTCCAGATAAATTACGCCGTGGCGTTGGCAGATCGCCCATTTTAACATGCACTCAACAACATAGCCGCCAAGATAAATCGCACCTGCCGGATAAGCCTCTTCGAGGTACTCAGCCTCGGCCAACCGTGCAAGGGCAGCCTGCCGGTAAACATTGGCGCGAATCGCCTGCCTCATAATTTATCTGCGCGCGCTTGTTCAGCATTTCTGAATGTGTATGGAGATAATTTAAAATTTTGCATCTGAAAAGCAAAGGATTTTCTTAAGAAAATCCTTGTTTTTGTCCATGATAATAAGTAGTATTTCACTTTGTTGTTAAAGTGTTTTAAAACTTTTTGACCCTGACGTTGCAAAATAAAAATTTGTTGAAGCCGTCGAATTGAGAAAAGGAACTTCACCTCACATGGCAAAAAAGACCCGTTCGGCGCGGCCAATGGCGGCGCCGAAAAAGCAAGTACCCGACCGGCCGAACCCGAAAGGGCCGTTTACTGGTTGGTTCGCCCAGCATCCCGCCATCACGGCGCTGGGAATTTATTTTCTGCTGGCGATGATTTTTTTCTTTCAAGTCATTTTCGGCGGACGCACCTACGTCTCGCCGGATGCGCAAGCGCACGCCGCAATGACCGCGCCGCTGGACAAAGCGTTTTGGGAAACTTGGACGCTGCCGCAGTGGTCGCCATACGTTTTTAGCGGCATGCCGAGCTTTGCCAGCTTGATGTACGCGCCTTTTATTTACATGCCCGGCACGCTTTTGCTCCCGCTTTCGCGCTGGCTTTCTTTTCCGGCGATGTTCACGCCGGCGCTGCATTACGTTTTCGCCGCGATGGGCGTTTTCGTTTTCCTGCGGCGAAAAGGCGCGAGCTTCTGGCCGGCGCTGTTGGGCGGCCTGGCCTTCATGCTCACGCCGTGGTTGATCACCATGCAAGTTTTCGGTCACGGCTCGCAGATGATGACCTCGGCTTATATTCCCTGGGCGCTGTGGGCGGCCGACCGGCTGATGGAAAAGTTTTCCTGGCGAAATCTCGGGCTTGCCGGACTCATTTTAGGCTTTCAGTTTCAACGCGGCCATGTGCAGATTTCTTATTACATTCTGCTGTTCGTCGGTCTTTATGTTTTGTGTCATCTGGTTTTTTCCCTCGTTCAAAAAGATTTTAAGCGTTTGTTGTCGAGGCTCGGCGGTTTCGCCGGCGCGATGGCATTGGCCGCCGCCCTCGCCGCGATTTTATATTTGCCGTTGCAAGAATACACGTCTTATTCGATTCGCGGCAACCCCTCGGTTCTGCAATCGGCCCCCGGCGCGAAAGACACCGGCGTCGGTTTCGAGTATGCGACGCAATGGTCATTCTCACCCGGCGAGATGATGACCTTCATTATTCCTTCGTTTTACGGTTTCGGCGGCCAGCCGTTTTATTGGGGCAATATGCCATTCACCGATTATCCCAATTACATGGGCATTCTGGTTCTGGGGGTGGCGTTCGTCGCCTTCGTTCTCAATCTTTCGCGCGGCGGGCCGCATCGCTTGCTGGCGATTTTTTCCGGCCTCGTTATTCTCTTGTCGTTGCTGCTGTCATTCGGTTATCACTTTTCGGCATTCTATAAATTGTTTTACAATTATTTTCCCTACTTCAACAAATTTCGCGTGCCGGTGATGATTCTGATTCTGGTGCAATGCACCGTGGCGATTCTCGCCGGCCTCGGCTTGGAGGGCATTTTGTCGCGGTTGCGCTCGGCGAGCACAAAAGACGATTTAACCAAACAATCGAAAATAGCGCAACGTCTGTGGATCGCTCTGGCTGCGGTGATTGTGGTGGTTTTGGCGCTGACGATTTTCCGCGACGGTTTTTTCAATTTCATGCGCGGGCTTTATCCCGACCAGTATCCAGCGAACTATCAAGATCAATTGGACACGGCGCGTTTCGCCATGTTATTCAAAGACGTTTGGTTTGTCGCGATCTTCGTCATCGGCGGCCTGAGCGCGTTGGCGCTGGCATTGACGAAAAAAATATCCGGCGGCGCGGCGGCGGCGCTGATTTGCCTGATCACGTTGGTTGACCTGTGGGTGGTCGATAAAAAAATCGGCCAAACGTATCCGCAGCAAGAAACGCCCGAGCATTTGCAACCCGATGCCATCAGCGAGTTTTTCAAATCCGACACTTCGTTGTTTCGATTTTATCCGGCCGGCCAATTGTTCGGCGAGCTGCGATGGTCGGCGCAGGGATTTCAGAGCGTCGGCGGTTATCATGCCGCCAAGCCGCGTTTTTATCAGGATTTCATCGAAGCGACAGGCTTGCAACGCGCTACCGACGGCGATTTTCCCGGCCGCCACATTCTCGATATGCTCAACGCCAAGTATGTCATCACCTTTGCGAGTTTGCCGGATAGTGAATGGGTGGTGCGCCGGCAATTTCAAGTTCCGACCGGCGGCGCGCCGCAGGCAGACGCCCGTAGGGTGCTGAGCATTTATGAAAATCCCACCGTGCTGCCGCGAGCCTATCTGGTCGGCGAATATGAAGTGCAAACCGATCCGATTGCCGCCTTGACGCGTTTGCGTGACGGCTCCGCACAAGGCTTTAATCCACATCGCCGTGTGATGTTAACGGAAACGCCGGAAACAACGCCGCAGCCTGATTCGTCGGCAAACGCGCAAATAAAAAGATACGATTTTCATCATATTGCAATTCAAACAGAAAGCCTGTCTCCGCAACTGCTCGTTTTAAGCGATAATTTCTATCCCGAACCCGGCGGGTGGCAGGCTTACGTTGACAACAAACCGGTGAAAACCTACCGCGCCAACTATGCTTTTCGCGCGGTTTGCGTGCCTGCCGGCAGCCATCAAGTCGAATTTCGTTTTCATTCGCGCGCTTTCGCGCTGGGGTTGTGGACCAGTCTCGCCGCGCTGGTGGTTGGGCTGGCGCTGCTCTTCGTCGAGCGCAAAAAACCGCCGGTCTCGCCGTGACCAATTCTCGTTAAAAACTATTTGCAATTGTGCTGGCGCTGTCCTAAATTGTTATCTTTAGCTAAAATGACGGGGTTAATCGCAGGTTGGCGATACTTTAAAGTGTATCTGCAAAGCCACTGACCGGTCACTTTTTGTGTGTAGAATTTCTGAATTTCAATAAATTTAAGTGACCGGCCAGTTTCAGTTTTTTACTTGGCTTAGTCTTGCAAAAAATTCACGGATGATGAGAGCGCAGCGCCGGGCTGCGTGGTGACGGAGTTTTTGGCGATGAAATTGAAAGATCTGCTGACTGAAAATTTGATCAAGGTTCACCTGTCAAGCCAGGAAAAGCGTCTGGTTATTGAAGAGATGGTGGATTTGTTGGTGAAGACCGGATGCATCAAGGATCGCGGCGAGGTTTTGAAAGCCGTGCTCGATCGCGAGGCGGTGATGAGCACCGGCGTCGGCGACGAAGTGGCGATTCCGCATGGCAAGAGTGAATCCGCTCCCTCCATCGTCGTAGCGCTGGGCATTGCCCGCAAGCCGATTGACTTCCAGTCGATGGACGATCAGCCGGTGCGCATTATTTGGCTGTTGGTCGGCCCGCCGGACCAAACCGGTCCGCATTTGAAGGCGCTCAGCCGGATTTCCCGCCTCATGCACAAGCCGGAATTTCGGGAGCAACTGTTGACGGCGCAAAATTCCAAAGAAGCCCTCACGGCCATAATTCGTGAAGAAGAAAAATATTTAGAAAATTAAAAGCGTTGGCCTGTTCGCCGGCTAACAACGGGCTAACTGGCAAACCGGCTAACCGAAAAACATTCCCATGCGTTACCAAAAGATCAAAGGCACACGCGATATTTTGCCGGACGAAATCAGCCGCTGGCAGGCCGCAGAAACGGTGATTCATCAAGTCATGGCGCGTTTCGGTTTCAGCGAAATCCGCACGCCGGTTTTTGAAGAAACCGAGCTTTTTGCCCGAGGCATCGGACAATTGACCGACATCGTTTCGAAGGAGATGTACACCTTTGCCGACCGCGGCGAAAAAAGCTTGACGCTGCGGCCCGAGCTGACCGCCGGCGTCGTGCGCGCTTTTATTGAAAATAATCTCGGCAAAAAACAGCCGGTCAACAAGCTTTATTACCTTGGGCCGGTTTTCCGCCAGGAGAATCCCCAGGCCGGCCGCTTTCGGCAGTTTTATCAATTCGGCGCGGAAATTATCGGCGCCGCCGAGCCGGCAGCAGATGTCGAAACCATCGCATTGGCGATCGCGGTTTACCGCGCGTTTCAACTCGACCGTTTTGTGGTGAAATTGAACAGCGTCGGCGACGCCGCCTGCCGCGATCCGTACAAACAAAAATTGCGCGATTATCTGCGCCCGCGTTTCGACCGGCTGTGCAAAACCTGCCAGCAGCGCTTCGAAAAAAACCCGCTGCGGATTCTCGACTGCAAAGAAGCCGGCTGCCGCGCGGAGACGGCGGCAGCGCCCAAGTTGTTTGATGAGCTCTGCGAAAATTGCAGCCGTCATTTTGCGCGCGTTCAGCAATTGCTCGATGCCGCCGGTATGCAATATGAACTGGATTTCCGCCTGGTGCGCGGGCTGGATTATTACACGCGCACGGCCTACGAAATCATCAGCGACCAGCTCGGCGCGCAGGATGCGCTGTGCGGCGGCGGCCGCTATGATTTGCTGGTGGAAGAATTGGGCGGTGAAGCCACGCCCGCCGTCGGCTTCGCAGCCGGCGTGGAGCGCCTCATGATGGTCTTGGAAAAAATTGATTGGCAGCCGGCCCTCGAGAAACCGCCGTTGATTTTTCTCGCGCCGCTCGGCGAGGCCGCAGTGTTGTGGGCCGCGCAAACCGCGCAGCAATTGCGGCAGCGCGGCATGACGGTGGAGATGGACTTGCTGAATCGCGGCTTGAAAGCGCAACTCCGCGAAGCCAACCGCCAACAGGCGCGTTTCGCCGTGATCGCCGGCGACAACGAGCTGCAATCGCAACGCGCGGCGGTGCGTGATTTAAACAGCAGCCAGCAAAGCGAGATCGCGTTCACGGATTTAATTTCGTACCTCGAGAAAAACAGCGGCAGTTGATTGATCAGTTACTACTACGCTGTTACCATAGTTTTTGTAGTCCCGGCCCCTTGTGGGCCGCTGTCGAAGCCAATACATTCACGGTTGCAACAATGCTGCCAACGCTTCTCTCAATTTGGCTCCGACTTGCCGGAGTTGGGATATGTTAAGCAAAAATGATTTAAAAACGATTGCCCGGTTGACGCAAAAGAAATACCGGTTGGAGTTGAACCGGTTTCTTGCCGAAGGCGGGCGTCTGTGTGAGGAAGCGATTAAATCCGACTGGAAGGTTGAGCGCGTCATTTATTGCTCGTCTTTTCTGCAATCAATGCGGGCGCGGCAGGCCTTGCAACTGGCGAGTGAACGCAAAATTACCATCGACGAAGTGCCGAGCGACGTGTTTGTCAGTCTCTCCGACACCATGCATTCCCAGGGACTCCTTGCGGTTGTGGAGAAACGTCCACCCGCCGGCGATCCGGTCGAACGCATGCGCGGCGTGCCGCGCTGCATGTGGGTGGGCATCGAGAAACTGCACGATCCCGGCAACATGGGCACGATTTTGCGCACCGCGGATTGGCTCGGCGTCGACGGCGTCGTGATCGGCAAAGAATGCGTTGAAATTTACAATCCCAAAGTCGTGCGCGCCAGCATGGGGTCGGTTTTCCATCTGCCGATTTTCGAAGCTGATGATTTCGCCGGCGTCATGCGCCGATTTCAAACCTTCAGCGCCGTGCTGTATGGCGCGGACCAATCCGGCGATTTTTCCTACTCCATGTTGCGCTACGCGCCAAAAAAAGTTCTGCTGCTCGGCGACGAAGTTGACGGCCTCTCCCCGGAGGCCGGCGCGATCATCCAACACCGTGTTTCAATTCCTCGCCGCGGCGGCGGTGAATCTTTGAACGTGGCCATTGCAGCGGCCATTATGTTGGCAGAGATGAGCCGGTAGGCTGGTTGCTGGTTTCTCGTTGCTGGTTGCTCGGCAATTTACTAGCTACCAGCAACCAGCTACCAGCAACCAGAATCCACCCATGCCACAATCACTTGCACAAAACTATCCTTCGCGCTTAACCGTTGTCATCATTCTTTTCCTCATCACCGCGCCGCTGTATGGCCTCGTGGGCTTTCTCGGAACCGCGACGACGAGCAAATGGCCGATTCTTCTCGGCGAATTGCTGCTGCCGTTGCCGGCCTATCTTTATTTGAGATTCTCCCGCTACAATATTCGAGAGATTTTCCGGCTCAATCCGGTCAGTTGGCGCCTCATGATTTTAAGCGCCGGCCTGGCGGTGGCGTTTTATCTCGTCGTTTATGAAATCGACCGCCTGCTCAACGCAATTTGGATTTGGGTTTGGGGGTTCTTGCCGCTGGAATTCGACGCCTTTTCGCCGGATAATTTGCAAGCGCAGCTCGACCGTTTTCTGATGGCGTCGAGCTGGTGGGATTGGGTGATGATCATCTTCGCCATGGTGATCGTCGCCGGCCTTTTCGAGGAAATGCTTTTTCGCGGTTTTGTGCAAAGCGCCTTCGAGCAGCACCACAAAATGCTGACGGCTGTTCTTATCACCGCCGCCATCTTTGCCGCGAATCACGCGATACCCTGGTGGTTCTTGCAAATTTTTCTTCTCGGCAGTTGTCTCGGCTGGATGGCCTGGCGCTGCGATTCGATCATTCCCAGCGCCATCGCGCATGGGGTGAACAATCTCTTCGCCGTTCTTTTTGTCAATTTGAAAAGCGCGCCGTCGTGGTTGCTTTGGCCAAGCGCAAACTCATCTTGGGGAAATGGACACCTCCATCCGCTCATCTTGATTCTTGCCGGCGCCGCCATCTATTTCGGTTTTTTGTGGTTCAATCGTTTTTGTGAAGAAGAAAGCGAAATTCCCACCTTCCTGAACACGCCGGCTTGAAAAATTTTTCCTTTCCGCATTAGACATTCTTTGAGACTACATTAGTAATATCTTTTATTACCTCATTGTAAAACACCTTAGCAGTTCGTCGCTTGGGGACGGGGGAACTGCTGTTCTGCCACCTCAACGTCTGTTAAATGCAGCGAGATGAATGCAGCGGGCGGTCTTACGATTCTGTAAGATGGGGACCCGCTCGCCGGTTCAAATCTCTGCGTGGTGACAATTGTTTAATACTTAGCCGCCGAGAACGCTGAACAAATTTGCGCCAGGGACAAAAGGGCTACGCCCGCAGGGCCACGCCCGTAGGGTGCAACAACATCGCCTCGCCTATTTCCAGGGCGATTAAGGAGGTTCAGAATTCTCCTCGTTTGCGGTAATCCACATTTCGTCCAATCCGTCGCCGAAAAGGGATTTTCATGATCGATTGGTTCGTCGAAGGGAGAACTTGGGCTGCAACTATGAACCGAATCATCATGCTCAACGAGGATCTCGAATCCCAGATGCGCATGTATCTGGCGCTTTGTCCTCGTTACCGGATCGAAATCGCGGAAAACGAGCTGACGTTGATGCGTTTGTTGCGCCGAAAAAAACCCAATTTGCTTTTGCTCGATGCGCATTACAACCGGTTTGCGCACAACAGCAAATCGGTCGGCAAATTGGTCGAAAAAATCAAACGCAAGTACAACCATCTTCCCGTGTTGACCATCATCAGCGGCGAAGATGAAGAAGTCGGGGAAACTCTGGCGCAACGCGGCGCTGACGGCTGGGTCAACCGCCGCGTCGAAGTTAACGACTTGCTGCAGCGCGTCGACAATCTGCTTCAGCCGCGTCGATCATTCGTCGAGAACACCTACCGACAACCTCAAGAAGCGATGGCGTAACGGCAAGGCGAAGCTCGGCTTCGCCTGGGCTGGCCGCGCGCCGAAATTTCAATTTTTTAAAAAGCCGGTTTTTCGCGCAACGCGATAACCGGCTTTTTGTTTTTAACCTTGCTTTTTCCCCGCCTTTTTTCTAATTTTATTTCTGTACCAATTATGGAGAAAATCATGCGTTATCATTTTTTTCACTTAATGTTGAGTGTTAGTCTTATGATCTCAAATTGTGGCCCAAAACCTCCCCAATCTTTGACCGCCGATGAAATCAACGCCTTGATTGAAAAAGCCAAAGCCACGCCGATGCCGGCGGTGGCCGAGGATGAAGTCGCGGTGATCGAAACCGACTTGGGGCGCATCGTGCTGGAACTGTACCCCAAAGTCGCGCCGCAGCATTGCGGCAATTTCAAGCGCCTGGCGAGCATCGGCTTCTACGACGGCGTGAAATTTCATCGCATCGTTCCCGGTTTTGTCATTCAAGGCGGAGATATTTTATCGCGCGACGCCAATCCCGCCAACGACGGCACCGGCGATCCGGGTTACACGCTGCCGGCTGAGTTTAGCAACATCCCGCACGAGCGCGGCATCCTGTCGATGGCGCGCAAAGGCTACAGCGTCGACACCGCCGGCAGCCAGTTCTTCATTTGCGTCGGCCCGGCGCATCTGTTGGACGGCCAGTACACCGTCTTTGGCCGCGTGATCGAGGGAATGGAGGTGGTCGATAAAATCGTCGCCGCGGCGGCGCCGCATCAAACCGAAATGCCTGCAAATCCTATTGTCATGAACAAAGTGAAAGTGATCAAACGCCATGAGCTTTAAACGACTTCTGCTGCTGATTGCGGGGATTTTTTTCATGTTAGCGATGATCTCTGAAAACGCTGTTGCCGCAGAACGGCAAAAATATTGGATCTTTTTTCGTGATAAAGGCCCGCTGAGTTTAAGCAAACGCAGCGCGATGCTGGATGAAGCCAAACAACGCCTGTCGCCGAAAGCGCTCGAACGTCGCGCCAAAGTGCTGCCGGGAAATGCGTTGGTTGACGAATCGGATCTCGATCTTTACAAACCCTATTTGAATGAATTGACCGGCCGCGGTTTTGAGCCGGTGGTGACCTCGCGCTGGTTGAACGCCGCCAGCATTTTCGCCACGCCGGAAGAAATCGCGGCCTTGCAAGATTTGCCTTTTGTCAAAAATGTTCAGCGCGTGGCGCATTTGGCCATCCCGCCCGCGCCGGAAACCGTGCCCGAACCGCCGGCGCTTTTTAAAACCGCCGTGCATCGTTTCGAGTACGGCAGCTCGCTCGCGCAAATGGAGCAGATCAAAGCGACGATTCTGCACGACGCCGGCATTAATGGCACGAACGTCATCGTCGGCATGATGGACACCGGCTTTCGCTGGCAGGATCATGAAGCGTTCGTTCATCTCCGAAGCAAAATCATCGGCGAGCGGGATTTTATTCAAAATGACAACGTAACACGCAATCAGACGGGCGATGCTTCCGGCCAGGATAGCCACGGCACGCAAACGCTTTCGACTCTCGGCGGCTTCAAGCCTGGGCAACTCATCGGTCCGGGTTTTGGCGCGCGATTTATTTTGGCCAAAACCGAACACGTGCCGACGGAAACTCACGCCGAGGAAGATTACTGGGCGTTGGCGGTCGAATGGATGGAAAGCCTTGGCGTCGATGTCACCTCGACGTCGTTGGGTTACAGTGAATTCGACGCCGGGCAAACGAGCTACACGCAAGCTAACATGGACGGCAAAACAACCATCATCACCAAAGCCGCTGAAATTGCGGCCAGCAAAGGCGTGATCGTGGTGAACAGCGCCGGCAACGAAGGAAATATTGCGTGGCGTATTATCATTGCGCCGGCGGATGGGCCGAATGTGATCGCGGTTGGCGCCGTCTTTTCCAACGGCGGCATCGTTGGTTTTTCAAGCCGCGGCCCAACCGCTGATGGCCGCATCAAGCCGGATATCATGGCCATGGGTTCGGGAGTGCGAGCGATTTCTTCGGCCAGCACGAATCAATACACCTTCGTCAGCGGCACGTCTTTTTCCTGTCCGTTGATCGGCGGTGTGGTGGCGCAAATTCTTTCCGCGCATCCGGAAACGACGCCGCAACAGATGATGAACGCATTGCGCTCGACCGCCAGCATGGCGAACTCACCCAACAATGATTTTGGTTATGGCATTGTCAACGCGAAAGCCGCTATCACTTCACTCGGCCCCGCGTTCAGCAACGAACCGGAAATCAGCGCGCAAAGCGGCGCTTTCAACGTGACGATGCGGATTTTGTCGCGTGACGGCATTGCGCCCGGCAGCGTGAGAATCTTTTATGCCAATCGCGGCAGCAACACCTTCAATTCTGCCGTGATGGCGCCGATTGACTCAACCGGTTATGTGGCACAGATTCCTCGTCCGGCGCAACCTGCGGATACCGTGCGGGTTTATTTCTCCGCGACTGATTTGGGATTCGGCGCGGTGAATTATCCCAAGCGCGCGCCGCAAAAAACAATTCTGATTCGCGGCGACGGCCTGGTTTTGGATGTGACCGATCCGCCGCCACCGCTGCCGACGAAATTCGTGCTCAAGCCGAACCTGCCCAATCCGTTCGGCGGCAACGCCGCGCCGCGGACCCGCATCGCTTTCGAGCTGCCCAATTCCTCGCCGGTGCGCATTCGCGTCTTCAACATTTTAGGCCAGCGCGTGCGCACGCTTTTTGACGGCGATTTGCCCGCCGGTCAATACAATAATTTTTTCTGGGACGGCACGGATGATTTGCGGCAACCCGTGGCCGGCGGTGTGTACTTCTATGAAGTTTCAACAGCACTCAGCGCCGGCAGGAACAAGATGTTACTGCTGCGGTAAATCTATAGTTTGGAGCATTGGAGTAATGGAGTGTTGGAACTCCATTACTCCAACACTCCCATGTCCTTTTCGACAAAAATAAACTGTGTCCAAAAAAATAAAAATTGGCTTGGCCCTCGGCGGCGGCGGCGCGCGGGGTTTGACGCACATCGGCGTGCTCAAAGTGCTGCAGGCGAATCAGATTCCGATCGACGTTATCGCCGGCACCAGCATCGGCGCCATTGCCGGGGCGATTTATTCCGTGCATTTGAATGCCAGCGTCGTCGAAGAGCGAGCGTTGGCATTTTTACAAGCGCCGGTGTTTCATGAAAGCGGCGTCGATCTTTTCAAAAAGAAAAAAGCCGCCGAAAATTTTTTTGGCCAGGTGGCGAAATACGTCAAAGAGCGTATCGTGATCAATTTGGCGCACAGCCGGCCTTCGCTGGTCGGCGGCTGGCGGGTCACCCGCGCGGTGAATTTCATGATCGACGACAAAACCTTCGAGAGCTGCCAAATTCCTTTTGGCTGCGTCGCCACCGATCTTATCACCGGCGAGGAGGTGATTTTTCGCCGCGGCAGTTTGCGCAAGGCCGTTGCCGCCAGCATGTCGATTCCAGGATTTCTGCCGCCGGTTCAATACGATGGCCGGCTCTTGGTGGACGGCGCCGTCGTGGCGCCGGTGCCGATCAACGCCTGCAAGCTGCTTGGCGCCGACGTCGTCATCGCCGTCGATGTCAGCCAACCGATGAACGAAGTCAAGATATTTGAGAACGTCGTTGACGTTATTTTTCGCTCCAACAGCATTCTGTCCCATCAATACAAGCAAATGCTGCTCGACTATGCCGACGTTGTCATTCAGCCGAATGTCGGAGAAGTGCATTGGTCGGAGTTTCGAAACGTCAAGCCGATGGTGGCCGAAGGCGAGCGCGCCACCGAGCACATGCTGCCGAAAATTCGCCAGTTGCTCGAACAGAAACGCTCGATCTGGCGCCGTCTATTTGGGAGTTGAGACGAATTACTGAGTAATAAAAATCTTCAGGAACCGCTCACCTCCGCATTGGAGACAAAAAGCTCGTAACTATTTTATGAAAATAAAATTTTTCAGGGATTGACAATTTCACGCCGTCTGCTTATATTATGATAGCTCTGTAATATTCGTGGAGATTACTCTCAGGAATGATTGGTGTAGCCGGGAGCGCGACAATCGGACGTTTGTACATGAGAATTGAAACAGGCATGATCGCGAAATCCGGGAGGTATTTCCATGCAGCTTTCTGATTTTCTTTCGGAGAAGCTCGTCGTTCTTGATCTCGAGGCCCGGGACAAGGTTGAAGCGTTTCGCACGATGGTGGCGCGAATGGCGCGGCACAACGCCATTACCCGTCCAGAAGTTTTTCTCGATGAAGTCATCGCGCGAGAAAACATCGAATCAACCTGCATCGGTCGAGGCGTGGCTTTTCCGCATACGCGCACGACATGCGTGAAGCGGCCCGTGATTGCTTTTGGCCGCACCCGGCACAGCATTCCGTTTACGGCCAAAGAAGCCGATCAGGTGCAATTGATCTTTGTCATGGGCACGCCGAAAGAGGATTCGAATACCTATCTGCAAATTCTTGCGCGACTATGCCGGATGTTGCGGCAATCGCGTTTCCGCGAACGCCTGCTCGCCGCCGCCACGCCGCAAGAAGTGCTCGACTTGTTTGACGAATACGACGCCCCGGCGGTTGAGCCATCACAAAGGGCTTTTGAGCCGGCCTTATCAACCGCTTAACCTGCCGTTTTTATCCTTCGCAAAAATCTCTTTTATTCACCATGACTGAATCGCCCCTTCGCCTCGCTATCATTACTTTAAGCGACCGCGCCGCCGGCGGCGAAAGGAACGACGAAAGCGGTTCGATCATTCGCCAGATGGCAGCCTCCCTCAACCCTCTCATTATTTTTCAAAAAATTTTGCCCGACGACCGCGACCAACTAACCGCCACGTTGAAACATTTGGCCGATCACGAAAACGCCGACATTATTTTAACCACCGGCGGCACCGGACTTTCGGCGCGCGACGTGACGCCGGAAGCCACGCTCGCCGTGATTCAGCGCCGCGTGCCCGGCATCGAAGAAGCCATGCGCGCCGCCGGCCTCGCCCAAACGCCTTATGCCATGCTATCCCGCGCCGTTGCCGGCGTGCGCGGCCAGACGTTGATCGTCAACCTGCCGGGCAGTCCCAAGGGCGTGCGTGAAAATCTTGCCGTCATTTTGCCGATTTTGCCCCATGCGGTGAAGCTGCTGCGCGCTGAAAGAATCCCCGACGACGAACATCAGTTTAAAATTTCCCAATGACCAACAGGGATTTCTTGCCATTTAAGTTTTTTCTTATTATTTTTAGTTGACTGGCGCTGTCATTCCGCAGGAATCTTTTTACAAATTTAGTCGAGTGCCAGTTTGCAACAAGATTTTCCGAAATGACAGATCCCCTGATCTAATGACATGTCTGCAATGATGATAAAGGAAAAAGGAATTTTAATTTTGGAGATTGCGACGATGCGCTATATAAGTTTTCTCTTTTTTGCCACCGCTTTTTTATTTTGCACCGAAACAACGCACGCGCGAAATAACGAAGACGAAGTTAAAATCACCGCCAAAGCCGTTAAAGACAGCGTCCGCGCCGGTCGCGAAATCAAGCTGGTGTTTCACATGCAGCCGCAAGAAGGATTTCACGTCAACGTCGAGCCGGCCATCAAGCTGGCGCTGCTCGACGCCAAAAGCTTTACGTTGGCGGCGGAAAAATTTACGCCGGATGCAAAAACCAAAACCCTGACCACCGAAGACGGTTTTAAAATTTTTGATCCCAAACACTCGCAGCCGGTGACTTTTGCCGTTAAAGTCGCCAAAAACGTCAAGCCGGGCAAGTATCCGCTCAAAGCCAAATTAACCTACTACTTTTGTTCGGATAAAGACGGCTACTGTAGTTTTAAAAATCAGGAGTTTGTTTTTAATGTGGTTGTTGTAAAATGAATTTTTAAAACGTAATCCGTAAAACGTAATTCGTAAGATTACGCATCACGAATTACGTTTTACGAATCACGAAATAACTATGACCTTAGCCCAGCTTCGCCATCACTTGCAGCATCCGGATCATAAATGGAAAATTTATGTTTTGCTCGGCGTTGTGGCGTATTTTGTCGCCATCAATCAGGTTCTCAAAGTTCGGCCGGATCACATTTTTTTGGCGCTGGTTATTTTCTCGTTTGTGCTCGGCAAGCAGCGGGCGAAACGTTTTTTGATTGATTGGCTGCCCTTCGTCTTGTTCTGGATCGGCTACGACATGATGCGCGGCATCGCCGATTCTGTGCGCGGGACGATTCACGTCGCGCCGCCTTATCGCTGGGAGCTGGCGCTGTTCGGAAATTTTTTCAGCGATATTCCGCCGTTCATCATGCAAAGCGTGCGCGAAGCGGTGGAATGGGGATGGCTGCGCAAGCTGATTGACGTCCTGGCCGCCAATTTTTATACCGCGCATTTCGCGCTGCCCTTGCTGCTCGGCTGGGTTTTTTGGCACACCACCAACGACCGGCCGATGTTCTATAAATTCGTTTACACGCTGTTGGTGTTGGATGTTCTGGCTTTGGCGACGTTTATGATTTATCCCGCCGCGCCACCGTGGTATGTTTACAATTACGGCTTTGCGCCGCCGGAAGCCAGCGCCAATTTCTGGTCGATCAGCGCCGGCAATCTGGTCGACGTCGATCACTTGCTCGGCGTCAAATTTTTTACGACGCTGTGGGATTCGTTCAATGCCAATCACTTTGCGGCGATTCCCTCGCTGCACGGCGCGTATCCGATCGTGCTGTCGTGGTTCGCTTTCAAAAAGTTTCGCTGGAATCCCTGGCTGTTGAGTTTGTATCCGGCCGCGGTTTGGTTCTCCGCGGTTTATCTCAATCATCATTATGTCATCGATCTGATCATCGGCGGTCTGTATGTCGTCGCGGCGTATTTGATCACCACAAAACTCTTGTATCCGCATCTGTTCGCGCGATGGATCGAGCCGCCCGCTTTGAATGCGATGCCGGCAGAGACGCAAGCCGCTCGCGTTCTCAATTAAATGGCTGAACGCTTTGCCGAAATTTTCAAATCAATAAAAAGAGAGGAAGCAAAATGAAACGCGCGCGTATTATCAGCACCGGACGTTATGTTCCCGAAAAACTCGTCACCAATGAAGAAATGACCAAGCTCGTTCCCACCAGCGACGAATGGATTCGCGAGCGCACCGGCATTCAACAGCGGCATTTTGTCGACGGCGAGATCGGCGCTTCCGATCTCGGTTATGAAGCCGCGCAAATCGCCCTTCAGCGCGCCGGACTCAAAGCTTCCGATATTGATTTCATCATCTTTGCGACGTTGAGTCCGGATTACATGTTTCCCGGCTCCGGCTGCGTGATGCAACAACGTCTGGGCGTTCACGGCATCGGCGCGTTGGACGTGCGCACGCAATGCACCGGCTTCGTTTACGGCCTGGCGGTGGCGAATGCGTTCATTCAAACCGGACAATACAAGCGCATTCTTCTCGTCGGCGCTGAAGTGCATTCCACCGGTTTGGAATACAACGAACGCGGCCGTCACATCGCGGTGCTGTTCGGCGACGGCGCCGGCGCCGTCATTCTCGAAGCCAGCGAAAATGGCCGCGGCGTGCTCTCAACTCACATGCACGCCGATGGCCGCTACGTGAAAGATCTATGGGCCGAAAATCCTGGCAGCCGGCGCATCCCGCGTTTGTATCCCGGCATACTCGAAGACGGCACTTGCTTTCCGCAAATGAACGGCCGCGAGGTTTTCAAACACGCCGTGACGAAATTTCCCGAAGTGATCAAGGAAGCGCTGCAAGCCAACAACCTGACGCTCGACGAGGTCAAGCTGGTGATTCCGCATCAAGCGAATTTGCGCATCAGTGAAGCCGTGGCGCAGCGCCTGAGCCTGCCGCCGGAAAAAATGTTCAACAACATCCAGCGTTACGGCAACACCACCGCCGCCTCGATTCCCCTCGCCCTCGACGAAGCGCTCGAACAGAAAAAGATTGGCGAAGGCGACATCGTCGTTCTCGCTTCGTTCGGCAGCGGCTTCACCTGGGCCAGCGCGGCAATTCGGTGGTAATCTGTAGCACGCCACCATCCTTAAATACAGATTTCGATATTGATTTTTTGAAGAAACCTCTTTATCTTGATCTATAATTCTTGACCGTGCGACTTTGATTGGAGTCTATCTCATGAGCACAACAACTGTTTTCGCTCCTGAAGTTGAAGAACTCACGCCCGCAACCGGGCACGAATGGTCTTTCAAAGACAATTGGCCGCCGCAGGGCAAATGGACGTATGAAGATTATCGTCGCTTGCCGGATGACGGTTGGAGATATGAAATCATCGAGGGAGAATTGTATATGAGCCCAGCGCCTGAACCAATTCATCAAGAATATGGCGGCGAGATGTTCGCTGCTTTACGTGATTTCGGCAAGAAACACAACGCTGGAAAGGCTTACATGGCGCCTATCGATGTCATCCTTTTCGATCTTGCCACCCCGGTTCAACCGGATGTCCTGTTCATTTGTAAAGAACGACTGCACGTTGTCAAGAAAGGCCGAATCGAAGGCGCGCCGGATGTTGTTGTCGAAGTTCTGTCCCCCAGCAACTGGTTGATCGATCGGCGCGAAAAATTTCAAGCTTATGCCAAATCCGGTGTGCGGGAGTATTGGATTGTCAACCCGCTGGCGCGTACTATTGAGCTTTTCGTTTTGCGCGAAAATCGTTATGAGTTGATTGGCAAATACGGCGACGGTGAGACGGTCCGTTCGGAGGTGTTGTCCGGTTTCGAGGTGAAAGTGGATGAGGTTTGCCCGGCATAGTCCGGGGCTTTCTGAAAATCCGGCTCAGCCGTTATGAGAAAAAAAACGATCCTGCTGCTGGCGCCAACGACAACGTATCGCCTCGATGATTTTTTGCACGCCGCCAGCCGCTTAAACCTCGACGTGATTCTTGCCTCCAACCGCTGCCGAGTATTGGCCGCCGAGTGGCCGGAGCATTTGGGGCTGTCGCTGCCGTTTTCCTCGCCGCGTGAAGCCGTTGACAAAGCGCTCGCCGAGTTGCGCGGCAAAAAACTCGCCGCCGTCGTTGCCGCCGACGATGACGCCACGATCATCGCGGCCATGCTGGCAGCGAAGCTCAATCTTCCCGGCAACCATCCTACCTCAGTTGAAAAAACGCGCAACAAACTCTCGATGCGCCGCGCCCTCGCCGAAGGGGGATTGCCGTCTCCGAAATTTTTTGCCGCCAAAATTGATGCGCCGCCGGAGAATTATCTTCCTAAAATTAAATTTTCTGTCGTCTTAAAACCGCTTTTGCTTTCCGGCAGCCGCGGCGTGATTCGCGCCAACAATCGCGAAGAATTTGTCGCCGCGTTTCATCGCATCGCAACCTTGCTGCGCGACCGCGAATTTTTTCAAATGCGCCGCGCCGCGGCCAAAAGCATTCTCATCGAAAGTTACATTCCCGGCCGCGAAGTCGCTGTCGAAGGCTTGCTCACTGCCGGCCAATTGCGGGTCTTGGCGATTTTCGACAAACCCGATCCGCTCGCAGGGCCTTTTTTTGAAGAAACGATTTACGTGACGCCGTCGCGGCTGCCGCCAGAAACCCAACACGCGATTCATTGCGCGATTTCAGACGCTTGCAAAATTCTCGGATTGCAACACGGCCCGATTCACGCCGAAGCGCGCTTGAACGAGCAGGGGATTTTTATTTTGGAAGTGGCGGCGCGAACCATCGGCGGTTTGTGCTCGCGAACCTTGAAATTCGGGGCCGGCCTTTCGTTGGAAGAGTTGGTGTTGCGCCACGCCAGCGGCGAAAATGTTGGCGACATGACAAGTCTCACCGGCGCTGCCGGCGTGATGATGCTGCCGATTCCGCGCTCAGGCCGGCTGCGGGCGGTGCATGGCATTGAGGCCGCGCGCGCCGTGCCCTTTATTCAAGATGTGAAGATCACCATTCCCCTCGCTAATCTCGTTGTGGCCTTGCCGGAGGGCGCAAGTTATTTAGGCTTCATGTTCGCCCGCGCCGAGACGCCCGCAGAGGTTGAAGCCGCGCTGCGCCAGGCGCATCGGAAATTGCGGTTTGACATTCAACCGTCGTTGGCGGTGAAAGAATCGTGATGAATCCCTAAAATTTTTTTGCTTGACGGAAGCTCCTAAAATAATTACCTTCTTTCCACGCGATTTTCACGGTTATACTCGTAACTCAACATTCATGTTGAGAAGCAACAATACGTGCAAAATAAATGTCGCGTCACAATTTTAGCCTAAAAAAACACAAAGCATGAACCGAAAACCTCCGACGCCTCTTAACTCGTCGAGAACGGACGAAGACATTTATCGCCGCTTGCGTCAAGCGAGAGAATTTATCGACGCGAGTTATCATCTGCCGCTCGATCTCGGTCAAATTTCCCGCCAGGCGTATTTTTCGCCGTATCATTTTTTGCGGCTCTTCAAGCAGACTTTTTATCAAACGCCGCACGAATATTTGACGGAAAGGCGAATTGAAAAAGCCAAGCAATTGCTGATTTCCAGCGATCTTTCGATCACGGAAGTTTGCCTTGAAGTCGGCTTTGAAAGCTTGGGTTCTTTCAGCACGCTGTTTCATAAACATACCGGCCACCCGCCCAAGCTTTATCGCACTCGAACGTTGGGCCGGCTGCACATTGCCGTCTTGTGGCCGGAAATTCAGATTCCTGCCTGCTACATTTTTCGATTTGGGCCACAAAAATCCACCCCCGTACTTTAGCAATTTTCGAGAAGAATTTCCCACAATGATTGTTTATCTTGATCTCGTTAGCTGGGTGGCCGGTTGACCGGCTAACACTCAAACTGACAAGCCGGCAAACTTAATCCGCGGAGAACAACCATGATCAAGAAACTTTCCCACGCCACCATTTATGTAACGAATCAAGAAGAAGCCAAAAAATTTTACACGGAAAAATTGGGCTTCGACGTGCGCACCGACGTCACGATGGAAGGCTTTCGCTGGTTGACGGTCGGCCCCAAATCGCAGCCGGATATGGAAATCGTGTTGATGGAGCCGAAAGCGGGATTCATGTTCGACGAAGCGACGGTCAAGCAAATGCGCGATTTGATCGCTAAAGGCGCGATGGGCGCGGGCGTCTTCGATACCGACGATTGCCACGCGACGTATGAAGCATTGAAAAAGCAAGGCGTCGAATTTCTTTCGCCGCCGCAGGAACGGCCGTACGGCGTTGAAGCGATCTTCAAAGACAATTCGGGAAATTGGTTTAGCCTGACGCAACATTAAATTTAAAATCATCTCTCGGCGTATCATCGGAAGGAAGCTAAAATGGCAAAAAAAGATCCAGGAGTAGACGCTTATATCGCCAAATCCGCCGATTTTGCGAAACCGATTTTGAATCACCTCAGAAATTTGATTCACCAAGCGCATCCGGAGGTGGAAGAGGCGCTGAAGTGGGGATTTCCTCACTTCATGTATAAAGGCATTTTGTGCAGCATGGCGGCGTTTAAAAGCCATTGCGCCTTCGGATTTTGGAAGGGCGCGATGATCATGGACAAGGGCGGCGTTCAAAACGAAGCCATGGGCCAGTTTGGCAGAATCACCGCGCGAGCGGATTTGCCCAAAGACAGCATCTTGATTGACTATATCAAGCAAGCCGTCAAGCTCAACGAAGAGGGAATCAAATTGCCAGCTAAATCCAAATCGGCAAAAAAGGCATTAAAAGTTCCGCCGTATTTTACGGCGGCGCTCAAAAAAAATAAAAAGGCCTGGTGCACGTTTGAAAATTTCAGCCCGAGCAACAAGGCGGAGTATGTTGAATGGATCACCGGGGCGAAAAGCGAAGAGACCAGGGAGAAAAGGATAAAAACGGCCATTGACTGGATGGCCGAAGGAAAAGTCAGGAATTGGAAGTACGTCAAAAAGTAATTGCGTTACAATGGAACGCCTAAAAGTCACCGCTCAATTGGCCGGTTAAAAATAAATTATTGGCTCGTTCATCAGCAGGCCTTTGTAAGGAATTTGCAGCGCTAACGACAAAAATATGTAATAGGCGAAAAATAAAAAAATTCAAAAATTTTTCTTATGCACACTGACAGATCAAACGGCAACAACCATCACGATCATCAACACGGCCCGAACCGGTTTGCGGTGATACCGACGGCCTTGCGCTTGCAAGCCGATACGGAACGCGCCGGACGCGGCGTGACGATGGCGCTTATTGATTCCGGTTTTTATCCGCATCCGGATTTGACCGAACCACAAAATCGCATCATCGCCACGGCTGATGTGACGCAGCCCGACGGCCATTACGAATTGAACGGCAAGCCTCAAAATTGGGATTGGCACGGCACACAAACTTCGGTCGCTGCCGCCGGCAATGGGCGCCTTTCGGAAGGGACATATCGTTCGCTGGCCTCGGAAGCGCAAGTGGTTTTGGTGAAAGCCAGCGAGCGTGGAAAAATTACTGAAGAAAACATCGCCCGCGGTTTCGAATGGGTGATGAAAAACAAAGATCGCTACAATATTCGCGTCGTGAGCATCTCACTCGGCGGCGATGAAGACGTGCCTTATGAAACCAATGTCGTCGATCAAGCTGCCGAAGAAGCCGTGCGGCAGGGGATCGTCGTCGTCGCGGCCGGCAACTCCGGCTGCACCAATCAACCCAAACCCGTTCCACCGGCCAATTCGCCCTCGGTCATTACAGTTGGCGGATACAATGACAACAACATGCTCGGCAAGCAGAATCTCGATCTGTATTGTTCGAGCTATGGCCCGACGGCCGACGGTTTGTTAAAGCCGGAGATCATCGCGCCGGCCATGTGGGTGGCGGCGCCGATCTTGCCCGGAACATCCAATTACAAGCGCGCCGAAGCGTTGTCACAGATTGTTGCCGCGCCGGATTTTGAATTGTCAAATCTGGTTCGCGAGTTGTGGCAACCAGCGGGGCTTCCTCAAGCATTGCAAAATGAAGCGCCGGAACAGATTCGCCTCATCGTTGAATCAATCTTGCGCGAGAATAAAATTGTGGCGACGCATTATCAGCATGTCGATGGGACGTCTTTTGCCGCGCCAATCGTGGCGTCGGTCGTGGCGCAGATGCTCGAAGCCAATCCGAATTTGACGCCGGCGACGATCAAACAGATTCTCATCGCCACGGCAGATCGCATCCCCGGCGCGCCGCTGGTGCGGCAGGGCTACGGCGTGTTGAATGCGCGCCGCGCCGTCGATCACGCCAGCCGCGAGATGCATGCGCTCGAGCACGATCATTTCCAGCCGCCGCGGGTTGAAGCGGGAAAAATCATTTTTCTTTATCACAACGACGCGGCGGAGCGCGTCGCCCTGGCCGGCGATTTCAACGGCTGGAATGCCAATCTCGCGCGTTTTGCCAAAACCGCTAAAGGCCTTTGGCGCGCTGAAATCGATTCACCGCCGCCGGGGCGCTATCATTATAAATTCGTCGTCGATGGCGAACGCTGGCTGGACGATCCCAGCAATGGCTTGAAAGCGCCGGACAATTACGGCGGGTTCAATTCGGTGTTGAATGTGAGATGAAAATCCGTACTCGTACTTCTACTCATACTCATACTCTTACTCCTACTCATACTCATACTCGCTTTTGATGATTGATAAAAAGAGTAGGTAAGAGCATGAATAAAAATGATCCCCTTATGCTCGAAATACTAAAAAAACACTGGCCGGAATATTTGATGGAAGCGGCGGAGCTGGGGATTTTTATGATTTCAGCCTGCGGCTTCGGTGTGCTGCTCGAACATCCGGCTTCGCCGGCGCATCAAGCCATTGCCAATCCATTTGTGCGACGCCTCTTGATGGGCCTGTCGATGGGACTCACCGCGATCGCCATCATCTATTCGCCGTGGGGCAAGCAGTCCGGCGCGCATTTTAATCCTGCGGTGACGTTGACTTTTTTCCGCCTCGGCAAAGTGGCACGCTATGATGCGATTTTCTACATCGTCGCGCAATTCGCCGGAGGCGTGGCCGGCGTTTTCATTTCTGCGGCCGTCTTGGGAAATTTGCTCGCGGCCCATTCTATCAACTACGTTGTCACCGTGCCGGGACCGGAGGGCGCCAACGTGGCATTTCTCGCCGAGGTTGTTATCACTTTCATTCTCATGACAGTGATCTTGCACGTCTCGAATAATCAGCGCTTCGCAAGATTCACCGGGCTTTTGGGCGGCACGCTCGTCGCACTGTACATCGCCTTTGAGGCGCCGCTCTCCGGCATGAGCATGAATCCGGCGCGCACGTTCGGCTCGGCTTTGCCGGCGCAGCATTGGATGGCGTTGTGGATTTATTTCACCGCGCCGCTCATCGGGATGTTGGCCGCCGCCCAGGTTTATTTGAATACGAAAAGCGCCAAGGCCGTGCGCTGCGCCAAATGGCATCATCAAAACCGCAAGCGTTGCATTTTCTGCGGCAAGCCGGAAGGCGTCATCGGATGACCACATATCATATTTGTAAAAATATTTTTCTGTTTTCATTTTAAGCGTAATTTCCGTTTAGTCGAATTTTCTATTATCCCGCTGAGTTGGAGACAATCGGCTCTCCTCCAGCGGGATTTTTATTTTACGGTTATTTTCAGTGCCGGAACTTTTCAAAAATTTTTGTAAGGATTCCAAAGCTTGTTCGACATACTTACAGAATGTGATGAGATAACAAAATCTCAAACACATAACAAGAAAATAAATCACACTCAAGTTTTTATCAAAACACAAACCTATTTAAAGGAGGCATTTTATGCGCAGTTTTTCCAAATCCATGCTGGCGGTTTTCGTCGCCGTTGCCATGCTGGCCACGCTCGGCTTTGCGAATCATCATCTGATGCAAACCGGCCCGTTTGCCGGCGTGAAGGCCAACACCGGTTACGCGACCGCGATGAAGGAAAACGGCAAGCTGGTGTTGACGTTGTCCGATGATTTCGTGATTCCCGACGCGCCCGCGCCGCACTGGCAGTTGGTTGACGCCAAAGGCAATGTGTATTTGTTGAACCGTTTGAAGATCAAAGAAGACAAATACAACAAGACGATCACCGTGCCGGCGTATGTGAAGAACGTCGCCAAAGTGCAAATCTGGTGCGCCTGGGCCGAAGTTCTGTTGGGCGAAGCCTCGTTTGAAAAACCGGTGAAATAACTTCGCGGTGAAATGAACCGCCGGTTGATCGAGTTGCAGCGTGATCAACCGGTTTTTTTATGAAGTGAACAGCGGATCGACGGCGAATTGAATTGATAAGATGCTAAACTTCAATACGCTGTCCTCCGCCAAAAACTAAAAGGAGACGACACAATGAAAACGGTCAAACTTTTTACTCTGGCGCTGTTGTTCGTCGCAGCGAGCATGCTTCATGCCCAGCCGACAACGCAAAAACAAACGTTGACGCTGGCCGGCGCGAAAAAAATTATCGCCGCCGCCGTGGCTAAAGCCAAAGAGCTGAATGCGCCCGGCGCGGTGATCGCCGTGGTTGATGACGGCGGCAATTTGATGGCGCTCGAGCGGCTCGACAACACGTTCGCCGCCGGCGCGCTGATTTCTTACGGCAAGGCCCGCACCTCGGCGATTTTCAAACGCCCGACCGCCGTGTTTGAAAAAATCATTCGCGAAGGCCGCACGCCGATGGTCGCGCTGAATGATTTCACGCCGTTACAAGGCGGCGTGCCCATTGAAATGAGCGGCCAGGTTGTCGGCGCGGTGGGCGTGAGCGGCGCCGCGAGCGCACAGCAAGACGAAGAACTGGCCATGGCCGGCGCCGGAGCTTTGAGCATGAACATGAACGGCACGGCCTCGACTCCAACAGTGACTTATCTTGATAGCAAAACGGTCGCCGCCGCTTTCGTCAAAGGCCAGCCTTTGCTCGAAAACAATCAATATAAAATTCACGCCAGCCATCGCGACGGTCCCGGCAAGGCCGAAGTGCACGAACATGAAACGGATATTATTTACGTTCTCGAAGGGACGGCAACGTTCGTTACCGGCGGCAAAGTCGTTGGCGGCGAAATAACAGCGCCCGGCGAGATTCGCGGCGCCGGTATCGAAGGCGGCGAGACGCGCAAGCTGGTAAAGGGCGATGTGATCATCGTGCCGCAAGGCGTGCCGCATTGGTTCAAGGATCTCAAGGCCCCGTTTAATTATTATGTGGTGAAGTCGATTAACTGATTAAAGCGTAAGACGTAAAACGTGAAGGCGAATTTTCCCTGAAGGAAGCAAAATGAAACTCGCTCGAATTTTTATCACCATATTGCTGCTGGCTACTGCCGGCAATCTTCACGCGCAGTTGCCGGTCAAAAAAGTGCTCACGCTGAGCGTGGCAAAAAAGATTGCCGAAGCAGCGGAAGCCGAAGCGAAGAAACGTGGCTCGACGGTGGTCATTGCGGTTGTGGACGACGGCGGTTATCTGCTGGTGCTGCACCGTCTCGACGACACGCAAGTCGCCAGCGTTGAAGTTGGCATCGGCAAAGCGCGTACTGCGGCAATCTTTCGCCGGCCCAGCAAAGTGTTTGAAGACCAAGTGAAGAATGGCCGCGTCGCGGCTCTTGCTCTGCCGGGCGCGACACCGTTGCAAGGCGGCCTGCCCATCATGTACGAAGGCAAAGTCATCGGCGCGATTGGCGTCAGCGGCAACACGCCGCAAGAAGATGAAGAGATCGCCATGGCAGGTGCGGCAGTGACGGAAAATGCAATTAAACAGTGAGCGTGAAGTCGAACTTGGGCACAACGATTTTTCTAATTTAGCAGAATCTCGCTGCCCAAGTCCGGCTTCGCCCAACAGGAGATCATGAAATGAAAAAACTTTTTTTGCTCATTATCGCCGTCGGGTTATTGTCCGGCTCGCGCAGTTTTGCCCAAACGACTGCCGACACACCCAAGGACCGGCCCGAGGCGACGATCAATCTCGCCACCGCCGAAGGCGTGAAGATGGTCAAAGGTGAGTGGCGTTACAGCGACACCAAGATCATCGAGATCGATTTCAAAGGCCCAGGGCCGGACAATCAGCCGACGGGCGCGCCGGTCAAGACTTATGATTACACGCCGCACGCCGGCGGCGCTGATTTCGATGATTCAAAATGGCAACTCATCGACGCCACCACCCTCAACGCTCGGCGCTCCACGGGCCGTTTGTGCTTCAACTGGTACCGCATTAAGATCACGATTCCGGAACGTGTCGAAAATTTTGATCCAACCGGCGCGACGGTGGTTTTCGAGACCGCGTTGGATGATTACGCTGAAATTTGGGTTGATGGCGAGCTGTCGCGCGCGCTCGGACAAATGGGCGGCTCGGTGATCAGCGGTTGGAATGCGCCGAATCGTCTTGTCGTTGGCCGCAACGTAAAGCCCAGCCAGCAAATTCAATTGGCGATTTTCGGCGCGAACGGCCCGCTCTCGAATCCGCCGACGAATTTCATTTGGATGCGTTACGCCAAATTGGATTTCTACAAAAGTGCGGCGCCGGCAGTTCCGCTTGCTTTGACGACGGCGGAAGTGAACGTCGAAATCGTTCGCCTCGATCCGGCGATGGATGCCATCGTCGGCCCGAATCCGAAAATTTTCAAATTGGCGGAAGGCTTCAAATTTACCGAAGGTCCGGTTTGGGTGCGCGAGGGCAAATATCTGCTCTTCAGCGATCCGAACAGCAACATCATTTACAAATACATGCCCGACGGCAACACCGGCAGACTCGAAGTGTTTCGCACGCCGAGCGGCTACTCCGGCGCAGACATTGCTGAATATGGACAGCCCGGCTCGAACGGCTTGGCCCTTGACGGGCAAGGCCGGCTCACAATAAACGAACACGGCAATCATCGGGTGTCGCGTTTGGAAAAAGATGGCCGCGTGACGGTGCTGGCGGATAACTACAAAGGCAAACGTCTCAACAGCCCGAATGACTTGGTCTATCGTTCCGATGGGACTTTATTCTTCACCGATCCGCCCTTTGGTTTCCCGAAACTTTACAAGGATCAACGCAAGCAATTGCCTTTCAGCGGCATCTACTCGATTTACAAAAACAAATTGCAATTGCTCAGCACCGAATTGAGCGGGCCGAACGGCATCGCGTTTTCGCCGGATGAAAAATATCTTTACGTGGGCAATTGGTACGACGCCAATCTCTACACCAACGGCAAAGCTGATGAGAAAAAGATCGTGGTCATGCGCTTCGAAGTGAATGCCGACGCCACGGTGTCGAACGGAAAAGTTTTCTTTGACATGACCGGCGCGAAAGGTGAAGATGCGATTGACGGCATCAAAGTGGATCAGCAGGGCAATCTCTACGTTTCCGGCCCCGGCGGGCTTTGGGTGATTTCAGCCGCAGGCAAACACCTCGGCACGATCATCGCGCCGAAGCATCCGCACAACATGGCGTGGGGCGACGATGACAACAAAACGCTTTATCTCTGCGCCCGCAGCGGGTTGTATAAGATGCGATTGAATATCCCCGGCGCGCCGGCAATCACGCCCTCGATGTCGAGCCGATGAAAGGAGAATGAAGATGAAAAAGCTGTTGCCGATTTTGGGGATGGCGATGATCGCCATTTCTTCCTCGGTGCGCGATTTGGCAGCGCAGCCAGGGCACTACAAAACGCAGCCCAGCAAGATCATCCGTCTCGATGCGGCTTTTGATCGCATCGTGCCGAAAGACGCGGTGCTGGAAAAAATTGCCGACGGCTTCGCCTGGGTCGAAGGCCCGGTGTGGAATCGCGCCGAAGGCTATTTGCTCTTTTCCGACATTCCGAACAATGCGGTGATGAAATGGAATGCCAAAGCGGGCGCAAGTTTGTTTTTGAAACCGAGCGGCTACACCGGCGCTGTGCCGTTTGCCGGTGTCGAACCCGGTTCCAACGGCTTGACGTTTGACCACGAAGGCCGGCTGGTGCTTTGCGAGCACGGCGACCGTCGCATCTCGCAGCTTGAAAAGAACGGCGCGAAAACCACACTCGTGGATCGTTATGAGGGCAAACGCCTCAACAGTCCGAACGACGTGATTTTCAAATCCAACGGCGACATGTATTTCACCGATCCGCCGTTTGGCTTGCCGAAAGCGTTCGACGATCCCGGCCGCGAGCTGGATTTCTGCGGGGTGTATCGTTTGAGCAAAGACGGCAAGCCCCGATCTTCCATTGAAAATTCTGAAAAGGATAGTCGGGGCAAGCTCACACTGCTCACCAAAGAACTCGGCGCGCCGAACGGTATCGCGTTTTCACCGGATGAGAAGAAGCTGTATCTTTCCGACTATAAACGCGCGGCGTGGCTCGTTTACGGCGTCAAAGATGATGGCACCATCACCAACGGCCGCACATTCTACGACGCCGCTGAGTTTAAAAAGAATCGTCCCGGCAGTCCGGACGGCATGAAGGTCGATGCGCACGGCAATATTTTCGGCGGTGGGCCCGGCGGCATCTATGTCTTTTCGCCGGAAGGCAAACATCTCGGCACGTTTGATTTCGGCGTGCCCACGGGCAATTGCAATTGGGGTGAAGACGGCTCGACGCTGTTGTAATACCACAATAGAAATGTCATGTTTCCGCTCGATAGAAATGTCAGGTTTTTGTTAATTGGAAATTCACCCGTAACGGAGGAATTTCCCGGAATGACAGGAACACTGACGATGAATCAG
>Ga0187892_10000844_pt1 | contig 76326 bp, 78 predicted proteins | sample MA1701073metaG_FD_139345 | JGI IMG/M metagenome (GOLD analysis project Ga0187892, IMG submission 139345) | Bio-ooze microbial communities from a basaltic lava cave in the Kipuka Kanohina Cave System on the Island of Hawaii, USA - MA170107-3 metaG ... | reverse complement strand
TCCGCCGCAGCCTTCCCCGGCGGAGTCAGGGAGTCTCCTCGCCGACGTGCTCGCCTGACCCGCCCGGCGCCTCGCGCCGTCGCAGTCTCCACAGTGACCGCGCGCGTCTTTCCGAACGCCGCCGCACAACCTCGCGCTTGACTTCCCCTTTGTCCGCCCTGTATCGAGGGAGGTTGTATCGAGGGGGGGGAGGCTCACGATGGGGAAGCGCTCCCGTTCGTGTCTGGCCCCGGGACAGGTCGGGGGCAGGTCGCGGCCGGGCGTGTCGCGGCCGAGCGTGCCGGGTCTGATAACGGCCGTTCTGTCGCCCCCTTTATCCTTCCTACGCTCTACGCTCTCACCGCGTGCGCGTACGCGATGCAGGCCCGGATTTCATCGGTCTCGAAGTCCGGATAGTCGGCGCGGAGGGACGGTCTCACGCTGGGCGAGCAGGCTCAGGATCAGCCCCGGCGCCCTCCTTCTTGACTTGTACGGCTATTTGCCGTACATTGACGGGTAGCGAGGAGGTCACTATGCCCAGGACAGATACAGCCGGGAAGCGTCCCCGGTCTGAGCGGCTCGAGGCGCGAGTGAGCAGGGAGCAGAAGGCGCTCTTTTTGCGGGCGGCCACCCTGCAGGGCCGGTCGCTTACCGACTTTCTGGTCGCGAGCGTCCAGGAGGCCGCGATCGAGACGGTGCGCTCACACGATGCCCTCCGCCTGAGCGAACGCGATCGTCAGGCCTTCGTGTCGGCCCTGCTCGCTCCCCCTGCCCCTGCGAAGACGCTCGAGCAGGCGGCAAAGCGCTACCGGGAACGCACGGGGCTGTGAGTGCCACAAAGTCCGCAACAGAACGACTACCGCATCGAGGCGCTTGGCAAGCAGCACGATCGCTCGAAGTTTTCCTGCGGCGTTGAGCCACTCGACCGTTACGCGCGGGAACAAGCGGGGCAGGACGCGCGCAAGCGCGTGGCCGCCCCGTTTGTCTTGTGCGAGGGCAAGAGCAACGCGGTTCTCGGCTACTACACGCTTTCGGCCCTGCATATCGACGTCGGCGCGTGGCCCGAGGACGTCGCCAGGAAGCTCCCCAAGTACCCCTTCGTCCCCGCAACACTCATGGGCCGGCTCGCGGTCGACAGGAGTCTTCGTGGCAAGGGTGCTGGCGAGCATCTCCTGATGGATGCCCTGCGCCGGGCGCTTGCGGCATCGCGGGAGGTAGCCTCGGTGGCGGTCGTCGTCGACGCCAAGGACGATAACGCCGTGTCCTTCTACAGGCGTTACGGCTTTGTCAGCTTCCCAGACCAGCCGAAGAGGCTCTTTCTTCCCATGGCCGTCATCGAGCAGCTATTCCGCTAGCCTTGACCCCGAGGAGCCCACACCCTAATCTCACGGCACCGTTTCGACGTCAGCGGGTCCCGTTCTTATTATAGGAGGCCGCAGATGAAGTGTCCACGGTGCCAGCACGAGAACGAGGCCAGCGCGAAATTCTGCGAGGAGTGCGCTGCGCCCTTAGCCCGGGGATGCAGTAACTGCGGCCGTCACCTCTCCCTAACCGCCAACTTCTGTCCTGAGTGCGCTCACCCCACTGGCGTAGGTCCGGCGACGCGGGCGGCTCAGCGCTTCGGCTCACCCGAGTCTTACACGCCCAAGCACTTGGCCGAGAAGATCCTGACGTCCAAGAGCGCCCTGGAAGGCGAACGCAAGCAGGTTACGCCTCGGCCCGCGCTTGCCCGGCCCCGCGCCGGCTGCAGGCGCCCGCCCGGCGGCCGCATAGACGCTCGAGCGCGGGACCCGAAACACCGCGCAAATCATCGTGAGAGGATAGCGCCGGCCCGTGCGCGGACTCACCCCGCCCATCGGCGAGTTCATCGCGCGCTACAACGCCGAGTGGCTCATCGAGCGGCTCGGGTATCGGACGCCGGCGCAGGCGCGTGTCGAGGCCCAACGAAAGGCGGCGTGAGCGTGACCGGGCCGGTCCACACGGATTCGGATCGCACAGTTGGCGTGGGGGACGGACGCGACCCGCTTCTATACCGAGGAGGACGGCTGGGGGTGGTTCTTCGGCGCGATCGATCACCATCTCGATGAGCTGGTCGGCTGGCACGTCGCCAAGCTCGGCGATCGCTGGGCCGCGCTGGAGCCGATCCGGCAGGGCGTGCGGCACGCGTTCGGAGTCTTCGGCAAGGACGTCGCGCGGGGCGTGCGCCTCCGCTGCGACTGGGGGCCCCAGTACATCGCGGACGCGTGAATCAACGAAGTGAAGTGGTTCGGCATCACCATCAGTCCGTCGTACGTGGGCGAGCCGCAGTGCAACGGGGTGATGGAACGGTTCATGCGGACGCTCAAAGAGCAGTGCATCTACCTCCACCGGTTCAAGACTCCAGCCTCATCATCAACTCGCCAATCTTGGCGCGCGCCAGGGTCAGCTCCCGCTCTTCGGGATCGCTCCGGCTCTTCAGCCCGCGCGCCCCCTGCTCGAGGAAGTTCCGCTTCCACGCCTCCAACTCGTGGGCCGGAACCTGGCTCTCCCGGGAGACGGCGTCGATCGGCTCGCCGCGCAGCAGGCGGAGCACCAAGTCCGTTTTCCGCTGGACGCTCCACAGCTCGGGGAGCTCGGCGCCCGCCGCAGGGGACCTGCCCTCTCGCTCCACTGGTGCTCTCTTCCGTGGCTTGTCCGCCATCCCACCCTCCTTGAGTCACCATCATGGGTTTAGTCCCTGTGGTGTCCAAGGAAATCGGGTGCGGTTTAGGACAGACCAGTCGAGCTCGACAAGATGTTTCTTCTGTTCAGTCAGGCGCATATCAAGTATCAGGGCCTGGTTCAATGCGATAACGAGGAGAAGAGCAAAGTCGCGCGGCCCGTCGCCAGCGTATGTGTTCGCCACAATGCGGCGCCCAACATCCTGCGCCCGCTCAAGCGTCGAATATAGCTGGGAGATGTGATCAACCAGCACGCTCTCTCGAAGATCGCCAATGCTGGCAGCGTGAGCCTCATAGATGCGACGCGGATAGGCGCGCTTGTAGTCCTTGATCTGCTTACGCTGCTCCCACGCCGCCATTGCGGCCCGTGCGTCCACGTTCAAGGGCTGATCGAAGTGCGTTGATTTCGCCGCGGAACGCCACCTTGAGGGTCTCAGCGCGGCGGAATGTGTCAACGACTTTGAGACACCGTCGGCACGCATTCGATCGATCCGAGCACAGTCGGTCGTCTCGCCAACGGTTTCCAGTCCTCGAAGGGTGTCGTCGATCCGCTCCACGAGGTCATCGGAAAGGGCCGAAAGAAATGACGACGGATCGAAATCGACGCCCGCAAGCAAGCCGTTGGCTAACTGGCGCTGCCCGTCATCTGTTGCCAGAGTGTGGGCGTGGGCGATACCGAAGCGTCTCAAGAACTTGGCATCCTCCGTGTCCGGGCGCGGCCCAGGAAGGGTGAGGCTTCGGAAAGGTAGCTTCACCGTAAGCTCGACCACCGTAAGGTAGAGTAACCTCGCGACCTGCTCCAGGATCGTTTGCCGCAAAACGCCGCGATGAAACGCTTCGCAACGTAACCTATGACAGGCGTTTAGCGTGAGGCGATCTTCGGTCGAGATCCGCCCAGGCCTGATGCATAGAATCTGTGTCTTCGGTTCGAACTCCCGTTCCGCGCCCTTCCGCTCCTCGGGCGTGTACTTCGGCCCGAGTCCGGCCTGTAACCACTCCGTTCGAGCTGGTTCCCACCTCGGGGACCATTTATCCTCGCGGGCAAACTGATCCTCAAGTTCGCGGTGCATCATCAGTTCCGCCGCATTATCAAGGAGGATCAGGGCGAGTCGGCAGAGCAGCGAGCCACTCCGCAAGTAGGCTCTGGCGGCCTCGATCTGCTCGTAGATAAGTCTAACGTTAGCCCGACGCATCCAGGGAATCCCCAAATACGCCACGGGAGGCGAGATGTCGTCAGTGCCGGATCGGCGGGTGCGCCCGTCGCGGCGCGTGTCGCTCGGTGGATCGCCCAGAACTCGCGGGGGCCCCGCAACCCTCCGCGAATCCAGGCGCACCGAGGGCCTTCGAGCAACTACAGGGAGTAACTGACGAAATGCGTCGATCTACCGGACAGGCCGGGCCTTCCAGAAGTAATTATGCACCCCGTTGGCGGTGAGGAGCCGCCGGAACGTCATCTCGACCCGGTCGCCGATCTTGACCGCCGCCGGGTCCACGTCGGTCAGCTCGCACTGGAGCCGGCCGCCGCCCTCGAAGTCGATCACCGCCGCCACCACGGGCGGCGAGGGCGAGAAGGCCAGCCGGTCCACGGTGAACGTCGCGATCACCGCGAGGACGTCGGCCAGGCGCTCGGGAGCCATGCGGTCCACCGCGTGGCACTTGACGCACACGCGCTGGGGCGGCAGATGCCGGGCGCCGCAGGCCTGGCAGCGACTGCCGGTGAAGGCGAACTTCCACGCCTCGGCACGGCGGGCGGGGGGCGCCTCGGGCGGCTGCGGGTCCGGCCGCCGCGGCGGCTCGCGCTTGAGGAAGCCGCGCCAGGTGAGGAACGTCGGGTAAGAGACGCGGCCGCGCGCCGAGGCGATCTGGTCGCCGACAGTGACCGGCGCCCGGCGAGACCCAACGGCCGCCGTCGTCTTCCAAATCGTGGCGTCGGCGCCGTCGGCCAGCGAGACGACCGCGATGGTCTGATCGGGCCGGGCGCGGTCGAGCGCGTCGGCCAGCAGCAGCCCAGCGTGGGCGGCGCCGGTGTTGCCGACGACCACGGTCAGATCGTCCGCGATCGCTTCCTTCCTGGCGCCCGCCGCCGCGGCCACGCGCTTCGTCGCCCGCCCGTGAGGCCCGGCGACGATCAGGCGATCGAGGGCCTGGGCGGTGACGCCGGCCTGCTTGAGCGCCTCGGCCAGCGCGGCCTCGCCCAGCGGGACGTAGGCGTGCTCGCCGAAACGCTCCTCCCATTGGCGCGACGCGCTTTCACCCGGCAGGCGCCAGCGGTCGAGGAATTCCGCCGTGGCCGACGCCGAGCCGAGGGGCTCGGCCAGTACCGCCCGGCCTGATGCATCGTCACCGCAGATGACGGCGACGGCGGCGTCGCCGCCCTCTCGCTCGTCCGCGCCGCCGGGAAGTCCCGTGCGGACGTCGGCCAGGACCGCCACTGCGGTGACGCGAGCGTCCAGCGCCGCCCGCAGCGCACCGGCGGCCGAGCGCACGGCGCCGATCATGTCGACCGCCATCGTCTGGGCGGGCAGATCGAGCGCGGCGTGGATGGCGGTGGCGTTGGTCTTGTCGAGATACGCCGGGGTCGCCGTGGCGAAGTAGAGAGCCTCGGGCGGCGCCCCCGAGAGTCCGCGCAGCGCCGCGCGCGCCGCTTCCACGCCGAGCGAGGTCGTGTCCTCGTCGTAGGAGGCGACGGCGCGCGTCCCGCTGCCCCCCGGAGTGCCGAGCGCTTCGCCGAGAGCTTTGCGCTCGAGACGCCAGTAGGGCAGGTAGGCCCCGTAGGCGACGATGCCTCTCATGGCGCGCCCAATCTTACCCCGACCGTCAGCCGTCCGCCCGGGTCACGCCCTCGGCCAGAAACGCGGCGACCTCCTCGCTGGTGAACCCGAGGTCGCCCAGAATGTCGCGGGTCTCCGAGCCGAACGGCGCCGTGGGCGGCGCCGGCTCGAAGCCGCCGTTGAGGCGGATCGGCGGAGCGAGCACGCGAACGGACCCCAGCGCGGGGTGGGGGAGGTCGTGGAGCAGGCCGTTAGCGAGGGCTTGCTCGTCGTCGAGCAGCTCGACGGGAAGCCTCACACCGGAGGCCGGGATGCCGTGAGCGTCGAAGACCATCTTCCACTCGGCCGTCGTGCGCGAGGCCATGATCGCCTCCACGCGGGCGCGGAGCATTTCGTAGTGCCGGGCCTGCGCCTCCCGGTCTACCATCGGCCTGTCATGGGCCTCGTCGGTGAGCTCGACCGCCCGCATCAGCGCGCGCTGCAGCCCGGGGCTGACGCAGGCCAGGGCGATGGCCGCGTCTTTGGTGGCGTAGGTGCGGTAATAGATGTTGGTCATCCCGGGAGTGCGGATCTGCGGCACGAGCGCCGCCTGCTCTGGAAAGGTCCGGCCGGCGGCCCGCAGCCCGGCCAGCCGCTTTCGCACGTCGGCGTGCACGGGCCCGTCGACCGATTCTACGCGGACCATGGAGTTGTTCTGGAGCACGAGCGCCGCCATCAAGAGCGAGACATCGACCTCGCCCCCCTGGCCGGTGCGGGCCCGTCGCAGGAGCGCGGCGGCGACGCCGAAGGCCAGCATCATGGCGCACATGTAGTCGGTCACCGGCGGGTCGGCGGCCTGGGGCACGCCATCCTGCACGCGGCCGGTGGCCGCCATCAGCCCGCTCCGAGCCTGGACGACGAGGTCCATGCCGGCCAGCCCGGCGTCCGGGCCCCGGTGGCCGAAGGCGCTCACGTTGCCGACGACCAGCCGCGGGTAGCGGGGCGCCAGGCTCGCGTAGTCGAGGGCCAGCTCGGCGGCCAGGCCCGGACGGAAGTTCGTCAAGATCACGTCGGCGCGGGCCAGGAGCCGGTCGATGATGCGGCGGGCCGCGGGGTGTCGCACGTTCAGGGGCAGCGCGTGCTTCCCCCGGTTGCGCGAGACGAAGTGCCGCGTCTCGCCGCGCGCCAGCGGCGCCAGCTGGCGCACCGGGTCACCCTCCAGGGCCTCCACCTTGATGACGCGGGCGCCGCCTTCGCCCAGCACCTGCGCGCAGAAGGGCACGGCGATGAACTGCCCGAACTCCACCACCTCGACGCCGGCGAACGGCCGGTCCGCATCCACGGCGCGCTAGCCTATCACGGCTGATGGACGCGCCCCTCTCGTCCTTCCGGAAGTGGATGATCACGTTCACCGTGATGACGGTCACGGTCATGCAGATCCTCGACACCAGCGTGGCCAACGTCGCGCTGCCCCACATCCAGGGCTCGCTCTCGGCCGGCGTGGAGGAGATCGCCTGGGTCCTCACCTCCTACATCGCCGCCAACGCGATCATCATCCCCGCCACCGGATGGCTCACCGCGCTCCTGGGCCGCAAGCGCTTCTTCCTGATCTGCACGACGCTCTTCGTCGTCAGCTCGCTGCTCTCGGGGCTGGCGCCGAACCTGCCGTTCCTGGTGGCGGCCCGGGCGCTGCAGGGGCTGGGCGGCGGGCCCGTGATCCCCATGGCCCAGGCGCTGATGTGGGAGATCTTTCCGCTCAAGCAGCGGGGGATGGCCATGGCCGTCTGGGGGATCGGCATCATGATGGGGCCCATCATGGGCCCAACCCTCGGCGGCTGGATCGCCGACAACTGGTCCTGGCGCTGGATCTTCTACATCAATCTGCCGATCGGAGTGCTCGGCTTCTTCCTGGCCACGGTATTCCTCTTCGATTCGCCCCACGCCCGCAAGCCGGGCCGGGTGGATCTGCTGGGAATCGTGCTGATGGTCGTGGGCTTCTCCTCGCTGCAACTCATGCTCGACTGGGGCGAGCGCGAGGACTGGTTCGACTCCGAGCTGATCCTGGCCCTGGGGGTGGCGGCGGTGGCGGCGCTGGCCGCATTCGTCATCCGCGAGTTGACGGCGCAGGAGCCCATCCTCGACCTCACCGTATTCACCTCCCGCAACTTTGCCCTGGGCTCGCTGGTCATCGCCATCGCGATCTTCGGGTTCTTCTCGAGCATGCTCCTGCTCGCCCTCTATACGCAGCAGCTGATGGGGTACGACGCCTGGACTTCGGGGCTCGTCCTGGCCCCCGGCGGAATCGGCAACATGATCTCCCTGCTCATCGCCGGCCGCCTGGTGACCCACGTCGACCAGCGCCTCCTGCTGGGCGTGGGCGCCGTGCTCAACGCCGTGGCCCTGTCGTGGATGTCGAACCTCACGCTGGGCATGGACTTCTGGAGTCTCGTCTGGCCCCGGTTCCTGCAGGGCTTCGGCATGGGCTTCATCTTCGTACCGCTGCAGACGCTGGCCCTGTCCACCGTCCGCCTGGACCAACTGGGCAACGCCACCGCCGCCTTCAACGTCGTCCGCAACGTGGGGGGCAGCATCGGCATCGCCATCGTCACCACGCTGCTGGCCCGGCGCAGCCAGTACCACCAGGCGCGCCTGGTCGAGAACATGGACCTCACCGATCCCGTGCGGGCGGCGCGCATCGCCGAGTGGACCCATCATTTTGTGCAGCAGGGCGCCGACACGGTCACCGCCGGGCAGCGTGCACTGGCCATGCTCTACCGCGAGACCGTCAATCAGGCGCACCTGCTCGCTTACGTGGACGACTTCTGGTTGCTTTCGATGGCCTTCGTCGTGCTGCTGGGCATCATCCCGCTGATGCGCCGCGTCCGGGTGGAGGAGACCGACCAGCGCCCGAGCGAGCGCCCCGGCCGGGTGGAGGGGCTACCAGCCCCCAGCGAGTGAGGCGGGCGCCGGCCCTCGCCTCATTTCCGCCGTCTCCAGCAGACGGAAGTAGAGCGCCTCTGTGCGCTCGACCTTTGTGCGGGCGGAGAAACGAGCCACCACCACCTCGCGGCCAGCGCGCCCCATGGCCGCGGCCCGATCGGGCGCCTCCACGAGACCGAGGATCGCATCGGCCAGACCGGCGACGTGGCGCGGGCGGACGAGCAGCCCGGTCACCCCGTGACGGACGAGCTCCCGATTGCCCTCGACGTCGACGGCGACGACGGGTGTTTCGACCGCCAGCGCCTCTCGGAGCGCGCCGGTGAGGCCCAGCCCGGTGTGCGAGGCGTCCACGCAGCAGCGGCTGGCCCGCAGGATCTCGGGGATGTCCTCGCGATAGCCGACGACGCGGACCACGTGCTCCACGCCGCGCGCGCGGGCGCGCTGGAGCAAGGCCCGGGGGTCACGGGCCCCGACGATCAGCAGACGTGTCTGGGGAACGCGGTGCACCACCGTGGCCATGGCGTCGATGAGGTCGTCGTTGCCCTTGGTGCTACGCACGCCGATCTGGGTGACCAGCAGGTCGTCGGCGCCGAGCCCGAGCTCCTTCCTCACATCGGTCACGTCCACGTCGGGATGAAAGCGCTGGGTGTCCGTCCCCGAGTAAATCACCTCGATCTTCGCCGCCGGCACGCCGGCCGCGACGAGGCTCTGCTTGATCGCCTGGCAGACGGCGATGACGGCGCTCACCCGCCGGGTCGCGTAGCCGCGGGCCCGAAGGCGACCGATCTTGAAGCTCACCCCTCGGTTCGCGACGAGGACGGGCAGCGGGGTAAACAGCGCCGCGATGAAGGCCAGGGTGAGGGCCCGTCCCTTGTGGGCGTGGACGACCTGGATCCGCTGGGCGCGCAGGAGATGGACGAGGGCCCGCACCGAGCGCAGATCGAGTGCCGAGGTCATGGGCACTTCGCAGTGGGGCAGGCCGCGCTCGCGGGTCTTGCCCGCCCAGACGTCGCTGGGGGCGGTGGCGACCAGCACCTGATGGCCCCGCGCGCCGAGCCCGGTCGCCAGCTCGAGCAGCTGCACGGCGGCGCCCGTGAAGTAGTCGCGCTTGGGGTAGAGCTGGAGGATCCGGAGCGGCTGTGGACCCCGCACCCGCGCACGGTAGCGCCACCAGCTTGCCCGAACCTGTCGGGAGCCTTACAGTTTTGAAAGCTGGACGGTGGCAGCCGCGTCCTGACTATCCTGACCGACGTGCTCGCCGGGGAAGATGACCGTGAACTCGCTGCCCGCGCCGGGTCGGCTGGAGACCTCGAGGCGTCCATGATGGGCGTGGACCACCGCGCGCACCAGGCTCAGACCCAACCCGAGCCCGGGTTGCCCACGGGCGCCTTCTCCCCGATAGAGACGCTGCCAGATGCGCGGCAACTCGAGGGAGGGAATGCCGATCCCGGTGTCCCTGATCCGGATCACGGCGCCGCGGTCGTCGCGAACCGCGCCGATTTCGACCCGTCCCCCCGACGGTGTGTACTTGATCGCGTTGTCGAGCAGGTTCGCCACCACCTGACGAATCCGGTGACGGTCGGCCGTCACCCAGAGATCAGGGGCGGCCGATGTGGACACGGTCACCGTCTTGTCCTGGGCCACGTACTGGTATAACTCGGCCACCTCGCCGATGATCACGGCCAGGTCCACCGGCTCGGCGCGCAGCTTCAGCGCCCCGGCCTCCGCCTCGGAGATGTCCATGAGCGTGTTCAGCATGGCCAGGAGCTGATCCAATTCCTCCAGGCACTCGCCGAGCGTCTGCCGCACCACTTCCGGCGGAGCGTCCGAGTGCACCACGAGCTCGGCCGTTCCTCGAATGCGCATGATGGGGGTGCGCAGCTCGTGCGCGACGTTGTCCAGTGCGCTGCGCATGCCTTCCACGAGCGCGACGATCCGCTCCAGCATCCCGTTGAAGAGGAAAATCAACTCGTCCAGCTCATCTCCGCTCTGGCGGGTGGGCACCCGAACCCGCATCTGGCCTTCGGTCACCGCGCGCACGGCCCGCAGGATCTGTCGAATGGGGCGCAGCGTCGACGTGGCCAGCAGGGCGCCGCCCGCGATGCCGAGCACCAGGACCGGGACCAGGGCCAGGAGAACGACCCAGCGGAAATGCCGCAGGACCTCGTCCCGATCCGCCGTGCTGCCGCCGACTTCGAGGCGCCCTCCGTCGGCGAGGGCGACGGAGGTGATCTCCAGGGCCGGCGTGTCGGGGCCCGACAGCGACAGGAACACCCAGTCCTGTTCCGGGACTATCGCGGCGGTTCGCAGCCGCTCCAGGTCGAGGGCCAACGGCGATGGCTTCCACATGAAGCGGATCGTGTGGTCGGACCCCAGCACACGGACCACGAACGGCTCCGACGCGCCCGACGCCTCCTGCGCGGCGAGCAGATCCTGGATCGCGGTGGGCCCGCCCCCCCGGTAGAGGGCGGCCAGCTCCCTCAGCTCGCCCAGGATGGCCTCGCGGTCCTTGCGCTGGAGCGACGAGGACAGGAGGAAGTAGGCCAGGCCCAGCAGGAGCACGACGCTGCCCACGAAGTACGCCGAGTAGTAGACCGTCAGTCGGACGCTGATCGCCCGCCACGGGCGGCTAGGGGGCGCGGAGGACATAGCCCACCCCGCGCAGCGTGTGCAGCATCCGGTCGAGCCGATCGCCGTCGACCTTGTTCCGGAGCCGCGAGAGGAGCACTTCCACCACGTTCGTCTGCGGGTCGAAGTCGTAGCCCCACACGTGCTGGAGAATCATCGCCTTGGACACCGGGCGCCCGGCGTTGCGCATGAGGTATTCGAGCAGCGAGAACTCCCGCGGCTGAAGCTCGAGGCCGCGCCCGTCACGCCTCACCTCCCGGGTGATGAGATCGACGTTCAGGCCACCAACGGTCAGCCGCGTCGGCTCCGCGGCCCCGGTCGCGCGTCGCACCAGTGCCCGCAGCCGGGCCAGGAGTTCGGTGAAGGCGAAGGGCTTCGTGAGGTAGTCGTCCCCACCGGACTGCAGCCCGCGCACGCGGTCGTCGACCGTACGCCGCGCGCTGAGGATGAGAACGGGAGCGGTGACCTGGCGTCGCCGTAACTCCTCGATGAGCGACAGCCCGTCCAGGCCGGGGAGCATCACGTCGATCACCGCCGCGTCGTACGGTTCGGACAGCGCTCGATCGAGCCCTTCCTCGCCGGTGCGCACGTGATCGACCGCCCAGCCGGCCTGCTTCAGGCCCTTGGCCAGGAACGAAGCGATCTTCCGGTCGTCTTCGACGATCAGCGCCCGCACCGCGGGAATATCTTGGCAGCGGTCGGTCGCGTGGTCAACGCCGGCCGTCGCGAATCTGCTATGCTTCCCGGCCGTGAGCTCCGGCCTGGAAGAGCGGTTTCAGACTCTGCACGAGATCGTGCGGGCGGCCCGGGTGAACCTGGCCCCCGGGCCCTGGGATTATTTGATCGGCGGGACCGAGACGGAGACCACCCTCAAGCGCAATCGGCTGGCCCTGGACTCGCTGGCCTTCCGACCGCGCGTGCTGCGCGACGTCAGCAAGATCGATTGCAGCACGACCTTCCTGGGCAAGCCCGCGCGCCTTCCCGTGCTGCTGGCCCCCATCGGCTCCATCGAGACGTTCGCGCCCGGCGGCGGGGCCACCGCGGCCCAGGCCTCGGCCGAGTTCGGCGTGCCTCAGATGCTGTCGTCGGTCTGCAACCCGGGGCTGGAGGCCACCGCGGCAGCCGCCGACAACTTCCGCATCTTCCAGCTCTACGTCCGCGGCGACGACGCGTGGGTCGATGACCACGTGCGGCGCGCCAAGGACTGCGGCTACACGGCCTTTTGCCTGACCGTGGACACCGCCGTCTACAGCCGGCGCGAACGCGATCTGGCCCGGCGCTTCATCAAGCCCTGGCGCGTGCGCGCCGGCGGCTTCGCCTACCAGGCCGGCCTCACCTGGGACCACGTCAAGCGCTTCAAGGACACGCACGACGTGCCGCTGGTGCTCAAGGGGATTGCCACGGCCGAGGACGCGGCGCTGGCCTGCGAGCACGGCGTGCAGGTCGTCTACGTCTCCAACCACGGTGGGCGCCAGCTCGATCACGGGCGGGGCACCATGGACGTCCTGCCCGAGGTGGTCCAGACGGTCGCCGGCCGCGCCCGGATCATCGTCGACGGCGCCTTCGTGCGAGGCACCGACGTGGTGAAGGGAATCGCGTTGGGCGCCGACATGGTCGGTATCGGGCGGCTGGCCTGCTGCGGCCTGGCCGCCGGCGGCGGCCCCGGCCTCGTGCGGGTGCTCGAGCTGCTGGAGGACGAGATCAGGATCTGTCTCGGCCTGCTCGGCGCCGACCGCCTGGCCGTCGTCGACGCCACCTACGTGCACGCCGCTCCCCCGGTCACGCTGCCCCACGCCACGAGCGCCTTCCCACTGCTCGCTGAGGACGGTTACTAGCTAGCCTAGGCGGGCATCCGCGGCCGTCGTCCGGGCCTGGGGTCCTCGGCGTTCGAGACCTCGGTCCCCTGCGTCTTGGCCACGAACAGCAGAGTGACCATTCCCCGAGGGCGCGGAGAATGCCATACGCCCTTGGGGACGACGAAGACCGAGCCCGGGTTCAGCTTCGTGTCGACCGGACCGTCTTCGGTGAGCAGCGTGAGGTCGAGCTCCCCCTCGAAGACCTGGAGACCAGCTCATCGCCGGCCGGGTGACGTTCCCACCGCGGGTGCGTCGAGAAGCGAGAGACGCCAACCGTGCACGCGTCGAAGGCGGCGAGCTTCTGACCGCGGCGGTTCGGACGGAGGCCGCTGGCCGTTGCCCGGATGTCGTGGGCGGCGATCATGATCGTTCTCCTTAGTGCGCTGATCCGGCGGCGATGCCCCGGGCCAGGAGGTCCGCGATCTCGGCCAGTGAGTACCCGACGTCGGCCAGGATCTCGCGCGTGTGCTGGCCCAACTCGGGCGCGGCCCGGGGCGGCGCCTTGTCCACGCCGGCCACGCTGATGGGGTTGTCCACGGTCTGCAGCCGTCCGAAGCGCGGGTGGTCGAAGGCCGGAAACAGGTGGTTGGCGGTCGCTTGAGGGTCGCCGGCGACGTCCGGGTACGTGGCGAGGATCGCAAAGGGCAGGTCGTGAGCCTGAAGCTGCTTGAGCCAGTAGGCCGCGTCGTGCCGGGCGAACGCCCGATCGAAGGTCGCGATCAACTCCGGGGCGCGCCGGTGTCGGGATTCGAGCGTGGCGAAACACGGGTCGTCGATCAGCTCGGGGTGACCCACGGCGTGACAAAACCGTGGCCACAGCTTGACCGGATTCACCAGCGAGAACTTGAGGAACCGCTCGTCGCGCGTACGGTAATACACCGCGCCGAACGATGGCGCGGTCTCGCGCGTCCACTTGGGATGAAATTGGGCGCCGCAGAGCTGAGCCTGGATCGTCGTCGCGTTCGCCCAGGTCCCGGCGGCGAGCAGCGAGGTGGACACCCTGAGGCCACGCCCGGTTCGCTCCCGGGCGAAGAGGGCCAGGACGATGGCGCCGAAGAGAGCCAGGGCGGAGGGATGGTCGCCGGAGCCGGCCGGGATCGGCCCCAACCGGCCATCGGGTGTCATCACGCTCGACTCGAGCCCCGAGCGCGACCAGTAGACGACCGTGTCGTACGCGGGCCGCTCCACGTCCGGGCCCGCCTCCCCGAACCCGCTCGCACTCGCGTACACGAGGCGAGGGTTCAGCGGAGCCAAGTCTTCGTGACGCAGGGCCAGGCGAGCCAGCGCCGGCGGCCGGAAGTTGGTCATGAACACGTCGGCCCGGGCCACCAGCCGGTGGAGCACCGCGACGCCTTCCGGACGCTTGAGGTCCAGCGCGATCCCCTTCTTCGAGCGGTTGTCCATCATGTACGAGTAGGGGATCTCGGAGTCGGGCATGGCCGGCAGGTCGTGCAGGTAGCGATTCTGGTCACCTTCGGGCGGTTCGACCTTGATGACCTCGGCGCCGAAGTCGGCCAGCATGACAGCCGCCGAAGGCACGAGCACCATGGAGGCCGCCTCGACGACGCGGAGGCCCCGGAGCACGGTCATCGTAGCTTCCGGCCCCAGGCCTGGTACACGAGGACGGAAGTCGAGATCGTGCCGGGGTCGGCGAGGTGACGGCGGCAGGCCTCGAGCGCGACGTCGAGCTCGTCCTCCCCCAGGACGCCCGCGGCCACGATCGCGCTCCGCATGGACGCGGCGGTGCTGGGCAGGAAGTCGGCCATGGGATCGTCGCTGGTAAAGCCCGCGAGGAACGGGCGGAATCTCACATCCTGCAGGCCGGCGCCGCGCAGCAGCCCGAACATGCGCCGTCCCGCGTGGGGATCGCCACCGAGCCGGGTCATGGCGGTTGTGATGGCGTGCTTGACGCGATCCCATGCCGGGTGCGGTGGATGACAATCCAGCGTGACGACATCGGCCTCCTGCACGGCCAGCGCGCCGCCCGGGCGGACAAGCCGCAACGCCTCCCAGAGCAGCTCCTCGTCCCGCCCTGCCGTGGTGAACACGAAGCGGACGTGGACGAGATCGAACGAGGCGGCGGAGAGCCCGGTGCGGTAGGCGTCGCCCTCGACGAATTCCACGTTGGCGAGCCCCTCCATGCGAGCCCATTCACGGGCCGCGGTCAGCTTGTCGGGATCGTAATCGAGCCCGACCACCCGACCCGTCGGCCCCACGTTCCGGGACAGCGCGTCCATGATGCCCCCGACGCCGCAGGCCAGATCGAGGCAGCGCCAGCCTGTGCCCACGCCGATCAGCTCCATCAAGATTCGAGCATCGGTCTCCATCGCCGCCGCTTGCATGCGCAGGCGCGCCATTTCCTCGGCGGTGCGCTCGAGCGGGTAGGCTCCAGCGTGTCGATCGCGACGGGAGGCCGTCATGGCAGCGATAAGGTACACCATGACGGTTGCGGTGGGGTCGGGCTCGTGCTAATCGAGGGGCCACCGTGAGTGTCTTCCACTTCGCGCTCAACGATCTGCCGCCCGAGGCGCAGGCGCTCCGCGCCGAGGTGCGCGAATTCCTGCGCGCGACGATGGCGGGTCGCGCGCCCGTGCGCCGCGCGCGCTCGTGGGGCGGCTTCGATCCCGAGTTCAGCCGCCAGGTCGGCGCTCGCGGCTGGATCGGCATGACCTGGCCCAAGCGCTATGGCGGCCACGAGCGCTCTTTCCTCGAGCGCTACGTGGTGATGGAGGAGATGCTGGCGGCCGGCGCGCCGGTGAGCGCCCATTGGATCGCCGACCGTCAGAGCGGCCCGCTGCTCCTGCGCTTCGGCACCGAGGCCCAGCGCCAGCGCTTCCTCCCCGCCATCGCCGGCGGCGAGCTGGCCTTCGCCATCGGCATGAGCGAGCCCGACACCGGTTCCGATCTGGCCTCGATCCGGACGCGGGCCACCCGGGTGGACGGCGGCTACCGGGTGAACGGGACCAAGGTATGGACGTCGAACGCCCACCGTTGCCAGTGGGCGATCGCGCTCTTCCGCACCGAGGTGGTGCCGGACAAGAAGCACGAGGGACTCTCGCAGTTCCTGGTGGACCTCCGTTCGCCCGGCATCACCATCCGGCCCATCATCGATCTGACCGGCGCGCACCACTTCAACGAGGTCGTCTTCCAGGACGTCCTCGTGCCGGAGGACCTGCGCGTGGGCGGCGAGGGCGACGGTTGGAAGCAGGTCACGACCGAGCTGGCTTTCGAGCGGAGCGGGCCGGAGCGCTATCTCTCCAGCCTGGCCCTGCTGCTCGAGCTCATCCGCCACGTCGCCAAGGAACCCGATGAGCGCGGGGCGGTGGCGGTCGGCCGGCTCGTCGCCCACCTGGCCACGCTCCGGCAAATGTCGCTCTCCGTCGCCGGCATGCTGCAGGCGGGAGAAAATCCGAACCTGGAGGCCGCGGTGGTGAAGGACGTCGGCACTACCTTCGAACAGGAAATTCCCGAGGTCGTCCATGGGCTGCTCGGCCTCGAGCCGACGATCGACGGCGGCAGCGACCTCCAGCAGGTCCTGGGCTACCTCGTGCAGACCGCGCCGTCGTTCTCCCTTCGCGGCGGCACCCGCGAGGTGCTGCGCGGCATCATCGCCCGGGGGCTCGGGCTGCGGTGAGCGGGCAGACGGCGCTGCTCGCCGACACCACCACGCGGCTGCTCACCGACCTCGTGACCAAAGAGTCGGTGGAGGCGGCCGAGAAGGGCGCCTGGCCGCACGAGCTCTGGCGGGCGCTCGAGGAAGGCGGGCTCACGCTGCCGTTGGTGCCCGAGAGCCGGGGCGGCGCCGGCGGGACGTGGCAGGACGCCCACGTCGTCGTGCGCGCCGCCGGCCGCCACACCGCGCCGGTGCCACTGGCCGAGACGATCGTGGCCGGCTGGCTGCTGGCCGGGGCCGGCCTCGAGGTGCCGCTGGGGCCGCTGACGATGGCGCCCGTCCGCAGCGAGGACCGGTTGCGTCTCTCGCGCGCGGGCGGCGGTTGGCGGCTCGCCGGCACCGCGCCGCGCGTGCCCTGGGGCGCCGCCGCACTCCACGCAGTGCTCGTGACCGAAAGCGACGGTCAGGCGATGGTGGCGCTCGCTCAGACCAGCGCGGCCCGCGTCACCGCCGACCACAATCTCGCCCGCGAGCCCCGCGACACGCTCGTCTTCGAGGATGCGACGGTCGTGGCGGCCGCGCCGGCCGGCGTCGGCGTGTCGATGGGCAGCATCCTCTTATATGGAGCGCTGGTGCGTTCGGCTCAGATGGCCGGAGCGCTCGAGGGCATGCTCCAGCAGTCCGTCCGCTATGCCACCGAGCGTCGCCAGTTCGGCCGGGCCATCGGCTCCTTCCAGGCCATCCAGCACGCGCTGGCCGCCCTGGCCGGGCACGCCGCGGCCGCCGGCATCGCCGCCGAGCACGCCTTCCGCGCCGCCGACCGGGGCGACCCGGAGTTCGAGGTGGCCGTGGCCAAGGTGCGCGTCGGCGAGGCGGCGGGCCTCGGCGCCGGCATCGCCCATCAGGTCCACGGCGCCATCGGCTTCACCTACGAGCACTCGCTGCACTTCTGGACTCGGCGGCTCTGGTCCTGGCGCGCCGAGTTCGGCAGCGAGAGCCGCTGGGCCGCCGAGCTCGGGCGCGCCGTGGCCACGCGCGGCGCCGACGCGCTCTGGCCGAATCTCACGGCGCGCTGAGGGAGGCGGCCGTCGTGTACCGGTTGCTGCTGTGGGTGCACATCACCGGCGGTACGATCGCCTTGATTGCCGCCGCCGGGGCCATGGCGACCGCGAAAGGCGACCGCTGGCATGTCTACTCGGGGCGCGCGTTCACCCTGGGCATGCTCGTCGTCTTCCTGACCGCCGTTCCGATGACCTTCCTCAGACCCAACCTGTTCCTGTTCTTGATCGCGCTGTTCAGCTTTTACCTGGCCCTGACCGGATGGTTGCGCGCCCGGAACCGCAGCGGGACCCCGGCCCCCGCTGACTGGATCGTGGCCACGGTGATGGCGCTCACCGCCATCGCCATGGGCGTGCGGGGCCTCACGCTCGTCGCGGCCGGGGATTCCATGGGCATCGTGCTGCTGGCCTTCGGTGGGATCGGCGGCGGCTTCGCCGTCGGCGACCTGATGGCCCTGCGTGGCCGCCGATACCGCGGGTCCGTGCGGATCGCCGCGCATCTCACCAGGATGCTGGCCGGGACGATCGCTGCGGTCACGGCCTTCACCGTGGTCAATATCCGGCTCGACCCGGCGTTCCTGCTGTGGCTGGCCCCCACCGTCGTCCTCACTCCGGTGATCGTCTACTGGAATTTTCGCGTGCGGCGACCGGCGCCGGCCGGTCCCCTGCCGTCCCCCGGAGCCAGCGGCGCCGGCTGATTCCCAGCCGGGCGGGCCGCCTGTACCATGGGAGGCCATGACGCGGGTCATCGCGCTGCTTGGTGAGTACACGCCGGCGTTTCGACCGCACATGGCGACGGATGCGGCCATCGAGCATTCCCGCGCGCTGCTGGGGGCCGACATCGAAGGCATGTGGTTGTCCACGGAGGCTATCGATCGCTCGCTCTTCGAGCGCTGCTCCGGCATCTGGATCACACCGGGCAGTCCGTACAAGAACCTGGAGCGGACGCTGTGGGCGATCCGCTACGCGCGCGAACAGCACGTCCCCTGTTTCGGGACCTGTGGCGGCTTCCAACATATGATCCTGGAATACGCGCGGCACGGGTTGGGGTACCGGGACGCCCAGCACGCGGAATACGATCCGTACGCGTCGAATCTGTTCGTGGCCAAGCTGGTCTGCTCGCTGGCCGGTCGTCAGATGCCGCTGCGTTTCGCCGCCGGGTCTCAGGTGGCCTCGATCTACGGGCGACGTCGGCGACGGAGGAGTACTACTGCGATTTCGGCGTCAACCCCGACGTCGTGCCTCTCCTGAAGGAAGGTCCACTACAGATCACCGGCGCCGATAGTGAGGGAGAAGTGCGGGTGATCGAGTTGCCGGGGCATCCCTTTTTCATGGGAACGCTCTTCGTGCCCCAGACCGGCTCGACCCCGCAGCGGCCCCATCCCCTGGTCACGGCGTTCGTGCGAGCCGTGGGCGAATCCTCGATGTGACTCCCCGTCGCCGTCAACCCTGGGGTGGCCGAATCAGTCGCTCAGGCGCCCCGCCTGCTATAGTCGTCAGAAATGCGGAGCGTCGTCGACCGTCTGCGGGAGCACGATCGCGCGGCCGTGCTGGCGCTCACGCCAGGCGAGCGGGTGACGCTGGCGCTGGCCCTGGGGGCCCGTGATCTGGAAAGCTTTCGGCGTGCCCATCAGCCAGCGCTCGAGTCCCAAGAAGCGGCTCGGATCCTCGAGCGTCGGCGCCAGGCGAGCCGGCGGCGCTCGAGGGCGATCGAGGAGCTGATCGGCTGAGCCTGCTCGGCAGCGCCGCCACGGTGTTGCGGGAGCGGCGGATTCCGTTTGCCGTCATCGGCGCGGCGGCGATGGCGGTGCACGGCGTGACCCGCTCGACTCGCGATGTGGACCTCTTCACCGTCGCAGCGGAGAGTCTGGACCCCGGCGTCTGGCAGCCGCTTCGACGTGCGGGCGTTCAGGTGCGTGTCGAGAAGGGAGATGCCGGCGATCCGTTGGCCGGCGTGGTGCGGCTCAGTGCTCCGAGCGAGCACCCCCTCGACGTGATCGTCGGCAAAAGCCCGTGGCAGGCAGAGATCACCAGCCGCGCCCGAACGACCACCATCGAGGGGGTCGAGGTCCCCGTGGCCGCCCCCGCCGATCTCATCCTTCTCAAGCTTTACGCGGGTGGTCCTCAGGACGCCTGGGACATTGAGCAGCTTCTCGGCGGGCCTGAACGTGCCGCGGTCACCGCGGAAGTGGAAGCGGTGCTCGACGCACTACCGGCCGAAGGCCGGCGCCTCTGGGCCCGCATCCGCGAGCCGCGGGCCTGACATTGCCGGGCGCCCGTATCGCCACAGATCTCACCGACCAGTCACGTTTCCCCCCTGAAGATGCTCAGCCCATCGCTGCCGGCGACCGCCGTGCTAGGGGGCGCGGTCGCGCAGGGCCTTGCGGTCCACCTTGCCGGCCGCGGTCTTCGGCAGCTCGTCCACGAATTTGACGTGGCGCGGATATTCGTGGAACCCGAGGCGCGACTGCACGAACTCCTGCAGCTCGCTCTCGAGTCCCGGGCCCGGCCCGTCGACCACCAGGTACGCCTTGGGGACCTGACCCCGGAGCTCGTCGGGCACGCCGATGACCGCCGCCTCCCGTACGCGGGGATGCATCAGCAGGGCGTCCTCGATTTCCACGGCGCTCATCGTCCAGCCGGCTGAGATGATCGCGTCGTCCGAGCGCCCCGCGTGATGGAAGTAGCCGTCGGCGTCCTGCCAGCCGCGGTCCTTGACGAGGAACCAGCCGCCCTTTCGACGGACGGCGATCTCGCCGGGCTGCCCTCGGGCCACCGGCCGGCCCGCGCCGTCTACGATGGCCACCTCCCAGCCTGGCGCGGCCTGGCCCAGGGCTCCTGGCCGGACCTCGTAGCCGGCGAATCCGGGATAGTTGACGATGATCACGCCCACCTCCGTGCTTCCATACATGCCGCACGGTCGCACGCCCCAGGTCCGCTCGATGAACTCGAACGTCCGCGAGTCCATGGGCTCCCCGGTGAAGGAGATTTTCTCCAGGCGTAGCCGGTATCGCTCGGCGAGCCCGGCGATACGAATCATCCGGTAGACCGTCACCGCCGCCGCCACGTTCGTGATCTCGAACGCGGCCAGGGCCTCCAGCAGGCGCTGCACATCGAAGCGTCCGGCGTACGCCCCGGCCGCGATCCCCAGGGCCAGCGGGGCGATGGTCCCGTGCCAGAGCCCGTGCCCCCAGGCCGGCGACGACGGGCAGAAGTAGCGGTCGCCGGGACGGAGGCCGAGCCCGTAGAACGCCGCCACCATGAGCGTGACGACGGACCGGTGCGTGTGCGGCACCGCCTCGGGCAGCTCACGCGTGGTACCCGACGTGTACTGGAGCACCGCCAGCTCATCGGCTGCCGTGTCGGGTGTGTACCGATCGCTCTGGCCGGCCAGGCGGGCGGCCAGAGCATCGGTGGCGATGATGCTCACGTCGGGACACGTCGCCGACCACCGCTCGGCGTCACCCCCGACCAGGAGCAGGCGTGGCCGGCAGTCGTGCAGGCGCCGGCTCAGGGCGTCGGGCCCGAACAGCGTGAACAGGGGCACCGCCACGGCGCCGCGCTTCAGGGTGCCGAACAGGGCGGCATAGAACATGAGCGAGGGCTCGAGCATGATGCCGACTCGATCGCCCGCGGCGATTCCCTCGGCCTCGAGGAAATTGGCGAACCGTGAAGACCACGCCTGCAGGTCGCCGAAACGCCATTCCGCGCGTCGGCCGTCGGCGAACTGGATGCGCAGCGCGGTGGCGTCGGCGGGGTGGCGATCCACGCACTCGTGGGCGAGGTTCAGCCGGTGCCGGTCGCCGTCGAAGAGATCCCACGGCGCGTCCCACGTGAACTGTTGGAGCGCCTCGGGGTGGCTCCGAGGGACGAGAGTTCGCGTCACCCCACCGTACCGGCGCGCGTCGGCAGCACGACCGTCGCCGTCCCCGACGCCGTCAGCTCCCCGCGCTGGTTCTCGGCACGCAGCGCGACGTGCACGAGGCCGCCGGGCTCCTTGCCCGTCACCTCACCGCGGCACCACGTGGTGTCACCGATCAGGTTGTGGCGCAGCACCTTCACGTGCAGCCGGGCCAGCCGGCCCTCGTCGCCCATCCAGTGGGTGACCAGGTTCCCGAGCCAGGCCACCCGCTCGGGCCCGTAGTCGTAGGCGCCGGGGACGCCGACGGCGCGGGCCAGGGCCTCGTCCCAGTGCACCCGTTCGGGCGGCTCCGGCACGCCTGTCGCGTTGGGAATGGCCAGCGCGGGATGCCGTTCGAACATCTCGAAGGCGGAGCCATGGGCCCGGACGTAGAGGCCGCCCCAGCCCTGAACGAAGGCGATCACCGAGGTGACGGTGAGGGGGCCTTTGACGAGCACCGGCAAGGGATCGCCCGGGGCGACGTCATTCCACCAGCGGGGCGTCGGTCCCCGGATCTCTTCGTGGTGGTAGGCGTGCACGATGGCCTCGAGGTCCCTCGGAGCGTAGCGAGGGGGGGCGACGCTCCCGTACTTGTCTCGCTCGCGGGCGCTGTCGCGCTCGGTGCGGAAGCACCAGGCATCGGCCTCGGCCACGACCTCCCCGTTCTGGTCTCGGAACGTCGTACGGTACGTTTGCTGGATCGCCCGGCGGGCGAACGCCGACGATTTTTCCACGAGGTCGAGGAGCACGCTCTCACCGGCGACTCGATCGTCGACCCGGATGGGCCGCTGCCATCGGAAGTCGGCGCCGCCGTACATGGCATGGACGCCGGGCAGCCCGCCCACGTAGCCGGAGACGATCCGATCCATGGCGAAGAGAATGGTCGGCGGCGCGATCCCGCGGGCGAGCCAGGACGGGTTGCGGTCGCCGATGCCGTCGGCCCAGTGACGGATGGCATCACGCGTGGCGACCTCCACGTAGGGCTCCGGGCGCGGCACCGGTCGCCCGATCCTTTCCCGGAGGGCGGCCAGCCCCTCGTCGGTGATGACGGGAAAGTGGGCCATGCGTCTAGCCCGCCTCCAGCACCCTGCGGATGGCCGCCTCGGGCACGCGGATGTCGACGCCGGCGCGCTCCTCCTGCAGGAGCATGGACACCCGCGAGTCGCGATCGCCCCAGCCGCGGTTGAGCGCCTCGGTCATCTCCTCGAGCGTGATGTTGGCCAGGCGCATCGGCACCTTGTGCTCACGGCCGAGGCCCACGGCCAGCGAGACGTCCTTGTGAGCCAGGCGTAGCGCGAACGACGGCGGGTCGAACTTGCCGGCCAGGAAGTTGTCGGCGAGGCGGTCGAAGGTCCGGGCCCGCCCGCCCGCGCCCTGGCGAACGGCCTGGAAGATGGCCAGGGGATCCACCCCGGCCTTCACGCCCATGGTGAAGACCTCGGCCAGCGCGGTCTGGATCATGTACCCGGCACAGTTGTGAACGAGCTTGGCGATCGATCCGGCCCCGATCGGCCCCACGTAATACGGCTGATCGCCGATGGCATTCAGCACCGGCTTGTACTGTTGGAAGACGGCCTCGTCGCCACCGACCCAGAGGGCCAGCCGGCCACTCTCCGCCCCTTTGGGACCGCCGCTCACCGGCGCGTCCAGCATGTGGACGCCGCGGGCCTTGAAGACCGCGTGGAGCCGCCGGACCACGGTCGGTGAGTTCGTCGACAGATCGAAGAAGACCTTGCCCGCGGCCAATCCCGACAGCAACCCCTGCTTCTCGTCGAGGGCCACCGCCTCGACGTCCTTGGGTTCCGGCAGCGAAGTGAACACGACCTCGCTGGCCTCGGCGACGGCGCGTGGGGTGTCGACCCAGCGGGCGCCGGCCTTGATGTGAGACTCGGCCGCCTCCCGCCGCAGGTCGTGGACGACCAACTCGTGCCCGGCCTTCATCAGATGGGCCGCCATGTGGCGGCCCATGGTGCCGAGGCCGATGAACCCGATCTTCATGGACGGTGCCGAGCGAGGCGTGCTCATGGGGTCCTCCGGTGATCGCGAGTCATGGCTTGGGGATTCTAGGCTGGAGGCGCGGTTCGTTCCAGCCCCCGAGCGCGATGCTGGCGACGTTGCGTCCCTACGGACGTTGGGATAGTGTCTCCGCGCCCGGCGCCGTCGTCACAACGCGGCGCGTAGACCACCCAAACACGGAGGAGGAAGCCATGCGACCCAACGTCATCGGCCTCGCCATGGCGGTCGCGCTCGGTTCGGTGAGCGTCACCGCCCACGCCCAGTCCTGGCGACCCCCCGCGGAAAGCCAGCGCTGTCCCTCGAAATGGGGCGCCGGCGACGAGCGGGGCTCAGCCAACCACATGAAGCCCGAAACGGTGCTCCAGGCGACGCGGCTGATCCGCACCGGAGAGGTGATCGAGCTCGGCCACGAGCTCTCCTCGACCATGCCGTTCTTCGGCACCCGGCGTTTCGACGTGCACACCAAGCGGACGTTCATGAACGTGCCGGCGAACCGCCGCGGCAGCAACGAGGAGGTCGTCATCACCGAGATCGGCCAGGTGGGCACCCAGCTCGACGGCTTCGTTCACCAGACCATCGAGGACAAGATCTACAACTGTGCGAAGGTCGACGATATCCAGAGCCGGGGCGGTTTCACGAAGTTCGGCATCGAGAAGATCGGCGCCCTCATCACCCGCGGCGTACTGATCGACGTCGCCGGCCTGAAGGGCGTCGACATGCTCGGGGACAACTACGAGATCACCGTCGAGGATCTGGAGCAGGCGCTGCAGCGACAGAACCTGAAACTGCAGCGCGGCGATGCCGTGATCATCCACACCGGCTGGGGCAAGCTCTGGGGCAAGGACAACGCCCGCTACGTGAAGAGCTGCCCGGGGGTCGGCGTCAAGGCGGCCGAGTGGCTGGTCAAGCAGGATCCGATGCTGGTCGGGTCGGACAACTGGCCCGTCGAGGTCGCGCCCAACCCCGACAAGGAGATCTCGTTGCCCGGCCATCAGATCTTCCTGGTGGTGAACGGCATCCTCCTGCTGGAGAACATGAAGCTGGACGAACTGGCGGCCAAGCGCGTGCACGAGTTCGCCTTCATGATCCAGCCGCTGAAGGTCAAGGGAGGCTCGGGCTCCACCGTCGCGCCGATCGCCGTCCGCTGATATACGGGCGAGCGGGGGCGGGCTTCCGCCCCCGCTCCTCGATCAACCCTGCGAGGTGATCCATGCACGAGGTCTATGCGCTCAAATACGGTGAGCGGGACACCACGGCGTGCCAGTTCTTCTATCGCGAAGCGTCGCACGCCCCGCTCACGCTTCACTACTACATCTGGCTGATCCTGGGCGGTCCCCAGCCGATCCTGGTCGACACCGGCTTCCTCGACGACGACGCCCGGGAGCGGGGTATCCGGAACTACGTGAGCCCGGCGGCGATGGTCGAGCGGGCGGGGATCCGGGCCAGCGACGTGCCCGTCGCACTCATCACCCACCTCCACTACGATCATTGGGCGGGGCATAGCCTCTTCCCCAACGCGGAGTACTGGATTCAGCGGGAGGAGGTGGCGTTCTGGACGGGTCCCTTCGGAAGCGCGCCGGCCTTCCGGCAGTCGGCCAACGTAGGCGCGCTGGCCCGGCTGGTGACGCTGAACTACGCCAGCCGCCTCCGCATCGTCGAGGGCGACCGCGACGTCGGCCCCGGGATCCGGGTGCATCGGGTCGGCGGTCATACCGCCGGGCTTCAGATCGTTACCGTGCAGACCGCGCGGGGCACCGTGGTGCTCACCTCCGACGCCTCGCACTTCTACCGCAACGTGGAGACGCGCCAGCCGGTGCAGATCATCACCAGCCTGCCCGAGATGTTGGCCGCCTTCGAGACGATCCACGCCCTGGCCGGGGCCGAGCGGCTGATCGTGGCTGGCCACGACCCGGACGTCGCCGTCCGCTTCAAGCCGGTCGAGCCCGGCATCATCCGGATTGCGTGAGGAAGTAACCGAGGCGTGCCGGGACGACCCGGAGTGAGGCGCGGTTAGTAGCCGCGCCCCCAGTACTCGCAGAAGCGCTGGACGTTCATGGGCAGGAACCGCTCGTAGTTGCCCCACTTCTCGTACTTGGGAAGCTTGACCTCCTTCATGGCGTCGTCGAAGCACTTGCCCTGCAGGGCCGCGGTCCGCACCGCCTCGGAGAGCTCCGTCATATACTGCTTGAGCGCCCGCACGTCCTCCTTGGTGCCCAGACGGCCACCTGCATACGGGTGGCCGGGGATCATGCGGTCCCACTCCAGGGCGAGGACACGGTCCAGCGACTCGAACCAGTCGGGCAAGTAGCCGTCGGGCAGGTCACGGAACTGGACGGTCTCGATGGGGATGAAGTCGACGGTGAAGAGAAGACGCTCTTTGGGCAGGAGCATCACCAGCGAGTTGTCAGAGTGGTTGCGTCCTACGTAGTGCAGCTCCAGCCGCGTGCCGCCCAGCTCGAGGGTGTGCGTGGTGTCCACGGCCACGTCGGGAAGCACGACGTCGGGATTCTTCAGCGCCTCCAGCCTGCTCTTGACGTTCTTATGGGCGATGAAGGTGGCCCCCCGTCCTTGAACGGCTTGCCGCCCTCGATGTGGTCGTAGTGGTGGTGGCTGTAGACGACGTACTTGATGGGCGCCGCGGTGATCTTGCGGATCTCGTCGATATACGTGTGCACGGCGTGCGGCCGCCGGTCGCCGATGGGGTCGGTGGCGATGACGCCGTCCGCGGTGACCACGAACATCGACTGATGCCCGCCGAAGCGGAAGACGTAGACGTTGTCGGCGATCTTCCGGGTTTCGAAGGGCGGCGCCTGGGCCGCGGCGCGGCCGGCGCCGAGGCCCACCGCCAGCACGGCGAGGGCAACGACGAGAGGAGCGCGAGCACGACGTCCGGTCATGACGATCTCCTTTGCCCGGCCATCCAGGTGGCCGGATCTTATGCGACATCGGCGCCGAAGAAAAGTGCCGGCCCTCCGGGTGTGCTATCGTACCGCCCACGCGTGCGCCCGAGTTCGCATGAGGAGGGGCAGAGATGAGGGACAGGATCACGGTCCTCAACCCGGTTGGCTTCCCGCCCAAGGTGATCAGCAAGCCGCTGGCCCCGCGCCTGCCCAACCTCGACGGCAAGACGGTCTATCTGGTGGACTGCCGCTTCGACGACTCGGACGTGTTCCTCAAGCAGATGCAGGCGTGGTTCGCCGAGCACATGCCCGGCGTCAGAACCGTGTTCAAGCCGATCTCCAGCGTCTACCTGAACGATGACCCGGCGACGTGGGAGGAGATCAAGGCCCGCGGCCACGCCGCCATCGTCGGTGTCGGCCACTGAAGCGCCTGTGCGCCGGCGGTCGCCGCGCACGCGATGACGATCGAAGCCAAGTACGGTGTGCCCACCGTGGCCGTCCACACCGACAAGTTCGATCGGGTCGTCCGCTCGGTCGCGAGCGTGAACGGGATGCCCGGGTTGCCCCAGGTGTTCGTCCCCCAGCCGGTGATGGGTAAGTCGGCGCGTGAGCTGCGCGCCTACGTCGACGGCAAAGATCCGCTGACCGGCCGGCCGCTCATGCCGGAGGTCATCGAAGGGCTCACGGGGCCACGCGACGGTGCCGAGCTCGAGCCGGTCGAGTTCGATCGCTCCACGCCGCGGCTGGTGGAGCCCGACACCCCGGAGAATCTGGAGCGCCTGTTCCTCGAGAACCACTGGACGGATTGCCTGCCGATCGTGCTGCCGACCGAGGAGCGCGTGGCGGCGATGCTGGCCAACACGAGCCGGAAGCCCGACGAGGTCGTGGGCCACATGCGCCCCACCTACTTCCGCGAGTACTGGGAGTACACGGTCGAGAAGGTGGCCGTGAACGCCGTGATGGCCGGGGCGAGGCCGGAATACTTCCCGGTGATCCTGGCCCTGGCCGCCACGGGCGTGAGCGCCCGGGGCAGCACCACCAGCTCCATGGCCGCCATGGTCGTCGTGAACGGGCCGACGCGTCACGAGATCGGGATGAACGCGGGCACCGGCGCGCTGGCGCCCTACAACCACGCCAACGCGACCATCGGGCGGGCCTACGGCCTGCTGTCACAGAATCTTCAGGGCGGCTCGGTGCCCGGGCTCACCTACATGGGCTCCATGGGCAACAACTACGCCTACAACAGCGTCACCTTCGCCGAGAACGAGGAGCGTAGCCCCTGGGAGCCCTTCCACGTGCAGCACGGCTTCCGGCCGACCGAGAGCACCGTGAGCGTCTTCTCCGGCTGCCGCTCGACCGCCTTCACCCTCGGGCTTCGCGAAAACCACTGGCGCCAGCACGTCGGCAACATGCTGCGGGGCATGGACCCCCACATCCCGCCGACGCTGCTCCTCGACCCCATCACGGCCCGCCAGTTCATCGACCGGGGCGGGTTCACGAAGAAGGACGCGCTCATCGACTGGCTCTCCGACACGGCTCGCATGCCGGCCGGCGAGTACTGGGACTACCAGCTGGTGCAGAACTATCTCTACCCGCGCGCAACTTTCGGCGAGGAGCCGTGGGCCTCGAAGCTCAGGGCCGCTCCCGACGAGTGGATTCCGATGTTCCGCCGCGAGGACATCCACGTGGTGGTCGTCGGCGGCGAGACCAACGGCTACTGGCGCATCATGGGCTGCACCTACCAGAAAACCGTCTCGGTCGACGAGTGGCGGTAGGCCGATGAGGGGAACCGCGCGCCCGGCCCCTGGGTTGATCGGCAAACCGCTCGGGTATAGAAGCGTTCCCACCGCCTGGTGTGGAGCGCCCGGGCGGCGCGCGGCTCACCCCATCCGACGGAGGTTGACATGAAGATGGTCAGGCTCGTGTCCCTGATGATCGCCCTGGTCGTGCTGGCGTCCGGCAGTGTGGCAGCCCAGCAGCCCGCCGGCCCGCCGCCGTACGGGCCGTCAATCACGCTGGAGCAGGCCAAGAAGGTGTTGACGGGCGCCGAGGCCGAAGCCCGCAAGAACAACTGGAACGTCGTGATCGCCATCGTGGACGCCGGCGGCAACATCGTGAGCCTCCAGCGGATGGACAACACCCAGTTCGGCAGCGTGGAGGTCGCGAGGCAGAAGGCCTGGACGGCCGTCGCCTACCGGCGGCCCACCAAGGTGTTCGAGGATGCGGTGGCGGGTGGGGGCATGGGGGTTCGGATCCTGCGGCTGGAAGGCGTGGCGCCCCTCGAAGGGGGACTGCCCATCACGATCGACGGAAAGATCGTCGGCGCGATCGGCGTCTCGGGCGTAACATCGGCGCAGGACGGTCAGATCGCGAAGGCAGGTATCGACGCCCTCAAGTAAGCGGTCCGGCGGGTGGACGCGGTCCAGCGCTCGATCTGGGCCGCGTCCTCCTGGTCGCGCTCGCCCCCTGACGGGGCCTGATCCTACTTCTTGGCCGCGAGCCCCAGGCGCTGTTCTAGCAAGAGCCGGACCTCCTGGGCCGCCGCGCGCCAGAGCGGGCCCCCGGGCACGTCGTACTCGCCCTGGACCTGCTTCCGGTACTCGGCCATCGCGGCGTCCTGCTTTTCCTTCTCGGGCGGGGCCACGTCGACGGTCTTGGCGCGAATGCCGGCGACCTTGGTCGTCGCGGCGTGCGCGCGCTCGATCCACCGGCCGATCTCGTTCCAGTCCTTGTCGAAGAAGACCACGACCGGTATCGACTGGTAGCCATTGTTCAGGAACGCGTCGCGCAGGTCGGTCTCCTTGTCGCGGAAGAACACCCGCAGATCGCAATTCTGCATCGCCTCGCAGATGTGGGCGATGAGCGGCGAGTTGCGGTGGACGTCTCCGCACCAGTTCTCGGCCAGCATCAAGGCATGCGGCACCTGGTTGATGCCGCTGAAGAACTTGCGCTCCTCGTCGGTCAACGCCGATTTCCGGTAGTTGTCCTCGGTGCGGGCCCGGGTGTCGTCCATCTGGGCCATGTAGTCCTTCCAGGTCAGGCCTTTGGAGAACCGCTGCGAGTCCAGAGGAATCCTCAGCTGGGCCATATCGTCGTCTCCTCCCGTGGGGCTCGAATCGCCCGTCCTTTATACACGAAACGGAGCGCTAACGTCGGAACGCTTTGATCGTCGCCCGAGCCCCCTCGACGCCGATCGGCGGTACGAGGATCGGCAAATCGACACCGGCCGCGCGGAATGCGGCGAGTTGATCCCGGCAGCGATCCATCGGGCCGAGCAGACACACTGCATCCAGGAGCCGATCGCTGAGCGCGGCGCCGCCCGCCCCCTTTTCCATCTGGGCCGCCTCGGCGGTAAAGCCGCTGGCCCGGAAGAGCCGCTGGAAGAAGGGGAAGGTCGTATACAGCGCCAGGTTCTGGCGGGCCGCATCGCGCATCGCCTTCACGTCGTTGCCGAGGAAGGTCGGCAGTCCCAGCGTGACATCGAGCTTGCCGAGGCCCGGCGCCTTGGCCCGGCCGCGCTCGGCCCACGCCTTGCTCTGAGTGATCCGCGGCGCCGACCACAGGAAGGGCATGATGCCGTCGGCCAGCTCGGCGGCGAGCTCAACGGTGCGCGACGTCACCGCGGCGACGTAGACGGGCACCGGCTGCCGTGTCGGTCGCTGGGGGAGATGCGTCGCCGGTCCCTCCCCCTTGAGCCATTTCCGAACCGCGGTGACGTAGCGCCGTAAGGCCCCTGGCGGATCGGCCATTTCGATGCCCAAGGCCTGGTTGACGGGTGGATGGCTGACCCCGAGCCCGAGCACGAAGCGCCCGCCGGTGGCGTCGGCGATCAGCGCGGCGCCCTGCGCGCAGACGTACGAATGGCGCAGATACATGTTGGCGATCCACGTTCCCACGTTGATGCGACGAGTGGCTGCTCCCATGAGCTGGGCCGTGGCCATCGCGTCGTTGTTCACCTCGGCGGTGAAGATCGCATCGAAGCCGGCGTCCTCGGCCTCGCGGGCGATCGACTGCACCTCGAGAGCACTCCAGCCGACTCCAGGAATGATGGCCAGTCCGAGTCGTTCCGCCATGGCCTCCTCCCTTCCGGGCGTTCCTTGGTTGCCCACTCGTAGGCCGCTTGACTCTCCTGCACCCCCGGGTTATAGCGCAGTCACGTGACTCGGTCCACCTAGACTCGCCGGGGCATGCTCTTCGAATGCCGGGAGGGACACATGATGCGATCGCTCACCGCGGCCCTCGCTCTGCTCATGCTGGTTGCCGCCGGTCCCGCCGGCGCCGATGACGCTTTTCCGACCCGACCCATCACGATCGTCAATCCGTTCCCGCCGGGTGGACTGGCTGATCTCACGGGCCGCCCGCTGGCCGCGGCGTTGGAGCGCGTCCTCAAGCAGCCCGTCGTCCTCGTCAACAAGCCCGGCGCGGCGGGGGCGGTGGGCATGCAGTCGGTGGCCGTCGCCAAGCCCGACGGGTACACCATCGTCATCACCGTCCCCGCCATCACGACGCTCCCCGAGGTCGACAAGCTGTTCAGTCGGCCCCCGACAATCACCCGGGATCAGTTCGCGCCCCTCGCGCTGATCAACGCCGACCCGTGCATCATCGTGGTCAATGCCGAACTGCCGTGGCGGAGCCTGAAGGAGCTCATGGAAGACGTCAAGCGCCGGCCGGGGGAGATCACCTTCGCATCCTCGGGCATCTACGGCGCGTCCCATGTCCCCATGGAGATGCTGCTCGAGTCAGCGGGCGGGCTGAAGATGCGTCACCTGCCGACGACGGGCGGCGGCCCCGCCACCACTGCGGTCCTGGGCGGTCACGCGCACCTCTGGTGCTCCACGACCGGGCCGGCTTCGCCTCACATCAAGTCGGGCAAGTTCCGCGCGCTGGCCGTGACGTCGGCGGCCCGCCACCCGCACTTCCCGGATGTGCCAACGCTCAAGGAGATCGGGTACGACGTGGAGTACTACCTGTGGATCGGGCTTTTCGCGCCGAAGAGCACGCCTGCCTCCGTCATGAAGGTCTTGCGCGAGGCGGTCAGGCAGGCCGTGGACGACCCCAACTTCAGGAACGCGGCGGAAAAGATTCAGACGCCGATCAATTACAAGGACGCTGACGACTTCCGCGCGTGGTGGGAGGCGGAAGCTGTGCTGCTGGCCGACGTGATCAAGCGCATCGGTCGGGTCGAGGTCAAGTAGCGCCATGACGCGCTCGCCCGTGACGGTGGGCCTACTGCATCCGGGCGAGATGGGCGCGACCGTCGGCGCGACCGTGGCGGCCGGGGGGGCGCGCGTCGTGTGGGCCGCCGAAGGGCGCAGCCCGGCGACGCGCGCGCGGGCTCGGAAGATCGGGCTCGAGGAGGCCGATACGCTGGCTGCGCTGGTCGGGGCCAGCGCGGTGATCCTGTCCGTGGTGCCACCGCACGGCGCGCTCGAGCAGGCCCGGGCCGTCGCCGCCCTCGGGTTCCGCGGGCGGTACGTGGATGCCAACGCCGTGGCGCCCGACACGGCACGCGAGATCGGCCGCGTCGTGGAAGCGGTCGGGGCCCGGTTCGTGGACGGCGGGATCATTGGCCCCGCGGGCGGAGCGCGGGGCGCGACGCGGATTTACCTCTCGGGGCCGCCGGCGGCCGAGATCGCCGCCCTGTTCGCCGCCGGCCCGGTCGACGCGATCGTCCTCGATGCGCCGGCGGGAGCCGCATCGGCCCTGAAGATGGCGTTCGCGGGCTGGAACAAGGGCAGCCAGGCGCTGCTGGCCGCGATCCGGGCGTTCGCCATGGCCGAAGGCGTGGACGCGGCGCTGCTCGGAGAGTGGAAGATCTCGCGGCCCGACCTCCCCGCCCAGTCCGAGCGCGCGTTCAGCGACAACGCGGGCAAGGCCTGGCGCTTCGTGGGCGAGATGGACGAGATCGCCCGGTCGCTCGCGCAGGCGAACTTGCCAGCGGGCTTCCACCAGGCGGCGGGGGAGATCTACCGGCGACTGGCCGACTACAAGGACGGCGGCCCACCACCCGTGGAGGAAGCCGCCGCCCGGCTGTTGCGATCGCTCTAAGCCGGCGAGCGCGCAGTCGTTCCTACACCCGCCGGAAGCCCGCGGGCGGCGCGCTGTCGAAGACGACGCGGCGACCGCTGGGGTGGACGAAGCCCAGCCGCGTCGCGTGCAAGCAGACACGCCCCAGGGGATCGCGCCGGCTCCCATGCGCGCGGTCGCCCACGATGGGATGGCCGAGGGCGGCGAGCTGAGCGCGGATCTGGCCCCGGCGTCCGGTGACCAGCGTGATCTCCAGCAGCGTGGCCTCGCGATAGCGCTCGAGCACGCGGTAGCGGCTGATCGCCTCCGTGCCGCCGCGGGCGCCGCGCACGGAGCGGACGCGCAACGCCCGGTCCTCGACGAGGAGGGACCTCAGTTCGCCTTCCGGTTCGCGCACCGCGCCTTCCACGCGCGCGACGTACGCTCGCTCCGGCGTTCGCGCTTCGAACTGCGCCTGCAGCGCTCGCTTCCCGGCCGGCGACCGCGCGAAGGCGACCAGACCCGAGGTCTCGCGGTCGAGCCGATGGACGACGAAGATGCGCCCGTCCCCCTGCGCCTCCACCCAATCCCGGAGCAGGCGGTAGGCGGTCCGCTCGCGTTCGGTATGGGTGGCGATCGTCAGCAGCCCGGCCGGCTTGTCGACGATCACGAGGTGCTCGTCCTGGTGCACGAGCCGAAGCGGTGCGGGGAAGGGGATCGCCGGCCGCCCGAGCTCGACCCGGTCGTCCGGGCCCAGCCGAACGTCGCCCCGGCGCACCACCAGGCCGTTGACGCGGACGCGCCCGCCGGCCAGCCACTGCTTGAGCCGGCGGCCCGACGCCCCGGGGTAGAGGAGACGGAGCCGCTCGCGAAGCGTCAAGTACAGTCCCCCACCGAGTCTCCGAGACCACGTACGGTACCATCCTGCCGGCGACTCGTGATAATGTCCGGGCGCGTAGGACCCGGGAGGGCCACATGGCCAGGAAGCTGCTCTTCATCGGTGCCGGGGCCATCGGCAGCTACCTCGGCGCGTTCCTGTCGCGCGCCGGCCACGACGTCACCCTCGTCGATCCCTGGGCCGAGCAGGTGGAGACGATCCGGCAGCGCGGCCTATCGGTGATCGGACCGCACGAGCCGTTCGACGCGCGCCCGACCGCGGTGCATCTCCACGAGGCGGCCCGCCTGCCCGGCGACTTCGACCTCGCCTTCATCGCCCTGAAGGCGTACGACACGGCGTGGGCGGCCCAACTCGCGCTTCGACACCTGAAGCCGGACGGTTACGTGGTCGCCGCCCAGAACTGCTGGCCCGACCCCACCGTAGCCGCCGTCGCCGGGGCTGGCCGTGCCGTGGGCCTGGTCATGTCCAAGATCGGTGTGGCGCTCTGGAAGCCGGGCCAGGTGGAACGCGGCGTCGAGAAGGGGCAGGGCAAAGGGCACGACGTCTTCCGCGTGGGCGAGCACGACGGGCGAGTCACGCCGCGCGCCACCGAACTGGCCGAGATGCTCGCGGTGATCGATGGCGCCCAGGTGACGGACAATCTCTGGGGCGAGCGTTGGGCCAAGCTCTGCGCCAACGCCATGGGCAACCCGGTCCAGGCCATGTCGGGGCTCGGCACGCTGGAGATCGCCTCGAGCGAGGTGGGGCGGGCCATCACGATCCACCTCGCCGCCGAGTCCGCCCGCGTCGGCCTCGCCCTCGGCCACCGCGTCCCCAAGTTCAACGGCGCCGCGGCCGAGCAGTGGGCCGACGCCGGAACGCGCGCGACCTACGAGACGCTGGACCGGATGCTCACCCCGGCCTCGGCGAGCACGCGCAACTGGCGCGCCTCGATGGCGCAGGACATGGCCAAGGGGCGGAAGACGGAGATCGACTCGATGAACGGCTACGTGGTGGCCCGGGGTCGCGACCGCGCGGTGCCCACGCCGGTCTCGTCGGCCGTGATCGATCTCGTGCGCGACGTCGAGGACGCCGCCCACCGGCCGGGGCCGGAAACCATCGGGCTGGCGTTGAAGCGCGCCGGTCTCTAGCGGCCAGGGTCATGAAGTTCGGGCTCTTCATGGAAGAGACGTGGCGCGGCGTCAGCCAGACCGCCGCGTTTCAGGAGAAGTTCCGGCGCGTGGACGCCGCCGAGGCGTGGGGCCTGGACGGCGTGTGGTTGGGCGAGCTTCACTTCAACCCGACCCGGTCGGTGCTCTCCGCGCCGCTGGTGATGGCCGGCGCCATCGCCGCCCGGACGCGCCGCCTGCGGGTGGGGACGGCGGTTCAGGTCCTGCCCCTGGGCAATCCGCTGCGCATCGCCGAGGAGGTCGCCACCGTCGATCACATCAGCGAGGGACGGTTCGATTTCGGTGTCGGCCGCAGCGGAGCCGTGTACGTCTCCGATGTCTTGGGCGTTCCCTACGCCGAGAGTCAGGCGCGCTTTGGGGAAGCCCTGGACATCATCCGGCAGGCCTGGAAGGGCGAGCCCTTCAGCTACAAGGGGCAGTTTCATCGCTTCGAGAAGGCCGTGGTCTCCCCTCGGCCCTATCAGCAGCCCCATCCCCCGATCCGCATGGCGGCCACCAGCGAGGAAACCTTTGTTCAGGTCGGCCGGTTGGGCTTGGATCTGTTCGTCGGGTTGCGCACCATGGACATCCCCGAGCTCCGGACGCATCTGGCGACGTATCGCAAGACGTGGCGGGACGCGGGCCATCCCGGCGCGCCGAGCGTGCATCTGCGCATTCCCATCTACGCCGCGCCCACGGAGCAGGCGGCGGTGGAAGAGCCCCGAGAGAGCATGATGTACTTCTTCGGCCGCCAGGCCGAGCTGGCGCGCGCGGCGGTCGGCCGCGCCGGCGCCGGCCCGGCCGATCGGCGCCAGGCCCAGGCGGACCAGCTCTCGACGCTGACCTACGAGCAGGCTCTGAAGACCCGGGTCGCCTTCGGCACCGCGCCACGGCTCGTCGATCGGTTGAAAGAGCTCCGTGAGCTGCTGGACGTGGACGGTATCGTGGCCGAGCTGAATCCCGGCGGGATGATTCCCGCCGAGCGGGAGATGCGGAGTCTGCACATCCTGACCCATGAGGTGATGCCCGCGTTCAGATCGTGACGTCGCGAGCACGAAACCGGGAGAGCGACATGCACTATACGAGGATCTCTGCCGACTGCCACATCGACCTGCCCTGGATGCCGCCGGAGCTCTTCACCGCGAACGCCTCGGCGGCCATGAGGGACCGCATGCCGTACGTGACCGAGGGGCCGGACGGCTCGTACTGGACCTCGAAAAAGGGCACGTCGTTCGGGCTCGCCGGCGGGGTAGGGCCGTCGGGGCACAAGTACGTTCCGGGGCAGAACTATCGGGTCGACGCCATGGCCGCGACGGGCCTCTTCGACGATGGCCAGCGAGGCGTCCGCCGTCCGGCGGATCCCGACCTCCGCGTCAAGGACATGGATCGCGACGGTGTGCAGGCCGAGGTCATCTTCGGAATCCTCGGCGCCGCCACCCGCCTCAACGACCACGAGGCGGCCGCCGAGATGTTCCGCATCTACAACGACTGGCTGTCCGACTTCTGCCGCCGCTACCCGGACCGTTTCATCGGCCTGGCCTGCCTGCCCTACGGCGACATCGAAGCCGCGGTGAAGGAGCTCTACCGCGTGGCCGGGCTGGGGCTCCGAGGCGTGGAGCTCTCCTGCTCCTGGGACATGGAGCCCATGTGGCATCCGGTCTGGGAGCCGTTCTGGAAGGCCGTGAACGACGTGGGGCGGCCGCTGCACTTCCACACGTTTCCATCCGTGCCTCCGGGCAAGATCGACGAGCAGAAGGGCCTCACCCGCCGCGCCGCGTTTTTCACGGGCGTGTCCGCCTTCCAGTTGAACCTTATCAACATCATCGCCGCCGTCATCGGCGCCGCGGTGCTCGAGCGCTACCCGAACATCCGAATCTCCTTCGGTGAGAGCGGGATCGGCTGGCTGCCCTACGCGCTGGACCGCATGGATTACGAATGGGAGGACCGCTTCCGCGACCTCGGCCTCAAGATGAAGCCCAGCGACTACTGGCGCCGGCAGTGCAAGGCGACATTCCAGTTCGACCGGATCGGCACCAAGCTCATCGACGATATGGGCGTGGAGACGCTTATGTGGGGCTCCGACTACCCACACCCCGACGGCGTCTGGCCGGAGTCGTCCAAGTACATCGAGGAGCAGTTCGGCCACTTGCCGCCGGACGTCACCGGCAAGATCACCTGCGAGAACGCCGGGCGGTTCTACGGCCTGATCAGGTAGCGAACCGACCGGGAGAGTCCGATCAGGGTCCATTCGCCTCCCGCAGCCGGTGATGCGAGAGACGAATGGACCGGTTGCCTCGAGCACTACCGCGTCCGGAAGGAGCCCGGCGGCTCGCCGCCGCGCCGAGCTCCTGCCCCGGGCCTGGAAGGCCGGGCGCGCTGCCCAGCCGCAGGGCCCTCCACCACCTATTGCGTTTCGAAAAAGGGACTTGAGAGTGTCTGATTGCCGCTGAACTCCAGCACTAGCACCTCAAGTTCATACCTCGTAACCGGCTCCAGAAACTCGTTGGGAACTGTCAGCGACGTTACCGAGGGGGGAACGTGCACGTCGAACGTAGGTCGAGAGAACCCATGCGGATCGTCCGGCACGTCTTTGGTGATGATGACCTGATACCCCGTCCTGGTGAATGGATCACCGGTGATCGTCTCTGTAACGTGCTTCCACGACACCACCAGGTTCGAGGCAGAAACGACAGTACCGTCTAGCGGGTGGAGGATCTCCGGACCAGCGGGAATCGTATGGGTAAACGTTGCCGCGCCGGTGAGCCGCTTTCCATCTGCGGTACGACCCCGGACCGCGTATAGCCCTTCGGGGAAGCGAGCCAGGATTTTTTCGATTGGCACCTCGTCATTCGGAGGCTCCGCCGATTCGAAGAATATTCCGCTGATGGACTGCCTTCGAAGCTGCCGTTTGGGCTCAACCTCAAGTATCAGGCGTCCCCGCGGATCAAAGACGCAGAGCTTCACCCAGTCGACACCATCGAAGAGACCATGCACGCCAGTATCTTCATCGGTAGCGTTGTGCTCGATGAAGAGCTTCGTCGCGGGCAGGTTTACCGCCGGACCTCCTCTGTTACTGCAGGCATCATCGTCATCCTCGGCCCACGCCCCCGGGGCAGCGGCCCGCACGATCAGCGCGAACACGGCCACTAGGAACAGAGGCACGAGATACCCCGGTCTCCTCATTCTGATCAGGTCCCTGCCGTTCATGGCCCAACCTCCTTCTTGGAGCTCTGCCCGTTCATTGGACGCCGCGGGGGCACTCCCAACAGAGCGGCGCGAGCCGAGGGGCGTGCGAGCGCGCGCCTGTGGGAGGCCCATGTCACGGGTATCGTGCGGGAGTAAGCTGAGGATTCCCTGAGGATTCGCGATCTTTTCGCGGCACCCCGGCGTCGGACCGTAGTGGTCCCGGCGCGACGAGGTCACGGCGAGCGTTGGACGCCCTCGACCGGCGCAGCTCTCGGCGCGGTCGGGTGGAGCGGGGCTAGCGATCCTCGAGGAGGCGCAGGCCTATCTCGATCGCTGGGACGCGCGCTGGGCCGATACCCGCATCCACGGCACCACCAAGCGCCAGGTCGCCGCCATGTTCGCCGAGGAGCAGCCCCATCTCCGGTCGCTGCCGCTCGAGCCGTTTCGCTACTACCAGTACGGGACGCGCATCGTGCATCTCGACGGCAGCGTCGAAGTCGCCGAGGCACAGCTCGCCGGCACGAGGAAGGACTACGTCGCCGCCGTCACGACGGTGCCGCTCCTCATCATCGACGACCTCGGCATGCGCACGCTGCCCCACACCGCGGCCGAAGATCTCCTCGAGATCGTGATTAGGCGCTACGAGCGGGCGTCGACGCTGCTCACCTCGAACCGGCCCGTCGAGGACTGGGGGCAAGCTCCTCGGCGACACCGCGGCCGTCACCGCGATGCTCGACCGTCTGCTCCACCACGCCCACGTGCTCACCTGTGGGCCGCACAGCTGGCGCACGCGCCTCCACAACGAGCGCGCCGCCGCCGGAGCGTGACGACGTCGATGACGCAGCGCGCTTTGCCCTCGGAGCGCCCCGATCTCGACGGGGGTCGCTATCCCAGTACCCCGAAAACACGGCTTGCTCTCTCATCGCGGACCGCGCTACAACACCCCCGGCTTGAGCGTCCGCTTCTGTGGCCGGGTTTCAGACGTCTCCCCTTTGGCCGGGTTTGAAGTGTCCACCGAGGTCTTTGCCGGTAAGGACCGCTGACATGCCCAGTCTTCCTTCCTGGGCGGCTTTAGTCCGAAGCCGATCGGTTGTCAGCCTAGACGGGTAACCTGAGGATTCGCTGAGGGTGTAGCCGTGTTTCTCCACCGGGAACCCGCGCCGGGGGGCCCTCGACCGGCACTCCCCGACGCCGCGCCGCGCGCGGTATCATCCACCAACGCAACCGGAAGACGGCCCCATCGGACCTGGTGATCCCCGAGCGCCGTGCGGCGGGAGGCGGCGACCACGCTCAGGAGCCCCACGGGCAGGCGTCGGCCTCGCTGTTCTCCTGACGCTGCTCTCGCTGTTCGCACCGCGCCCGGTCTGCCCCCCGTCGAGCGCGGAACGAGTCTTCGATCCCGAGGCGCCTCCGGACACCCGGTACCGCCTGACCCCGTCGCTCAGCTTCGGCGCCGATATCGAGATCGACCATTCGTTTCGACGCAACCTCGACCTCGACGACCGCCGCCGCGACGATGTGTCGCTGTTGACGCCGGAGTTGTCGCTGGCGTGGTCGTTCGATCCGGCTCCGACCTTCCAGGTATTCCTGAACGTGGCGCTCGCCCAGGAGTTCGTGCTGACCGATCCCGCCCACAAGGTCAGGCGGAGCGAGGAGGACTTCACGATCGAGGTGAAGGAGGCCTACGTTCGGGCTGGACGGCTCTCGGGTGGGCCCTCCGCCCAGATCGGCCGCCAGCGGTTCGATGACGAGCGCAAGTGGCTCTACGACGAAGATCTCGACGCGGTGAGGCTTCGGTACATCCGCGAAACCTTCCCCGTCGAGCTGTCGGCGAGCCGGAACGGTCTGGTCCGCAAGAAGCTGGGCGGTCCGGACGAGCGCGAACGGATCAACAACTACGTGCTCTATGCAATCTACGCCCCCCGGGACTGGATCCAGTTGGAGGCCTACGCGATCGCCCGCGACGACCGGACGGCCAATCGGCAACGTCCCGTGTTCCTCGGGGTGCGGTCGGGCGGTGAACCCGTCAACGACCTGGACTACTGGCTCGAGCTCGGATACGTGGGCGGCCGGGACGGTGCGAAAAGCATTCGCGGCTGGGGCGTCGACCTCGGCGCCACCTACGAGTGGCAGGTCGTTCTCAGACCCTCAGTAACGCTCGGCTTCGCCCTGGGCAGCGGCGATCGCGATGCGGATGACCAGCGCGACCGGAGCTTCCGGCAGACGGGGCTTCAGACGAACGAGTGGGACTTCGGTGGGTCGACGGACTTCAAGTACTACGGCGAGGTCCTGGATCCGGAGCTGAGCAACCTCGCCATCTTCACCGCGGGCCTCGGGGTGCGCCCGACCGAGAAGTGGTCCGTGGATCTCGTCTACCACTACTACGTGCAGCACCGCCCGGCCCCGACACTTCGCAACACCGCGATCGACGCCGAGCCGTCTGGCCGCAGCCAGCGACTCGGAAGCGAGGTTGACATCGTCGTCGGAGTCGTGGAGATCCTCAATCGTATCGAGGTCAAGGCCGTGCTGGGTTACTTCTTTCCGGGCACGGCCTTTCCCGGGGGGACCGGCGCCTGGGGGGTCGACGTCGAGGCACAGTTCCGGTTCTGACCGTCGTCGGGCCCGCAGAGCGTGATGCGAAAGGTCTGGTCGGGCTCCAGCCGGGTCACGATTTCGATGGCGAGAAGATCGGCCAGGGCGCGCACCAGCGACAAGCCCAGGCCAACATTGTGCCCACCGGTACGCGCCTCGTCCTTCCGCCAGAGCCGATCGAACATCACGGCGAGATCCTGGGGCTCGAGGTTCTCGGCCCGGTTGGTGAAGCTCACCGACGACCGTCCGTCGGTCTGGTCCGAGGCGCAGAGGACCGTGGTTCCGGGCGGGCTGTAGGCCACGGCATTCGCGAGGATGTTGGCGACCATCAACTGGAACTTGTCTAGATCCGTGTCGAAACAGAGCGTCGGCGAGATCTGCTGTCGGTACTCGAGCCGCTTGGCCGCCGCCGCGCGCGCCAGGGGCTTCCACGCGGCCTCCACGACGTCCGCCACCCGCACCCGTGTCGTGTGGATCTGCTCCCGGCCCTCGTCGTAGCGCGCGAGCATCAGGAGATGGACGACGATGCGCTCCATCTGGAGCGCGATCGAGCGAGCGTCCTGGAAGAACTCCCGGATGGCCACCCGATCCTCGGGCCAGCGGGCCCCAACCTCGCACAGGTTGCGAAGCTCCGCGACCGGCGTCTTGAGCTCGTGAGCGATGTCGCTCGACAGCCGGCGCTCCCGCTTGAAACCGGCCTCCAGCCGGTCGAGGAGCGCATTGACCTGCTCGACGACCACCGCGATCTCTCTAGGAGGCGCCTCCACCTCGACGCGCGTCCCCAACGCGGTCACGTCGAGCGCCCGCACCTGACGGGTCAGGCGGTCCAGCGAGCGGAGGCCCACCCGCAGCGCGGCCTGCGTGAGACCGGCCAGGGCCACCATGAAGGCGATGGCGAAGACCACGACGCCGACCGTCAACCGACGCAGGTCGGCATCCAGGCGCAGGCGTTCGCGAGCAACGATCAGCGTGGCGGCCCGCCCACTCGACGGCGCCGCAGCCGAGGCGGGAGCCTCGGTGGTCTCGCCCTGAGCGTCCTCGGTGTCGACCCTCGGGATGAAGTCGATCCGGATCTGGCGTCCCCAACGGCCATCGGGCAGGCGGAGGTCGTGAAATTCGGGGGTGATCGCCGGGTCCAGAGTCCTGATCAGCGTCCCCCGGCGCGTTTCCTCCTTCAGGTCGAACGACGGGGACCGCGCGATCAGGGCTCCGTCCGCGAGCCACAGCTCGAAGTACTCGGGCCCGGCCGGGTCTCCGAACTCCGGCATGTGCTCGCGCTCGAAGTCGAACTCGATTCGCCCGTCCTCCTCTTCAGTGAGCGCGACCAGGGCCCTGGCCTTGGCCTCCAGCCCCCGGTCGAACTCCTTTTGGAGCCAGGCGGCCATCGTCCAGGTGAGCCCGACCCCGGCGAGGAGAATCAGGAGGGCAGCGCCCCCGGCCACGTAAACGAACAGGCGCGTGCGAAGAGACCGCATCCTATTCGACGAAGTAGCCGAACCCCCGCCGCGTTCGCAGGATCGGAGGCTGGCCGCGGGCGTGAATCTTCCGTCGGAGACCCGACACGAGCACTTCGACCACGTTGCTCGATACGTCGGCGTCGCTCTGATGCAGGTGCTCGAGCAGCTGCTCCTGGGAGAAGACGCGGCCGCGCTGGTAGGCAAGGAACTCCAGCAGACGGTATTCTCCGGGCGTCAGATGGAGGGGCCCCCCTCGCCGGGAAACCTGTTTGCTGGCGGTGTCGATCTCCAGCGGCCCCAGTCGCAGGATCGGGCTCTTCGCCTGGTAGCGGCGGCGGACGAGGGCCTGGATCCGGGCCGACAGCTCGTCGAACGCGAAGGGCTTGACGAGGTAGTCATCGGCCCCCAGGCGGAGACCGTTCACGCGATCCTCGACCCGCTCCCTGGCGGACAGGATGAGGATGTGCGTGCCGCGGCCCCGAGCCCGGAGGCGTTGCAGGACCTCCAGGCCCGATAGCCCGGGCAGCATCAGATCGAGAACGATGACGTCGTAGTCGTAGGTCTCGGCGAAGGCAAGCCCGTTCTCCCCGTCACCGACCAGATCGACGGCGTAGCCGAGCTTGCTCAGGCCCTGGCCCAGGGAGCGGAGGAGGCGCTGGGAGTCTTCGACGACCAAGATCTTCACTGGCACCTCGACCGGCGAGGCCGTGCCGCGCTGCTTGGGAGGCGGGAGGCGACACGCAGCGGACACGCCAGTCTATGCAGGATTCTCCTGCGCCGCCAGGGTAAACCAGGACGCGGGCCGGAGGCAACGCAGGCGCGGGCGTCCGGCGAGGGGCGTCGCGCGGCGTAACCGAGCTGGCCTACTCATCGTCGGCCCCCGCGATATCGAACTCCACCAGCTTCACGGTGTTGTCCATGACGAGCCCAATCTCGGGGCAGTAGCGCTTGACGCTCTGGGCCCCGGGCTCGAGCGGGGTCGTCTCCAGGACCTCGACGCAGTCCGCGAACGTCCCGGCCAGGGTCTTCATCGTCAGCCCCATCCGCGTGTGCTCCGCGCGGTCCAGCGCCACTCCCGGGGCCAGCTCCTGGAAATACCGTGATCCGAGGAGGAAGGTCCCCGGCATGATCAGGCCCGGGAGCGCGCCACCCTTCCCAGCCAGCCAGGTGCCGTCGTGGCTGACGATGACGCCGCGGTCGTAGATGTCGACGTCTTCGCCGAAGTAGTAGATGTCGCCGGTCTGCGTGCAACGCGCGTAGAAGTTCCGGGAGACTTCCACGAGCTCCTTGTTGCGCCACTCCCGCTCCTCAACCACCCGGGCTTTCACGGTCAGGGACTCGCCCTCCTTGGTGACGAACGTGATCTGCAGGCGCACGACGTCCCCGTCGTCCTAGCCCTCGAGAACGAGCCGATCGTTCGGTCGGATACTGAAGTGGAGATTCCGGCCGGTGGCTGAGAACGTGCACTCGTCCAGCGGGAACTGGGTCGTGTATTGGGCGGCCGCCCATGCCGTCCCTCCCAGCAGGCCGGAACACGCTAACAAGAGCGCTTGGGCCAAAACCAGTGTCCTCGACTGCGAAGTCCTCCGCTGCCGTCCCATGTGCCTCTCCTTTTCTGGGACGGGCGCCCGGGAAGGCCCATCCCGCTGGGATCGTGCATAGGCAGCCTGAGGATTGGCTGAGGATTCGAGGGCCTTTTTTCCGGCGGTGCTCCGGTCTATTTCTCTCCGCTGAGGATCTTGCCGTCCGCGCTCACCCGCACTTCCACGATCCTTCGTTGGGCCGTCACGAGGTCCACTTCGTAGTAGGCGAGCTTTTCTAGTGAGCCCTCCACCCTGGTGACCGCCTCGACGACCTGGTACGTCGCCTTGGGATGCGTGTTCTCCAGGGCTTTGGCGGCCGGCGCGGGCAGATCCGTGGCAGCGATCTCTCTCTTGATCAAGAGAATCGTGCCCTCCGGTGTCAGGGTCACGTCGATGTTCTGGCCCCGGTGCTTGATCGTGACCTCGTAGACGAATTCCCTGCCCGCTCGGTCCTTCTCGGCGCCGGCGATTCTCGCGTCCTTGAACCATGCCCTGACGGCGTCCAGCACCGGCATCGGCACCATGTGGAGCGGCAGGCTCTCCCCCCGAGCTGGGGTGGCGGCGGCCAGGACGAGGAGCGCCAGGGCCGCCCCGGCGCTGAAGGGACCGACGATCGCCCGCATGCGCCATCCTCCGATGCGTCCCCAGCGACCGCCTCCAAACCACCCCCTTTCGCGCGGGGCACGACGAGCGGCCCCTTCGCGGAGGTTAGTTCGCCCGGCCCATCGCCTTGTGCAGTTCGTGGTTAGTTCGGGTTGGCCGCTCGGACCAGCGCCACGTGTTCTTCGACCGTGTCCTGCGCGGTGATGGCGCGGAGGACGACTTCGTCGACGGCGCCTCGCCACGCGGCCAGCGCGGCCGGGACCGCGTCGGCGCGCGGCACGGCGATTGCCGTCTCCACCGGCTTCACGCCCATGCGCTCGAAGTGGGCCGCGTACGCCGGAATCCCCGCGTACCGCGCGCCCTCGGCGGCCAGCCGGTCGCCGGCGGCGGGACCGATCGCGAATCGGACGTAGGCGAAGAGCTTCGGCGGTTGCCGGCCGGCGGCGGTGGCGCCGGCCCGAACCCACTCAGCCGAGCGTTGCGCGTGCTCGGGAGTGAGCCAATTGAAGAGCACGCCGTCGGCGACCTGCCCGGCCAGACCACACATCTGCGGACCCAGCGCGGCCACCACGAGCCGCGCGGGCAGCCGCGATCGCAGCTCGATGATGCCCTCGCGCACGCGGCGAAGAGCGCCGGGGTTGGGGCTGCCGACTCCGAGGAGGAGACGATCGAGGGGAAGGGCGTGGGCGCGCACACCGTCGACGATGCCGTCCGGCCCTCGCGTGTGCAGCGGGATGACGCCGATGCCGAGCTCGATCCGCCGGGTCTCGGTGGCCGCGATGGCGAGCGCCGCCAGACCATCGGTGGACCCGGGATGATTCACCCAGAAGGAGTGGTAGCCGAGCGTCTCGGCCTCCCGCGCCGAAGCGCGGACGATCTCGGGCGCGATCCCGGCGAACAACGCGAAGCCCAGTCCCATCATGCTGGCGCCACCTCCACCATCGCGTCGAAAGCGGCCTGACCCCCGGAGAAGCCGAACAGATCGACGGCGCTGTCGGGGAGGGCAGCTTCCCCGGCGGTGAGCCGGTTGAGCCCGTCCCAGCCGTCGCGCATCCAGACGGTGCCCGCGGGGATCCGCGCCGTCACGCGGGCTCGCGCGCGGAACTCTCCGCGCTCGTTGTAGAGACGGATGGGAGCGCCGTCCGCCACGCCGCGGGCGGCGGCGTCGGCCGGCGAGAGCCAGAGCCAGGGCTCGGGATCGGCCTGAGCCAGCGTGGGCAGCGCGCGCCCGTGATCGTAGAAGCCGTGGAACTGGGTCAGCGTGCGACCCTGGCGGAACGCCAGCGGGTAGGCCGAGCGCGGCGGCTCCAGGTGGACGGGCAGCGGCGGCAGCCCGTGGGCCCGGGCGCGCTCGGAGTAGAACTCCACCTTCCCCGACGGCGTGTCGAACCTGAGATCAGGATAGGCGACGGGCGAGACGCGAAGCGCCCGGATGCCGCCCTCGGCCCCGAGGGCGGCGACGGTGGCGTGGCCGGTCGACGGATGGTCGAGGATCGCGTCGATGGGTCCCTCCTCGCTGGCCCACGGGTAGAAATCGGGGACGCCGAGGCGACGGGCGAGCTCCTGGAGGATCCAGCCGAGGGGGCGGGCCTCGCCAGGCGGCTCGAGGACCTTGGGCATGAGGTAGAGGTGTGTGTTGGTGCTCTTGCAGCCGAGATCCTCCAGCCACGACGTGGCCGGCAGCACGACGTCGGCGAATCGCCGCGCCGTGTCGTTCAGAAAGAGATCGTAGCTCGTCACCAGGTCGCACCCGGTGAGCCCCGCGGCCACGCGCTCGGCGTCGGCGAACGAGGAGAGCATGTCGGTGCCGAAGAGCAACATGACGCGCACGCTGCCGTCGAGGAGCGCCTCGGTGATGCGCGGCATCTGGTTGGGGATGTAGCGGCCGGGCGGCCGTCGTTCGAGGGCGGCGATGCTGTTGAGGGCCTGGCCGTGGCTGGCGGCACCGTGGCGGGGGCCGAGCCCGCCGCCCGACACGCCGAGGTTGCCGGTGAGGGCAGGCAGGCAGCCGACGGCGCGACCGCCCGTCCACCCGTTGGCGCCCTTGTGCATCGACGAGCCGCCGAGCAGGATCATCGCCGGCCGCGTCGTCGCGTAACGGCGGCCCAGGGCCACGATGCGGTCGGTGGGGATGCCGGTGACCTCCGCCGCCCACGCCGGCGGGTACTGGGCAACGTGCGTGGCCAGCGCGCCGAAGCCCACGGTGTGGCGGGACACGAACTCTCGGTCGTGGAGGCCCTCGCCAATAATCACGTGCATCATGGCCAGCGCCAGTGCGGCGTCGGCGCCCGGGCGGATCAGGACGACGTCGTCGGACTGGGCGGCCGCTTCGGTCTCCCGCACGTCGATGGTGACCACCCCGGCGCCCCGGCGGCGCGCCGCGGCCACGTAACGGGCGGTGTTGGGCTGCGAGGCGAGGTTGGCGCCCCAGAGGATGATCAACGACGCGTGGGCGCCCATGTCCTCCTTCGTGTTCGTCTCCAGCGTCCCCGTGAGGCCCAGCCCGAAGGCGCCGAGCCCCCAGCAGATCATGGTGGGGTTCCACCACTGGCAGCCCCAGAGGTTCGAGAAGCGCCGCAGCAGGTGTGAGCCGACGCGGGTGCCGTAGTTGTTGGCGAAGAGCCCGTGGCCCGACCAGGTTCCCACCGCGGCGGGGCCGGCGGCCTGCATGCGGGCAGCCAGGAGATCGAGGACCTCGTCCCAGGCCGCCCGCCGCCAGGCCTCCCCGCGCCGCGCCCGCACCAGGGGATGCGTCAGCCGCTGCGGGTTCCCGATGATCTCGCGCGCGGCCTGGCCCCGGATGCAGAGGAAGCCCTGGCTGTCGGGGTTGTCCGGGTCGCCGCGGACGGACAGCAGCCGACCGTCCTCGACCTCCACGAGCATGCCGCAGAGGGTCGGGTGGCAGTTCATGGGGCACATCGTGCGGATCACGCTGCTCCCCATGACCGACTCGTCCTTACCGGTCCGCGGTGCGCACCGCCGCCGGCCCACCCTTGACTTTGATCCGATGCCCGGTGTCGCGGAGCGCGCTGCCGGTCCACTCGAGCACCTGCAGCTCCTTCTCCACCATGTTCCCCACGAGGATGGTGCGTCCATCGGCGGAGAAGGCGGCACCCTGCGACCAGTGCCCTATCGGCACCTCGCCGACCTTGCTGAACGACGTACCGCTCACCCGGAAGAGGAGCAGCTTGCCGTTGTCGTTGAAGAACGGCGACTCTTTGGCTTTGTTGCTGCCGTTCATGACCACGACGGCCACGAGCGAGCCGTCGGGCGAGAAGTTGATGCCTTCCGGCGTCTGGCCGACGGTGACTGTCTCCACCACGCGCGGCGGCTTGGCCCGGAGGTCGATCAGGCTGATGGTGTCGTTGTCGCCCATGCCCCGGCCGATGTTGGCCACCGCGGCGACGGCGCCGTTGGCGGCGATGTCGATACCGTACGGCCGAAGGCCGGCGTACATGTCCCGCTTGGTATACTCGTGGGGCGTTCATGGAGGCCTCCTTCGGCGTGGGATCGGCGGCGCATAGGAGAACAGGTTCCCCGCGCTTTGGCAAGCGCTTGACACGCCGGGCGACGCGGCGCTATGTCTTCGACGAGGAGGCCACGGTGACGGCGACGGTGCCCGCGGGTCGATGTAGCAAAAGAACGTGACCGATCGGCGGGGGATCGGACTGATCGAGATCCTGCTCGTCCTGGCGATCGTCGCCGTCGCCGGCTTCCTGCTGATGCGCTACGTGGGCTCGACCGCGACGACGGTGGAGAAGCTCCAGGAAGAGAAGCCCCTGGCCCACGCGCGGCTGGCCGCCGATCAGGCAACGCTCACGTCGATCCAGACGCTCGTCCGCGCCTACCAGGCGCAACACGGCCAGTGGCCGGCGGACAAGGCGGCGGTCCTGGCTCTCGCCGCCGGGCCGCCGCGGTTTCAGTGCGCCGGGAACGACGTGGAGTACGACCCCGCCAGCGGCAGCCTGCAGCTGGTGATCACCGACCCCGGGCGCTGCTGACGCGCGGGCCGCTGCCCCGGCGGGCCGGACGCGCCCCTCAGCCCTTGACCGATCCCGCCGCGAGCCCCTCCACCATCCAGCGCTGGATGAACATGTAGAGGGCGATCACCGGAAGGGTGGTGATGACCGAGGCCGCCATCAGCTGTCCCCACGAGAACACGTCGCCGTAGATCAGGAGGTTCAGGCCCACCGGCACCGTGATCGACGTCTCGTCCTGGATGAAGACGAGCGCGTAGAGAAACTCGTTCCAGGAGAGCGTGAAGGCGAAGATCGCCGAGGCCACGATGCCCGGCGCCGCCAGCGGGAGCAGCACCCGAATCAGCGCCGTTGTCCGGGTGGCGCCGTCGACGAACGCCGCCTCCTCCAGCTCCTTGGGCAGCGCTTTGAAAAACCCGATGAGGAGCCACGTGCAGAACGGGACCGTGAAAGTCGGGTACGAGAGAAAGAGCGCGGCCAGGCTATTCGTCGCGCCCAGCTCGGCCAGCACCCGGTAGAGCGGGATGAAGAGGAGGGCCGGCGGGACCAGGTAGAGGATCAGGATGAGACTGGCCACCGACTCGCGCCCGGGGAATCGGAGCCGGGCCACCGCGTAGCCGGCCAGGCTGGCGATCACGGTCGTGATCGCGGTCACCACGAACGCCGTGACCAGGCTGTTGCGGAGCCACAGTGGGAAGCGGGAGCCCGTCCACAGGGCGGTGTAGTTTTCCCACGTGAACGGGCGCGGGACGTAGATGCTCTGGGCGAACTGGATCTGCTCGTACGTCTTGAAGGACATGCTGGCGATCCACCAGAATGGGACCAGCGTGATCAGGAGGAAGACGACGAGCCCTGCGATGGTGAGCGCCTTCATCAATTTCTCTCGCGCAGCAGGTAGCGGCTGACCAGCGCGATGCCGACGACCAGGAGCGGCACCAGGAAGATCGAGACGGTCACGCCGCGTCCCCACCGGAGCTGGTTGAAGGCCACCTCGTAGGAGTACGTGGCGAGCACCTGCGTCGCGGTGCCCGGTCCCCCGCGCGTCATCACGTAGATGATGTTGAAGTCGTTGATGGTCAGGATGAGGCTCAGGACGACCGTGACGACCATGACGTGCTTCAGCCCCGGCAGGGTGACGTGCCAGAACCGCTGCCAGGGGCCGGCGCCATCGACCGCCGCCGCGTCGTAGAGCTCGAGGGAGATGGCCTGCATGCCGGCGAGGTACGAGACGCCGAAGAACGGGAAGCCGCGCCACCAGTTGGCCACGATGACGGCGAGCATGGCGCCTTCCGGGGAGGCCATGAAGGCGATCGGCCCGCTCAGGAGCCCCAGATCGATGAGCACGCTGTTGAAGAAGCCGCGACCCGGGAAGGAGTCGAACATCCAGCGCCAGGTCAGCGCGATGATCACCGACGACGTGATCCAGGGCAGCAGGAACAGGCCGCGGAAGAAGTTGCGCCAGCGCCAGACGTGGTTCAGCACCAGGGCCATGGCCAGGCCGGTCAGGACCTTGGCCGCCACCGAGCCGACGGTGAACACCATGGTGTTGCGGACGACCTCGCGGAACGTGTCGTCGTTGAGGAGGTAGATGTAGTTCTGGAGGCCGACGAAGCGCTCGGGATAGCCCACGAGCTTGTCGGTGAGGCTGAGCCAGAGCGCGCGGTAGAAGGGATAGGCGATCAGGGCGACGACGAGGATGAAGAGGGGCAACAGAAACAGGAACGCCGCCAGCGTGTCCTTCGGCAAGAGGCGGCGCCGCGGGGGCGCATAGGCCCCCGCGGCGGAGACGGCTATCCGCGTCGCGGCCCGCGGATCACGCCCGAAGGGTGTCGTAGATCTCCTTGATCTTCTTGTCCTGCCAGTCGATGGCCTGGTCGACCGACCACTTGTCGACGATGACCTTGGCCGGGGCGTCGGTCAGCACGTTGCTGGCCTGCACCTCGGCGGCTGCCGCCGTCACCGGCCCCGGCCAGCCCGTCGGAACGAACCACTCCGCTGCCTTGCCGAAGGTCCGGTAGTTCTCGTTCTTGTTGAAGTACTCCTGGGAGGCGGCGCGCGCCTTGTCGAGCACGGGCGCGAATTGCCCGTAGGAGTCGCGCATCACCCCGAGCGTCTCCTCGGGCGAGAGCATGTGGGCCACGAGGCTCATGGCCGCCTCGGGGTCCTTGGTGCTCTTGAAGATGCCCATGCTCATGGCAATCGCCCACATCCGCCGCCCGTCCGGCCCGGCGGGGTGCGGCAGGGCCAGCGAGTTGGCCAGCGCCTCTTCCTTGCGCTTCCGGTCGGCGGCGTCGGTCGCCTTGGCCACGGCGTTCTCCAGCGCGAAGGTGATGCTGGGACCGTTGGAGGTCTGGGCGATCTTCCTGGCGATGAAGTTCTCGTTGTTCTGCGAGCCCGTCCAGGACAGCGTGTCGGCGGGCTGGATCCCTTCCTTATAGATGTCGGTGGCCCACTTCATGGCCGTCTGCATGGCCGGCGTCTTGATCGATTTGTACTTCCCTTCCTTAGTCGCCCAGCCAACGCCGTAGGAGTACATCAGGCTCTGCATGACGCCGTAGCCGTCCGCGGTGCGGTTCCAGCTCTGACCCATGCCATAGAAGTTCTCTTTCGGCCGGTTGAGCGCGTGCGCCGCCTGCTTCGTCTCCTCGAACGTCGTCGGCAGCTTGACCTTCTTCTTCTCGAACTCGTCGCGCCAGACGTACCAGAACGGGGCCATGATGTACCAGGGGATCACGTAGGTCTTCCCGTCGACGACGATCACCGGCGCCACGTTGGCCGGCGGCTTCCCCACCTGCCCCTCGATCTGGCGGGCGAATCCGGTGAGGTCCATCAGCTGACCCATGCCGGCGAAGCGCGCCGGCGCCCCGGTCTCGAGCTGGCCGACGTCCGGCGTGCTCCTGTTCTCGATGGCCGCGACGTACTTCGTCTGCATGTCCTCGAACGTGAAGTACTCGACGGTCACGGTGGCGCCATGCTTCTGGGCCCAGCGCTGGGCGCTGGCCTCGATGGCCTTGTTGGTCGGCTCCACGTAGGTCTTCAGGATCCAGAGCCGCAGGTTGGCGCCCTTCTTCACGGCGGGCGCGGCCTGGGCCGACGCGGACGGCACGCCGAGGGCGAGCGTCGCGGAGGCCCCGACCGCGCCGGCCAGGAACTTCCGCCGGGTGACGGTTCGCATGGTTTCTCCTCCTGGATGTCTCCAGTCCCGAGGTTCAGCGAGTGAAGTGGTCATGACGTCGTGGAGTGTGCGGAGTATCGGCCGGGGGTTAGACCCTGTCAAGGGACTGGAAGATCCGCTGTTGTTGACAGTCGCGGGTTCAGCGCCTATCGTCGGCCAGGCTCATGGCTGAACCCAGGACGAGGCTTTTGTTCCTCGACGGTCTGCGCGGAGTGGCTCTGATCCTGATGGTCGTCAACCACACCGCGCGCTGGTGGATAGACGTCTCCATGGGCTGGGGGCGTTACTACCTCGTGTATCTCAGCATGACGCTGCCGGCGCCGCTCTTCCTGTTCCTCGTCGGCTTCTGCCTACCGATCGCATTCCGCCGCCGCGGGCCGGAGGGGCGGCCACCGTTCCTGGCCGGCATGGCCGGCTACGTGCGGCGGGGCCTGACGATCTTCCTGGCCGGATATCTCCTGAACCTCGTGGTCTTTCCCGAGGACCCGGTGTGGAGCGGTGGAGTGCTGCAGACGATCGGCCTCAGCATCATCGTCACCGCGCCGGCCATGTGGGTCCTCGATCGCCGGTGGGTGCGCTATAGCGTCGTGGCGCTGGCCGCGATCGCCTATGTCGTCTTCGCTTGGGCGATGCCCGCGCTGACCGAATGGCTCCCCACGCATTCCCTCGCCGCCCAGATGTGGTTCCTCGACTTTCCTCCGTGGCCGTGGATCGGCGCGGCGCTGGTGGGCCTGGTCCTGGGCTGGTCGTGGCTCGATGCCCGACAGCGCGGGGCGGAGGCCGAGGCGCGCTACTTCCGGACCGCCGTCATCGTCGGCGTCGCCTGTCTCGTCGCGTTCGTCGCGTGGGAGTGGTTCGCGGGGACGAGCCCACGGGTCGCCTTTTCGCGCGACATCATGCTCAACCGCCACTGGACGCCGCGGGGCTCCACGCTCCTGGGCATTGCCGGCATGGTCGCCCTCCTGCTGGCCGCCGCGTACTACGTCATGGAGGTCAGGAAACGGGCCTTCCCGTGGCTGGTCGTCCTGGGCCAGACGGCGTTGATGCTCTACTTCCTCCATCAGCTCATCGTGCTGACGCTCATCAACCAGGCGCTCGGCCAGCGCTTCAACCACTGGGGCCTCTACATCGCCGCCAACATCTTGCTCCTGGTGGCGCTGGTCTACCTCGGCAAGGCGTGGCTGTACATCAAGCGCCGGGCGCGTCGGCCAGCCGTGGCTCCCGCCTCGGCGGGCTGAGCATCGGTCTCAGCGCTGGATCGCTGGCACCCAGGCGGTGGTGCGGCCGCCGATGGTGAGGTAGCGGATCGTCTCGCCGCGCGCGGTGCGGGCGTCGCGTCGGTCCCAGCGCGTGTGAAAGAGCCAGCGCCGCGGGTACTGGGCGCTGTCGTTCAGAGCCCGCACCGACGTGGCGATGACCGAGCGGAGCCGCGCGCGCAGGCGGCGCACCTCGTCGTCGGTGAGCGCGCGAGCCGGCCTGCGCGGGTCGATGCGCGCCTGGTAGAGCACCTCGTCGGCGATCCAGTTGCCGACCCCGGCGGCGAACGCCTGATCGAGCAGGACCGCCTTGATGGGCGCCGCCCGCTGGCGCAGGTGCGCGGCGAACGCCCGGAGCGGGGGCAGCTCGAGCAGCGCGTCGAAGCCGAGCAGGCTGATGGGCGGCTCGCGCCGCGGATCGTGGCGCAAGCGGATCCGACCCAACCGGCGGGCGTCGGCGAAGGCGACGGCGCCGCCGTCGTCGAAGCCGAGCACGAGCTTGGTGAACCGCGGCGGCCACGTCGCGCCCGGATGCCGCCGGCCATAGGCGACGAGGCGCACGCCTGGCGCCGCCGGCGCGTGGAACCCGCCCGTCATCCCGAAATGAAAACAGGGCCACGGACGGCGGTCGAGCTCCAACCAGAGGTGCTTGCCCCGCCGGCGGACCGCGGTGACGCGCCGGCCGCGTAGCGCGCGGCGGAAGCGGGCAGGGGTGACGCCCTCGTACACGATCGGATCATCGGCGCAGCGGACGGCGGTAATGCGGCGTCCTCGCGCCAGACGCCGCACCGCGATCCGGGCCGCTTCGACCTCCGGGAGTTCCGGCATCAGCGTGCGGACGGCGGCCGGCGGGCCCGCCGGAGCTCCGACCACCGGAAGCAATCGACGGTGTGGTCGTTGATCATACCCGTCGCTTGCATGAAGGCGTAGCAGATGGTGGGACCGACGAAGCGGAAGCCGCGCGAGCGCAGATCGCGGCTCATCGCCCGCGAGAGCGCGGTCTCGGCCGGCACCTCGCGCAGCGAGCGCCACCGGTTCTGCACCGGCCGGCCGCTCACGAAGCGCCAGAGGTAGCGGTCGAGGCTGCCGTGTTCGCGCTGGACTTCCAGCACCGCCCGGGCGTTGGCGATGGTGGCCTCGACCTTGGCGCGGTTACGGACGATGCCGTTGTCGCCGAGGAGCCGCCGCACGTCGGCGGCGGTGAAGGCCGCCACCGCCTCCGGCGCAAAGCCGACGAAGGCGCGCCGGTAGGCCTCGCGCTTGCGCAGGATCGTCGACCAGGAGAGCCCGGCCTGGGCTCCCTCCAGGATCAGCAACTCGAACAACGCTCGGTCGTCGTGCTCCGGCACGCCCCATTCGTCGTCGTGGTAACGGAGCTCCGGCTCGCCGCGCGCCCACGCGCATCGCTTTTTCATTCTAGGGGCGGCCGGCGACCCGCCCACGGGCGAGCTTGCTCGAAGGCCGCCGAGGCCTGGAGCACGGTGAGGTCGGCGAAGCGGCGGCCGACGATCTGCAGCCCGATCGGCAGGCCGGCGGACGTGGACCCCGCGGGCACCGACGCCGCCGGCTGTCCCGTGAAGTTGAACGGGTAGCTGAACGACGCCCACGGGAACCAGTCCCAGGCGTGCTGCGGCCACCCCGGCGGGTTGAGCCGGCCGACCTCCAGGGCCGGCACCGAGACCGCTGGAGTGAGCAGGAGATCGACGCGCTCGAACAGCGGCCGCAGGCTGTCCCAGTACGCGAGCTTGAGTCCGCGCATCTGGATGTAGTCGACCAGGCTGTAGCGCAGGCCGTCTTCGATGCAGGCCACGAGACCGGGATCCATCCGCTCCCGCCACTTCGTGAGGTACGGGCCGTAGATGCCGGCCTCGTGAGCGCTCCAGAGGCAGCGGATCATGTCGCCGGAGTCCGCGAAGGCCGGGTTCACCTCCTCGACGACGCAGCCGAGGTCCTCGAACGCACGCGCGCTTCGTCTTACCACGTCGGCCACCTCAGGGTCCACGCGGAGACCGCCGAGGTCGGGGCTGAAGGCCACGCGCATCCCGTTCACCCCCCGGTGGAGCTGGCCCACGTAATCCGCGGGCGTGGCGTCGAGCGACGTGCGGTCCCAGTCGTCGGGGCCGGCCATCACGCTCAGCATGAGCGCGGCGTCGTCCACGGTGCGGGTCATCGGCCCGATGTGGGTTTGATGGTCGTTGTTGGAGACCGGCCACTGCGGTACGCGCCCGTAGGAGGGCTTGAGCCCGAAGATCCCACAGAACGCCGACGGGATCCGGATGGAGCCGGCGCCGTCCGAGCCCTGGTGAAGCGGCCCCAGGCTCGCTGCAGCCGCGGCGCCGGCGCCCGCGCTCGAACCGCCGGTAGTGGTGGCGGTGTTCCACGGATTCCGCGTGATGCCGGTGAGCGGGCTGTCGCCGAGCGCCTTCCAGCCGAACTCGGGCGTCGTCGTCTTGCCCAGCATCACGCCACCGGCCGCCTTGAGCCGCCGTATGAACGGCGCGTCGGCGGCGGGCACGTCGTCGGCGAAGATGTGGGAGCCTCGCATCGTGCGCACGCCTTGTGTGACGGCGAGGTCCTTGATCGAGAAGGGGAGGCCATGCAGCGGGCCCAGGGGCGCGCCGCGCATCACCGCCCGCTCGGCGCCGCGCGCCGCCTCCAGGGCGGCCTCCGCGGTGAGCGTGCAGAAGGCGTTGAGCCGCGGGTTGAGCCGCTCGATGCGCTCGAGAACGGCGCGGGTCAGCTCCACCGGCGACAGCGCCTTGGTGCGGATGAGGCCCATCAGCTCGGTCGCCGGCATCCACGTGATGTCTGTCATGGGCCGTCCTCCAAGAGGTCGTAGGGCTGCCGCACCTGGCTCAGGCAGAACGCGCCCACGAAGGGTTCCAGGGCGCGCGCCTCGCGCAGCGCTCCGGCGTTGGCCGTCCGGAGCCTCGCCGCCGCCGCCTCCGCCTCGGTGCGCACCCGGCTTTCGTCCACCGTCGTCAGGCGGCCACGCTCGAGCACCAGGCGCCCGCCGATCATCACGCTGTCCACCGCGCCTGCGCTCTCGCCGTTGACGATCTGGAGCAGCACGTCGTTGAGGGGCACGTAGCCGGTGTGGGCCAGGTCCAGGAACACGATGTCCGCCTTGAAGCCCGGCGCCAGGCGGCCGATGCGATCGGCCATGCCGAGGACCCGGGCGCTGCCCGCCGTGGCCATGGTGAGCGCCTCCTCGGCCGTCAGCCAGCGGCGATGGTCGAGCGACCGCACGCGTGAGAGGTAGGCGGCCAGGCGCGTGGCCTCGAACATGTTCTGGGTGTCGGAAGACGCAGCGGAGTCGGTGCCGATGCCGACCGTGAGGCCGGCCTCCAGCATCATCCGGGCCGGCGCCACGCCGGAGCCCAGGCGGAGGTTGCTCAGTGGGTTGTGGGCCACGCCGGCGCCGGCGTCGGCCAGCCGCCGGACGTCCTCACGATCGAGCCAGACGCCGTGGGCGCCGCTGAAGCGAGGGCCGAGCAGGCCAAGGTCGTCCAGGTGCGCGGTCAAGGTCGTGCCGTACTTCCGGCGCCCGAGGACGGCCTGAGTCTTCGACTCGGCGAGGTGGGTCTGGATCCCCACGTCGAAGTCACGGGCCAGGTCACGGCAGGCGGTGAGGAACTCGTCGCTGCAGTGCAGCGGGATCGTGGGCCCCAGCGCCGGGCTCTGGCTCGCGCGGTCGAACGGCCACGTGCGCAGAATCTCGCGGCAGGCGTCCACGCTCGCCGGCCAGGGCGCCGTTCGGATCTTCTCCACCTGGCGGCGGGCCGCTTCGGGAAGCGCGTCCAGCAGGCCGGGCAGCGCCTCCCACAGCGTGCGGTCGGCCATCATCGGCGCGATCACCGCCCGGATCCCGACGTCGCGATAGGCGCGGGCCGCGGCCTGGATGCCCTCCACCGTCGGCAGCGGGTACTCGACGTAGAGGTCGTAGCAGGCGGTGCACCCCTTGCGCACCAGCTCGATGGCGGAGAGCTCCGCGGAGAGGTACTTGTCCTCGAGGCTGCGATTGGCGTTCACGGCGGCCGACACAGTGAGCAGCAGCTCCAGCGGCACGCGATCGGGTACGAGCCCGCGGCTGAGCCCGCCGTGCCCGTGAGTGTGGGCGTTGACGAGGCCGGGCAGGAGCAATCGGTCGCGGGCGTCGAGCGTCCGGGCCGCCGCCGGAGCGGCCATTCCCGGCGGTCCGATCTCGCGAATCGTGTCGCCTTCGACGAGCACGTCGGCAGGCTCGGCCCGGCGTTGGGCGATGTCGAGGACACGGCCGGCACGGATGATGGTGCTCGTCATCGTGGTCATGGATGGCTCGCCATGTATTGTCCGATGGTGTGGAGGTCAGCATGCTCCCGTGGCGTCTCGTACACCAGCCGGCCCTCGAACATCACCACGATGCGGTCGGCCAGCTCCAGCAGCTCGTCGAGGTCCTCGCTGATCAGCAGCACCGCCGCCCCGGCGTTGCGGACCGCCGCGATCCGGCTCCGGATCTCGGCGGTGGCGGCGATGTCCAGCCCGGCGCAGGGATTCTGGGCGATGAGCACGGCGACATCGCCGGACAGCTCGCGGGCCAGCACGGCCCGCTGCACGTTGCCGCCGGACAGGGTCTCCAGCGGGGCGTCCGGCCCCGGAGTGCGGATGCGAAACTGCTCGATGAGCGCGCGCGCCTGAGCCCGCAGCGCTCGCCGGCTCACCAGCCAGCCGCCCAGCGCGTTCGGAGGCTCGTCGAAGTTGCGAAAGGCGAGGTTCTCGGCCACCGACATGCCCCGCACGCAGGCGTTGCGCAGCGGCTCCTCCATGAGCACGAACACCCGGCGCCGCCTCATCTCGGCCCGCGTCCGCCGGTAGGCGGCGCCTCCCACCCGGATCTGGCCTGACTCGGGCTCGCGCTGGCCGGCCAGCACCTCGACGAGCTCCCGCTGGCCGTTGCCGGACACACCGGCGACGCCCACGATCTCGCCGCCGTGGACGCGCAATGACACGCCGCGCACCGCGGTCAGGGCCTTGTCGTTCAACGCCGTCAGATCCTTCAGTTCCAGCGCAGCCGCCGGCCGGGCCAGCGCTGTCGGCGGCGCCGGCTCGGGCATGCGGGCAGCGCCGATCATCAGACGGACGAGCTCGCCACGGCTCATGTCCTGGACGGGCCCGCCGCCCACCCGGCGCCCGGCCCGCAGCACCATGACCTCGTCGGCGAAGGCCAGCACCTCGCGCAGCTTGTGGGTGATGATCACCACCGTGAGGCGCCCGGCCCGCGTCATCTCGCGCATGACGCCGAGGATCTTGTCGGCCTCGTCGGGCGTGAGCACCGTGGTGGGCTCGTCGAGAATGAGGACCCGGCGCCCCAGGAAGAGCTGCTTGAGGATCTCGAGCTTCTGCTTCTCGCCGGCGGCCAGCGTGGCGACCGGCCGGTCGAGGTCGATCGTGAACGGCATGCGGGCCTGGAAGGCCTCCAGGCGGGTCCGCACTGCGTCCCAGCGCACCACCGCCGGGAGGTCGTCGGCGCCGAGGATCAGGTTTTCCGCCACCGTCATGCTGGGCACCAGCGTGAAGTGCTGGTACACCATCCCCAGGCCCAGCTGGTGGGCGTGGCGCGGGTTGGCGATGACGCGCTCGGTCCCGTCGACGAGCACCCGCCCGGCGTCAGCGTGGTAGTAACCCATGATGCACTTCACCAGCGTGCTCTTGCCCGCGCCGTTCTCACCAAGGATGGCGTGGAACGTGCCCGGCGCCAGCCCAAGCGACACGCTATCGAGCGCCACGACGTCACCGAACCGCTTGGTCATGGCGACGACCTCGACGGCCGGCGGACGGGCGACGGCGGCGACGCAGGGGACGCTCATCGGCTGATCGTCAGCTCGCTGGGCGCGCCAACCAGCAGGTGCCGGGGGGACGAGCTCCAGATCAGGAGAATCAGCGTCAGCAGGTAGGGTGCGGCATTGAGCAGGTAATAGTGGGCGGTGATCCCCACCGATTGTAAGGCCGGGCCGAGCGCGGTCGCGCCGCCGAACAGCAGCGAGACCCAGAGGCAGTGGACGGGGTTCCAGCGCGCGAAGATCACGAGCGCGATCGCCATGAGCCCCTGGCCACTCGACAGCCCCTCGTTCCACGTCCCCGGATAATAGAGGGACAAGAACGACCCGCCTACCCCGGCGAGGAATCCGCCGGCGGTAGTGCTGGCCGCGCGGACCCATCCCACGGAATACCCGAGGGCCTGGGCGGCATCGGCGTTGTCGCCCACCGTGCGGACGACGAGCCCCCAGCGCGTGTTGAACAGCGCCCAACCGAGCAGCGGCGCCAGCAGAGCGCCGGCCACGAACAGCGCGTTGATCTCCAGCGCTGCCCTCACGGGCGGCGACTCGCTCCAGGCGCCCAGCTCCAGATGAGGCAACCGGGGCGCCACCGGCTGGATGAAGGGCTTGCCCAGGTAGAAGGCCAGGCCGGTGCCGAGCAGGAACAGCGCGATGCCGACCGCGATGTCGTTCACGCGGGGCAGGTTGCATACGAGGCCGTGGACGAGGCCGAGCAGGGCGCCGGCGGTCCCGGCGACGAGCACCCCGAGCCACGGCGAGCCGCTCAGATACGCGACGCCGTAGCCGCTCATCGCGCCGAGGACGAGCGTTCCCTCCAGGCCCAGGTTCACGCGGCCGCTCCGCTCGGTCAGCGTCTCCCCCAGGCTCACGAAGAGGTACGGAACGGAGACCCGGCCGGCGCCGCCGGCCACCGCGATCACCACGCCCCACCAGCCCAGTTCCATCGCGCGTCCCGCGCCTCAGGCGGACCGGGGCCGAAAGACGCGGAAGCGCCCGGACAGCGTGTTGGCCGCCAGCACGGCGACGAAGAGAATGCCCTGGAGCACGAGCGTGGCGGCGTCGGGCAGGCCGAAGCGTCGCTGGAGCAGGCCGCCGCTGGCCGAGATCCCGCCGAGGAGGATCGCCACGACGATGACGGCCAGTGGGTTCTGGCGGGCCAGGAACGCCACCAAAATTCCGGTGTAGCCGTAGCCCACGGCGAGCGAGGCGCTGGCGAACCCGTGCACGGCGAGGATCTCGATAGCGCCGGCCAGCCCGGCGGCGGAGCCGCCCATGATCGAGGTGACGAGGACCATTCCGCCGATCGGCAACCCCGCCATCCGGGCGGCCCGCGCGTTGCCGCCCAGGATGTCGACGGCAAAACCGAAGGTCGTGTGCCGCATGAGCGCCCAGGCCCCGAGGCAGGTGACGATGCCGAACGCGAGCCCCCAGTGGATCGACGTGCCCGGCAGGTCGCCGATCATGAACCCCTCGCCGATGGACCAGCTGGCCGGCTTCAGCACCTGGGCGAAGTCGCGGATGGGCCCGGTGACGAGATGATTCATGACCGCGATGGCGATGTAGTTCAGGAGCAGGGTGGAGATCGTCTCGTTGACCCCGCGCCAGTGCCGGAGCGCGCCGGCGGCGCCGACCCAGAAGCCGCCGCTGAGCGCCCCGGCGGCGCACATCGCCGCGATGGCGAGGGGAGCCGGCGCCCCGGCCAGACTCGCCCCCACTAGCACGGTGGCGACCCCGCCGACGACCAGGGCGCCCTCGCCACCGATCACCAGCAGCCCCGCTCGGGCCGGCACCGCCGTGCACAGGGCCGTGAGCATGAGTGGCGCAGCCTGGGTGAGCGTGTCCTCGACGGAGAACCACGTGCCGAAGGCGCCGTGGAAGAGCGCGGCGTAGACGTCGAGCGGGCTGAGGCCGCGCAGCGCCACGAAGACGCCGAACAGGGCGAGGCTGCTGACCAGCGCGGCCGCGGAGATGGCCGCCGTCTCGGCCCACGCCCCGATCCGCACCGTTACTTCTTGAGGCCGGTCTTGCCGATCGCGCCCTCGACGAGGAAGTTGACGGCGAGCTTGAATTTGTTGTCGTCGTTGGCGATGACCTGTCCCTCATTGAGAATGACGTTGCCCTCGTTGTCCCGGAGCGGGCCCTTGTAGAGCTTCAGCGTGTCGTCGACGAAGGCCTGCCGGAGCGCCTGGACCTTCGCCCGCACCTCCTGAGGCACCGCCCGACCGAAGGGGCTGATGGCCACCATGTCCTGCCGGAAGCCTCCGCGCAGGAGGTTGGGATACGTGCCGCCCGTCTGCCAGGCTTTGACGAACTGGGCGCCGGCTGCCCAATTCCATTCAGCACCAGTGAGGAACCCCTTGGGCGCCAGCTCGGACAGGTCGGTGTGGTAGCCGCAGCTCATGATGCCCCGCCGCTCGGCGTTCTCGATCACGACCTTGGCGCTGTCGACGTTGGCCACGATGACGTCGACCCCTTGATCGATCAGGCTGTTGGTGACCTCGGCCTCGCGGACCGGGTTGTTCCAGTCGCCGGTGATGATGACCTGACAGGTGATGGCGGGGTTCACCGACCGCGCGCCCAGGATGAAGCCGTTGGCGTTGTTGAAGATGAAGTAGAGCGGCTTGGAGCCGATGAAACCGAGCTTGCGGGTGCGGCTCAGGTGGCCGGCGGCCACGCCGCACAGATAATGCGGCTCCTCCATGTAGCCCCGGTAGCCGATGGTGTTCTTGGGGTCGCCGTCCTTCCACAAGGCCCCGATGTGAGTGAAGAGCACGTCGGGATATTTGCGGGCCAGCTTCAGCACGTTGGGCCAGTAGCCGAACGACGTGGCGAAGATCACACCGGCGCCGTCGTGCCGGATCATGCCCTCCATGACCTTCTCGGCCTCGACCGTTTCCGGCACGTTTTCCTGCTCGATCAACTTGACGCCCTCGAGCTGGGCGACCTTCTTGGCCGCCACCGCGTGAGCCTGGTTCCAGCCGTAGTCGTTGCGGGGGCCGACGTAGATGAAGCCCACCGTCACCGGCTTGACCGCGGCCCGGGCCAGCCGGGGAAGCAGACCGCCGAGTCCGGTGGCGGCCAGGATGGCGGAGGAACCCTCGAGCATCTGACGGCGGGTGAGTGCGGCGTCCGGCATGGCTGTCCTCCTGCCCGGGGGCGTCCTACAATAAACGAAATCCGCCGTCAGCGGCAGCCCAAAGTGGCCCGGCGCTCAACGGCTCAACGCGATGAGCGCGAGCCCGGCGAAGATGACGCCGGCGCCGGCCACCCGCGCGCCCGGGTGGCGCTCGCCGAGCGCGAGGGCGCCCAGCAGCACCGCGATCGGCACCGGCGCAGTCTGCTATGCTGGGCCGGCGATGTCCAGCCTCGCCCCGCCGGACCCCGATTTCGAGGCGCGCGTGCGGGCGAGCTTCGAGCGCCAGCGCGTCATGACCACCATCGGGGCGCGGCTCGGCAAGGTGGCGCCGGGCGCCGTCGAGATCGAGTTACCCTTTCGCGACGACCTCACCCAGCAGCACGGCTTCGTGCACGCCGGGATCGTGACGACCATTGCCGACAGCGCCTGCGGCTACGCCGCGCTGAGCCTGATGGCGCCGGCCGCCGCCGTGCTGACTGTCGAGTACAAGGTCAATCTGCTGGCCCCCGCCCGGGGCGAGCGCTTGGTCGCCCGGGCCCGCGTGCTCCGCCCGGGACGCGCGCTCACCGTCTGCGAGGCCGACGTGGTGGCCCTCAACGGCGGCGCCGAGAAGCCCGTGGCCCGGATGCTGGCGACGATGATGGCGCTGCTGGACCGCCCGGACCTGGCGCCGGGGACGTGAGGCGCCTGCGCTGCTCGAGCTCCTCCAGCGTGCGCGGCCAGTCCGCGTGCAGTAGCCGCGACAGCGACCGGTCGGCCAGCAAACGGCCGCCCGTCTGGCAGCGGGCGCAGTAGTTGGTCTCGTTCTCCGCGTAGACGATCCGCTGAATAGCCGCACCGCAGACGGGGCACGGCTGGCCGTAGCGGCCGTGCGCGGCCATCGCCGGTCGGAACGCCGTTACCCCCTCGGGGAACTCGTCGCCGGCCTCGCGCCGTAGCCGCTCGATCCAGTCGATCAACGTGCTCCGCGCCGCTTCGAAGAGCCGGGTGATCTCCGTCTCGGTGAGCTGGGTCGTCGACTTCACCGGGCTCAGTTGCGCGCGGTGGAGGATCTCGTCGGCGTAGGCGTTGCCGATGCCGCTGAAGATCGTGGGATCGGTCAGCGCCCGCTTGAGTGTGTGGCTCTCGCCGGTGAGGGCCGCGCTGAACGCGGCCACACCGGATTCCAGGACCTCGAGGCCGCCGGGGTCGTGTTCGGCGAGCGCCGCCTGTCCTCGCGCGAGCCAGATGCCGGCGCGCCGCTTGGTGCCAGCCTCGGTCAGCAGCAAGGTGCCGGTGGAGAAGTCGAAGGCGCCGAGGCCGATCTTGCCCGGGGCCCGGGCGCCCGCCGGCTTCCAGTGAAGCCGCCCGGCGATCATGAGGTGGAGGACGATGAAGTGCTCGCCCTCCAGCGCGATGACGATGCGCTTACCGAGGCGATGCAGGCCGACCACCGGCCGGCCCACGACGTCGGATACCGGCGGCTCGACCGAGCGCAGCACGAAGGGGTGGAGCAGCCGGAGGCGCTCCAGGCGCGCCCCCATGATGCGCGGCCGGAGCGCCTCGATGTAGGTGACGACGTCGGGCAGCTCAGGCATTAGGATGAAGGGCCGTGAGCGACATCGCCGCGCCCTTCGACACGTATCGCGACGTGGTCCGTCCGGAGTGGATCGACCACAACCGGCACATGAACGTGGGCTACTACCTCGTCGTCTTCGACTACGCCACCGACGAGTTCATGCGCTGGGTGGGGCTCGACGAGGCTCATCGCCGCCAGGGGAAGGTGACGACGTTCTGTCTCGAAGCGCACGCCACCTACCACCGCGAGGTGGGAGCGGGCGACCCCCTCCGGTTCACGACCCGGCTGCTGGCCCACGACGCCAAGCGCATCCATTACTTCCACGAGATGTACCACGCCGGGGAAGGCTACCTGGCGGCGACCAACGAGCTGTTGTCGCTGCACGTGAGCCATGCGTCACGCCGCGCCGCCCCCATGGCGCCGGAGGTCCTGGACCGCCTGGCCCGCATCCAGCGGGCGCACGACGCGCTGCCGCGCCCGCCTCAGGTCGGGCGGGTCATCGGGCTCGCCAACCGTCCGACGGTTACGCGCTGACGGCGGCCGCGACCGTGGGCCCTTCGCCGGCCACCGTCGTCCTGTGCATGACCCGCCGGTAGCGCCGGGCGTCCCATGGACGGCCGCGGTGGAGCACCGCGCGGTTGTCCCACATGACGAGGTCGCCTACGCGCCAGGTGTGCCGGTAGACGAACTCCGGCTGGGTGGCGAAGGCCAGCAGATCGCGCAGGAGGGCGCGCCCCTCTTCCACCGGCATGCCCTCGATGTGGGAGGCATGAGAGCCGAGGTAGAGCGCCTTGCGGCCGTTCACGGGATCGACGCGCACCAGCGCCTGGCGCACCGGCGGCAGCGCGGCGTCTTGCTCGGTCGTGAGCAGCCCGGGCGCGATGAGACCCCGCGAGTACGCGAAGTGGTGGACGGCGACGAGGTCCTCCAGACGCCGCCGCGTCGGCTCGGGCAGCGCCGCCCACCCCGCGCGCAGGCTGGCGAACTCCGTCTCACCGCCCTCGGGCGGCACCTCGCGCGCCGACAGCAGCGAAGCCAACGCCGGCACCGGTTTGAACGAGCTGTCGCTGTGCCACAGCTGGTTGCCAGAGTGGTACAGCATCCGCCGGTCGTCGGCCGGGATCATCCTCCCCTCGGCGTCGACGTTGGAGAGGTCGGCGATCTCGCGGGCGACCGTGTCGTTGCGGGCGATGCTCGAAGTGGTCTGCTCGAGCGGCCCGAAGCGGCGGCTGAAGGCCACCTGCCGCTCGTCGCTCAGTGGCTGGTCAGGGAACACCAGCACCGAGTGCTCGGTGAAGGCGGCGTGGATCTCCCCGAAGGTCGCCTCGTCCAGCGTCGCGCCGAGGTCGACCCCCCGGATCTCGGCCGCGAAGAGGGGATGGAGCCTGCGCACCGTGACGCTCATGGACGCTCCTCCGCACCGCCATACTTACCGCCTCCGGCATAACGGCGTTGCTGCGGCGATGATAGCCGCCGGTCGGCGCCGCCGGCAAGACCAGGGGCACGCCTGTGCGCTAACGGACCACGATCGTCTCGGGCAGGTCGGTGAAGTCCCTGTCGGCGGTGACGAGCCGGGCGCCGTAGCGGCGTGCTGTCGCGTAGACGATCGAGTCCGCCATGGCCAGCCCGTGGGCGAGGGAGATATCCGCCGCCTCCAGAGCCAAGGCCTCATCGACCGGTGCGATGGTGGCGCGCCGCATAGCCGCCACGGCCGCCACCGCCCGCTCTTCGGACAGGTCGCGGCGAAGGACTTTGTAGACCTCATAGATCCCGATCGCGGAGACAAGAAGCGGCTCCGGCCTTCGAGGTAGGGAGCGAAGCGGCGCGCCAGCGGCCGATCCCCCAGGTACTCGATCCAGCCGCTGGAATCGACGAGAATCAGAGCCGGTCTTTCTTCTCCCGCAGCGCCCGGGGCGTCGCCCCGCGGGCCAGGCCCCGATATCCGCGCATGGGCCGCTCCGGGACCAGGAAGATCACGCCGCCCTTATCCAGGACCGTGAACCTCATGCCCGGGTGAAGGCGGAGTCGCTCGCGCGGGCCGCGCGGGAGGACGAGCTGGAACTTGCTGGACAGGGTGACGGTCTCCATTGACTTACCGAAATGCTATCGATCGCGCCTCGGTAAGTCAAAGGCCGCCGGGCCGGGAAGGCCTGGAAGAGGAGCGGAGGAGGCGGGCTACTTCAGCTTCGGACGCTGACGCGCGTAGTCGCAGCGCTCGTGCATGAGGTCGTCGCGCCGGCCGGATACCAGGTCACTGGGCGCGATCACCTGGAGGCACACGGGGCAGATCGGGTCTGGAGCTTGCTCGCTATCGCGCGGGTCCGCTCTCGTGACCACCTGTTGGACGCCCCTCCCGTTGCTGCTGGGGAGAGTTGATAGCACCGCTTCATCAGTTTGTCGATTCGTGAAAACCCGTACGTCGGAAGGTATAGCCGTCCCGATATGGCAAGGCCCGGCCGGCGCGTCAGTGCGCCGTGGTCAGCGCTCGGTCACGCGGTAGTGGTCGGCCAGCACCTGCGCCACGCACACCGTCACGCGAACCCCCATGCGCAGGTCGACGAACTCGTTGGGGCCGTGGGCGTTGGAGCCGGGACCCATGACTCCGGTGATGAGGAACTGGGCCTGGGGGAACCGCTCGCCCAGCATGCTCATGAAGGGGATGGAGCCGCCGGTGCCCTGGGAGACCGCCGGCTTACCGAAATATGCCTGGGACGCGCGCTGCATGGAATCCCGCAGCCAGTCGGCGGTGGCCGGCGCGTTCCAGCCGCCGCTGGGGGCGGCGGGCGTGAAGGTCACGCGGGCCCCCGAGGGCGGATCGGCCTCGAGGATCTCCTTGAGACGCCGCGCCGCCTGGCCGGCGTCGAGCGTGGGCGGCAGGCGCAACGAGAGCTTCAGCGCGGTCTGGGGCCGGAGCACGTTCCCGGCGTCCCCGAGCGCCGGCAACCCGGCCGCGCCGGTGACCTCCAGCGCCGGGCGCCAGGTGTTGTTGAGCACCAGCTCGACCGGGTCGTCATGCACTGGACGCACGCCGGGCGCGAAGGGGAACTTGTCGAACACCTCGGAGCCCAGGACGCCGGCCACGGCCCGCGCCTCGGCCAACCGCTCGGGAGGGGGCGTAACGTGGAGATTGCGCGGGCGGATCTCGCCGGTGCGCGCGTCCTCCAGCCGCGCCAGCAGCTCGCGCGCCACGCGGAAGCTCGAGGGCACGATGCCGCCGGCGGCACCCGAGTGCACGCCCTCGCCGAGCACCTCCACCATCAGCGTGCCGTTGACGAGGCCGCGGAGCGAGGTCGTGGCCCAGAGCTGCTCGTAGTTGCCGCATCCGGAGTCCAGGCAGACCACGAGGCTCGGGGTCCCGATCCGCTTGGCCAGCGCCTCGACGTAGAACGGTAGATCGTAGCTGCCGCTCTCCTCGCAGGCCTCGATGAGGACGACGCAGCGCCGGTGCGGCTGCCGGTTTGCCTGCAGGGCCTCGATGGCGGTCAGCGCGGAGAACGCCGCATATCCGTCGTCGCCCGCGCCGCGACCGAAGAGGCGATCGCCGCGGCGAACGGGCGTCCAGGGGCCGAGACCCTCCGCCCAGCCCGTCATCTCGGGCTGCTTGTCGCAGTGCCCGTAGAGCAGCACGGTGTCCTCGCCGTGGCCGGGGATCTCCATCAGGAGCACGGGCGTGCGGCCCTCGAGCCGGGCGACGTCGATCTGCAGACCTTCCAGCGGCCGCGAGCGCGCCCAGCCCTCGATCAGCGCCACCGCGCGCTCCAGGTGCCCATGCTCCCGCCACTGCGGGTCGAACGCCGGCGACTTGGCCGGGATCGTCACGTAGTCGGTGAGCGCGGGGACGATGTGCTCGTCCCACGCCCGCTGGACGAAGGGCAGCGTGCGATCGGGGCCGGTGGTCGTCATGCGCTGGATGGTAGCATCAGCCCGACTTCCGCAGCAGCGGGGCGAGGTAGAGCCACAGACGATCCGCGATGACCTGGTGTCCGGCGGCGGAGGGATGGAGCCCGTCGGGCTGCAGCAAGCGGGAGTCGGCCGCCACGCCCTCGAGCAAAAAGGGCATCAGCACCGCGCCCGTCCGCCGGGCCACCGCCGGGAACACCGCGGCGAACTCCTGGGTGTACTCGGCGCCGTAGTTGGGAGGCATGCGCATCCCGGTCAGCAGCACGCGGGCGCCCGACGCGGTAAGGCGCCCGATGATGGCCTCGAGGTTGTCGCGCATCGCCGCCGGGCTCTGCCCGCGCAGCCCGTCGTTGGCGCCAAGCGCGACGATCACGATATCGGGCTTGCTCCTGAGTACCCAATCTACACGTCGCCGCCCCCCGGCGGTGGTGTCTCCACTCACGCCGGCATTGACCACGCGGTAGTCGTAGCCCTCGCGCCGGAGCCGCGCCTGCAGGCGCGCGGGAAACGCCTCGTCAGCAGCGACGCCGAGTCCGGCGGTGAGACTGTCGCCGAGCACTGCGATCACTGCGGCGCCCTCCGCCGGCCCGGGCCCGGCGAGGGCGAGCGTGAGCAGCATGAGGACGGGAGCGAGCAGGGGTCTCACACGCGCAGTGTATTATGAGTGACTCGATGATTCAGGTTCGCGACCTCGTGATGCGACTGCCCAGTGGCGGACGTCTGCTCACGATTCTCGACGGCATCGCCCTCGACGTGAGGGCCGGCGAGGTCTGCGCGATCACCGGCCCTTCGGGCAGCGGGAAGTCGACCCTGGTCGGCCTGCTGGCCGGGCTCGATCGTCCGACGGCGGGCTCCATCGTCGTCGCCGGGGTCGAGCTGGGGCGCCTCGGCGAGGACGCCCTCGCCCGCTTCCGGCGCGACACGCTCGGCTACATCTTTCAGTCCTTCCACTTGATCCCCACGCTGACCGCCGCCGAGAACGTCGCCGTGCCGCTGGAAATCGCCGGCGTGCCGGACGCGCCGGTCCGTGTCCGGCAGCTCCTCGACGACGTCGGGCTGACCGACCGCGGGCACCACTATCCGGTCCAGCTCTCGGGCGGCGAGCAGCAGCGCGTGGCGCTGGCCCGAGCCGTCGCCCTCGGTCCGAAGCTCCTGCTGGCCGACGAGCCGACCGGGAACCTGGACTCGGCAACGGGCGCCCAGATCATCGAGCTGCTCCTGGCTCTGAACCGCGAGCGCGGTTCGACGCTGGTCTTCGTGACCCACGACGAGGCGCTGGCGCGCCACGCCGGGCGAATCGTGCGACTCCGCGACGGCCGTGTCGTGAACGGACAGCCGTGACGCCTTTTACGCTGCGGATGGCCTGGCGGCAGACGCGGGGGGCGTGGCGTCACTTCCTCACCTTCTTCGCGTGCATTGCCCTCGGCGTGGCCGCGCTCGTCTCCGTCGGCACCCTCGCGGCCAGCCTGGAGGGTGGGGTGGCCCGCGAGGCCAAGGCGCTCACCGGCGGCGACCTCGAGATACGCTCCGCCCGCCCCCTCGACGACCAGGCGCAGGCGGCGCTCGACCGGCTGCGCGCCGAGGGGGCTCGCACCACCGCCGTGCGCGAACTGGCGGCCATGGCCCGGAACCCGACCAGCAGCGCGAGTCTTCTGGTCGAGCTCAAAGCCGTGGAGGTTACGTACCCGCTGTACGGGCGCATGGAGGTGGCGCCGGTCCGGCCCTACGGAGCGCCCCTCGTCGTCGGCGGGACGGCCCTCGTCGAGCGCCCGGTCCTGGAGCGGCTCGGCCTGGCGGTCGGCGATCCGCTGCTGCTCGGCACGACGCGCTTCTCAATCACCGGCGTGATCGAGCGGGAGCCTGACCGCGGGGCGGGATTCGTGACGCTCGGTCCGCACGTGATGATCGACGCCCGCGCGCTCGACACCACCGGTCTCGTCGCCTTCGGGAGCCGCGTGCGCTACCGCACGCTCGTGCGCCTGTCCGAGGGCGCATCGCCACGCGCCACGCGCAATGCGCTGGACCGCGCCATTGCCGACCCTTCGGTGCGGGTGACCGCGTTCGACGACGCCCAGCCCGGTCTCCGCCGCTTCTTTTCCCAGCTCGCGACGTACCTCGGGCTGGTCGGGCTGGCCAGCCTCTTCGTGGGCGGCATCGGCGTCGCGTCGTCCGTCACGATGTTCGTCGGGCGGCAGCTCACAACCATCGCGGTCCTCAAGTGCCTGGGCGCCGAGTCGCGCACGCTGCTCGCCGCCTACCTCTTTCAGATGATGGCGCTCGGCGTGCTGGGGAGCCTGGCCGGCGCCGCGCTCGGCGTCCTGATGCAGCCGGCGCTCGTGGGGGCGCTCCAGCCGTTCGCACCCTTTCCCCTCGAGCCGTCCTGGGACGCGTGGACCGTCGCCCGGGGCCTTTTGATGGGGACGTTGACGGCGCTGCTGTGCGCCCTGTGGCCCCTGCTCGCCGTCCGGACGGTGCCGCCCTCGCTCATCCTGCGACGGGACGTCGAGGCAGCGGTGTGGCGCGCCCCCCGGCCCTGGGCGGCGACGCTGCCGATTGCCGGAGGGCTCGCCGCGCTCGCCTTCTGGCAGGCGGGGTCGTTCACGTTGGGAGCGATCTTCGTGGGCGCAGCGATCGCCGCCCTGGGGGTACTCACGGCGCTCTCGCGCGGCCTCGTCCTCCTCGTGCGCTTTCTGCCGCCCCGTGGCGGGCTGGCCTGGCGGCAGGGGCTGACGGGGCTTCGCCGGCCGGGCGGACACGCGGCGCGGGTCGTCGTCGCCCTCGGCACGGGCGTCATGCTGCTGGTGGCCATCGCGCTTCTCGAGGCGAACCTCGGCCGCCAGATCGCGTTCGAGCAAAAGCAAGAGGCGCCCTCGTTCTTCTTCGTTGACGTGCAATCCGATCAACGCGAGTCGTTCGAGCGGCTCGTCGCTAACGCCAGTGGCGTGGCGCCGACCCTCACCCCGGTCGTGCGCGGCCGGCTGGCAGCGATCGATGGCCTGCCCGTCACCCGCGAATTGATCGAGGCCAGGAAGGCCGCGGGGGCCGACAAGATCTGGTACTTCACGCGCGAGTACGTGCTGACCTTCGCTGCCGAGCCACCGCCGGGAACCACGATCACGCACGGGCGCTGGTGGACGGCCGGGGACGCGGTGCGGCGGCCCGGCGTGTCGCTGGAGGAGGAGGCGGCGAAGCACCTCGGCGTCTCCGTCGGCGGCACGCTCGCCTTCGACGTGCAGGGGGTCACCGTCGAGGTGGAGGTGATGAGCCTCCGGCGGGTGGATTGGCAGAGCCTGGCCATGAACTTCTTCGCGATCCTTTCACCCGGCGCCCTCGACGGGGCGCCGGTCACGTACGTGGCCACGGCCCGCGTTCCGGTCTCCGCCGAGACGGGGCTCCAGGACCAGATCGTCGCGGCGTTTCCGAACGTCACCGCCATCCCGGTCCGGGCGGTGCTCGAGCGGGTGGCGACCGTGCTCGACCAGATCGGCTTCGCGGTGCGCTTCATCGCCCTTTTCAGCATCACGGCCGGGCTCACCGTCATGGCGTCCACGCTGGCGGCGACACGCTACCAGCGCCTGTACGAGACGGTGATCCTCAAGACCCTCGGCGCCACCCGGGCGACCGTCGCGCGCGCATTCGCCATCGAGTACGCGTGCCTCGGCGCCGTCGCCGGCCTCGGCGGCACGCTCCTGGCCGCCGTGCTGGCCTGGGCGGTGCTCCGGTTCGTCCTGCATCTGCCGTGGACCCTCGAGCCCGGCCCGCTGGCCGGTGGGGTCGTCGCGGCGACCGTCGTGGCGCTCGCCGTGGGCTGGCTGGCAACCTTCCGCCTGCTCGGCCGCGCACCGCTGGCCGTGCTCCGTCAGGAATGACGGGGCGGTAGAATGCCCAGCGTGGACACCTATCGTGCGATCGTCGCCAAGCGTGATCAGCGGGCGTTCCTGGCCAAGCCGCTTCCCGAGGATTCGCTCCAGCGCATCCTGCAAGCCGGCCGCATGACCGGCAGCTCCAAGAACCGCGAGCCTAACCGATTCGTGGTCATCCGTGACCGCGAGCGGCTCGCCGCCATGGCCGGGCTGACTCCCTTCGCCCGCTGGATGGCCGATGCGGCGGCGGCCATCGTCATCGCCCAGACCGAGCGCCATGAGTACGATGCCGGGCGCTGCGCCCAGAACATGATGCTGGCCGCCTGGAACGATGGGATCGGTTCGTGTCCGGCGCACATCCCCGAAGCGCCGCTGGCCAGTCTGCTGGGGATTCCCGCGGACATCGCCGTCAACCGCGTGATCGGCTTCGGCTACGTCGATTCCGCTCGTGGCGCGCCCCCGGCGTCGGTGGCGCGCCCGCGCCGGCCACTCAGCGAGTTGCTCCACTGGGACACCTGGTGATGGTGGTCCCCTCCGACTTCAGGAGGTCCGGCATGAACCCCGCGCTCATCGCCCGCCTGGACACGATGCCCGCCCTCCTCGCGCAGATCGTCGCCGAGCTGAGGCCGGAACGACTTCGCCAGCGTGGCCGGCGAGGGCCGTTCTCCGTCGTGGAGCACGTCTGGCACCTCGCTGACCTCGAGCGCGAGGGCTACGGCGTGCGCATCCACCGCGTCCTCACCGAGGACGGGCCCCAGCTTGCCGACTTCCCCGGAGCCCGTATCGCGCGGGAGCGGGAATACCAGGCATCCGACGCTGCGCATCTGGCCACGGCGTGAGCGCCTCGCGTCGCGCCGCCGCGGTCCCGGAGGTCCGGGCGCTGACGTTCGATGTCTTTGGGACCGTCGTGGACTGGCGGTCGAGCATCATTCGCGAGGGCGAGGCCCTGGGGCGGGCGAAGAGTATCCGCCACGTGGACTGGGCGAAGTTCGCCGACGCCTGGCGCGGCCTCTATCAGCCGCAACTGGAGCGCGTGCGCAGCGGCGTCATGCCGTGGATGAAGCTCGACGACCTGCACCGCCAGAGTCTCGACCGCCTGCTGGCGGACTTCGGGATCACCGGGCTCAACGAGGCGGAGATCGACGAGCTGAACCGCGTCTGGCACCGGCTCGACCCGTGGCCCGACGCGGTGCCGGGCCTGGTCCGGCTCAAGCGCACGTTCATCCTGGCCACGCTGTCCAACGGCAACGTCGCCCTGATCGTCAACATGGCGCGGCGGGCCGGCCTGCCTTGGGACGCTGTGCTCGGCGCCGAGGTAGCGCGCCACTACAAGCCTCAGCCCGCAACCTACATGGTCACCGCCGAGATGCTGGGTCTCAGATCCGAGCAGTGCCTGATGGTGGCCGCGCACAACGGCGACCTCGCGGCGGCCAGCGGGATCGGGTTCCGGACGGCGTTCGTCCATCGGCGCACCGAGTACGGTCCCGCGCAGACGAAGGATCTCAGTCCCACCAGCCGGTGGGATGTCGTGGCCGAGGATTTTCTCGACCTGGCTGATCAGCTCGGCTGCTGAGGGAGCGTCGCGACGATGATCATCGCCCAGATCACCGACACCCATATCAAGGAGAGAGGCCAGCTCGCCTACGGCGTAGTGGAGACCGCCGGCTTCCTGGCTCGGGCCGTCGAGCACCTGCGCGGCCTCAGTCCGACGCCCGACGTCGTGCTGGCCACCGGCGACCTCGTGGACGCCGGCCTTCCCGAGGAGTACCGCCATTTGCGCGAGCTGCTGGCGCCACTGCCCATGCCCGTCTATCTCATCCCGGGCAACCACGACGACCGCCAGGCCCTGGCCCACGAGTTCGCCGATCACTCATACCTGCCGCACCGCGGGTTCGTCCAGTACGTCGTCGAGGACCATCCGGTACGCCTCATCGGGCTGGATACGCTCATCCCCGGCAAGCATGGCGGGTTGCTCTGCGAGGAGCGGCTGGCCTGGCTGGCCGCCCGACTCGCGGAGGCGCCCCGGCGTCCTACCGTGATCTTCATGCACCATCCGCCGTTCATCACCGGCATCCTTGGCATGGACGCCCTGGGGCTGACCGGCGCCGAAGCGATGGCGGAGATCGTGCGCCGTCACCCGCAAGTGGAGCGGGTGGTCTGCGGTCACGTGCACCGTCCCATCCAGGTTCGGTGGGGCGGAACGGTGGCCAGCACGGCCCCAAGCACGGCTCATCAGATCTGGCTCGACCTGCGCGAGGGCAGCCGCCTGGCGTTCGTGATGGAGCCGCCCGCCTGTCACATTCACGCCTGGTGGCCAGACACCGGGCTCATCACGCACACGAGCTACATCGGCGACTTCGGAGGACCTCGCGCGTTCAAAGGCGGCGCGCCGATCGCGGCATGACGCCCGCGCCGCCGGTCGCCAGGCGGGTCCCCCGGATCGAGGTCCTCCACGGCGACCGGCGCCAGGACGATTACTCCTGGCTTCGCGACAAGGACAACCTCGAGGTCTACGCGTATCTCGAGGCCGAGAACGCGTACACCGCGGCGGTGATGGCGCCGACAGAGACGTTCCAGCAGGCGCTTTATCAGGAGATGCTGGCGCGGATCAAGGAGGACGACGCCACCGTGCCGTACCGGCGCGGCGAGTGGCTCTACTACTCGCGCACGGAGACCGGCAAGCAGTACCCCATCTACTGTCGCAAGCGGGGAAGCCCGGAGGCGCCGGAGGAGGTGACGCTCGACCTCAACGTGCTGGCCGAGGGCCATCCATTCTGTGCGCTTGGCGCTTACGCGGTCAGTGACGACGGCCGCCGCCTGGCCTACACCGTGGACTTCACGGGCTTCCGTCAGTACACGCTCTACGTCAAGAATTTGGAGACGGGGCTCCTGGAGCCCGACGTGGTGGACAAGGTCACGGCGGTGACGTGGGCGGCGCCTCTCGACGTTCTCTTCTATGTGACTGAGGACGAGGCCAAGCGCCCGTATCGGCTGTGGCGCCACCGGCTGGGCGCGCTCCCGAGCGAGGACGCGCTGGTGTATGAGGAGGGCGACCCGCTGTTCCGGGTTCACGTCTGGCGTTCGCGCAGCCAAGCCTATGTCTTCGCCATCTCGGGCAGCTTCACGTCTACGGAGATCCGCTTCGTGCCGGCGGCACGACCGGAGACAGCGTGGACCGTGCTGCGTCCGCGGGAGCGCGACCACGAGTACTTCGTCGACCACGGGAACGACCGCTTCTACGTTCGCACCAACGGGGGTGGGCGCCGGAACTTCCGCCTGGTGGTGGCCCCGGTGGACGATCCGCGCGAGGAACGCTGGACGGAGCTCATCCCCTACCGGGCCGCCGTCATGCTCGAAGACATCGAGGTGTTCGCCGACCACTACGTCGTCCACGAGCGCGAGCAGGGGCTTACCCGCATCCGGGTCACCGACCTGGCCTCCGACGCCTGGCACCACATCGAATTCCCCGAACCGACCTACGAGGTGGACGCCGAGCACAACGCCGAGTTCGTGGCGCCGTTCTACCGCTTCCGTTATCAGTCGCTGGTCACGCCGGCCTCCGTCTACGACTACGACGTGGCGACGCGCGGCCTGGTGCTGCGGAAGCAGACCGAGGTTCTGGGCGGGTACGACCCCGCCCGCTACACCTCCGAGCGGGTGCACGCCATGGCCCCCGACGGGACCCGCGTACCCATCGCGCTCGTATTCGCGAAGGACGCCCCCCGCGACGGCACCAGCCCGCTCCTGCTCAGCGGCTACGGCGCCTACGGCATCCCGCACCCGGTGACCTTCTCGTCGAGCCGGCTGAGCCTGCTCGAGCGGGGCCTGGTGTACGCCATCGCCCACGTGCGCGGGGGCGGGGAGCTGGGCAAAACCTGGCACGACGCCGGCCGCATGCTGCGCAAGGAGAACACCTTCACCGACTTCAGCGCCGTCGCCGAGTTCCTGATCGGCGAGGGCTACACGACGGCCGATCGGCTGGTGATCGAGGGGGGCAGCGCCGGCGGTCTTCTCGTCGGCGCCATGCTCAACCGGCGGCCGGAACTGTTCCATGCGGCGGTGCTGCGGGTGCCCTTCGTCGACGCGATCAACACCATGCTCGATGAGTCGCTGCCGCTGACGGTGGGGGAGTTCGAGGAGTGGGGCAACCCGCGGATCCGCGAGCACTACGAGGTCATGAAGCGCTACTGCCCCTACACGAACATTCGGCCCCAGCCCTATCCGACCATCCTGGTGCGGACGTCGCTGCACGACAGCCAGGTGATGTACTGGGAGCCGGCCAAGTGGGTGGCCCAGCTCCGCGCCACCAAGACCGACGATCGCCTTCTGCTCTTCAAGGTCCGCATGGATGCCGGCCACGGCGGGCCGTCGGGCCGGTACGACGCGCTGCGGGAGGCGGCCTTCGACTACGCGTTCATCCTGACCCGGTTGGGCCTGTTCAGCTAGGCTGAGGCTCTCTCGCAGCAACTGCGCCGTCGTCCCGTCGGTTTGGAGACGTCCATGAGGACGCCATCACCTGGAGTTTCTTTGGGCCGTTGTTTTATGGTCCTGCCGTATGGTGTGCGGTCTAGACCGTCGCGGTCTCCGCGAAGGCGACTTTCAACCCGAGGCCGCAGTGGAAAAGATCCGCAAGCAGTTAGAGCATCTTCAGGTAGTGTTCGGGAGAGGGCCGAGCGGGTACAGTCATGCCTTGGGAAGTTTTTAGTGATCGCGCTCAGGGTCAACCGATGACTCCCTGCGCGAGTGTTCGGCTATGCGTTCATCCTCATCTGGCCGTGGGTGACAGCTGATGGGCCATCGCCTCACTGTTCAGGTGTGCCGGACATCCGCGCCGGAGTCGACTTCTACACTCGGACCCTGGGGGCGAGCGCCGGACTTCCGCTTCCGGGTCACCGATATCGCGAGGGAACGCGACCGGATTCTGCGCGAGGCCAGCCCGTCGTACGCCACCGCCATCCAGCGATTCGAGGGTCTGGTGGCCCTCTGCGATTTTCTGGATCCGTGGGGCAACAGCTTCGGGCTCTATCAAGTGCTGTTCGAGGGCCGCGAGCCGTCGCGTCTTGCTGGCTCGAACCGCGAGCACATGACGGAGGTCGAGAAACGGATCGCCGACGGACCGCGCCTCGCGCTGGAATCGTAGACGGGGCGATGCGGCGGGTCTAGCTCTACTCACGGACCGACGGTGGCCCGGCCGCGAGGGCGGCCATTGAAGATCCGACGGCCGCTGGATGCAGGACATCGATCGCCCACCGCACATTCAGGCGCTCCCCCAGCCAGCTGGCGCACGCCGTCCGCGCGTGGAGGCGAAGCCCCTGTGAGTCGTGATGCACCAGGAGCACGTTGACGGGATCATCGAGCACCGCCGCCGACGGCGGCACCTCGGGCAGCGGGCGGCCGTCCGGCCGCCGGAACCGGAGACTCCCGTCAGGCCCGCGCGCGACCTGGTAGCCCTCCTCGTGCACGGCGCGGTGATGCCGGCGACAGAGGAGTGCCAGGTTCGAGAGCGTGGTGGGGCCACCTTGCGCCCAGTGGCGGAGGTGATGTCCCTGGCCGAAGGGGGCGCCGCAGCCCGGGAAGCGACAGCCCGGGTCCCGATGGTGAAGCGCTCGCCGCAACGCGGGCGGAATCGTCCGGGTCCGGGCCCCGATCTCCAGCAGGCGCCCATCCTCGTCGTGGCGCATCACCACCCGGCTGGCATCGCACGCCAGACGCCGGGACGTTTCCTATGAAACTGGCTGCCCGTCAGGCCGCCTCCTCCGTTACGAGGACGAGCGAGACCTGGTAGCCGAGCCGTTCGAGGCGGCGCACGTGATGACGGCGGATCCGCGTGGC
>Ga0187892_10000842_pt1 | contig 76408 bp, 73 predicted proteins | sample MA1701073metaG_FD_139345 | JGI IMG/M metagenome (GOLD analysis project Ga0187892, IMG submission 139345) | Bio-ooze microbial communities from a basaltic lava cave in the Kipuka Kanohina Cave System on the Island of Hawaii, USA - MA170107-3 metaG ... | reverse complement strand
GAATTAGTTGGCCACAAAGCGATGGCAACGGAGGCGACCGCCCGCCAGCCCATTTTTGAGTTCCTTGTTGCGATTCTCGCTCTCACCGCGTTCGGCGTAATCGTCGTAACAGGCTTGCGGTACGACGGCCGCGCCCGGACGGTTGGTGACGATGAAACGACGGTTGGTCCCCTGCGGATTGCACTCGGCCTTGGCGATCACCCGGCGCGGATTGCGCCAACTGCCCGCCCGATACAAGAACTGGCCGAAGCAGCGCGAGGGCTCGCCCGTCTGCTCGAACTGCTCGACCGAATGCTGCAACAGCGGCTCCGAAGCCCGCTTGAGCACGGCATTGGCCGACAGGCCGAACGTGTAGAACACGTCCAGCCGTCCGCAAACGTCGTACATCCACGGCACACCGCAGCCGGCGTCGCCGCGCACGTGGATGATCACATCCGGCCAGGCGCGGCGTAGACGGTCGACCAAATAGGCCAGATCGTCGTCCGCGCCCAAGGCCGCGTGCACATGGCCCGGGCGCAACGATGGCCAGACGATCTGCTTGGTCTCGGCACAGGTGATCAACAACGGCAGGTACTGGTACTGGTCGTAGAACCCGTGGAACAAGGACAGTTGCTGGTCGCCGTGGCACGGATCGTCGAAGGCATCGATATCCAGCGTCACGCGGTGCGGCGGTGTGGCGAACGAGCGGATGAAATCGTCGATGAAGAAGTCGTGCAGCCGCCAGAGGGAAGGAATGTCGACCGCGTTCTGGAATCGCGAAAGCGTTGGCTGACTGGCCAGGCCGGTGTCATCGTCCGGCGCCCGTCCGCCAACCATCTTGAACACCGGATCGTCTCGCAGGCTGTCGTGATCGTTGCAGTCTTCGTAGCCGGCCAGGATGCCGTAGAGCCGCTGGCGTACCATCTGGCCCACGCAGTGATCCGTCTTCCGGGCGTCCCGGGGATCGTCGATGCAGACGATGAAGCGTTCGGTGAACCCGATCTGGTCATCGAACTGCCGGATGGGTAAGATACCGGCGTCGCTGCTGACCTGGATCGTTTTGGCCTCCACCGCGATGGGTCGGCGCCCGAGGAAACCGAAGGTGAGCTGACGAACAACCTGTTTCAACATTGATCGACCTCCTTGTCTGAGTTAACTGCCGTAACGACAACAGTTTAGCTCGCAAGGAGGTCGTAAAAAATAGCGCCCTCATGAATAATCCGGGCTTGGGTTGAGGGTTCTGGGTTCAGGGTTCAGCACGAACGACGCCCTGAGCCTTCGGCTCAGCAGCCCGCCGAGCCAAAGGCTCGCGAACGCCTTTCCTGAACCCTGACCACTGAACCCTCGCTCACCGTAGAGAATCTGCGCGCCGCAAGAAGATTCTGATCGTTAGTCGTACGGATCGGTCAGACAGGAACGAATTGGAAACCCGAAATCGAAAAGCGGAAATCCCCCTCGGCGAGGATGCCACCATCGGCAAGCTTCAGGCGGCCGTCGCCGGGAAGCGCTACATCCATCTTGCCACGCACGGCCTGATGGGCAGCGCCGACCGACCGACGGATGCGAGCCTGGCGCTGACGCAGCCGGAAGCGCCGACGCCGGAGTGACATCGGGTTCCTGCGGCTGGGAGACTTGACGTCCCACTGGGGCGGCAAGTTCAAGGATTGCGACCTGGTCGTGCTCAGCGCCTGCGACACGCAGCGCGGCGTGCAGAAGGGCGACAGCTTCATGTCGCTGCCGCTGGGGTTCTTCTTTGCCTTGGCGCCGACGGTGATCGCCAGCCTGTGGAGGGTGGACGATACGGCCACGGCGCTGCTGATGGTGCGGATGTATGAGAACCTGCTCGGGACGGGGCACGTCATGACGAACAGTGCATCGAATGAGAGTTCAGACGGGGTTCAGGGTTCAGGTGCGGACCGGGATTCCGCACTCTCGAAGTCGGAGTCAGTTCGCGAGGCCAAACCGTGGCTGCGTGGGCTGTTGTGCGCGCACGCGCGCCAGATTTGCGGACGGCCGGGCCTGGATCCGAATCATGTCCCGCACTGCGGCCCAACACCAATGACCCGTACCGTTGACTCCGTCGCTTCGGCCCAGCGGACTCGAGACGATTCGGGACCAGCAGGCGGTGTTCCGGACGACCGCGGTGTGGACATCGACCGTCCCGTCAAGGTCGAGACAACGGGCGAAGCGACTGACCACCCGTATGACCATCCCTATTACTGGGCCGCCTTCATTCTCATCGGTGATCCCGGCTGAGGCTAGTAGTATCGGGTTCGCGGCGCCAAGCTCGCTGAGGGGCCGAGCGAATAGTTCTATCCGGGTCCGTGGGGTCGGACGTGCATGGCGACAGGAATCGTCGCCGCCCGTCAAAGCCGAACCAGTTCAACACGCCAGCGTACGGCCGGCCTACGGTCGTGCTCGACACTCACCGTCAGGCCTCGCGCAAAAAAAGAGGACCCGAGCTCGCCGTAACTCGGATCCTCCCAAACAGGCTGTCCCCGCCATTGGCGAGGAGACCCACAGCCTTGCCGAAACTATCGACGCTTGGAATCGCGCGGTTTAGCTGCTGAACGGACGCGGCCCGTCCGCGCCGCTGATCCGATAACGCGACGGGATCGACTCAAGCCAGCGTCGCCGCTCGGAAGCACGTTCGATGGCATGTCGATGGGGTGGTCGGCCAGTGCGACGAGCATCTTGCTCAGGTCTTTCCCGTAGCGGCGCATACTGCGGAACTCGGGAACGCTGACGGGAATGTCGAGGCCGTTGCTGCCGCCCGCAATGGGGGCATAGGGGTCGTGGAAATACACGTTCCTCCCGTCATAACCGGTCACGACCACCCAGTGCGGCTCTTTCGTTCCATACAACCGATACAGGCTGATCAACACGATCGGAACGACGCGCCGCTCGAGCAACGCGCGAACGAGCGGCACGTCGAATCGACCGTAGTATCGCGCGACTCCGAGGCGGTCGGCCTCGTCGCGGTTCTGTTCGTGCACAATGCGGATGACCTCGCGTTTCTCCGGCGAGCGCACCGAGTGCAGGAACGGAATGCCCGCGGCGGACTGCACGACCAGAACGTTCATGCCCCGGCGTGCCGCTGCCGCCGCCAGACCCATCGGGCCGCATCCGCCCAGGCCGCGCGTCATGAAGACCGTAGTCGCCTCGCGCCACAGGGACAATTCCAGTCCGCGATGAAGGGCCGTCTCGGGATGGAAGAACTTCAGCGCCATCATGACGCACGCCGGACCGCACGTGAACTCCAGCGTCTGGGCGTAGAAAGGCACGTTCAGATACGTGCCGTCCCGCGGGCGGGTTACGGTCACGAGCCGACTGCTTTTCAGCCCGCGCCCTTGTGATCGCGTGGCGTTACCGCTCATTCCGGCCCACGGAATAGCCGAATGACCCGGCGACCGCAAGCAATTCCGCGCGATGCCGCGATAGCGGCCGGGGAGCCAAACTCGCCATTATCGGTCCGAAGGCAGCGCGATCCTGCGGATGGCCGGACGGTTATTCGATAATAGACTAGATGACCGTGAGACATGTAGCCATCTGGGGTGGCATGGCCAAGCGCCAGCGCGGCCATGGTCCTGTCACTTCATGCCCGCGCTGCGCTTGGGCATGCCACACGTGGCGCAAGTTCGCGCACGGTCAATAGGATGCGAGCGTATTCACCTGAACCCTGAGCCCCGAACCCTGAACCCTCACCATGAATCCACTGAAGATCGGCAACGTCACCCGCGTATCGAGCGGCCAGATGGAAGTCATGCTCACCGTGCGCGACCTGGACGTCGAGCACAACGGCAAGGCCTATCGCGTGGGCCAGATCGGCTCGTACGTGACCGTGCCAATGGATGAGCGGACGCTGGTCGGCTTCGTCAATTCGATCGGCCGCCAGGAACTGACGGTGGTCGACGTCGAGCCGCAGGTGCTCATGCAGGTGCAGCTTCTGGGCGAGATCCGCGCGGGGCGATTTGCCCGTGGCGTGAACGAATCGCCCGTGATCGGCGACGACGTGTGGATCGCCGTGCAGGACGATTTCGAGCGGATCTTCGGCAGCTTCGATCAACTCCTGGCCGGCAGCAAGCACGTCAAGAGCTTCAATCTCGGCCGGTTTGCCATGAACACCGATTTCACGGTCAAGGTGCTGGGTAGCGAGTTCTTCGCGAAGCACGTGGCCATCCTGGGCAACAGCGGTTCGGGCAAGAGCTGCACGACGGCCAAAGTCCTGCAGGAGGTCGTGGCACTCAATGAGTCGCAGGTCGTGCTGTTCGACATGCACGGCGAGTATCGCCGGGCCTTCAGCGGCGAAAACGGCGAGACCAACCCCAACGTCACGTACCTCGGCGTCGATGACCTGGTATTGCCCTACTGGCTGCTGAAGTACGACGAACTCGAGACGCTGCTGGTGGACATGGCCAACCCGCTGCACGTCAGCAGCCAGATTTCGTTCCTGCGCTCGGCGGTGCTCGAGTACAAGCGCGACGCGGCCAAGCAGCTTGGCATCACGCGCGAGCTCACGCTCGATACGCCGGTGTTCTTCTCGCTCGAAAAGCTCAAGACTTATGCCGAGAACCTGAACGAGGCCCGGTTCGTGCTGAACGACGAGCACCTGGCGTTCTCAAAGCTGGCCCTGCGCTCGCTGCCGCCGGACGAGCAGCGGCAGCTCATGCGCACCCAGCGCTGCCAGTTCAACCGCGGCAATCCGGAAGGCGAGACGCCGCACCCGCTCTATTTCGGGAAGCTGCTCGGGCTGATCGACCAGATCGACACGCGCTATTTCGACACGCGCTACGAGTTTCTGCTGCGGCCGATTGAGCACGCCCAGCGCTCGCGGTATTTCAAGGATCATCTGACGGCGAGCGACCCGGCCGGCAAGATGTCGGCCGTCATGGCCCACCTGATCCGCGTGTTGACCGGCCGGCTGGAGCCGCGCCGCAACCTGACCATCATCGACCTGTCTGGCATCCCGTTCGACATCGTCGACGTCACCGTGTCCGTCATTACTCGGCTGCTCTTCGACCTGAACTTCTGGACGCCGGTCGACGTGCGTCAGCCGATCCTGCTGGTGTACGAAGAGGCGCACAACTACATCCCGCGCATCGAGAAGGGCCGTTCGTTCGCCAAGACGTCGGTCGAGCGCGTCGCCAAGGAGGGCCGCAAGTACGGCGTGTCGGCCATGATCGTCTCGCAGCGGCCATCGGAGCTGTCGGAGACGGTGCTCTCTCAATGCGGCAGCATGGTGTGCATGCGGCTCAACAACCCCGACGACCAGAACTACGTCTCGCGCGTCGTGTCAGACCACTTCTCCAGCCTGGTCAAGATGCTGCCGGTCATGCGCCCGGGCGAGGGCTTCGTGATTGGCGATGCCGTGCTCATGCCGCTGCGCACGCTGATCGATCTGCCCAAGCGCACGCCGGCCAGTAGCGATGTCGATTTCTTCCGCCACTGGTCCGAGCCGCCCGCCGACGGCGACGTGCAGAAGGTGATCGACCACTGGTGGCGCCAGGACCGGCAACTGGCTAATTCCACGGCGGTCAGCGCACCCGTCGCCGCGGCCGCGCCGACGCAATCTCGCCCGCTCGCGCCGACCACGTCCGAGGTGCCCAGGGTGGGCGCCGGCTACCTCCCGAAGCGGGCCGATGTGGCAACACGCGATCCAGCCTACGCGGGCTGAGAACCGACGCAGCCCGCGTCCAACGCGCGCGTGGCCGGTGGAACGACTCGGGCGAAGCGGCCGAGCACCACGTCCCCGCGTCCAACGCGCGCGTGGCCGGTGGGTTCGTTTGGCGCTTTCGCCTCACGCCGGCGGCGCTCGCGGATTGGGTAGACTGAACCTATTCATCCTGGATTGCCTAAGTTTGGGATCGTATCGTCTTTTTGTTCTCGCGCTCGCAACGGCGCGTAAATCTCCTGCGTGGGCCGCAACCAAACGGCAACGACGGGTTCTCGCGCCCGCCGCCGCGGGTAAACTCCGACGCCAAGGCGCAAAGCAAGGCGCCGGGCCGAGCCACATCTTGGCGACGTTGCGGCCTTGCGTGAGCTTCCCTGCCGGAGAGATACAGCGGCGCTCGCGGATTCCATAGAGTCGACCTATTCATCCTGGACTGCCTAAGTTTGGGTTCGTTTGGTCTTTTTGTTCTCGCGCCCGCCGCTGCAGGTAGACTCCGGCGCGGGCCGCAACCCAAGCGGCAACGACGGGTTCTCGCGCAAATCCGGGACACGCGCGCTCCGCCAGTGCGGCGCGGACAAACACGCCAGCGTTGGCTTCGTTTGGCGCCCATGGTCTGTGCTTGCTCCGTCGCAGTCCCCGTCCGGCACGTCGCGCACGCCGATGCGCGACATGGTCTCACCCATCCTGATTACATGCCAGGTGATCGCAGGAAGCGGTACGTCGGGTGTTGCGGGCGGCTCGAATGGCAAGGGCCTGACCTACGTCAATCCGCTCCGGACCGTTCTGGACGTGCTCAAGGTCGACCTTGCCGGCATAGAATACGTGTGATGGCATCCGCGACGCTCGAGCAAGCCCGCGCCGCAAAGCCCGCCGCGGCGGCGCTGTTCGCCGATTTGGCCGACGTGGTCGGCGTCGGCATCACCCGCATTGGCGACGGCTACGGCATCAAAGTCAACCTGCGCGCCGCACCTCAGGGCAACCAAGCGCTACCGAGCGAGGTCGGTGGTGTGCCGCTGAGGGTCGAAGTGGTTGGGCTCGTCCGCAAGCGCGCCTGACGAACGGACATCGAATGCTCAATGAGGCCACGGGAAATGCGGCCATGAGTTGAGCAGCTTGATCAGCGTGCCCTTTCTTGAACGCGATTGCCCCAAGTTGTTGGAAGCGACCGCCTCGCCGATCGATGGCATGCAGCGCTGCGAGTGCTTCGGCGAACTGTTAGACCGCGGCCCTATAGTTGCCTCCAGGCGTCCATTTTCGAAAGCCTACGGCGGGTCGTGCCCCCGCCAGCTCTGTCGCCGGCGGCTGGATCGGGCAATGAGCTGCGGCCTGGAAGGCCGCGACCCCAGAAGCGGCCAGGATGGCGGCGGTCCATGATCGCCGGCGCGCCGTGCCAGGCTGACTTCTACGGCGCGGAGCTGATCTCTGAGCCGTGCACGAAGGCTTGAATGGCACCGACGACGGTGTCTGGGCTCACCTTGCGGACGTCGGGTGAACGGCGCTCCTTCAGTTCGACGACGCCTTCGGCCAGGCCTTTCTTGCCGACGGTGATGCGGATGGGGATGCCGATCAGGTCGGCGTCTTTGGACCCGCGTGGGCGCGACGCGGCCAAGAGGGCCTCACGCGTACGCGGCTCGGTCCCGGCCATGACGTTGCTTTCGGGGTCGCTCTGCATCTCGAACAGCGCAGCCAGATCGCCCGGCCCAACCGGCCAAAGAATCGCGTCGGCATGAGCGTCACTGCGGCAGGACACCAGCGCGCTCACGCGTCCCTCGCTGTCAGGAGTTAGGAGGCTTGCGGCGTCGTCTGACCGGCTTCGCGGGCATCGGCATTTCGGTTTATGGATGCGAGGACACCGGACCACCGCCTTTCGGCCTTACACGCAGCAGTTCTCTCCGGCCAGCCCGTCGAAATCACGGAATACCTGGTCGAGAGGCCGCTCTTCGTCTAAGACCGCATTTCAAGGATTGGTGTCGCACAATGACCATACGCTAATTTCGTTCGGCGATGTCACTCGACGATCGCATCATCTCGGCCGGTCGGCGCATTGAGCAGATCGCGAAGCGCCTCACATTGCTGGGCTACGGGTTCGCTGAGCCGCGCGCCGTTTTCCCGGGTCCGGAGCCGGGAACCGAGGCCGTTATTGAACGTATCGAGCGCGACGTCGGAGAACTGCCTGCGGCCATCAAAGCCTTTTGGCGTCAAGTGGAAAGCGTCAACTTCATGGGTGAACATCCTGACTGGGGCGGCTGCGAATATCCTGATCCGATCGTGGTCTATCCACCGTCGGATGCCGTTGATGAGTTGGACCGGTTTCTCGATGATCGTGAGGAGCGATTGCGCTGCAACTTCCCGTATTGGGTTCCCATTGCCCTCGACGACCATGGCAAGGAGAATGTCAGCGGCGGGATGTGGTACAACCTGAGCGTTCCGGCAGTCACCGACGATCCGCCCCTCAATGACGAACGACATCGGACGACCTTCGTCAACTATCTGGAACTGGCGGTGCATTGGGGCGGTTTCCCGGGCCTCGACCAATGCCCGGAACATGATTGGCCAGTTGATCTGATCGTGGGGGGTCCGGTCGGCGAAGGATAACTCGCCGCCGCTGCCGCCGCTGGTCAACGCTATTCGGCTCGACCCATGGACGTCGATCGCGATTGGTTACGACGCTCGCTCCGCGAACAGCTCGAGGTGCTCGCATCGCCCGCGGACCAAGCCCTGGCGCGCCTGCCGGATGGCTGCGCGAAGGCTGACGAACTCGCGCTGGACTTTGACCACTACTATCACGCGTATGTTGGGAACTTCGGCGATGAGCTGGCCCCAGACGTGCGTGCGGCTTTGGCCTTGATTGACCGGTTGTTTGATCGGATGTCGGGTGCTGCGAACGCTGAGCTATGGACTGACGAAGCTGTCGCGGCACATCCCGCGTGGTTGGAGGTACGCGGCCAGGCAGCGAGGGCGCTTAAGCTGCTCGACAGGAACCATTAGCCAATTTGGTAGCCGATTAGAGCCAATAATTGGAGATTGCCGAATTGGCTCTAATTTGGCTACGTTTATGGATATGCGATATGCTGTGCACCCCGGCCGTCGCCATCACGCAGGAAATGCTCGGGCTGGCGGCGGAGATCGACGAGTTCAAGGGCGCGTGGCGCGCGCTCGGCCGGCTGGCGCCCGAGCCGCTCCGCCAGCTCCGCACGATCGCCACCATTGAGAGCTTCGGCTCGTCCACGCGCATCGAGGGCGCCAACCTCACGGACCTTCAAGTCGAGGCAATGCTGGGGCGTCTGAGGGTTAAGTCGTTTTCGACCCGCGACGAGCAGGAAGTGGCCGGCTACGCGGTCGTCATGGACGCGGCCTTCGGTCTTCGAGAGCTTCGAGGTGATCGGCGAGAATTACATCAGGCAGCTTCACGCGATGCTGTTGAAGTATTCGACGAAGGACCCGCCATCGCGGCGAATCCCGCGCTTCCGATCGGCTCTTCCCGACGATCAGACGATCTCGATCGGATAGGTCGTCATCCAGATATCGACCTGCTGAAACCTTTCGCGAATCTGTTCCTTGAACTGCGCGAAGAACTCGCGGTTCTCGGGCGTGTCCGGCACATCGACGAACGCGCACATCAGGTCGTCGCGGAATACCTGGTCCTGGTGTTGCCACAGTCCACGAATCGTCTGCGTTTCGCACGAGACCGCTCCGAACCGCTGGCGCAGCTCAAGCACCGTGTCGGCAATCGTCTCGTCCGGCACGGGGCGGCCGTCGTTAAACCGTAGCGGCAGCAGGCTTTCGTAACGGCGGTACGCGGAGCTCATACGTGGCGAGGCCCTGGACGTGGAATGCGATGCCCTCCGCCGCCAAGAAGGGCAGAGCCGCTTCGGGCACGAGCGTCTCGCCAGTTGCGCGGGTCGTGAAGCTGAAGCGGCCCGCCAAGTAGCCCAACGCGCGCCGCTCGGAGGCCTGGTCTGGAAAACGGACGATGATCATGCATTCATGTTAGGCAGGAATCACAGTGCAAACAATGCGGGTTACAGGGGTTAGCCGGGGCAGGTCGGGCATGACGCCGCCAGTCACCGCGCCTCACTCCAGCACAAAGTCCGCGATCTCCCGCGCCACGAAACGCTCCGTTTCCTCTCCCATGCGGAGGCCGACGCACCGGAAGCCGCATTTCTCCAGAATGCGCTGCGACGGGGCATTGTTGCTCGCGGTGGTGGCGTGCAGCGGACGGCGGTGTTCCTCGGCCAGGAACATCGCCAAGGCGCGCGAGGCGAAGCCCTTGCCCCAGTGCGCCCGCGCGATCCAGTACCCGACGCAGTCGTGCCCGTCGGCCTGAAAACAGGCGATGCTGCCGATGATTTCTGGCCCGCGCACGTCATCCATCTCGATCACCCGCGCGTTCACGCCCGGGTCGGCAAAGTTGCGTTCCCACGCGGCCAAGAACGCCTCACGCGTACGCGGCTTGGTCCCGGCCATGACGTTGCCTTCGGCGTCGGCCTGCATTTCGAACAGCGCAGCCAGATCGCCCGGCCGAACCGGCCTAAGGCGAATCGCGCCGGCATGTGCGTCGCTGCTTGCATCGGGCATCGTAGCAGTCACAGCACCAGACGATCAGCGCGGGTGACCTTCGTCAAGGGCGCGCCGCTTGCGGACCTTCAGGCTTGCCGCCGACGGTTCAGAAACCGCACCACCTCGCCATACGCGGGGCCTTGAAGCCCGCGTAGTGTATGCTCGATGTCGATGTTCTGACCCAGCTTGCTGGTCCAGCGGCCGTTTGGGAGCTGGCGAGCCGTGTGCGTGACCTCGCCCTCCTTGGCGTAGATCGCGATCTTCTCGAAGCCGTCTTCCAGTTCGTCGGTCTGGCACGACGCGTATCCGAGCTGCCCAAACAGCGCTTCGAACGCCGCGACAGTCGGCTCGTTCGGAAGATTCTGCGGCCAGTATCCATCGTCCGGTGGGTCAGGCTGCCACCAGCGACGATCATCGCCAGCTGCCCAGGCAATGCAGTTGTTGAAGGGATCGATGGGGCTGGTTTCGGCCCAGCCTTCCACATCGAGAAGCGGGAAATCTCTGCCCGTCGGGTCAGCGCGCGAGATACCCATGCTCTCGACCCCATGCGAGCCAAGCTGCGACCATCGCCCCAAGTGAACCGCGTGAGCTTCGGGGGACGGGATCGGTCCCCGTGATGGCCCGAAGCGCCCAGAACCACCAGCTTGGACGCTCCTGCAACTCGCGCAGGATCAACGGGACGGCGACCGAGCCCATCCCGATGACGCGCTGATATGCCGGATGCATCGCCATCCGCGAAGTGGAGGAGATGTTGAGGGTCTCGCGGCGCCACAGCGCGGCGAGCGCGCGAAAGCGCGCTTCGTCCGCAACGCTCGGCTCCTCGCGCTCGATCAATATGAAGTCGAACGGCACATGTGTTCGACCAACGGGCTGCCAGGCACGGCTCGCCCGGACGCGGTGAACACTCCCGTACTGGAGTGGCGCGGGGTCCGGCCGAAGCAAGACGCGAACATGCGTGCTGAACGCCTGTGGCCCCAAAGAATCCACGCCAGTCGGAAGCCACGGGCGACAGGAGCTGGTCTGCAACCGACCAAATACGCTAAGCAGGGCGGCTTGCAGCGTGGGTTGCGGCCAACCCGCGGCGGGCGTGATCGCGAAGGTGACGCACGAAAGGGCCTCTTCGGGCTCGGCCTTCTCGACGAGCAACGGTGACGCCCTTGGGCGATGAACTCGAACAAGGCCATCGGGCGGTTGCGATTCAACGGACCCGCTAGGCCCTGGGACAACGCGCGGCCATCCCCCGCCCCAGGTGGCCGACGATTCGAACTCGACGGGCTCGCAGAATCGTTCTGTTTGGCGCAGTGCCGGTGCGCTACACATCAGTCCGCTCCCATACCTCGCGTTGGAGATCGGGCGTTGTCAAATCCGCGAATCCTCGCACAACCCACTCGTGCGCCGTATCGAACCAGCTCTTCATCGCGTCGACCGTCTTGTCGGTCCGGATTCCGCGGGCCGTCAACTCGAAGCGGATGAAGCGGCGGTGGGACTCGTCATCTACGAGCAGCCGAACCGTTGAGTGAAGCCGGCCGGCCTTGTCCGGCAGGGCAAACGTGGTGCGCCACGTCGAATCCGCGGGTACCGGTAGCCAGCGGCTCGCATCCGCTGTCCAGGTGAAATCGCGAAACACGCGGCCCATGTTGCTCACCGCGCTCTCGATCAGCGCGCCGTCGATGTGGTTGACGTAAGTGAGCTCGTATTGTAGCGCGTCCAACGCTCCGCCGCCGATCGCGGCTACGAAATCGCGGAAGACGGCCAGATACTTAGTGAAATCGCCGTAAACCGAATCGAAGTGCGGGTACGCGTCGTCCGCGTCGAGCCGCCGCCAGTTGAAAAGAAAGCGATCTCGCTGCACCTGGATCAGGCGCTCGCCGCGTTGGGTTAAGAACCAGACCCGCGGCAACGGAGGCACATCGGTAATCTGAAGAGTCGCCGACGGCGGCGAGCCGAAGACCTCGACGACAGGGCTGAGGAGTGTTTGTTCCTCGCAATGCGGAAAACTGGATCGAATGCGCATCCAGAAATCGCCGAGGTGCGGTGCCTTCAGAGCTTCAATCGGCTGAACCAAGACGCCGCAGACGACCTCCACGACGGGTGGCTTCCTAAAGTCGGGGAATCTCGTCGCTTCAGCCATCGTCGTCTGCACCCGTTCGCACCGGATCTCAGGCATATCGCGGCGACTTCGGCATCCGCCTGTTCAGAAACGCCTTGAGATCGCGTAACCCTAAGCGACGGGCTCGCGTTGGTCAAACCTGCTGCCTGCCTGGTCCACGCGGCGGAGGTCCGAAACACCGCTTCGCCTCCCGCGCCACCGAGGCCCTACGGCCTCCGAATCGGCACCTGTGCGTGCAGCTCAAAGTACGTCGTGCCGTGGGCGAAGGGCCGACCGATGAACGCTTCGAAGCCCGGCTGGTCGTCCGGGACATACCCGCTCCGCGGCAGCCAAGCGCCGTAGAGCCATTGCAGTGCTCGCAGCTCGAGCTCGATCCCGCCGCGGAGCTCGACCTGGGCGACGGTCATGGGTGGAAACCGATAGCGGCCAATTTCGCCGCGCGGTTCGAATTGCTCCGCTACGACGGCGATGTAGTAGCCGCAGTCTTTCAGCGCGGTGATCTCCGGGTTGTCCCATTGGTAGCCGAGCCACTGGCTATCGGCCAGGCCGTGCCGCTCCCCCCACGCTTCCAGGCGCTGGGCTGCCCCTAGGACGCCGTCGCCCTCGTAGGGCCGGGCGACGCGGATGTACGCGACCGTTCGTGCGGGAAGATCGCGGATGCGAACCCGGAATGCGTCCGGGTTGTCGCGCGCCGGGAGCGCCGCGATGCGGCCGCTGGCGGGCAGCCCAGATTCGAGCGCCTCGGCGTGCGTTCTTCGCCAGGCCGTGATGTCAAAGGCGCTGGGCGGGAGGCCGAACTTCTGCCTGAACGAGCGGGAGAAGTCGGCCGACGAGGCGAACCCGCACGACAGGGCGATCTGCGTCAGCGAAGGCGGCTTGGGCAGGGCCATCAGGCGCAGGGCCTTCTCCAGCCGGAGCCGCTTGACGAAGTCCGCGGGCGTCTCGCCGACAAGCGCTTGGAATACGCGATGGAAGTGGTGGGGCGACAGCATGGCCGCCCGCGCCAGGTCGCGCAGCCGGATCGGCCCGTCCAGCCGGCCATTGATGCGGTCGATGGCGAGATTCACTCGCTCGATGTACGTGGCGGACGTGTCGGGCCGGCGATGGGCTGAGATTCGCAAGATTTGGCAAGACCTCCGCATCCCAAAGACGTACCATACCAGAGCACGCCATGAATGGTCATGGCGCGATTCGATCCAACCCGGAGCGGTCCATGACTCGTTGCATCGCAGCAGTTCTCGTCGGTCTCGCCGGAGCATGGGCGTCGATGGCCGGCGCGCAATCCGGCGGCGCCCAGCCCAAGGGAGATACATCCATGCAGCTCGGCAACTTCTCGGTCAGTCTCGCCGTCAAGGACATCGCCGCGAGCCGCGCATTCTATGAGAAGCTCGGCTTCCGGCCGATCGGCGGCGACCAGGCCAAGAACTGGTTGATCCTCCAGAACGAGACCGCCACCATCGGCCTCTTCCAGGGGATGTTCGACAAAAACCTCCTCACGTTCAACCCGGGCTGGGACCGCGCGGCCAACACACTTGCCAAATTCGACGATGTCCGGGAGATCCAGAAGTCGCTGAAGGGCAAGGGCGTCAAGTTCGCGACCGAGGCCGATGAATCGTCTACCGGGCCGGCGAGTTTCACGATCGTGGACCCGGACGGGAATCCCATCCTGGTCGATCAGCACGTAGCGCGCCCGGCGAAGTAGGCGGTTGTGACGGCACTCCGCGCCGCCGCGCCAGTTGCGGCGTTTGAGGCCCCGGAAGCGCAGGTTTTCCGGAAACCAGCAGCCCGCGCCCGTCCGCGATACAATCGCCGTCGATGCGTGTCAGCGACGCCGTCATTGGAGCCTACGACCACTACGCGCGGGCCGAGCTGGTCACGCTGGCGGTCGAAGACGGCGCTCCCCTCTTTCTCGATCGGCGGCGCGTCGCGCTGATCGACCCAGGTCTGCCGATCGCGCCGTACCACCACGAGGCCTTGGATCAGGACATCGCAGCGGCCACCGATCTGGTGAACCGGGTGCGACGATCGGTCGCCCAGCGTGCGCGTGCGGCGCTCTCGACGTTGTTGGCCAGCCATCGCGCGCGAACGCTGATCCTGCCCGCCAGTCCGTACGATGGCCTGCCCGATTCGCTGGAAGCGGTCCTGAGCTCACGTCCCCTGACGCTGGCCGCCGACGGCATGATGTACCGCGAGTCCCTGGCCGACGCTGCCGCCGAACTCGGCCTGGAGGTCCGCAGGTACCCACGGAAGGCCGACCCGGCGGTGCTCGCGGCGCAAGCGATGGGGGTCAGCGTAGCCGACGTCTCCGCACTCATCGCCCAGTTCGGCCGACAGGCGGGAACGCCGTGGCGCAAGGACCACAAGCTGGCGGCAGCCGCCGCCCTCAGCGTGCTCGGGCGTCAGGTTCGTCGCTAAAGTCCACCGGCCGAAACGGCGTGGCGCGAAAGCAGCGGCGTCCGGGCGGGTGGCATGGGCAAGCGGCCGTTTGCTTGCCCGTGCAAACCCAGCGACACACTCGCGGTAGCACGGGCAAGCGATCGTCGTCAGAGGCCGCGACGATCGCTTGCCCATGCCATCCGGTGGCACATCATCGCGCACAGTCATTCAGGAAGCCCGCGTTGCGGTCGTTACGAGGACATGATCGACAATCGCAAGCGCGTCCATGCCGGAGCCGGAATGCGTGAACCTGACGCGCACCGCCGGAGACCCGCTCGGGAAGAAGACGTGGTCGCCTGCGTGCCGCAACACGTTGAGGGTCTGGCCATTCACTGCGATGGTCAGGTCCCCATTTTTGTTAAGGCCGATTTCCACGGCGCCCTGACCGAGAGCGGGACTGTCAAAGCGGCCGATGTAGGCCTGCTTTTGCTCGTCGGTCAGCGGTTCGGTCGTCGGCTTGGAGTCGGCGTCGCCGAGACTCTCGAGGTAGGCGAGCGTGTGCTTGGCCGCCTCGCCGCCGGCGCGTGCGTGAGCCAGCAGGGTGATACCGTGCGGACCGGGGTTGCGCTGGATTCCCGGCGCAGCGGCGATCATCGCCTTGACGGTATCGGTCTGGCCGAGCATGGCGGCCGCGAAGATGTCGAGACGGGCACCGCGTTCGAGCAACAGCTCGGCGATGTTCCGCCGGCCGGTGTGCGCGGCGGCGCCCAGTGCCGTTTCCCAGTCACCGAACCCCCAATCCCACGTGGCGTTCGTCAGGGCAGGATGTTCGTTGAGCAGCTCCCGAACGCGGTCGACGTCACGGTGGCAGACGCCGACCATCTCTTGGACCCATTCGGGCTTTTGGCGGGGAAACTCTGGCCAGACGGCGTCCGGGCCGGGCTCACCGCCCGAACCGGACGCGCGGCTCAACGACCCAGCGCCCAGAACACCTGCCGCGGCGCACACGCCCGGCACCGCCTCGAGAAAGCCACGTCTTGAGAGTTCCATGTCGCGCTCCTTGATCGGCCGGGCCGCGAAGTTGGCGGCCGAGGTCAGTGCCCATTGTATCGGGCCAATTGCACTCTGTCGACAGTATTTGTATACTGTCGACAGAACGAGAGGAGGCCTCAATGCTCGAACGACGGCCGCTCCGACACGACCTCCTGACCGTCCTGCAGGAGCGGATCCTGCACGGCCGCCTGGCGCCGTGCTCGGCGATCAGCGAGCCCGCGCTGGCGCAGGAGTTCCGGGTCAGCCGCAGCCCGCTGCGCGAGGCCTTGTTCGCACTGGAGGGCCGCGGTTTGCTGGAGTCGGCGGCCGGGCGGGGGTTCGCCGTCCGACCGCTGGACGCCCGTGACGCGGAAGACGCTTACACGGTGCTGGCGACGCTGGACGGCCTGGCCCTGCGGCTGGCCGGTGTGCCGCCGCGCGAAGACCTCGACGCCCTGACCCGCATCAACGACCGGATCCGGCGCTCGCCCCGCCGCGCGCAACGGCTCTTCGCCCTCGATCGCGACTGGCATGGGTTGCTCGTGGCTCGCTGTCCAAACCGACGGCTGCTCGGCATGATCGCCGACCTGCTGACCGCGGTGCGCCGCTACGACCTGGCTTATTGGCGCGAGGCGGGGGACATCCTCGTCTCGCACGCCGAGCACGGCGCGATCGTGCGCTCGCTTCGGACGGACGATTTGAAACTCGCCGAGCGGCTGCTGGTTGGCCACTGGCTGCGCGGGATCGAGCCCGTCGTGCGCTGGCTGAACCGCCGGCAAGCAGGACGCCGAGCGGGCCGGCGGTGATCCGGATTAGGGCGGAGAACGTTTCGCGGTCGAATGAGCGGTCCCTGACTGTCCCGGCGCGCGGGGATTGGCGGTTCGGCTCCCCTTACAGCCCGCCGATCTTCTTGATCAGGTCCGCCGTGCGCGCCGAGTAGCCCCATTCGTTGTCGTACCAGGCGATGACTTTGACCATGTTTCCGCCGCCGGCCGGCATGGTCATAGTGCTCTGGGCATCGACAATCGAGCTGTGTGGGTTACCGATGATGTCACTGCTGACGATCGGATCCTCGGTGTATTCCATCAGACCCTTGAGGCGTCCTTCGGCGGCCGACTTCAGCGCGGCGTTTACGTCGGCCACGGTCACCGACTTACTCAGCGTCGCCACAAAGTCGGTGATCGAGCCGTCGGCCACGGGCACGCGCAGAGCGAAGCCGTTGAGCTTGCCGTTCAGCTCGGGAATCACCTCACCAACGGCTTTGGCTGCGCCCGTCGTGGTCGGAATGATGTTGATCGCAGCGGCCCGGGCACGGCGCGGGTCCTTGTGGATCAGGTCGGCCAGGTTTTGGTCATTCGTATACGCGTGAACTGTGGTCATGAGGCCGTGCTGCACGCCGAAGCTGTCGTGCAGCACCTTGACCACCGGCGCCAGACAGTTGGTCGTGCAGCTTGCGTTCGAGACACACAGATGCGTCGCTGACAGCTTATCGTCGTTGACGCCAAACACGACCGTCAGGTCGGGCTTGTCCTTGGCTGGGGCCGAGAGCACGACCTTCTTGGCGCCGGCTTTGAGGTGGTCGCCGTAGCCGCCCTTCTCGCCTTCGCGCCCGGTGAAAACGCCCGTCGATTCGAGCGCTACCTGCACTCCCATCGAACCCCAGGGCAGCTTGGCCGGAACTCTCTCGCTGAGGATCTTGATGGGCTTGCCATTGACGATCAGCGAATCGCCCTTGGCCTCGACGCTGCCGTCGAAGCGGCGATGCACCGAGTCGTATTTGAGCAGGTGCGCCAGCGCCTTGGCGTCGCTCAAGTCGTTGATGGCCGCCACCTCGAAAACACCCGGCCGGGCCGCCATGGCCCGAAACACCAGCCGACCGATCCGTCCGAAGCCGTTAATCCCTACCCGAATCGCCATCGCGAGAAACTCCTCGTCGGAACCTGAGAGACCCGCAGCCACGATAGGATTGGCCGCCGTGAGGGTCAACCCCCGACCTGCCGCTTCCTACGCTGCAAACGAAGGAAGGTTCTACCGCGGATACGAAGTTCGGAGCTCGTGTCGCGAGAATGGCAACGGGTGGCAGGCCCTGGCGTAGCGCGGGCACGACGAAAAGGCGACGCACTTCGGAATGGCAACGCACTTCATGGCCGCGCTGCGCTTGGCCATGCCACACCTGCGATCGCGTGCGGCGGCCTATGAGCGCCGCCGGACGAGTGCCACGCCGCCGACCAGCAACAAGCCCAGCGTGCCCGGCTCAGGCACGACGTTGATGTTGTCGATCAGCGTGAACAGCAGGTCCGCGTCGTTCGGATCTGCCGAGGAGGTGGCATTGATGTCCGAGTGGCCGAAGAAGATGTTGCCGCCGCCCAGCGTCACGGTGTTGAGGTCGATGGTGGCAATCAGCAGGCCATCAACTCGCCACGTGATGGAGTCGCCGGCCTTGTCGATCTCGACTTGGTGCCACTCCATCCCGGCGCTGCCGACGTTCGTCGTGCCCGTCTGCTGCGGGAAGAGGAGCAGTTGTGCCGCCGGCGCCATGTTCCCGCCGAAACCGGCGTAGTACGGATCGGTGTTGTTGATGGTCGGCGCGGCATAAACAGCGTTACCGCTCGGATAGCTGGTGGGCGCTGCGGTGGAGTAGGCCCGCCAGTCCGAAGCCGAGCCGCCGTCGCCGGTGGCCCCGAACCACACGCTGTCCTGCGTGCCGCCCGGCCACTGCGCGATCGTACCGGAGGTTCCGATGCCGAACGTCGACAGGTTGGTCGAGCCGCTGCCGCCGCCCGGGAACGGGCCATTAAAGTTGGCCCACCAATCGAAGTTGACGGTGTAGTCGCCGGCGAAGCTCTGGCCGTTGGGCGAGACGCTGAAGCCGCCGAAGATGCCGCTGCTCAGGTTGGCCTGCAGCTTCAGTCCGTGTGTGCCCGCTCCGCTCGGTGCGGCCGGGATGCCCACGCTCGAATAGTCGAAGAAGAAGTTGGCCGCCGAGTCGGTCGGGCCGGTGTTGACCGTCCAATCGGCGGTGGTGTCGACCTCAAAATCCTGCGTGTAGAGCGGCGTGCCGGCCAGCGCGGGCGAGACGGCCATCAACGTCACAAGCGATCCACGAAGCAGTGAGTGTTGCACGATCGGTTCCTTTCTGCGCGCAAACGCCGCGCTCGTCCACCAGGTTTGACGAGAACTCCGACGCGGCCACGGCCGCGCTGCCCAACGACGTCGTGCTCTCTCAATGCGACTGGCGGGTCGGCCCCGACCCGCCCAAGACCTGCTGCTCGCAAGAAGCCGCCAGTCTCCCCCACTCTTCCGTCAGTATAGCCGAACGCCAAACACGGATTCAAGCCTTGACTTTGTCTGATCGTTTGAAAGCGGCGGGGACACGGCGACCGATAATCGCTGGGCTGCGGCGATGCCACCGGGTGGCTCGCCGGTTCTTATACTGAGCGCGGACGTCTGCGCGCCTCGGCGGCAAAGGCTGGAAACTCCAGGTCCATATGTCCGCCGTTCGGTAGTGTCTGCCAACGCTCGATCAGCCGTGCGGCTAGCTCGTGGATCGCGTCGAGGCCGGCCGACGTCAGGCCCGGCAACGGGGCTACTCCGGCATTGGAGCAGGCCCGGGTCAATGTCTTGCAGAAGTCCTCGTCACGGCGTCCGTCGGCCAACTCGGCTTGGATCAACCCGACCACAAACTCGACCTGGCCGGCCACTGGCGGCAGCGCGCCGCCGGCGGCGGGCGCGCTGAACGAGTCGATGCTCCGCCCGGCCGCGATGAGCCCAAAGAACCCATCACAGATTTCGAGCGTTGCCTCAACGGCGTAGTGCAGCAGGTCGTGATACGCGAACGGGTCGCGCAGCCGCGACCAGGTCTGTGATCCGTCGGGCCGGATGCAGGTGAGGACGGCTCCGTTCCTGCTCTTGCTGAAGCGGACGACCAATTCTGGTTCGCCTGGGCCGTCAAACGGTTTGCGGCTCGTAGCACACCTCGACGATGCCGTTTTTGAGCGTGCGGCTGCGCGTCAGCCTGAGGCGCTCGGCACCCCGCGAATGTTTGGGAAACAGCGGAATGCCGTCGCCGAGTACGACGGGCATAATCGCGAGCTCCCAGCGGTCGATCAGCCCGGCGGCGTGGAATGGAGCGATCGACAATCCACCGCCCATGTGCCAGACGTCCTTGCTCGTGTCCGCCAGCTCGCGGCGCAGCCGATCGGCCAGCTCGCGGACGTCGCCCTCAAACGCCTCGACGCCGGGCGGCGGATGGTCGATCGGCCGATGGGTGAGGACAAGACATCGACCTCCGGCTTGGCCAGCGTGGCCGTGGGCGACCGACCAATCGTAGGTCGCGCGGCCCATGATCGTCGCCCCGATCGTCTTCACGAAGCCGGCGAAGTCGACCTCGGGCGAGAAGAATGGATCGAGCCAAGCGACGCCGTCATCCCGGTCGGCGATGTAACCGTCGAGACTCACGGCCAGGTAGGCGCGGATCAGCGGCGGACGCTTTGCGCGATCGCGGGCGCTGGCCACCTGCGGCTCCTTGCGTGAGCGCGCCGGGCCGGACGCACGCTCGTGCTCTTTGGAGCCCGGACGGCCTGCTCGACGAATGGGATGACTGGTTCGCTTCGCCATGCGGGTGCGATCGGTCAACCGAATGAGACACCATAGTGCGCACAAATCTCTGCCAGCTTGTGCAAGTCGGGTGGACCGGGCGGAAGCTGATCGAGCGCGGCGAACATGTGCTCAATACCCGCCGGGCAGGTGACGACCAGCACCCTTGCCCCCTCCGGTCCCGCTCGAACGGCATGTGGCAGGCCGCGCGGGGTGTAGACCGTTGTCCCGGCTTCAGCCGCGATCACGCGGCCGCCGACCGTGACCTCGAGCACACCGGCCTGCACGCGAAACGTCTCGTCCTCGTGGGCATGCGTGTGCCGCGGGACCTCGGCGCCCGGCGGCATGAACAACTCGAGCAGGGCCAGCGTGCCGCCCGTATCCGCTCCGCCCAGCCGCACGCGGGTATCGACGCCCAGAACGTTGAGACGCTTCGCTTCGTCGCTCGGAACGACTTTCGATTCCATTGCTTGCCTCCGCCGCGTTAGAACTCCAGCCGCCCAGGCCGTGGGTTGCAGAACGATCAAGAGCATCAGACCGCGGTGATCTCGGCCAGCAACGACGTGCCGTCGTGTGGCGACGTGTTCAGTCGCCCGCGAGTATCACCGGTATCCGAGCCCGGCCCTTGGCGGGGGGGGTTCAGAACTCCGCTCCGCCAATCATATGATGGCGCAAGTCGACACAAGTTGCCATCGTTCATACCCTGGAGGCAATGGCCAGGGCGAGCCGAACAACGATGAACGTGTCGATCACGCCGCAGATGGAGCGATTCGTGGCGAGGCGGGTGCGATCGGGCCGGTATCAGTCGGCCAGCGAAGTGGTTCGCGAGGGCCTCCGCCTGCTGGAGGAGCGTGAGCTCGCTCGCGAGGCGATCGTCGAGGATCTTCGTCAGAGAATTGCGTCCGGGATGGCGCAGGCGCGGCGCGGAGAGTTGTCTGATGGCGAAGCGTTCTTCGAGCCGCTTGAAAAGCAGGAGCGAAGGCGCCAAGCTAAGGCTCGATGAGCCGCTGGGTGCATGTCCAGTCTTACCGGTTGGGCATGCGTTGGCGCGGGACGGAACTTGCCCTGAAGGGGCGCGCTAGGCCAGCCCAGGGCATCGCCCTGGGATTCCAAGCCAGGACGGCACAGCCCTGAAAGGGCGCGCTACAGCGCGGGACGCCTGTAGCGCGCCCTTTCAGGGCTGCGCTGACCTTCGCCTGTCAGACCCAGGCCGCTGGCCTGGACTGACCTAGCGCGCCCTTTCAGGGCTTCTGACGGCTAACATTCGGCCGAATGCACGATGTCGCCCCTCTTTCGGATATCTCGCTGCCGCTGGCTCGAGTTGCGCCGTCGCAGGTCGAACACGTGCACTCGCCCGAAGGCCCTGAGTTCGATGCAAGTAACGCAGCGATTGGGACTCTGGCCGGCGAGCTACGCGGCGCTATCGGCGGAGAGGTGCGTTTCGATCGGCTCAGCCGCACGCTGTATGCGACCGATGCCAGTATCTACGAAATCGTCCCATCGGGCGTGGTGATCCCACGGACGGTCGAGGATGTCGTCACGACGGTCAGACTCTGCGGCCAGCATCGTGTGCCGATTGTGCCGCGCGGGGCGGGTACGGGCATTGCCGGCGGGGCGATCGGCAAAGGCGTGGCGATCGACTTCTCGAAGTACCTGAACCGCATCGAGCCGATCGACCCAGGGGCACGCACCGTGCGCGTCGAGCCGGGCGTGGTGCTCGACGATCTGAATGCGGCCGCGGCCCAGCATGGCCTGCAGTTTCCGGCTGACGTGGCCACGTCCAGCCGGGCCACGCTGGGCGGCATGATCGCCAACAACTCGTGCGGAGCGCACTCGATCATCTATGGCCGGACGATCGACCATCTGATCGATGTGACCTGCGTGCTGTCGGATGGCAGCGTCGTGACGTGGGTCAATCATCCGGTGGCCAAGGGGCGATCGACTGCCGGCTCTGCGGCCGCAGCGGGCCTGGCGGGCCGAATCGAATCGGAGCTGGGCCACGTGCGCGAGGCCTATCGTGCCGAGGTCGAGGCGCGCTATCCGAAAGTCATGCGGCGAAACGGCGGCTACGCGCTCGATCGGCTGTGTGCCGACGACGCGATCAACGCCGCCACCGTCGTGTGCGGCAGCGAAGGCACGCTGGCGCTGGTGATCGGAGCGACGCTCAGCCTCGTTCCATTGCCGAAGTTCAAAGCACTGCTGGTTGTGCACTTCCATACGGTTCTGGACGCGCTCGGGGCCACGCCGCAAGTCTTGCGCCACAACCCATCGGCCGTCGAGCTGGTCGACAACCTGATTCTGTCGGCCGGCTACACCGAAATGCCGGCGTCGACCCGCGATGCGTTCCTGGTGGGCGAGCCGACGGCGATTCTGGTGGTCGAGTTCTATGACGACAACGTCGAACAGCTCCAGCAGCGGTTGGACGCCTTGAACCGAGAGCTGGCGGCGGACTCGATCGGCTACGCCCGCGTGCCGGTGATCGATAGCGGCGTGCAGCGCGACGTGTGGAACCTGCGCAACCGTGGATTCGGCCTGCTCACGTCCAAGCCCGGCGACCGCCAGCCGCACGAGTTCATCGAAGATGCGGCCGTCGATCCGAGCCGGCTGCGCGACTACATCGGCGAGCTCGACGCCATGCTGGAGTCCGAAGGCGTGACCGGCGTGGCCCACTATGCCCACGCCAGCGTCGGCGTGATCCACGTCCGGCCTGTGCTGAACCTCAAGGACCCGGCTGACGTCGTGCGGCTCAAGCGCGTGGCCGACCGGGCCAGCGACCTGGTGCTCAAGTTCGGCGGTGCGTTCACCGGCGAGCACGGCGACGGCATCGTTCGCTCGTGCTGGCTGGAGAAGATGTACGGCCCGCGGATCGTGCAGGCCTTCCGCGATGTCAAGCAGGCGTTCGATCCGGACGGCCTGTTCAACCCCGGAAAAATCGTCGATCCGCTGCCGATGGACGAGAACCTGCGCTACGGCGGCGATTATCGCACGCGCTCGCTCAAGACGTATTTCGACTACACCGCCTACGGCGGCATGGCCGGCATGGCGGGCATGTGCAGCGGAGTCGGCCAGTGCCGCCAGAAGCTGGTCGGCACCATGTGCCCGTCGTACATGGCCACACTCGAAGAGCAGCACACGACGCGCGCCCGAGCCAACGCCTTGCGCTCGGCGCTGTCGAACCGCGGCCTGTTGGAGGGGCTCGACGATCCGGCCCTGGCCGACGTGATGGACCTGTGCCTGTCGTGCAAGGCCTGCAAGACCGAGTGCCCGACCGGCGTCGACATGGCCCGCCTGAAGGCCGAATGGCTGGCCCATCGCAACCAGCGGCACGGCGTGTCGCGCTCGGCCCGCTTCATCGCCGACTCGCCGCAAATGGCCGCAATGGGAGCCAGGTTTCCGTGGCTGGCCAATTTCGTCCTGCAAAGTCCGTGGCTGCGCGAGCTGATCGAGCAGCGCTACGGTCTGGATCGCCGCATTGACCCGCCCGCGTTCGCCACGCAAACGTTTCGCAAATGGTTCCGCGCCCACAAGCGGCGCCGCGTCGCGGATGCGCGTACTCGCCACCGCAAGGGCACGAACCCCGCCGGGCACGGGCAAGCGATACGGCCGCTTGCCCATGCCACCCGTGCCATCGGTGCTGGCCATGCCACGCGTGCCGAGGATGGGTCAGCCGAGTCGGCCCGCTCGCCGCGCGGCCGCGTCGTCTACTTCGTCGATACCTGGACGAACTACTACTGGCCGCAGGTCGGCATCGCGGCCGTGCGGCTGCTCGAGGCAGCCGGCTTCCACGTCGTCTGCCCGCCGCTGGAATGCTGCGGCCGGCCGCTCATCAGCAAGGGCCTGCTGGCCGAGGCCGCCGAACTGGCCCGGGCCAACGTGGAATCGCTCAACGACTTCGTCGATCAGGGCTGCTACATCGTCGGCAGCGAACCAAGCTGTATTCTGACGCTGATCGACGAGTATCCGCACTTCGTCCGCAGCGACGACGCCCGCAAGCTCGCGCTGCGCGTCATGACCGTCGAATCGCTGCTGGCCCGAGTACTGCGGACCGACAGCAATGCCATCAATTTCGCCGCGCCATCCAACGGCGCGTCGATCCGCTACCACGGCCACTGCCATCAGAAGGCTTTGATCGGCACGGCAGACGCGAACTTCCTGCTCAACGCTCCGCCGGGCTTCTCAGCCACAGAGATCAACAGCGGCTGCTGCGGCATGGCTGGCTCGTTCGGCCACGAAGCCGCGCACTACGACGTGGCCCGGGCCGTCGGTGAGCAGCGATTATTTCCCGCCATCCGCGCCCGCGGCGACGCGCAGATCGCCGTCAGCGGCTTCAGTTGCCGCGAGCAGATTCACCATCACCTCGGCCTCATGCCGCGGCACGTGCTGGAGCTGGTCGCGGAAGCCTTGGCCGGCGGCGATTGACCGGCCCACACCCTCGGGCTGTTCACTGGTTCGCCGACAAGCGAGGGCTGCAGCGCCGCGAGCAGACTGATCGTGCAGGAACTACCGAACCCCAGCGGTCCTGAGCATCTGGTCCATCCATTCCGCCTCCTCACCGGCCAGTGGCGGCTCGCAGGGGCGTCGGTAGTCGGTGGTGCGGTCGAAGCGAGAAGCCTGGTGGGCGGCATCGATCAGCGACTGGAGATCGAGCACAGCATCGGTATCGGTGGGGCGTAGCGGTTCACGAATGGCAGGCAGGCGATTCTGAAGCCGCAACGAATAGAGCTCGCACTGCGAACCGTAGGCGCTGCGCCAAATCGAGACCTGGTACGTTGACTCGTGGAGCCGTGCGCCCGCCCAGCGATGAACCAGGAGCTCCCGCCGGCCCGCGCGCGTCAGGTCGATCTCTACCCGATTCACGTCGGCGTCTCGGCATTCCTGCTGCTTCTGCTGGTACTTTCGCCGGCCATCGCCCGGGAACTTGTTGGTCGGTGAAACAAACTCAATCACCGTAATCACTCGGCCGCCGCTGGTCAGGTCGCGAATCTCCAAGTAGCGCTCGATGATCGGATCCGACGCGACCTTGAACACCATCGGCTCCGCGACCGCCACGCCACTCGTCGGCCGGACCGGCTCACCCGGCAGGCCGTGCTCCACCACTTGCACGTCCGGCCCGATCCTTCGAGACAGCCCGACCGGGTCTTCCACCACCAAGCGCTGTTCGGCTCGGGCGATTAGCTCGCCCCCGAGCTGCGGTTGTAGCTGATCACGTGAGTAGGCGATCAGACTGACCTGCACGTCCAGCCAGTGCACTTCGAGATACGGATCCATGCCGGGGAACGGACTTCTCAGGCAACCCAGATCATACCTCGAAGTCCCGGCCGCCCGCCAACGCTCGGGCAGCGGGCGCGCCCGGTCGGAGGAGCCCGCCTTCGGACCCGGCCGTTAGCGTAGCGGTCGTTGTCCTGGCCGCGCGTGCGTCTTGAATGGCAACACACGTACAACAGCGCATAGCCGACCAAGCGATCCGCTTGGCTCGCTCTCGAAGAGAAGGCAGTGAATGACGGGCGTTCTCCGGTTACCTGGGCACGCCGATCCTGTGCGTCACACAAACAGTCGCGGCAAGAAGCCGAGGATGACCAATAAGCCCGCAAGAACGGCGGCAAAAAAGCCACTTCCAAGTGCACTCGTCACGATCGTCCTCCTTGAGCTCGCCTAGAGCAGCGGCGGCACCACGCCGGCCGCCGTCAGAACTAGAATTAAAAAGACTACCAGAAATGACCCGAAAACGCCCATGGTTCCTCCATTCGTGCCGGCAGGCGACCGTCTCACCGGCGACAATCTTGCCGTCTGCACCAACTTTCGACCCCGCAGAGCCGCAACCGCGACCAGACCCGCGCTGTTCGGCGCACCCAACGTACGCCATCGCCCGGCCAATGACAACTGGTTCAGGTTGGCCGGTCCGGGTGGTGTGAACCGTCCGGATCCGCTATGGTAGCAGTGTGGCGCAAACCGCCGGAAGAAAACTTGAACGAAGAATCGTTACACGAAAGGAATGCGAATGATCCGCTTAATCCTCATTGCTGTCCCGCTGGTGCTGGCCGGCGTCGTGCTGGCCGATGAGCAGAGCCCCGAGGGCAGCGCGGCGCCCGACGGGCTTCACCCACGCGTCAAACTCGAAACCTCACGGGGCGACATTGTGCTCGAGCTTGACGCCGAAAAGGCGCCGATCACCGTCCAGAATTTCGTCCAGTACGTGGAGGATGGATTCTACAACGGCACCATCTTTCACCGCGTGATTCCGACATTCATGATCCAGGGCGGCGGCTACCTGCCCGACATTTCAGAGAAGAAGGAAGGGCTGCGGCCTCCGATCAAAAACGAGTGGCGGAATGGGCTGAAGAACGTGCGCGGTTCGATCTCGATGGCCCGGCTCGGCGGCAACGCCGACTCAGCCACGGCCCAGTTCTTCATCAACGTGGTCGACAACGCCCGGCTCGATACGCCCCAGCCGGATGGGGCGGCGTATGCCGTGTTTGGCAAGGTGGTCGAGGGAATGGATGTGGTCGACAACATCAAGAGCAGCGCGACGCGCGCCGATCCGAAGCTTCAGGGAATGGGAGAAGTCGTGCCCGTCGACACAGTGACGATCAAGTCTGCCAAGATGCTGACGCCGCTCGACAAGGACAAGGTCAAGGCTGTCGTGTCCGCGGCGGAGCAGTCGGCGGCCGCGGCTGCCGGTGCCGCCAAAGCTGCGGAGGAGAAACAGTTGCAGGACGTGATCGCCAAGGCCGAAGCCGAAGCCAAGGGTAAGTTCGCGAAGACGCCGTCAGGTCTGATGTGGCTGGTGCTCAAAGAGGGTAGCGGCGCCTCGCCCCAGCCCACCGATCGGGTCGAGGTTCACTACACCGGGTGGCTGGTGAACGGCGAGAAGTTCGATAGTTCGGTGGACCGCGGCGCGCCGGCCACGTTTGGCCTGAACCAGGTGATCAAGGGCTGGACCGAAGGCGTGGGCATGATGAAGATCGGCGAGAAGCGCAAGCTGATCATCCCGCCCGAACTGGGCTACGGCGCACGCGGCGCGCCCGGCGCGATTCCGCCCAACGCCACGCTGATCTTCGACGTTGAGCTGCTGGCCATCAAATAGCCATCGGTCTGGACTCGCTACGCGACACTTGAAGCCAGCGTCACGCGGGAGGGGGATGACGTGATTTCGCCGAAATCGAAACCTTCCGAGCACGGCCCGAACGTGCGAGCGTTCATGGCAGCCGTTCGCCGAGGCGACCCGGACGAGCTGCGGCGCATGCTGGCGAACGATCCAGCACTCGTATCGGCACATGACTACGACTCGTTCGGCGCGACGGCGCTGATCCACGCCGCCCAACAGCGCGACCGCAGACTGGTCGAGCTGCTGCTGGAGCACGGGGCCGACATCAACCAGGGCAGCGACTGGTGGGCCGGCTCGTTCGGCGTCTTGCCGCACGAGGACCGCTCGTTCGCCGAATACCTGATCGAGCGCGGCGCGACGATCGATGCGCATACGGCAGCGCACCTGGGCCTGGTCGATCGGCTGCGCGCCATGCTCGACGACGACCCGTCGCTGGTCCACGCCCGCGGCGGCGACGGTCAGTTCCCGCTGCACTTCGCCGGGACGCGCGAGGTGGTCGATCTGCTGCTGGAGCGCGGGGCCGACCTGCACGGACGCGACATCGACCATGAGAGCACCGCCGCCCAGTGGCAGGCCACGAGAAATGCACCCGTGACGCGCTACCTGGTCGAGCGCGGCGCGGCGGCCGACGTCTTCATGCTGTCGGCGTCGGGCGACGTGGAACGCTTGGAGCGGATGCTGGACAATCAGCCGGCCGCGCTACACGATCGAATCACGCATGAGCAGTTCTCGACCTCAGGGAATACCGCGGCCGAGCACATCTACTTCTACACTATTGGCCACGGCGCCACGCCCCTGCACGCCGCGGCGAGCCAGAACCAGGCTGAGGTCGTTCGATTGCTGCTCGCCCGTGGCGCCGACGCGAAGGCCCGCGGCGGTTACGACGACGCCACGCCGCTGCACACGGCAGCCTGGGGCAATCATGTGGCCGCGGCCGAGGCGCTGCTCGACGGTGGTGCAGACATCGACGCCCGTTCGGGCCACATGCACGATAACGAGTCGATCGGCTGGGCGATTGTCGCCGGCAACGTCGCGATGGTGCAGATCTTGCTGGAGCGGGGTGCGGCTGTGCGGCCGGTCCATGTCGAGGACGCACGCCGCGGCGGCGACGGCGACTTCGCCTGGACGGGTGCACCGCTTGACCGCTACGCGCCGATCGCGGCGTTGCTCGCCGGACGGGCGAAGGCGTAGGATGTCAGCCATGGACCTCTCCCGGCTTGCAACGCTCAAGGAGAAGCTGGTCAAGGCCAAGCAGTTTGCCGACATCTGGACCTACTTCCTCGACCACTTCGGCGAAGACCCTGAGTTCATTGCCCTGGGCGAGCGGACGCGGAACCCCTTCATCGAGGCGATCTTCGACAACGTGGCCCAGGCCGTGTTCAAGGGACGGATCGACGCGAAGGACGTCCTGCTCACGCGGCTGGCCGACCATCAGTTCATTCACGGCGGCGGCATGTTCGGGCAACACCTGGTGAATGTCATCTACTTCGAAGACATTCAGGTAGGCGTCGTCATTGTCGTCAGGCCGTTCGCCAACGAGGCTCAGCAATATATCCGCTTCACCGGTCCGCTCACGCCTCCGTCCAACCAGCCGTCGGAGAATTGATTCGAGTCCGTCGATCAAGTGGGCTGGCGGAAGCCTACGCTCTGTCCGCTCCGCAGCCGAGACACCACCATGCTCCGACTTCCCGACGCCGCCGATGAAAACCTGGTCGTCCATGCGGGATGGGTACAGCGCCACGTAGCAGGCATGCGCGTCGTGGAGGACGAGGCGCTGGTCATCATCGACTCGGGCTTGGCGTGTGACACGTTCAACTACGTGCTGCGTGCCCGCCTGAATCGTGATTCCGCGGCTAACCGCGTCCACGGCGCGATTGGCTACTTCCGTGATGCCGGGCGGCCGTTCTCGTGGTGGGTCGGACCGGCTGACCAACCGGGCGACCTCGGCCGGCTTCTGATCGACGCCGGGCTGGAGCAGGCCGAGACCGAGTTGGCCATGGCGGCCGACGTGTCGACCGTCGCCGACGTTGACTTGTCGCCAGTTGGGCTGCGGATCGAGCGCGTTCGGACCGCGGTCCAGCTCCGCCACTTCGCGGCGCTCAACGCGGCGAACTGGACGCCGCCCGACTCGAATGTTCTCGAGTTTTACGCGCGGGCAAGCAACGTCTTGTTGTCCGACCGATGCCCGCTCTGGTTCTATGTCGGGTATGTGGACGATGTCCCCGTGGCCACATCGGAACGGACCGTGGGCGGCGGCGTGGCCGGGCTCTACAATATCTCGACGGCCGCAGCGCATCGGCGGCGGGGAATCGGCACGGCCATGACCGCGCAGCCGCTCGTGGATGCACGCGCGGCCGGCCTGCCCACGGGCATTCTGCAGGCAGCGGCGGAGGGTGTCGGAGTCTATCAGCGCGTGGGCTTCAGGCCGTTCGGTCAGATCACGGAATACAAGCCCAAGCCCACCGGGCACTCGGGTTGAAGGAGTGGGCGGGTCGATCATGTGTGCCGCAATTCGTTGCTGATCTCGCGGACGCCCAAGCGGTAGCATGGAATATCAAGAGCATCAACCCGCCGCGCCGCTGAGTCGCTACGTCAAATGCTACTGGACGCTGCGCGACGAGCCTCTGCGCGGCGAAGGCACGGCGGACCGCATATTGCCTGACGGCTGCACCGAATGGATCGTGCAGCTCGGCGACCCGATGGTCGAGTCGCGCGGCGGTGGCGGGTTTCGCACGCAGCCCGCCCAGCTCATCGTGGGCCAAACGACACAGCCGTTTGTCATCCGGCCGACCGGGAACGTCTCGACGTTCGGCGTGCGGCTCTGGCCGGGCGCAGCGCACCTGCTCATTGGACTGCCCGAGCGCGGACTCACGGATGTGGCCGCCGACGCCGCCCCGCTGCTCGATGGCCCGGGCCGTCTGGTTCACGCCGCGCTTCGCGGCGCTCGGAGTGGCGAGGCGCGTTGCGCGCTCATGGATGAGTTTCTGCGCCGCCGGCTGTCTGGGGTTCGAGCAGAGTGCGACCCGATTCTCCATACGTGTCGTTCGATCGTCGGTCAAGGCGGCCGCACGTCGGTCGAATCGTTGGCTAACGACGTGGGCCTGTCGCGCCGTCAGTTCGAGCGTCGTTTTCTCGCGGCCGTGGGGATCCCGCCAAAGCTGCTGGCCCGGATTGTCCGGTTCCGCAGCGTGTTTGCGCGGCTGGCGGGTGGCAACGCCGCAGTGCGCTGGGCCGACATCGCCGCATCCGCCGGCTACTACGATCAATCGCATCTGGTGCGCGACTTCCGGCAGTTTGCCGGGCTATCGCCCCGTGACTACCTGCGGCAGGAGCACGCGCTGGCCGACGCCATCCTGGGCTTCGGCGCTGGCGCGCGACAGATCAGTAACGGCCAAATCGGCACTGCCGACGGAACGGTGAGCCGTTGCCGCACATGACGGGACTAAGGCGGCACCGATTCACACTTCAGATCGAGCGGCGGCGTTTCGGACCCGCGTGCACGTCCGCCGCGACCAGCACCGCGAGCGATTCGAGCTGGTCCGACCAGAAGCGCTTGAGGCGCTCGACCACCTTGGCGTTGGGCAGCTTCTTGTGCTGGACGGTCACCTGCGCCTTGCCATCCCCTTTGGGATAGAACATGACGTCGACGTGGGTGTCGGCCAGCGGCGCATCGAGCCAAGTGATCCGGATAGAGCGGTCGGGCGTCGCGTTGCGGATCTTGACGGCCTTGGCGTCGAGCCAGCGCGCCCGGCGGCGGGCATCGGTCCACGCGCCATACAGGGTGGCGACCGGCGCGTTCAACGTGCGGCTGCGGCTGACTTCGTAGCCAGCCGGCGTTTCGTGCTTCTCGCGCAGGCCGCGGGCCTGCTCGTAGCCGACGGTGACCATCTGCTGCCACCACGGCCCGACACCGTGGTCGCGCGAGACGATCGCGACGATTTGTCTGTGATCCATCTTGCGAGCGCCAGCCGCGTCCAGGAGCTTGAGCCATTCCGACCATGTGCGGCCGGTGGCCTTCTGGACGGCGGCGTCGCTGATGCCGGCTACGGACCTCCCGCTCGTGGATGTCTTCATGGCCGGCAGCATACCGCTCGACGACCGCAGACAAAACCCGTCCGGCGCAGGTCCGCTCGATCGCAGCGCTCGAAAAGCACGGCGGCCCTGGCCACTGGTCGATAAGGCTATGCCGAGGCCATACCAGTCCCGCAAGACCATGCTCCGCCAAACCGGACACAAAAACCGGGCCGGGTCGTGGCCCCGCGCCGGCTCGTCTGTCAATCACGGCTGGCGGATCGGGTGCTTCACTCCGCCGGCGCCAGTCGCGCGCGGAAGCGCTATTCGCGCTGCAGGGTCAGATCACATTCGCAGCGCGCGACGCCGTCGGTGGCAGTCTGTACCGGCGCCGTCCATTGAGGCGGGAAGGGTGCGTGTTTGCGCCAGAAGGGATCGTCGCTCAGCCCCGGGCGGCTCCAGAGCGGATGGTCGGAGAAGGCCAAGCGGTGCGTCTTTGGAAGATAGCCGGGCGCCGTCACCTCGTAGTGAATGTGCTGCTCGACTGGCTCCGCTTGGTCCGGATAGTGCCCAGGGCGAATCGTGCGGAAATCGTAGCGGCCGTCCGGCCCGGTCTTCATGTAGCCGAACATTCGCGGATTGCTCTCGTCCATCCCGCCTTCGCTGTAATAGCCGCGGCGATCGGTGTGGTACACATAGATGAGCGCCCCGGCGATCGGCTGGCCGGCGCTGTCGCGCACCGTTCCCGAGACCCACGGCGGCTCGCCCGGTTCGTCGGCCGCAGGAATCTGAATGCTATGCTCACGGGCGTGCTCGGCGAGCAGCTTACGCAGCTCTCCACGACGGGCAGGGTCGTTGCGCAGCGTGACGAAGGCCGGATCGCTGAGGATTTGCGACGGCCGCTCATGACCGCGCTCGAAGCTGCCGCCCAGCCAGCGCACGGCCTCCTTCGGGTCGGCGTCGTCGCGCAGCTTCTCGATCGCGCCGAGGTAGAACCGGCGCCATGGGGGCATGTCGGGTATTGTGTGTGGTTGGCCGGCGTGCGCGGCCGCGAGGCCGTCGGCGGCCCAGGGATAGCCCATGTGGGCCGCCACCTGCTCGGCGGCCGAGCGGCCGAAATAGCGCTCGACGATGCGCAGCGCCCCATCGATGCCGGTGACTCCCTCGGGCGTGGTAATGACGCTCCCGGCGTCGACATAGCGTCGGCCCGTGGCGACTCTCGCCCGCGGGAATCTCCGCTGTAGCGCCTCGGGCGAGGTGGCCGTCGCCTGCACGTCATCAAGGAGACCGAGCGCGCCGAGTATCCACGCGCCGTTGCACACCGACATGCGGATTTCGGCGCCGCCCGCGAGCCTCGCCAGCCGGCTCATCGCGTCGGCGTCGGCCATCAGCGGCTGGTTAGCGCCGCCGGGAATGATCAGGATGTCCGCCTTGACGTCGTCCGAAATGACACGCTCCGGCACAATCGTTGCGCCCGTGAGCGCCTTGACCGCTCCCGGGCCTACCGCAACAGTGAACACATCGAAGCCCGGCTTGCCGTTTTTGGCCGTGTACATCGCGCCTGCGTGGGCCAGCACGTCGAGCGGGCCGGCGAAGTCAATCACGGCAACGCCGTCATAGATCAGCACCGCGACACGCTTCGATGCCGTCGGACGCGACTCGTCTTGGTCGCCCCGCGCGATCGCGATGGCGACCGTAAGCAGCACGATCGGCACGCTCGTTCGACCGGCTATCCGCAGAGATTGGTGTCCGCCGCGCGTTCGGTTTCGTATCAATGATGCCGCCTGGCGAAATCACCGGCTTGCGACAAATTGTCGCTTGGTTGTCGGCGCGCTCCGCTCGCGTTCGCGTATTCCAGACGGTAACCGCAACGCCAGCGTTAACAAGACCGGTGTCCCCGTCCGGGCTGCCTTGTCGCATGAGATCGGGAAGGCAAAACGAGCCCGGCCTTCCTTTCTCCCCCGTCCATCTCCCCGCGACGAGGCCGCCTGTACCGGAGGGCGGGCCCGCGCTGCGTTCCATTCCGGCGTGTGTGTCAGAGGGAGTAACCTTCCATGCAGAAACAGAAGTTCGTCGCGGTGTCAGGGCTACTGGCGGCGTCGTTGGCGACCGCGAGCGCTCGGGCACAGAATTCCATCACGGTGGGCTCGTCGACCGTCGACGGGTACGTCAACGTGCTCGGCGAGAACAGTCCGGCCGTCGAGCTGTTTGGTGAATCGCCGGCCTTCTTCGATCAGGACGGCGGCGTGGTGTTCGTCAACCTGGGGGCGGGATTCAGCCAAACGGGTCTTGCCGTCCCGGGCGTCGGGCTGACCGGCAACGATGGCAACTCGGGACTGTTCACGCTGGGCAAAGTCGGCACGTGCTCGCCGCAGCCGTGCATCGCCGTCAACTCGACGACGGTCTTGTTCGACGGGAACGCCGGCGACGGCTCGCCGCTCTTGACCATGCACGGTACGGCCAACGGGACCGTGCTGCTGGATGCCGACGGCGGCGGCGGCGGCGCGACGCTGAGTCTTGCGGACGGGGCGCAGAACCGTGTCCTGCTCGACGCCGACACGGGCGTGACGGGCAGCGAATTCACGCTGCGCAACTCGGCCAACGTCGTGACGGCCCGGGTGCAGAGCCAGCAGGATGCGTCGAATACGTCCGGCGGAATGCGGCTGTACGACATCGGCGGCACGAACGTTGGCATCGACATGCGCGGGCGGTTCGCGTCGGGCGGCACGCACGGCGGCTGGATGTCGATCAACGGCGGCGGCCTGGGCGCGATCAGCATGGCGGCCATCGCCGCCAGTACGGGCGAACGCGGCCTGCTGGAGATGTTCAACAACGCCGCCAACGTCGCCGCCCTGCGAGCCACGAGTGGCAATGGCGGACGTCTGCGGCTCTCGCACCCCACGCCGGCGCAGGGCGAAACGATCGATCTGTCGGGCAACGAGCCCACGTTCGGCAGCGGCATCCTGCACGTCCGCCGCAACGGCTCGACGGCGGGCGTCCGCATCAGCGGGCGCTACCCCGTGGCCAACAGCGACCGTGGTGGCGGCGTCGACGTCTACGGCCCCAGCGGCGCGCACAACTTCGAGCTGCGCGGCAGTTTCGACGGCGGCAGCAACGCAAGCTGGATGTCGATGAAGCACAACGGCGCCGAGCGCATCTCGCTGGCGGCCCGTAACGGCGCCACAGGGGCGGGCGGCCTGGTCGAAATCCGCAACGGCAGCGGCACGGCCACCGTGCGGCTGGTGGGCGACAACGGCAACGGCTTCGGCCGCGTCGTCACGTCCGTGCTCGAAATCACCGGCGGCGCCGACCTGGCCGAGCCTTTCAACGTTCAGAGCCGCGATCGTGAGGGGGCGACGACGACTATCGAGCCCGGCATGGTCGTATCGATCGACGCCGAGCATCCTGGCGAGCTGCGCCTTGCAACCAGCGCCTACGATCCGGCCGTGGCCGGCATCATCAGCGGCGCCGGCGGCGTTCGTCCCGGCATGGTCATGGCGCAGAACGGTTCGGAGGCCGACGGGCAACATCACGTCGCCCTGACCGGCCGCGTCTATTGCTGGGCCGACGCCGCGTACGGGGCCATTCAGCCGGGCGACGCGCTGACCACGTCCGACACCGAAGGCCACGCCATGAAGGCCAGCGATCGAGCCCGCGCGCAGGGCGCTGTGCTCGGTAAGGCGATGACCGCGCTGACCGAAGGCCGCGGCCTGGTGCTGGTCCTCGTGCAGCCGCAGTAGATTTCAGATTTGCAGATTCCGGATTTCAGATTCCAGATTCTCGACGATCGAGGGATAGAGATGACTTACAGATCATATGGTTGCACGCTACTGGCACTGCTGATCGCGGCGCCCCTTCCGGCCCGCGGGCAGAAAACTGGGAGTGACTCCGAACCTGCCGTCGACGAGGACGTTGAACCGCCGATCGATGGCGTGCCGGACGGGTTCATGCTGATCGACGGCGACATCCTCGTGCCGGCCGATTTCTTCGACCAGCCCGAGGCGGTGTTCTCAACCGAGTTGTGGCCGTTCGGCGTCGTGCCGTTCGAGTTTGACGCGAACGTCACCACCGCCAACCAGAACGCCATGCTGGTGGCCATGGCCCAGTGGGAGGCCATTGCCGACGTTGACTTTCGACCGAAGACTGACGACGACGATGACTTCCTGCACATCCAGAACTCGACGGCCAACAACTCGTTTGTGGGCGTGCAGGGCGGCTCTCAGGTCGTCAACATCTTCAACTGGAATTTCACGTTCGTGATGGCCCACGAGCTTGGCCACGCACTGGGTTTCTGGCACGAGCAATCGCGGTCCGATCGCGATGACTTCGTGCAGATCAATCTGGCCAACGTGTGCCAGAACTGTTGCGGCGGGGGATCGTGTAACTTCAACTTCATGATCGAAGCCGGCTCGGACAACTTCGGTCCCTATGACTTCGATTCGGTCATGCACTACAGCCAGTGCGCATTCTCCACAAACGCCAATTGCCCCGTCGGCGGTGGTGTCACCGTCACGGTGTTGCCTCCCAACGACGTGATGTGGCAAAACGCGATTGGTCAGGTCACACACCTGAGCTTCTGGGACGCGCGGGTGATGTCATTCCTGTACCCGGAAGACAACTGGCGGTTCGTGGATCACACCAACGGCGGCCTGCAGACGGGCGGCTTCTTCCACCCGTTCGAGACGTTCAACCTCGGAGTGGTGAACGTGCCCGCCGGCGGCATGTTGTGGATGCTCGAGCCGGGCCAGTACCCGGCGATTGGCGTCTGGACCAAGGCCGTGACGGTCGATGTCGCCCAGGGGCCGATTGCACTGGGGAGTTGACCACGTAGCCAGGCTCACCCTTCGAGTGCCGCCCGCCCGGCGCCGTGTGCGCGCCGGGCGGGCGGCGATGTGGCGTTCGCAGCTTCGTGCAATGGAGACCATCGTGAATCGGCATTTCATCGTCCGAACTCTGGTTCTGTTGGCCGCAGTCCCGCTTTCGGTTCAGGCATATTCGCCGCCCAAGTCGGGCGCGGACTTGGACGACGGCAACAAGTCTCAAGCGTTCCCCGATGAGGACGTCCCCGAAGGCTTCATGATCATCGAAGGCGACATCCAGGTACCGGTCGATTTCTACGACCAACTCGAAACCGCCTCCGTGGCGGCCAGCAACCTGTGGCCGGACGGCATTGTCTACTTCGAATGGGATGCCAACGTCGACTCGGACCGGCGCGAGGACATGCGCCTGGCCATGCAGGAGTGGATCGACGTGGCCGACATTTCGTTTGTGCCGCGTACCGGCTGGGAGCCGAGCTGGATCCACATCCAGAATTCGAGCGGCAACAACTCGCCCGTCGGAATCGCACCCGGCCAGCGAACCATCAACATCTTCAACTGGAACGAGCGCTTCATCATGGCCCATGAGCTGGCCCATACGCTCGGCGTGTGGCACGAGCAGTCGCGGCCCGACCGCGACACGGCCTGCGACGGCGGTCCGTGCGTGATCATCAATCTGGCGAACGTCTGCCAGAACTGCTGCAGCGGCCAGCCGTGCAACAGCAACTTCCTGATCCAGCCCGGCGCCGACACATTTGGCCCCTATGACTTCGACTCGGTCATGCACTACGACCAATGTGCGTTTTCGACCAATGAAGATTGTCCGGACGATGGCAGCGCGACGATTACTGTGCCGCCGCCCAACGAAGACTGGCAGGACGAGATCGGCCAGATCGATCATTTGAGCGATGGCGACATCGACGGGATGCAGAGCCTTTACGGCACCGGGCCGACGATCTACATCGCCGACGCTCCCGACGCGGGTGACGGCACCTTGAATGAGCCGTTTACGTCGTTCGTCAACGGGATGGGGCAGGCTGGCGACGGCGCCCGTGTGTTCGTCCGCTCGGACAGCTACTTCGCCGTCGGAACGTACGCCCGTTGGGCCATGGTGTACGCCTACGAGGGCACCGTCACGCTGGGGAACTGAGGCTGCAGCACCTCCCGTCTTCACCGGCGGCGGCTCGGATGAATGTGCAGCCGACATCGGGTAGAATATCGCGGGAGGTACGACCATGCCGATACACGACTGGACCCGAGTGCCGTCGGGACTCTTCCACGACTTCCATCAGAGTTGGTCCATCCGCATTAAGGACGCGCTTAATACAGGGCTCCTGCCGACGGGCATCGCGGCGCTCGTCGAGCAGCGGATCGGACCGCGTGAATCGGATGTGCTGGCGATCGAGCGGCGCAACGGACGGGCTGCCGACGAACGAGGCACGGGCGGCGTCGTAACGCTGGATCAACCAGTCACGCGCATCGTGCGCCGATCCAGCAAGCAGATCTACGCTGGCCGGGCGAACCGCATCGTCGTCCGCCACCACCTCGGGCGGATCATTGCTGTGATCGAAATCGTCTCGCCCGGCAACAAGGATAGCCGATCCGCATTGCGTGACTTCGTGGAGAAGACGATCGAATTTCTGCGCGGCGGCATCCACGTGCTGGTGGTTGACCTTTTTCCGCCCACGCCGCGCGATCCGTCCGGGATTCACAAAGCGATTTGGGACGAGATCGAAGAGGAGCCCTTCGCGTTTCCGCCCGCAAAGGACCGCATCCTCGTCTCGTACGAGTCGGGAGGCGTACGGGCCGCGTACATCGAGCCGCTCGGCGTTGGTGACAAGATGCTCGATATGCCGCTGTTCCTCAAGAACGACATGCACGTGAAGGTTCCGCTTGAGCCGACCTACCAGGCAACCTGGAACGCCAGCCCGGAAGACCTTCGCCAGGCCGTCGAGACCGGCACGATGCCGGCTGTCGATGCGGAATGAGGGGGTGGCAATATCCGTCGGCGGGGACGAGATTCCGTTGCAGCACTTTGCGGTCGATCCGCGTTTACGTTTAGCCGCGGCCCCGCCGAAGGCGCGGGCCGCGCGCCAACGGTGGCGCGCTCGCGTTGGCGATTCGTGTGATTCGGCCGCTCTGGCTCGCGTGCCTTTCGAGGGCAACGTGCCTCACGCAACCGGCGCTGCGCAGGAAGCATTGGTCCGGGACACGCGCGCGGAGCTAGCGCGTCCCGGATTGGCGCGCATCCCGCCTTGCGGCGGGCTGGCGGCTCAACGTCGCCCAGCGACCTCCTTGCCAAAATAACTTGCCACACCCGGATTGAGTCAGCAGCCAGCCCAGCGTTGACACCCGTTGTGGGCCGAATAGGATAGGCGTGCTCAGGCGAGTGCGCGTGCGTCGGCCGCACGCGCGGAAACCCCAGGGACGCAAGGCCGCCTGAACGTGCGATCGGTCCGATACCTGCGGGCCGGTCACGGCCGATCGGCGGTACGCCGCACCCAGAGCGGGTGGGCACGTGCAGAAGTTGGCATGATCTTGACGACACCCCCGCCGACGACCCGGCTGACAAAGTTGTCGGTCTCGGCGCCCGCAAAGCTCAACCTCGTCCTGAAGGTACTAGGACGGCGCTCCGACGGCTTCCACGACGTCGAATCGCTGGTTGTCGCCATCGATCATTGCGACGAGGTTTCGGTTCGAGCCAGCCCTGGCGGTCAGCGTGTCCTGTGCTGCAACGATGCACAACTGCCGCAGGACCGCGACAATTTCGTCTGGCGCGCGGCCGAGGCGCTGGCCGGTCGAACCGCGGATTCCGGCAGTCTGGGCTGGGACATCGAGTTGACCAAGCGCATCGCGGTCGGGGCCGGCATGGGCGGAGGCAGCAGCGATGCAGCCACCACGCTGTTCGCGCTGAACGAGTTGTGGCAAACCGGGCTATCGCTGGATGAGTTGGCCGAGCTTGGCGCCACGATCGGTTCGGACGTTCCCCTCTTTTTCGCTCAGCCGTCGTGCGTGATCCGCGGCCGTGGCGAGCGCGTCGAGCGAACCCGGCTAAACTGGTCGGGCTGGGTGACGCTGATCTGTCCGGGCATCTTCGTCGCCACCAAAGATGTGTACGCCGCGTGGAGACCGGACGATCGCGGCGCCGACACAGGCAGCGCGACCGCCCGCGTGGCCGCAGCCCGCTCGGCCCGCGATCTGGGCCCTGCGATGGCGAACGAGCTGGAGTCGGCCATTGCCCGCGTCGCGCCGCGCGTGGAAGAGATGCACCGTGCGGTTTCGGCACTCGGTTCGGCTCCGGTGCGAGTAAGCGGCGCGGGCTCGACCTTGTTTGCATTGTTTGACACATTTGACGAGGCGACAGCGCTAGCCCGGGCCGTCACTACTGAACTGGGCGGACTGCAGACCTACGTGGTCCGCACACTCACTGATTCCCTGATGAGGGCCCCGACCGCGAACGGAGTGCGGTCGGGGAACTGCTGACTGCATGAGGAGACATCGATGGAGATTACGGAAGTTCGTGTGAAGTTGACCGGCGAGAACGCCGAGCGTCTGCGGGCGTTCTGCAGCGTCACGTTCGACGGGGAGTTTGTCATTCGAGATTTGAAGATCATCGATGGGACGACCGGGCCGTTCCTGGCCATGCCGTCGCGCAAGCTGTCGGAACGCTGCCCCAAGTGCGGCCATAAGAACCACTTGCGGGCCAAGTTTTGCAACGACTGCGGCGGGCGCCTGGAGCACGCGCGGGTGAACGGGGACGAGCACGGGCGCGGGAAGCTGCACGCCGACGTGGCCCACCCGATCAACACCGCCTGCCGCGAGCGGCTCCAGAAGGCGGTGATCGAGGCCTATCAACAGGAGGTGGAGCGGTCGATGGAACCGGGCTACAAGCCGGTCGACCTCGACGATGAGCATGCGCCGGCGGCCGAGCCGCCGAGCATGGCTGAGGCCGAGGAGGCGCTCAGCGAGTACGACGAGCTTATTCAGGATCTTCGCCGCTCGGCAGCCAGCCGGTCGCGCGGAAGCCAGGAGACCGGTGCGCCGGCTGGATCCCCGTCGGGTGGTGGACGGCGGACGGAATCCCGCTCCGGCGGCGAGCGGCGCCACGATGAGCGCCGCGGACCTGGTCGGCCCGAGCGGCGCGGACGCGGAGAGGGCGGCCGCGGACAGCAGTCCCGCGACGGTCGCGGCGCGCCGGAGCGGCCCCGTCGTGAGCCGGAACGGCAGACGTATCGGCCGGCTGAAGCGCCGGTCGAAGCGCCGGTCGAAGTGCCGCCGCAACCGGTCGCCGTTCCACCTCAGGACGATGAGGACTCGTTCGGCGCGGGGCTGATCTAACTGACCGTGCGAGATCTTGCGCCACGTGTGGCATGCCCAAGCGCAGCGCGGGCAAGACGAGAGAGCGACGCACGTCATGGCCGCGCTGACGCTTGGCCATGCCACACCAGTTGGCTACTCTAGCGTCAACTTCGCCGGTGAAAACACGCTTGTGGGTCTGGGGCGCAGCGTCGTTGGCGCCTAAGATCAGATGGGCGGCGCCGGCGATGGTGGCAGTCCGGATGAGTCCGCTGCCAAGGGGGATGACGTGCAGAGCGCGATCCGGATACTCGTGGTGGACGACCATGCGCTGCTGCGCGACACGCTCATCGACGTCCTGCAGCGCGAGCCAGGCTTCAAGGTGGTGGGCAGCGCTGAGACGGCCGACAAAGCGGTCGAGGCGCTGCGCACCTGCGAGCCCGATGTCATCCTGATGGACGTGGACATGCCGGGCGGCAGCTCGTTCAACGCCGCCCGCACGATCCAGTGGATGCGGCCGGACGCGCGGATCGTTTTCCTGAGTGCGTTCTCGCACGACCGCTACATCGAGCAGGCCCTGGCCGCCAAGGCCCGCGGCTACGCGACCAAATCGGAGCCGCCGGAGACGATTATCAGGGCCATTCGCGAAGTCGCCGCGGGCGGCGTCTACTTCTCGCCGCAGGTCAAGTCTCGGTTGGTGTTCGAGCCGCGGGCTACGCGGATGAGTGAGGCCCCTGCCGGCTCGTCGCGGGCGGCCTCGCTCACCAGCCGAGAGATCGAGGTGCTGCGACACCTCTCGCAAGGCCACTCGAAGAAGGACATCGCCATCATGATGAACCTGAGCGTGAAGACGGTCGATCGACACGCAGCCAACTTGATGTCCAAGCTCGACATTCACGACCGGGTCGAGCTGGCAAGGTTCGCTATCCGCGAAGGCTACGCCCAGGCCTGATGATCGAGGACTCCGACAAGGTCATCCTGGAGCGGAGCTCCCAGGCCCAAGCAGCCGTGCTGCTCAGTCCGGCGGTCAGCGTTGAGGCTCTAGCCGTCGCGCAGCGCAGCACCCTGCTGGCACTGGGGGGCGCCACATTTCTGGCCATGCTGCCGGTCACGCTGATCGTACCGGTGCTCAAGGAAGTGCTGATCGATCGCTTTGGTGCGTCGACTTTCTGGACGCACAGCTTCATGTCCATCAACCTGGTGGGGGCGGTGCTCGCCTCGCCCTTGATTGCCGCGTTGTGCGATCGTGGATCGCGCCGTTCGCGCACCATCACGCTGGCGCTGGTCGGCGACGGTGTGCTGCTCCTCGCCATGTCGGTAGCGCCGACGTTGCCGTTGCTGCTGGCGCTGCGCGCCGTCGAGGGAGCCATGCACATGCTGGCCATCTCCGGTCTCATGGCGCTGGCGGCCGACCATTCGGACGCGACGCACCGCGGCCGGGTGATGGGCCTGTTGGGCGCCTGCCTGATGATCGGCACGGCTGCGGGTACACGCCTGGGCGGCGTCATTCCGCACGCCTGGACACTGGCGGCAGCCGGAGGCATCGGCCTGGCGGCGGCGTGTTTCGCTGGCCTGTTTGTGCGTGATGCCGGCCGGCACCTGTCGACCGCCCGTGCGACAGACGCACTGTCCTTGCTTCGTGCCCAGCCCGGCCTGCTCGTTCCCTACGCCTACACGTTCATCGAGCGGTTCTGCGCTGGCCTGATTATCAGTACGTTCGGGTTGTTCCTGGCGGCCGTGCACAACCTGTCGCCGGACGCGCGCAGCAAGCTGCTCGTCACGTTTCTGCTCCCGTTCGCGCTGCTGACTTACCCCATGGGCCGGCTGGGCGACCGGTTGGGCCAGGCCACACTACTGACGATCGGCGGCTTGGGCTTTGGCATCGTGTTTGCGCTATACGGATTCGTGTCGGCGACGTGGCTGGCCGTGTTGATGCTCTGCTCCGGTATCCTGAGCGCAATGATGTTCGCGCCGACACTGGCGCTGTGTGCCCAGTTCTCGCCCGGGGCGCGGCGGGGCGCCGGTTTTGCAGGGTTCAATGCCGCCGGCTCGCTCGGCTTCCTGTTCGGCCCGCTGGCCGGAGGCGCCATCTGCACGCTGCTTGCGGCGCAGGCCGGGACGCTCGGCGCTTACCGGGCGACGTTCGTGATCGCGGGCGCGGTTCAGTTTGCGCTGGCTCTGGCCTGTCTGCCGTTCCTGCTCAGACTCCGCGCCGCCCGCAGCGCGTGAGCCGCGATTCAGCGACGAGATGGGTTGCTCAGATGCTGCTGACGATCACGACGACTGCTCCACGGGCCAGCGAGATCGGCTACCTGCTGCACAAAAACCCGGCCACGGTCTTTTGCCGCGACCTGACGGTCGGCAAAGTCTGGATCTTCTATCCTGAGGCCGCCGACGAGCGGACGACGTGCGCGTTGCTGCTGGAGGTCGATTCGATCGGGCTGATGCGCGGCGGCGGGCGCGGCCCTCGAAGCGCCGCCATCGAAAGCTACGTGAACGATCGGCCCTACGTGGCGGGCAGCATGATGGCCGTCGCCATTGCCCAGTGCTTCGGCAGCGCGCTTTCCGGCAGCGCGCGGGAGATGGCCGAGCGGCTGGACGAGCGCTGGCCGTTCGAGGTCGACATTCCGGCCGTGTCGTGCCGGGCTGGCGAGAAGCTGATTCGCGAGTTCTTCGAACCGCTCGGCTATGCCCTGCGCGTGACGGGTTATCCGCTGGACGAACGGTTCGTCGCGTGGGGCGAGTCCTCGATCTACTCGGTGACGCTCCTCGGGCGGCAGACGGTCCGGGCGCTGCTGAATCATCTGTACATCCTGCTGCCCGCGCTTGATGCGGCCAAGCACTATTTCGTCGGCGAAGATGAAGTCGACAAGCTGGTGCGCAAGGGCGAGGAGTGGCTGGCTGGCCATCCGCAGCGCGACCTGATCGTGCGCCGCTACCTGAAGCATCGCGGCGAGCTGGCACGGATGGCCATCTCGCGACTGACCGCTGACGAAGCGGAGCCGGAAACAGATCCCGACGATGAAGAAGCGAAGCTGGAGCGGAGCGTAGATTCGCTGACGGCCGCGACCACCCTGATCAACGGCGCGAGCCCGCAAGCCGCGATCGACGGACCTGTTCAGAGCCGCGACCGTCAGGGAGAGGATTTCTCCCGAGCGCCACAACTGATCGCTCCGACGCCGACCGAGGCGCCTGTCGATGACGAAGAAGCTAAACCGCGCCTGCACGACCTGCGGCTCAACACTGTGCTCGCCGTGGTGCGCGACCCACGCCGCAAGATCGAGAGCGTGATCGACCTGGGCTGCGGCGAGGGCCGGTTCGTCCGCCTGCTGATGAAGGAGCGGCAGCTCAAGCGCATCGTCGGCATGGACGTCTCGGTCCCGGTCCTGGCCCGGGCGACGAAGCGCCTCAGGCTGCACCAACATCCGCTGGCGCAGCGCGACCGGGTCACCCTGCTGCACGGCTCACTGTGCTACCGTGACGAGCGCCTGGCCGGCTTCGATGCCGCCACGCTGATCGAAGTCATCGAGCATCTCGATCCGGCCCGGCTGGGCGCACTCGAACGCGTCGTCTTCGAGCACGCTCGGCCCGGCACGGTGGTCGTCACCACGCCCAATGCCGAGTACAACGTGGTCTGGGACGCGCTGCCGGCCGGCAAACTTCGCCATCGCGACCACCGCTTCGAATGGACCCGCGCCGAGTTCCGCGGCTGGTGCGAAGTCGTGGCAGCCCGGTTTGGCTACGGCTATTCGATGCACGACGTCGGACCGGTCTCGCCCGAACATTTCGACGCGGGAACGCCGACGCAGATGGCGGTTTTCGCGATGCAAGGAGGCTATCCGGAGCTAACTGCCCTATAATGCCATAGCAGGATGCGGAGTGCGGCTACTTACCAGGAGATTGGCCGATGTCTGTCTCGAATAGAGCGAGCTCTGAGAGCGCCCTCCGGGGTCAAGCCATCTACCAGGAGCGCATTCGCCCGTTGGTTGAGTCAGAACACGTTGGGAAGTTTGTGGTCATCAATGTCGAAACGGGCGAGTACGAAATGGACGCGCAAGATGTCGTGGCGTCGATGCGCGCCCGGGCGAGGTTTCCGGACGCACCCCTCTTTACCGTGCGTGTCGGACAACGTGCTGCGCATCGGCTCGGCGCACGTTCCTCGGTGCATCTGGGATGATGATCGGAAGCGTCAATGCGTCTCGCGAGGCCATCGTTCGCATCGCGGTCAAAGGACCTGCCGGCCGATCGCGCACAGTCGATACGGTCCTTGACACAGGATTCAACGGCGATCTGTCACTTGAGCCGCGGGCAATCGCCGCGCTCGGCCTCGTCGACCACGGAACCGAATTCGCCGAACTGGCGGATCGAATTCGGGTCGAGGTTCGCCGGTTCCACGGGCGAGTCTTGTGGCAAGGCGTCGAGCGAAACGTCATTGTTCTGGAGATGGATGGGGCCGCGTTGCTTGGGATGTCGCTGTTCGAGAATACGCACCTCGGCATCGACGTTGTCGCTGGCGGCCACGTCACGATTCTACCCTTACCTTGACGAGCACACTCCCGATTCCTGATCTTTCGCTCGTGGTCCTGGTCGGGGCCACCGGGTCCGGCAAGAGCACGTTCGCGGCGCGGCATTTTGCGCCGACCGAGATCCTTTCCAGCGACCGGATGCGCGGCTGGGTGGCGGACGACGAGAATTCGCTCGAGGCCACGGGCGATGCGTTCGATGCGTTGCACCACGTGGCCGGACTGCGGCTGAAGCGGGGCCGGCTCACGGTCGTGGACGCGACGAACGTGCGCCGCGAGGACCGGGCGCCGCTGGTGGCGCTGGCCCGCAAATATCACGCCATTCCGGTCGCGATCGTGTTTCGCGTCAGCGAACGAATCTGCGAGCAGCGCAACGCGAACCGGCCGGACCGCGACATGCCGGCGCACGTCGTGCGCAACCACACGCTGGCGCTGCGGCGGTCGCTCAAGACGCTCAAGCTGGAAGGCTTTCGGCACATCCACGTGCTCGATGGGTCTGACGAGATCGACGCGGTCACAATCGAGCGCCAGCCGCTCTGGAGCCGCGTCCATATCGCCGACGAGGGGCCGTTCGACATCGTCGGCGACGTGCACGGCTGTGCCGCTGAGGTCGAAGAACTGCTGGCCAAACTTGGCTACTCGGCTCATGAGCCGTTTGCGTTCCGGCATCCGCAAGGACGCAGGGTCGTCTTCCTGGGCGACCTGGTCGATCGCGGGCCGCGCGTGGTCGACGCCTGCCGCATCGCCATGACCATGACCCAAGCCGGCCACGCCTACTGCCTGCCGGGCAATCACGACATCAAGCTGCTCAAAAAGCTGCGTGGCAAGGATGTGTCGCTCACACACGGCTTGGCCGAGTCGATTCGGCAGATTGATGCCCTTGCCGTCGACGAGCGGGCCGCGTTCACGCGAGATTACATCGAGTTCATCGATGGGCTGGTGAGCCATCTGGTGCTGGATCACGGCCGGCTGGTGGTCGCGCATGCTGGCATGAAGGAGGAATACCAGGGCCGCGGCTCGGCCCGTGTCCGTGACTTTGCGCTGTACGGCGACACGACCGGCGAGACCGACGAATTCGGCCTGCCCGTCCGTCTCAACTGGGCGGCGGAATACCGCGGCAAAGCAGCCGTCGTGTACGGACACGTGGCCGTGCCGAGCGCCGAATGGCTCAACCACACCATCGACATCGACACCGGCTGCGTGTTCGGCGGCGCCCTCACCGCCCTGCGCTGGCCCGAGCGCGAGCTGGTGCAGGTCCCGGCGCGCGCCCAGTACGCCATTCCAACCAAGCCGCTCGGCGCAGACTCAGGACTCAGCGCTCAGGACTCAGGACTCTCTGCCCAGCAGCACCACGACGACCTGCTCGACCTCGCCGATCTGAGCGGCAAGCGCATCATCACAACGCGCCTCGGCGGCCATGTGACCATCCGCGCCGAGCAGGCGGCCGCGGCGCTCGAGGCCATGTCGCGTTTTGCCGTCGACCCGCGCTGGCTCATCTACCTGCCGCCGACCATGTCGCCGTGCGAGACGAGCGCCTTGCCCGACTTCCTCGAGCACCCGGCCGAGGCGTTTGCCTACTACCGCGAACAGGGCGTGCCGCGCGTGATCTGCCAGGAAAAGCACATGGGTAGCCGGGCTGTGATTGTGATCTGCCGCGACTCCGAGAGCGCGCGTCGGCGTTTCGGCGTTGACGATGGATCAATCGGTGAGTTCGTTACCCGCACCGGTCGGCGTTTCTTCAGTGACGAAGCGCTGCATCAGGCAATCCTCACGCGCGTGCAAGCGGCGATCACGCGGGCCGATCTTTGGAGCGAGCTTGGCAGCGACTGGTTCTGCCTCGATGCCGAATTGTTGCCCTGGAACGCCAAGGCCGAGGGGCTGCTGCTCAATCAGTATGCGCCAGTCAGCGTGGCTGGCCGTGCCGCGACGGCGGCGGCTGTGAGCGCCGTTACGAGCGCCGTCGCCCGCGGCCTGAACCTCGACGACTTGCCCGACCGGCTGTCCGGACTGAGGCAGTCGCTCGAAGGCTACACGCGTGCCTACCAGCAATACTGCTGGCCGGTCGACGACCTGAGCGGCATCAAGCTCGCGCCCTTCCATCTGCTGGCCGGTGAGAGCGGCACGTTGGTTCACCACGATCACCTCTGGCACATGGAACGGCTGGCGGCTCTGGCCGAAGCCGATCCCGACTTCCTGTCGGCCACGCCGCACACGATCGTCGACCTGTTCGACGACCGCTCGGTCAACAACGCCATCGAATGGTGGACCGAGCGCACTAACGCCGGCGGCGAGGGCATGGTTATCAAGCCGATGGATTTCGTCGTGCGCGCCCGCCGCGGACTCGTCCAGCCGGCCATCAAGTGCCGCGGCCGCGAGTACCTGCGCATCATTTACGGGCCCGACTACACGCGCCCGGAGAACATCGAGCGCCTGCGCAAACGCGGCCTGGCCCGCAAACGCGGCCTGGCCACTTCCGAATTCGTACTCGGCCTGGAAGCCCTTGAGCGTTTCGTCCGCCACGAGCCGCTCCGCCGGGTGCACGAGTGCGTCTTCGGCGTGCTGGCCCTCGAATCGGAGGTCGTGGATCCGCGCCTCTGATGCGAGGCACAAACGCCGCAGGGCCCGCTGTGCGGTGCGCCGAGCCGTGCAACCCGGTGCGACCCACACAGCGGACCCTCATGAGCGTTGTCAGCGCGGTCGGCGACCCGCGCGAGCTACGGACACGCCGCCACGCCGGCGCCGTTGAACGACTGCGTCGTGTTCACGCCGTTCAGCAGTTGCACCAGCCGCAGCAGGTCCTGCGTGTTGACCGGCGGAATCGGCCCGCCCGGCGTGAAAATCGGCAGGCTGCGATTGACGTTGTAGCGGGCCCAGTTGTCCGGCGCGTTCGCGGCGCCGCTGTTCAACCCCTGGACCAGCGCCAGCAGGTCCTGCGTATTCGTCAGTGCGTCCATATTCACGTTGCCCGGCTGAGACTGATACTGCAGCTTGGGCGCCGGCGCCGAGGGATTACCCAGATGGAACGTCAGCGTCGTGCAGTGGACCGGCGGGATCGGGCGGTCGAGCATGATCGCATACTCGAACTCGATGGCCGTCGAGAGGACCGCCGTGACGGTCGGGCACACGCCGCCCGTACACGTGACTTCAATGTCCTCCGGCTGCAACCCGTTGAAGACCAGCCCACTGAACGTAACCCGAATGGGCGAGTAACCGATCGATGCCTGCATCTCCGTCCCGTCGCCGCCGATGCCTTCGGTCAGTTCGCTCGTCTCGCCCGTATCCAGCACATCCCGGAAGGGCTGTAGGCCGAACACATACGGGTTGTCCTGCGGCGGGTTGGCGTCGATGATCACCGGCACGCACACGCCCTCGTAGTCGATCGACATGCTGTTGGCCGCCGCCTCGCAGGCGTTGCCATAAGTCATGCCGTCGCAGCCGCAGACCGGGTCGAAGAACAGCGGGCAGATGGTCGGGATCAGCGTGCACTCGCCGGGCACGTCGCAGCAGCACAATCCGGGCGGCGTCATGCAGAACGTGTTCGGGTTCTCGCAGGGAACGCCCAGCAAACCGCCGCAGAAAGGCTGACACGGGCCGTCCTGCAGGACCGACACGCCCGCCGCGGCGGCCTCGCACGCGTTGCCATACGTGTTCCCGTCGCAGCCGCAGACCGGGTCGAAGATGAGCGGGCAGATCTGCGGCATCGGCTCGCAGACGCCCGAAGTGTTCAAACCGCACGTGCCGGCCGGGAAGTTGCAATAGTCCCCGTCCTGGCAGTCGGCGTTGCTGCCGCAGAGCGCGTCGCAGGCGGCATGAAACAAGATCGACTGGCCGGCGGCCGCCGCCTCGCACGCGTTTCCGTACGTGACGCCGTCGCAGCCGCAGACAGGATCGAACACGTCCGGGCACCCCTGTGGGATGGGCATACAGACGCCCACGAAGTCGCAGCAGCAGTCTCCGTCTGGCAGACGGCAGTACTCACCCTCGTCGCAGGGCAGGCCGGCGATGCCACCACAGGCGTCGCCCGAGCAGGGACCGCTGAATTCAACGGACACGCCGGCCGCGGAGGCCTCGCAGGCGTTGCCGTACGTGTTCCCATCGCAGCCGCACACCGGGGCGAAAATGGCTGGGCAGAAGTCGGGAATATCCATGCACACGCCCGGCTCGCTGCCGCACGTGCCGTTCGGGAACTGGCAGAAGCTCCCGTCCGGACAGGTGTCGGCGTTCGACGTGCAGGCCTGTTCACAAGCGCCGGAGTGCTCAATGGACACGCCCGCGGCTGCCGCCAGGCATGGGTTGCCATAGGTCATGCCGTCGCAGCCGCACACCGGGTCGAAGATCAGCGGGCAGATATCCGGGATCGGGCTGCATGTGCCCGGCCCGTCGCCGCACGCTCCGACCGGGAACGCGCAGTACTGGCCAGCGGGGCAGGCGTCGGAATCCGATGAGCACGTCTGCTCGCACGGGCCGAAGTGTTCAATCGACACACCGGCCGCCGCCGCCATGCACGGGTTGCCATAGGTGTTCCCGTCGCAGCCACAGACCGGGTTGAATTCCTCCGTGCAGATTTCGGGGATTGTCTGGCACTCGCCAGACGTGTTGCCGCAATCGCCCGTCGGGAATTGGCAGTATTCGCCGGCAGAGCAGGTGTTCGATTCGAGCGTACACGCGGCGCCGCAGTGACCCTGATGGTCGATCGAGATGCCGTTCTGGTACGCGAAGCACTCGTTCTGATAGGTGACACCATCGCAGCCGCACACCGGATCGATGACGGCCGGGCAAACTGTCGGAACAGGCGTGCAGATGCCCGTAAAGTCGCAGCAGCAGCTCCCTTCCGGCAAGAGGCAGAAGTCATTCGGGTCTTCGCACGGAATGCCGATGAAGCCTCCGCACACGTCGCCGCCCGGTTCGCACTCCCCCTCGTGCAGGACCGAAACGCCCGCCGCAGCCGCTTCACACGAATTGCCGTACGTCTGGCCGTCGCACCCGCAAACCGGGTCAAAAATCAGCGGACAAATGTCCGGCGTCGGCGAGCAAATGCCCGAAGCGGTAAGGCCGCAGGTGCCCGGCGGAAACGCGCAGTAGTCTCCTTCGGCGCACTCGGCATTGCTGCCACAGACGCCGTCGCATGGGCCGTAAAACGCGATCGACTCCCCGGCGGCCGCTGCCTCACACGGATTGAAGTAGGTTACGCCATTGCAGCTACAGACCGGATCGATGTGGTCGGGGCAGCCCTGTGGGATCGGCTGGCACGCGCCCAGGAAGTCACAGCAGCAGTTGCCGTCCGGCAGACGGCAATACTCGCCCTCGTCGCACGGCAGGCTGGCGATGCCGCCGCAGGCGTCGGCGAAGCACGGACCGTCGAACTCGATCGAGACGCCAGCCATCGAAGCCTCACAAGCATTCCCATACGTCACGCCATCGCAGCCGCAAACCGGATTGAAGACGGCCGGACACACGTCCGGGATCGCCGCGCAGACGCCCGGCTCGCTGCCGCACGATCCGCTCGGGAATTGGCAAAAGCTACCGTCCGGGCACGTGTCGGAATTGGGCGAGCAGGCCTGATCGCACGGACCGGCCTGCGCGACCGATACGCCCGCCGCGGCCGCCAAACACGCGTTGCCGTAGGTGACCCCATCGCAGCCGCACACCGGGTTGAACTCCTGAGTGCAGATCTCCGGAACCTCCTCGCACACCCCGGCCGTGCTCCCGCAGCTCCCGGTCGGAAAATGGCAGTACTCGCCGCGCGAGCACGTGTCGGCATCGAGTGTGCACTGCTGGCCGCACGGTCCTTGATGGTCGATGGAGACGGCGTTCGCGTAGGCGATGCAGGCATTGCCGTAGGTCATCCCATCGCAGCCGCACACAGGGTCGAAGATGGCCGGGCAGATGGTCGGAATGGGCGTACACGTGCCGCTGAAATCGCAGCAGCAACCGCCCCCCGGGAGCAGGCAGAAATCGTTGGGGTCCTCACACGGAATGCCGATGAATCCGCCGCACGTCTCGCCGCCATTGCTGCACGGGCCCGCATGCGCGATCGACATTCCGGCCGCTGCCGCCAGGCACGGGTTGCCGTACGTCTGGCCGTCGCAGCCGCACACGGGGTCGTGTACCGCCGGGCAGAACGGCGGCGGGATGTCTTCGCACTCCCCCGGCGTGTTGCCGCAGCTCCCCACCGGGAAGTGGCAGTACTGCCCGTCAGCGCACGGGTCGCCATCGAGCGAGCACTGCTGTGCCATCGCGAGACGCCCGCTCGAATAGCCCACAATGCCGATGCCCATCAGCGTCCAAAGACAACAGCTACCCCGTCGGTTCATCTGCGTGTCTCCTCTTCGATGTCCCCCAGAATCGGGACGCGCGCGTGAGCGCGTGGTCCCCGTGCTCCGGCAGCCAAGTGACGACGTTCGCCGGGCGCCTCTATTCTCCATCACGTCACGCGCCGCGCGGCGCGCAACCTTGCGCCGCGTCGCATGACGCGCCGCTGGCCGATGCGCAAACTATTGTGGTACAATGGTTTGTGCGCCATCGGCGCCGCGCGCCGGCTGTCTCGTCGCATGAAGCCGGCCTGGCCGTCAACGGCCGGCGGCCGGGCCAGGTGGCTGCGATTGGCCATTGGCAAGCGATCGCTGCGGTTTGGAGGCGCCGCGGGACCGACGAACTCATCGTCTGGGTGTGCAGATTGATCAACGCCACGCTCGAAAACTGGGTCGGCGACTACGGCGAGTCGTTCGCGTTCTCACTGCTCGAAGCAGAGGTCAAGGAGCACGTCGCCGCCATCCTGTCGGTCTTCCTCGACGAGGTGTGCAAGCTCGATTCGTCGTTTCCCGATGACGTTCGGCCGGGCACATTCAGCACGGTGCTGGTCGACAAGATGCCGTACCTCAAGCTTGCGTCTGCCGCTCGGCCGCTGGTGCCCGACGTCATCGCGGGGTTCTTCGAATACTGCCGCGACCAGGGGCGCTTGGGCGACGGCGACGATTGGGCGCGTCAGATCCGCATCATCGGCCAGAGCTACATCAAACGGCTCAAGCCGGACGGCGGCGTGCGCGGCGTCACGCACGTGAAGGCCGGGCCGAAGATTCAGCGCAACGACCCCTGCCCGTGCGGCAGCGGGCGCAAGTACAAGAAGTGCTGCGGGAGATAGCCGGGAAACGAATGTCAGACCCGCGGCATCCGCGAGATGCGTACGCAGCGTCAGCGTCTTTAGTCGGCCGACTCGATCAACTGTTTCAGCAACGTGCGGTGGCAGCGGGCCGCGTCGGTGCAGGCCGACGAGCAGAGTAGAGTGATGGTCTCGCCGCCGTGGACGCGCGCCGCAAGGTCATCGATCAGTTCTCGCTGAGCCCGCATTTCGTGCAGATAGCGGCGGCGGTACTCGGGCCAGCCGATCGGTGGGCCCTGTTTGCCGTAAAAGTCCGCGTGCAGTTGGCGGCTGGGGCCGAGCGCCGGTTCCCAGGCGTCCCAGGTTTCATCCTCGCGGCGAACGCCGCGCGGTCGATAACGGCAGATCAGCAGCCGAAAACCATCGTCATGCTCTACCGGATCGTTCCAACGCTTGGTGCGGATGGCCATGGATACCACGGATCAGTTGAGGCCACGGATGAACACGGATGAACACGGATGAAGACGCTGATCAGTGTTCATCCGTGTTGATCCGTGGCTCTCACTCGTCCGCGCTTATTCGTGGCGCTAATCGCGCCGGCCGCCCAGGAGGCCCGAGCGGAACAGGAAGTAGAGCAGCGTCAGGATGGCCGTGAGCGTCGCGGCCACGTACGTCCATGCCGCCGCGTTCAGCACGCGGCCGACCTCGGGCTCTTCCTGCGGACTGACGATGCCCTGTTGCACCAGGATGGCGCGGGCACGCTTGCTGGCGTCGAACTCCACGGGCAGGTTGATGAGTTGGAAGAGCACCGTCACGCTGAAAAGTGCGATCCCGGCCCATAGCCAAGTTGCCGAGCCCAGCATGAACCCGATGATGAGCAGAATCCACGAGAAGTTGCTGCCAATTCCGGCCAGCGGCACCAAGCCGTTGCGGATGGCCAGCGGTCCGTATGAGCTCGCATCCTGAATCGCGTGGCCGGCCTCGTGCGCGGCGACGCCGACGGCGGCGAGCGAGCGCCCTTGATACACATCCGGGCTGAGGCGCAGCACTTTATGCCTCGGGTCGTAGTGGTCGCTCAAGAATCCCTGGGCCGGCTCGATGCTGACATTACGCAGGCCGTAGGCGTCAAGCACGTGTGCGGCGGCCTCGGCCCCGCTCATGCGGCTGGATGGCGCCAGCTCGCTGGCGCGTGCGAATGTACTCTTGACGCGCACGGACGCCCAGCCGGCCAACAGCATGGCCGGCGCGAGAAACAAGAAGTACATCGGATCGAAGTAGATAAACCCAAGCATCGTCTGCACGTCCTTTCATCGGCCCACGACGGTCCGCGCAGCACAACCGCACGGTCCGCATTCGCCGTCTCCCGTAAGAGACGAGCACGGCGCGTGCCAGCCGTCAATGGACCGCGGCCATCCTGGCCGCCCCTGGGGCCGCGGGCTTGGGGTCCCCAACCGCGGTCTATTTGCGGTTGGGGCGCCCCTTCCAGCCCGCCGAACCCCGCACGGGCGGGAGGGTCTTCAGTCCTGCATCAAGTCCTGGTGGTCAAGGACGTCGAGGCGGTTGTGCCGCAGGACGCTGGCGGCCATATCGAGGTTATCAGCGTGCAGCGCGATCGCGCTGGCGCCCTTGGGCTGCACGAGCAGCGGGTAGGTATAGTTGATGTTGACCTCGCCCGACATCAACGCCGCCCACGTGTGCAACAGCGCCCGCTTGCCAGACGGCAGACTCACCACCAGAAGCTCGGAATCGACCACCGCAAACCCGTGCTCGGTCAGCACGGCGTACGCGTCGTCCGGCTTGTCCACGATCATGCGGATGACAGCACAATCGACCGCATTGACAATCGAAAGCGCCACGATGTGGACTTCGGTCTTGTCGAAGAGCTTGGTCAGGCGCAGGAGCTGACCGACGCGGCTCTCCATGAAGATCGAGAGCTGCCGTACAGTCGGGAACCCTTGGGCCTCAATGGTCTCAAACGGTTCAAGCTCCATAGCAATTCTCTCAAGGGTCTGCCGGCACGTGCGGCGTCCGAGCGTCGCTCCCGCCCGTCCAGCCAGGGTATCCAGGCCCACGCTTCGGACGGCAGCGTGCCAAATCCGCAGCCGAAACGCCTGTCAGGATGGCAGCTCGTCGCGTGATTCCCTATTGTATCGGCGTCCGTGCGTCTTTCCAGACAGAATCCGTGGCGTCTGGCAGCCCCTCCGGCCGCGTGGCATCCGGCTTGCCGGAACTCGTTCGGACAGGCCACGGCGCGGTCCGGTCGCTCGGGCGAGCGATCCTACGAAGGAGTCGACGGATGTCAAAGATCATCGGAATCGATTTGGGCACGACCAACTCGGTGGTGGCGGTCATGGAGGGCGAGCAGGTCAAGGTGCTGACCAACGCCCAGGGCTCGCGGCTGACGCCATCCGTTGTGGCGATCACCGACAAGGGTGAGCGGCTGGTCGGCCAGATCGCCCGCCATCAACAGGTCACCAACCCGCAGAACACCATCTTCAGCATCAAGCGCTTCATGGGGCGCCGCCATAACGAGGTCGGCAGCGAAGAGAAGCTGGTGCCCTACAAGGTTGTGGGCGGTGCGGAGGAGCTGGTCAAGGTCGAGATTCGCGGCAAGCAGTACACGCCGCCCGAGATCAGCGCCATGATCCTGCAGGACCTCAAGAAGACGGCTGAGGACTACCTGGGCTCGAAGGTTGACCGGGCCGTGATCACGGTGCCGGCCTACTTCAACGACTCGCAGCGGAAGGCCACCAAGGAGGCCGGTGAAATCGCCGGCCTGAAGGTCGAGCGCATCATCAACGAGCCGACGGCTGCGGCCCTGGCCTACGGGCTTGACAAGAAAAAGAGCGAAAAGGTCGCGGTGTTCGACCTGGGTGGCGGGACGTTCGACATCTCGGTGCTCGACATCGGCGACGGCGTGTTCGAGGTGCTGGCCAGCAACGGCGACGGCCATCTGGGCGGTGACGACTACGACCAGGTGCTGATCGACCACGTGGCCGAGGAGTTCCGCAAGAAGGAGGGCATCGATCTGCGAAAGGACTCGATGGCCCTGCAGCGGCTCAAGGAGGCGTGCGAGAAGGCCAAGTGCGAGCTATCGACCGTGATGGAGACCAGCATCAACCTGCCCTTCATCACCGCCGACCAAAGCGGGCCCAAGCACCTCCAGATGACGCTGACCCGCTCGAAGTTCGAGCAGCTTACGGCCCACCTGACCGAGCGATGCCGCGGGCCGGTCATGCGCTGCATGCAGGACGCCAAGGTCACGGCCAAGGACATCGATGAGGTGGTGCTGGTCGGCGGGAGCACGCGAACGCCGGCGGTGCAGAAGCTGGCCAAAGAGGTTTTCGGGAAAGATCCGAACAAGAGCATCAACCCCGACGAAGTCGTGGCCATCGGCGCGGCGATTCAGGGCGCCGTGCTGACGGGCGAGAAGGAGGACATCGTCCTGCTGGACGTGACGCCGTTGTCGCTGGGCGTCGAGACGCTCGGCGGGGTGATGACCAAGCTGATCGAGCGGAACACGACCATTCCGACCAGCAAGTCGGAGGTGTTCAGCACCGCCGCGGACAATCAGACCGAGGTGACCATTCATGTCCTTCAAGGCGAGCGTCAGATGGCTATCGACAACCGCACGCTGGGCCGGTTCAACCTGACCGGCATCCCGCCCGCCCCGCGTGGCATGCCGCAGATCGAGGTGACGTTCGACATCGACGCCAACGGCATGTTGAACGTGTCGGCCAAGGACAAGGCCACCGGCAAGGAGAACAAGATCCGCATCGAGGGCTCCAGCGGCCTATCCAAGGACGAGATCGAGCGGATGAAGCGCGACGCCGAGGCCCATGCCGAGGACGATCGCAAGAAGCGCGAATTGATCGACGCCCGCAACCGGGCCGAGCAGCAGGCGTTCGAGATGGAAAAGCAGCTCAAGGAGCACGGCGACAAGATTCCGGCCGGCGATCGCTCGGCGGTCGAGAGCGCTATCTCGCACGTCCGCGAAGTCGCCAAAGGTGATGACTCGGCCGCCATCCAGAAAGCCGTCGAGAACCTCTCGGCCGCCGCTCAGAACATGGGCAAGGTCATCTACGAAGAGATGGCCAAGCAGCAAGCCGCCGCCGGCGCCCGACCCGGCCGCGGTGAGCCGTCAGGCGAGGAAGGCGCCGCCGCGAAGGCGGACGAAGACGTCATCGACGCCGAATACGAAGTGAAGAAGTAGGAGCGGCGTCGCCCGTCGACGTCGGCAGCGATCCGGTGGCAGACATGATGTGATCAAGAGTCGTCATCGAAGAACTTCTTCAGTGACGGTCGTAGCTCAGGGGACGACGGGCGCAGCCCGAACCACGCAACCGTCCCTTCGCCGCCCGCTCCGTCGTACGCGAACACGTGGCCCTGGAGGAAATCCCGGCCGAGCAGAACTCGCTTCAGCCTTGGAATGGCGACCACCTCAAGCAGGACCGGTTCTAGCGACCGCGCCCGAAGGTGAACAAGATAGACAGGATACCGACCGGTAGGACACCGGGGATCAAAGGCGGCGAGCGGTTCAAGTCTCTCCGGCTCAACGCGTAGGAGTTTCCTGCACTTCCAGGGAATGGCTGTCCTAGCCGCCCCGGGATCGATGAGCCCAGGCCATGCCCCGATCGTCCTTTTCGACGCATCGAGCACGGCAACGCTAACCAGGGGCGCACCGCGCGCTAAAAGTTCGGTCATCGGTGTTCTTCGGGTTCGAAGGGTGTGGACATCTCCTCAACTACGGGGGTCCAATCCACCGAGCAAATCAGCACGGCCTCGCCCGGGTACTTTTGTACTACGCGGTTATGGAGTTCCAATCGGTCGCGACCGGAATCGACCACCCGGCCTTCGTGGACTGCAACCAACTGGCCGGGGTACAGCTTGCGCAACGCCGCCTGCTGCGCGCGGAACGCCTGCTCCTCCAGCATCAGTTTGGCCATCCCCCGCCGCTTGCGTCGAGGCGTTCCACGAACTTTCGGCGGATCGTCACACTGGCGCAACAGGCGTTCTCGTAGCATTGGATTGCGGATGTCAGGTACTTCCGATGACACCATGCCTTTACGGAAGAAATCTAAGCGGACACTGTGATGAATCTCGGGCCAATATCCCGGCCCTCGCTTGCAGAGTTCGCAAATGTGCATCCGCAGTTCCTCTTCTCCTTGCACGCACTCTGCAATCCATCGGTCGATAATAGGCAGTACGCGCGTATCCGAGACTCTCCCAGCTCGTATGCCATTGACGACGTCATGGGCTGCCTGTGCCCCGACCTGCACCGTCCCCTCGAATTGCATATCGACCTGTTTTTCAATGCAACGCGCGGCCGCAAAAAACAAAAAATACTTATCTCCAGAAGTTGCTCCGCATAACTCGATCCAAGCCTCATCGTCAAACCGGATTTCGCCCCATGCACTGAGAGCCTCGGGAATCCGCTGCCGCAGGGCCATCGCCTCTTCTCGGCGGAAATCGCCTAGCGCCGCACGGGTTACGTCGTACTTCACAAGTTGCTCCGCCGCTACCATTTCACCCTCGAAGCACCCGACTACTGCAAGACGTGCACCGAGGTCCGTCATCAGCGCTTCGTCAGCGTCCTGCAGCACAAATACGCTGTGGAGAAGCCATTCCAACACACTCGGCTCGCGACACGCGCTCGCGTCAAGGAGGATGAGGCTCTCCTTACCAGTATCAGCGTTCCTTGCGATCCATGAGGATCCGCTTAGGATGTCCGACAAAGTTAGGGAAGCCTGCGTGCATCGCAACCGATGGGCGAGTCCGGCCGCAAGTCCCCGGCGCTCGCGAGATCCAGCCTCGGTGGGGACAATCCAAAGCGCTTCGACGTTCCCCTCTGCGCGAACTCTCAACTGCCTCTCCACAAAGGCGAGGAACGTCGTCCTCCCCTGGACCGCCGGCGCCGATCCGAGGACCACGCGCTCCTCTTCCACCGGGCCAGCTGGCCTTCCGGAATCCGCAACTAGGCACGGTGACGGCATGAAGAGCGGACTGTCCGGACGTACCGGCCCCAGGATGGGTAATTCCGTCGCGAGCATTCGGCGAAGCTGACGGGCGCGCCTTGTCCAAGTCATTGCGATCTCTCGTGTTTCTGCCGCGCAGACTCTACCAGCGCCTCAAGTGCAGCTGCACCATGAGGCTCCTTCAGCTCCGCTCTCAGTCGGCTCTTCAAAAGCTGGCTGGCGAACCAATAATCCCCGTATCGATCCGAGCACTGGAGCACGTTGTACAGATCTAAATAGTCGAGTGCGTCTCGCACCGGAACGTCGTCGATCCTCAATCTATAGGTCGAGCGCAGTACGTCGAGCAGCGTCACTACTCTTGTTACCTGACTTTCCTGTCGCGCGCTGATGTACGCCACGAGTCGCGCGAGCGGGTCAGGCAGCTCGTTGAAAGCGAGAAACACTCGCTCAATCAACCTGGGCCCATCCCGCTCGATGAGCTGCTCCACATCGCGTACCGTGAGACGTGGCTCGCGCTTACCGTGAACCAAGCGCACGAGCGCGTGGCAGACGTCCTGAATGAGGTGTGGCTGACCACCAGTAGCTCTGTCCACCCGCGCCGCGATTTGGGAAAGGTCGTCGATCACGATCCCCAGTTCCTCCATGGGAAGTCTAATGAGCTCACGAACCCACTCGTGCTCAAGATTGGCCACTCGCATGAACTCGAAACGGCCGTGGAGCGGAAACTGGGGAGACTTGGCAGCTTTGAACAGCCGATCATAACCCAACAGAACGACGCGCGTTCTGGCCTGCGGGCTATCTACGAGTGTCCTGAGTCTTCCGAGCAGAGACCAGTGCTGGCTTGCGTCCATCTCGACCAAGCGATCTACTTCGTCCAGCAGGATGAGCGCTTTTCTATACTTGTGCTCTAGCAGGTCAGAGAGAAGTTCAAAATCACTCTTGTCCACGACGACAGTCCTGTCTGCACGGAGGCGCGTCTTCTTGCGAATACCACCCACCGTGTCACGTGGCTCCAGCCCCATCTTCCGAAGAATGGCTTCCCACAGGGAGTCGAAGTCGATCAGTGCTTGCGTGTCTACATAGCTGACGGAGCACAGGTAGCGCTCCGCACCACCACGAGCCCCGAGGCTTAGGCGCACCTGTGGATCCGACCGAAGTTGGCGCTCAACTTCGAGGGCGAGTGAAGTCTTGCCACCGCGCCGAGGACCCACCACGACGTAGTTCTCAGAGACGGCGCGCAAGTTCGCTAGTTCTTCGCGCCGGCCGAAGAACATGCTCTCACGGACGGCTCGCTTGGATTGATATGGATTTAGGCGGATGAGAGGGAAGGTCTTGAGCAACAATTGTCGGAGGTGCTGCCGTCCTTCCGGACCCTTTAGGCCCCGAGTGAAGCCGGCAAGCGAGTAGGATCTCCAGATATGCGCTTGAGATGGAGGGAGCGAAATATCGTCGGGTGTTAGAACGAACGCTAAGGTATTGTCGCCCAATCCGAATTCGGACAGGAGAACACGCGCAACACTCTGCACACTCTCCTCAGGCTTCCTCAGGGAGTAGGCCATGTCGTCGGAGAGACACACGATGACGACCGGGTCAGTGACCCCTCGCAGCACGGCGCTTGCGTCGACGGCGAGACGAACACCGTAAGCGTGCACGTGGCCTACCTCAAGGACGTTCAGTCCCGCTCCCGTCAGGGCAGCCATCAGCGAGTCGCGTTCTGCGGCATGGCTCATGTCAGTTCGATTAGCCGGAAGCGTGCCAGTAGAGCAACGACGGCAGACACGGCCGCGTCGTCGACGCCGCCATTGAGGATCGTAGGTATTCGCGAAACCTGGATCGGTTCCTTCTCTTCTTCGACCAGGTCCAGTATCCGGGCCGCCATGGCTGACGTCTCGTCGTCTCCTACTTGCGTCCGCTGTTCGGTCAGTGAGCGCGGAGCCATCCATTTCAGAAACAGCGTATTGCCGTCTCGCGCCGACGTCTGCGGACCTGCCCGAATCTCGCTTGACGGGGCGATCGCATTCCTACGTAGAGTCCGCCAGTTAGGGTATACATCGGACTCTTGAAGAACGAAGCAGCCACCTTGTGTCACCGGGATTTCGTCCAGGAAGAGAGCCGGATCTCTTATCACAAGATCGTGATGCACGGGAGAATCGATATTCCCTCCGAACTGCTTATTGCGTCCGAATCCCAAATGCACCGTGCCGAGAATCTTCTCGTCGAAGAGCTGCATCCCCGTAAAGCGCGTAATGTGCTCGTTTGTCCCGATGCCCAGCTCGCAGAGCTCTGAGCAACGCGAGAACACTTCCCTTCCGAACTCGTCGAAGAGCAGCCGCGATGATGCGCTCCGAGTACCGCCTGTCGCCGCGACAGGCGATTCAACGATCCCATCTCGAAGACGCAAGACAAGGTCTTCGCCACTCGGAATGGGGTAGTCAAGTAGGCTTCCGTTGATTGCGACCATGCCCTTGGTCGTTCCCTGATCGGGCACGATGAATATCTCGCCGGATGGCACATTTCCCCAGTCACCGGCCTCAATGCGCCCGGTGCTCTTGATGGGCTTGTGCTGGCCGAGTCGCATCGAGAGTTCAAGCTCCCGCCCAGCGACGCTACGCGTAACTAGGCGTGCGCTTGTGCTCCTAACCATCAGATCGGCTACATGCTGGCATCGCTGGGTAATCTTGTCCAAGTCACCGAGACAGAGCGGCAGATAGTCCAAGGTAACCCCGGGCATGGAGGCCGCGCGTCTCTGATGGCTTCGTTGACAGTACTCAAGCAGGTTCAGACGGAAGTAGCTAACGTCAGAAGCAATGCGTTGCAGGATAATGACCCGGCTGGCACTTTCGACTAGCTTTCGCAGCTTCTTATCGGGCAGCTCGGCCTTGCATTTTGAGAAGGCACGTTGCTCATCGAAGGGTACAGTGAGGATTTCGACCCGCGCCCCGACTTCTGCTTCACCGACGGTGCGAAGGCAAAGAGCTGTGTCTTCAGTATACTCGTCGCATACGACGAGTACGTAATCGGCGCGGGCAGTCTGCAAGGCTTCCGAAAGCACCCATGTGGCCGCCCGAACCTGATCAAGCGTGTATGTTGATTCCGCCATCTTCGTGAAACAAAGCAAACCTCCAAGGCTCCCACTAGCCAAGCTTAGGCGAGGCGAGGGCCCAAAGCAATCATACTGCGAACGTCGGGGTAGCAACATAGAGCAACCTGCCAGTGACGCATAAAGGGGCCATACGGCGACGCACGATCGAGGTCACGTCCGACATCGACGCCTGAACGTCTCGGCCAAGGACAAGGCCACCGGCAAGGAGAGCAAGATCCGCATCGAGGGCTCCAGCGGCCTATCCAAGGACGAGATCGAGCGGATGAAGCGCGACGCCGAGGCCCATGCCGAGGACGATCGCAAGAAGCGCGAACTGATCGACGCCCGCAACCGGGCCGAGCAGCAGGCGTTCGAGATGGAGAAGCAGCTCAAGGAGCACGGCGACAAGATTCCGGCCGGCGACCGATCCGCCGTCGAGAGCGCCATCTCGCACGTGCGCGAAGTGGCCAAGGGCAACGACGCGGCTGCGATTCAGAAGGCGGTCGATAACCTCAGCACGGCTGCCCAGAACATGGGCAAGGTTATCTACGAAGAGATGGCCAAGCAGCAAGCCGCAGCAAGTGGGGGGCGGCCCGCCGGCGCGTCGTCTGGCGATGGCGGCGCCGCGGCTGGAAAGGCCGACGAGGACGTCATCGACGCCGAGTACGAAGTCAAGAAGTAGGCGTGCCACACAGACGTCACGGGTGTGGCAACATATTGTGGTATGCACGGAAGCGACGGGGTGGCATGGACAAGCGATCGTCGCGGCCCTTGGCGACGATCGCTTGCCCGTGCTGGCGAGAGAATGTCCCTGGTCTGCACGGACAAGCAAACGGCCGCTTGCCCATGCCACCCATGCCACGATCCATCGCGGCCTATGCCAACATACACGGCCGCACCCGCGTAGCCGTCGGCACCGATTGGCAACAACCGGTCATCCGTTGTCGGTGTCTTTCTGTTCGTCCCTGATGCTGCGACCCGCCCGGACGATCGCCAAGTGCTGACCATCGTGCTGCAGCGCTGGCGCCGCCCGTCGCGGCACAGATGCGCGCCATCAAAAGAAAAGAACCCGCCCGAGGCGTGATGCCCCGGGCGGGTTCGCGAGAGTCACCCCGCCGCCGGGCTGGCAGCGGGGGCGTTATGCAATTGTGCCGTGACCGTTACGGGCAGGCGGACACGTTCTTCTGGTTCCACACCTCGGTCGTCAGCGTGCCGTTCAGCAACTGAACGCAACGCAGCAGGTCCTGCGTGTTGACGACGCCGTTGCGGTTGCCGTCGTAACGTGCAGGGTTGCCCGCGGCGGTGAAGTTGTTGAGGGCCAGAACCAGATCCAACAGATCCTGCGTGTTGGTGGTCCCGCTCAGGTTGTAGTCACCTGGCAGGAACCGGTACTGGAGGTTCTCACCCGGTACGGTGCCGAGGAACGTAATCGTCGTGCACTCGCGGGTCGGGATCGGCCCGCTCAGGCCGATCTCGTAGGTAGCACCAACGCCCTCGGTCTGCGTGACCGAGACGACCGTCGGGCACGGCGCGTCAGGACCTGCCGGAAGGGCCGGGGGACCTGAGCACTCGACCACCACGTTGCACGGGGTCGGCTCCGGATTCGGGGTGTCGCTGAACGTCACCTCGATCGGTGAGTACTGAACCGATCCCTCGTCGGGCGTGAGGGCGGCCCCGATGCCCTGCGGCGTCTGTGCCAGATTAGCCGTGACGTTCTGGAGCGGATCCAGATGGTTATCCGGCGGGTTGGCCGAGGTGATCGTGACCGGTCCAGGCGGAGGCTCGCACTCGCCTCCGGCGCACAGGTCGCCGCACATGCTCGCGGCTTCGCCCGCACAGATGGCATCCCAGGCCGTGTCGCAGCAGAACGCATCCACCGCGCACACGATGTCCTGGCACGTCTGGCAATCGCAGCCGAGGCCGCCATTGGCGACGCAGCAGTTGCTGCCACCACCGCCACCGCCCATGCAAACCGCGCACTGAGCGTTGGCCGCCCCGGAGCAGAGGCCGTCCCAGGCGACGTCGCAGCAGAACGGGTCTGCCGCGCAGATCAGGTCCTGGCACTCCTGATTGTCGCAACCGAGCCCGCCATGCGGGGAGCAGCAGTTGGACGGCGGGTCACACGTCTCGCCGCTGCAGGTCAGCGTCGCGACATAGGCCGCACCGCACTCGACGCCCACGAACACGTTCGGGGCGGCGAACAGGTACCAGGTGCCGGCATCCAGGCAGCGCGTCACCGAGGCCGTCATGCACGGACCGGCGGTGGCGAACTGCAGGAACGAACCCTGCGGGCACGGGCTGGCAATGATGCCCGCGACCGACGGGAACTCGGCCGTCACTTGCCACGTGATTTCCTGAGCGGACTCGAGCACCAGCTCGTACCAGTCAGTGTCACGCGTGCCGTTGGCCGCACCACCCGTTCCGCAAGAGGTGTCGCCGCACGCGATCGGCGCGAAGCCGTTCGGCGTGGCGTTGCAACCGCCGTCCGGATCGGGCGACGTCTGGCAGATGTCTGGGCAGAGATCCTGCGCCTCAGCGGCGCAGATGCCGTCCCAGGCAATGTTGCAGCAGAACGGATCGATGGCGCAAACCGCATCCTGGCAGGACTGGGTGTCGCAACCGATGCCGCCGTTGGCGAAGCAGCAGTTGCTCTGGCCAGGTGGCGGCAGGCCGCAGTTCGGGTCGAACGCGCCTTCGTCAAACGCGCCGTCCGGGCACTCGACGCACACGCCGATGCAGTTGATGCTCAGCGTGCCGTCGCCCTGGGCTGTGCCGAAGCCGCCGACGCGGATCTTGTAGAACTGACCGGCCATCAGGTCGACGATCACCTGCGACTGAAGACCGCAAGCGTCATCGTTGCAAGCCAGCAGGTTGTCGTCACCCACCGGGCAATCGATGCCGTCGTAGACCGCGAGTTCGGTGTCGAAGGCGCTGCCGCACGTCTGGATGATCGCGATGCCGGTGCAACTGGCCGTGTAGTTGTACCAGATGTCCTGACTGATCTGATCATCACCGAAGAACAGGCAGTCGGCCGGGTGAGCCGGACCGTCGGTCGTGGCGCCGAGCGTGGTGAACGCCGTGGCGCCGTCGCACACCGGCTCGCGCGCCTCGCAGGCATCGTTGCCTGGCGGCGGAGGCGGCGGGCAGTTGGCCGGATCGGCGAACGCCTCGCTCACGCAGATGCCGTCCCACAGGACCTGGCAGCAGAACGGGTCGATGGCGCAAACCGCGGCGCAACAGGTCGGGTCGTTGCAACCCGGGCCACCTGTCGCGAAGCAACTGTTCTCGGCCGGCGGGCAGGTGACCTCGCAATCGCAGGCGGCGTCGTTGTTCACGGCCGCCATGGCGCACAAGCCGTCCCACGCGATGGCGCAGCAGAACGAATCGGCTACGCAGATCGTGCCGCAGCAGTCCGGATTGGTGTTGTTGCAACCCGGAGTCCCGTCCGGAGATGCGACGCAGCAATCGTTGTTATTGGGCGGGCATTCCGGCAGCTCGCAAACGCACGCCGGGTTCGTAAGCGCCGCACCCGCGCACAGGCCGTCCCAAGCGACGTCACAGCAGAACGGGTCGGCTGCACAAATCGCCATGCAGCAGTCGGGCTGATTGCAACCCGGACCGACGCCGGCGGCGCAGCAATCGTTCGTCGAGGTCAAGCATGGCATAGGCGCTTCGCAATCGCAGTTCACGTCGTCTGCGACGGCCGCGCCGGAGCACAGGCTGTCCCAAGCGACATCGCAGCAGAACGGATCGGCCGCGCAAATCGCCTCGCAGCAGTTCGGGTTGGAGTTGGTGCAGCCCGGGCCACCGCCCGCGACGCAGCAGTCGTTCACGGCGGAATCGCACGCGCTCGGGGGCTCGCCGCAAGTCACGTTGAGATTGCCGCTGCTGACACCGCCGGCCGAGAACGTGCCGACGCGGATCTTGTAGCACACGCCCTCAGTGGCCGGGAAGGTCACTTGCGACAGCAACCCGCAGGCATCGTCATTGCACGCCACCGGAGCCTGAGCGGGCGGACAGTTGCCGAGGTCGCAGCCCTCATAAACCGCGAGCTCGGAGTCGCCGACGCTTCCGCACGTGCTGACGGTCACCGTGGTGCAACCCGGTGGCGCGACGAAGTTGTACCACAGGTCGTTGTTGATGATGTCGTTGCCGAAGAACACGCACGCCGGACCGGTCGGCAAGCCGTCCGTCGTGGCGCCCGCCGTGTTGTAAGCGGTGTCGCCTTCGCCGATGGTGATGCGGTCAGCGCAATCGTCGTTGGTGCCGCCACCACCGCACAGGTCGCCGCACATGGCAGCCGCTCCGCCGGCGCAAATGCTGTCCCATGCGGTATCGCAGCAGAACGGATCGGCTGCGCAGACCGTGTTGCAGCAGTCGACGTCGCTGCAGCCGGGTCCCGAACCTGCGGCGCAGCAGTCGTTGCCGCTGGCCGGGCAGCCACCCTCAGGCGGATCCGCAACCAGGCGATTCGACTGCTGAAGCCGGCGGCGATGCTGTTGCTGCTGCTCATGCGCATTCCGAATCGACTGCGACTTCTCGGCGTTCAATTCCTGGCTCGCCGGGTCAGTCTTGCCCGCCGTCCGGGGCGCGTTCGCACCGGTGCCGGGCGTTTTCGGGCGCGGCCGCGTGCTGCTCTGTGCCCAGGCGACGCTGCTACACAGGCACAGCATGCCTAGAGTGACAAACGTCTTTTTCCACACCATTTCACTTCCTCCGTATCCATGAACCGGGCCGGCCTGCCTTTACCCGTAAAAGACAACCCAGCCCTCGTTTCCAAAACGCACGATCTGGGGCGCGCCGATGCGCCGAGACTCCTCCAATACCGACATACGTACGAGGTCCGAAGATTCAGCCCGCGCCCCGACGAGATTCTTGGGCGGGCGCGGCCGAAGTCTGTGCGGCCTGCGTCCACGTCTCGCTCAAGGCACCACCGTCTCCCGGACGGGTGCGCTGCACGATGTCGCGACTGATGCGAAGAACCGACGACCTGAAGAACCGCTGGCGACTGGTGCTCGCCGTTGCGTGGCTTGCGGTTCTGCCCCTCGCATTCAATGGACGCCCCCGATACCGGGCGGCGACCCAACGCTCCTCCGTAAACGCATAGTATGCTCGTTCGCGATTCCAAAGTCAACCCAATCGTGAGGTAAACTGCCCATTTGACGAAGTTAGATGTTTTGGTGAAGACGACGGACGCGCAGCCCGAGGCGCGCTCGACGCCGTGCGTCAGGACCAGTTCTCGCGATTCATCTATGGCTAACAAAGATTCATCGTTGGGCGTTCAACGGGCCGGATAAACCAAAGCGGGTGCGAATGGCGTCCGGATAATCCGAACGGGATGGATGCAAGCCGTCAGCGTTCAGGCTCGTCAACGACCGCGGCCAGCGGTGCGCCGGTCGCAGCTGGCGGCGGTGGCACGTGCAAAAGCGCGGCGAGCGTCACCGCCAGGTCGCACACGTCGACCAGCGCGGACGATTTGAGCGGCTGTATGGCTCGTCCGTAGATCAGGAGCGGGACGTGTCGATCGTAGGCGTGAGCCGTGCCGTGCTCCGCACAGTTGCCGCCGAACGCCCAATAAGGGGAGGTGTGCACATAGACATCGCCGCTGCGACCCGGGAAGCTCGATTGGCGCGCATGGAACGCGATGGGCGAATCGGCGGATGCTCCCGCGGCCGACCAGTCGGCCTCGACCAGTGCGCGTGCGATCCCGTCCGACTTGGCCGCCGCGCGCGCCGCGCGCGCCGCCGCGTCCGTGGCCGGAATGCCGCGCGACGCGAGGGCGCTGTGGTTCAGGTAGAGCCAGGGGCCTTTCAGTTTGACGGCCCGCTGGCCGCTGTGCTGCCCGCCTTTCAGCGACGCAGCAGCCAGAGGCTCCGACAACGCGTCTTCGATGTCGGCCAGCAGCCCCGCGACGTCAACCCTTCCGCCGCCGAGGCGCAAGTCGCGCGCGTATTCGGGCGCCGGCGCTACGCCATGATCGGCCGTCAACGCGACCAGGCAGCGGGAGAGGCCGACGGCACGATCGAGCCAGTCGAGGAACTCGCCGAGCTGACGGTCGGTCCGAACGGTGATGTCGAGCACCTCGTGGCTGTGCGGGCCGAAGGCGTGCCCGACGGCGTCATTGCTCGACAGACTGATGCCGAGCAGGTCGGGCGCGTCGTCCTGTCCAAGTTGCTCGTCGTCGACGACGGCGCGGGCGAGCTCGAACACGAGCTCGTTGCCGAACGGCGAGGTGAACACGGCCTCATAGTATTCCGCGGTGCGCTCGTTCAGGTCCTGGGCGATGGTCTTTGGGAGCACGTTGGTGAGTCCGGCGCTGCGGCCGCGCTCATGCGCGGCGTCGTCCGCATGACATACGCGGGCGTACTCGGATTCCGGCAGCGCGCGGTCCCAGCGCTTGTGAAAGTACCGGTCGGCGATCTGGGCGCGGTTCAGGCGCGCGGCGCAATCGGGCAGCTTGGCGGCGTAGTAGGTGCTGCTGATGAAGTGTCCGGTTGCCCCGTCCCACCAGACGGCGCCATCGGCCGCTCGGCCCGCCAGCAGGATCGCGGACCGGTCCTTGAGCGACGCGCCCCAGACTTTGCTCCGCCCGGCGGTGGCCAGCTTGAGCTGATCGCCTAGCGTGGCGCTGGCCAGCAGCACCGGTGAGCGGCCCTTGCGGCGTTCGTCCATGTTCGGACCCACGAGCTTGCAGTCGGGGTCTTCGACGCAATAGGTGGACTTGCGGTCTGGTCCGGCATACCAATCGTTTCCGACGATGCCGTGCACGCAGGGCGGCGCGCCGGTGGCGATCGTGGCATGTCCTGGACCGGTGGAGGTGACGCCGTAGGGCAGGTAGGCTTGCGTGAACCAGGCGCCGCGCTCCATCAGGCGGCGGAAGCCACGGTCGTCGAAGAACGGCTCGAAGCGCGTGAGAAACTCGGCACAGAGCTGATCGACGACGATCACCACCACGAGCCGCGGACGGTCGTCGCGCGGCGGTTGGCCGCGGGCGGTCGACAAATCGACCGTACACGCCCGCGCGAGCGCCAGCAGCGCAACGCAGGACAGTGATCGGCGGAGGGGTCGAGGCCATGACCGCCGTGCCACCGCACGACGCGCCGGGTTGCGGAACGAGCGTTTCATGGTTATGTAGCTTACGCAAGTTTGGGCGGGCCGCTACATCCGCGGCGCGCACGAGCGAGGCGTCAGTCGAAGCTTAGCGCGATCTTCACATGAACGGCACGGAAGGCCAGAAGAAAGTCCCCATCTCACGGTCGGCCTACTTTTCGATTCGCGGCGCCACGCGGCGAAAGACGTTTGCTTGGGCGGGTGTCGCCGTCGGGGTGGCGGTGGCGTGGGTAGGCGTGCGCTGGTTGGTGGCCGGGGGGCCAACCATGTTTCAGAACGGGCCGCTGACGGGGGCACACCAGCGGGTCGCCACCGACTGCAACGACTGCCACGGCGACTGGGGCCAGTGGTCGATCACGCAGGACAAGTGTTTGACCTGCCACCTGGATCAGCCACACCCGGAGCGCGGGCGTCCTCGCCCGCCTCTTGCGACCTCCGATCGACGCCGGCCCGAATCATCGCCAGGCGGCGTGGATGCACTCGCGTCCGCAACACGGGCACTCACGTCGAGTGGGATCGAGGACCGCGCCGCTCGCATGAAGCTGCTGGACGAGATGCCATTGACCGAGCAATGCCATCAGTGCCACCAGGAGCACCGCGGGCACGATGCGGATTTGACGCTGGTGGCCGACGTCCACTGCCGCCGCTGCCACCAGATCGCGGGGCCGCATGAGGGCCATCCCGAGTTCGCGCTGAAGGCCGCCCCAGGCCGGGCGGCCCTGGCCCGCAGCGCGACGGGCTTGGGATTCGTTCACGCCACACACTGGACGGGCAACACTGAGCGCAAGATCGACGACTGCATGGAATGCCACGAACTGGAGCAGTCGGGCGCGCGGTTCTCGCCGCCGAGGTTCGAACAACACTGCCGTGTCTGCCACGCGCACGATCTCGCAGCGCACAAGAGCACACCGGCGGCTCCGGAAGGCCTCAGCGAAGCACTGGAGGGGCTCGGCGAGTATTCGCGTTTCGCGCTGCTAGCCAAACGTGATTGGACGCCTGAGCTCGACGCGCTCGTTGCGCGCAAGCGATCGTTGGAAGATCAAGCCGATGCCGCCACTGACGAGGCCACCAAAGCTCGCTTGAACGACGAGGCCGGAGCGCTTGACGAGCGCATCGGCGCGTTGGAAGACGCTCGAGAGGTTCTTGAGGGAACCAGCCTGGTCAAGTGCCTGCAGTGTCACACATTGACGACCGTGAAGGATGGCGAGCTCGTTGGGATGGGTGTGCGGGAGACGCGGTATCGGCCGCGGTGGTTCACGTCGGCGCGGTTCGACCACCGGCCGCACATGCAGCCGAGCCTGACCCTCGCTTGCACCGACTGCCACGCGATCCCGGCGAGCGGTGCCGAGGAGGCGAAGGGTGTGATGCTGCCCGGGATTGCCAAATGTGCCGAGTGTCATCACCCAACGTCGCGAGCGTTGTCGCACTGCACACTGTGCCACGACTACCACGACCGGACGATTGGAGTTGGAGCGGGGCATCGGTTTGATGCGGCGACGGCGACGAGCTCGCAGGCGCCGGCTTCGAATTGACGTGGCGCGGGCCCCGTGCGCTGCGGACGGTCAGGCCGCTCGCAGATTGTAGAGATCAGAGTCCAGAAGTTCAGAGTCCAGAAGTTCAGAGTTCAGAGTTCAAAGTCCAGAAGCTCAAAGAGTCCAACGGGTCACGTTCGGACGATGTGGCGGTGAACCGGTGAAGTGGTCCGCCGGTCTGACCGATGACTTGTATGGTATGTTCGAGGGCGGCTGATGAGCATCGGGAGCGTCACGTTATCGGGCTATTCTTCGGTTCTGCCGCTCCGTGCGGCGCCCGTCGTGTTCGGCCGCGAGGCGTCGATTGTGTGCGCCACGTGCGGCGGGCTGCACGGGCCCGGCGTTGCTCACCGAAGTGAGATCGTGGGCTTCGAGTCGCAGACGAGCGCCGGCTCCGAGTCGCCGGCCAGCTCGGACTTCACCAGCGGGCGCACGCTCGACATCACCGTCTGACGCCGAGTTTGCCCAGTCTCAGTTTCCGATCACGACACCTCCGAACGGGGCGATGAACGTCATGGCCTTGCCGTCGGCGCCGGCGGTGAACACGTTGCCGCTCGCCGCCGTGTAGCTGCCCTGGATGATGACCACGTTCCCGTTATCCGAGACATCACTCACCGCCTCCGGGATCGTCGGATGCGGGTTGAAGATCGTACCGGAACAGGTGCCGAGCACACAGAAACTCGTCGGATCGGCATAGGCGACACCGGCACCGTAGATTTAGGTGTTCAGGAAGTCGTGCAGCACGTCCTGGTCGAAGGTCATGCCCCAGTTGCCGCCGTCGTCGCATTCGGTGTCGCTGTTGGTGTTGATGCCGAGCGCTTCGCCGGTGGCTTCGCGGACCACGGCGCTGCCGGAACTGGCCGGCGTCGTGTCGAGCTCGTACCGGAACCAGGCACGGCTGCCGTTGTCCTCGAAATCCGTACACGGGCCGGTGGCGGTCTGCTGGGTGGCGTTCTGCGAATTGCAATTGAAATCGCAAACCATGTTCTGGTCCGCGTCGCGACGGAACGGGGCGACGCACATACCGCCGGGACACTGTGCGTTGCTGACGCAGGATGCGCCCGCGTTAGAGCCGCCCAGGCACGGCCTCATCCTTACCCACAAGTATCCGGCTCCAGAAGCTCCCGATGAAGCTTGAGGCCAAGGCTGTGGCCATTGCCGGCCGCGATGGCCACGAATCCGTTGTTCGGCGCCGGCAGGTTCGTCTGGCCAGAGCCGTTGTAGCCCCACGCCACGATCGAGCCGTCGGCCTTCACGCCCAAGCTGTGCGACCAGCCCGCTGCAATGGCCACAAAATCACTGTTCGGCGCCCACGCCACGATAGAGCCATCGGCCTTCAGGCCAAGTGTGCGAGTCGTTGCCGCTGCGATCGTTTGGACAGCGACGCCGATGTCGACCTGCGTGACTTCGCCGCGTTCGCCAACGCGTTTACTGGCTGAATGGCGCTACGGAACCGATCCTCGCAACGCTATCAGATTGAGCCGCTCCGTTCGTCGGTTCATGTGCATGCGACTCGGCACCTGTCGGACCCGATAAGCCTTCGGCGGGCTCGCGAAGCGGAGGGTCTGGTCGCAGGACGAGCGTCGGGATCGTCGCGTCGAATTCGCCGCGCTCGACGCCGCCAAACGACGTCCGGCGGACGCCGCATCGAAGGGCCATCTCGGTTCACCCGCGCCTTGGGCATCCGCCTGGCTGACGCCGTTCGCGGGATCGGTTAACTTCTCTATCTGACGCCCATGCCACGAATCTACCGAGCGATGCTTCCTGACGGCGACAAGCCGATGGTCGGCCCCGGTGCGCGGATGCTGGGCGTCCGCGTGCCGGTGGATATCGTCGGGGACGGTAATGGACTCGTCTATCCGAACACGGGCGGCATGTCGGTCGCACCGACTCTGGCCGACTTGCCGCCGCATCGCATTCCGCGCCGGCTGCGCGGCTTGCCTGGGCTGGCTGGGGCGACGGGTAGCAACACGCTGCACATCGGGCGGCTCGGGGATGGCCCGTTCGCCCCATCCGCCGTCGCGTCCGGATTACTCGTGCGAATCGACCCAGGCGACGCGCGGCATGGCCTGGTCGAACCGGATGCTATAATGCTGTTGTCGGAATGTTCCCGGGCACTGGCCGCAACCCGGCCGAGGTGGGAGATCGACGAGGACGTGCCATGAGCCGAATGTTCCTGTCCAACGTGAATTTCGCCGCCTACGCGCGGCTGCTGTTCCGCCTGCACGGACTGATTGCAACCGAGGCGGGCGAGTCCGACGAGGCCGATGAAGTCCGCGATCAGATGGACGCTGCCTGGGCGCGATTGAGCGCGGCCGAGCGCGACGAGCTGCGTAAGCTGTCGGAACAGCTCTACGCCTTCCACGCTGAGTCGGGCGCTCCGGTCATAACGGCGTAGAGAAAACCCGCCGCCCACTTTTCCGGTCGACGCGCATGTTATCAAGTGTGAGGCCCGGTGCGGCGTAGCGCCAGGCACTCTGCACCGCGAGCGGGGTGCCACTGCGCTGCCCGAAGAACGGCAAGCGCGCAATCTTGAACGGACGAACAACTTCTCTTTTCACCAGCGAGGCCGCGTCGCTACCCAGTTTCCGGAGGGAACGACTAACCAGAACGGCAAAAGCGCCAAACGAAGCCAACTGCCGGCCTGCCGCCGACGCATCCAACCCGTCGCGGTCGGAGGCCGCTCCTACGGCATCGGTGCACGACCGGCGGAGCGCGGCTATACTCCCCGTCCGCCGGCTCAGGATGCCGGGCGGACGAGGTTGGAATGATCGGCAAGAACCTCATCCGAAACTTTGGCATCATCGCCCACATCGACCACCTCTAGAAACTGGAGACTGGAAACTGGAGACTAGACCAAGACCCCGGCAAGATAGAGCAACTGGCACTTGAGCCATTCCAATGACCGAACGCAGCCTCATCCGTAACTTTGGGATCATCGCCCACATCAACCACGTCTAGAGACTGGAGACTGGAAACTGGAAACTAGACCAAGCCACCTGCAAGATGCACCCAACGGTCGTCGGGACACCGCTTGAGCAACAGCAGCCTCATACGCAACTTCGGCATCATCGCCCACATCGACCACGTCTAGACTGGAAACTGGAAACTAGACCAAGCCCCCGGCAAGGTAGCGCAACTGCCCCTTGAAACTAGAAACTGGACTTTTCGCACGCGGCAGCGCTCAAGTACGAAGTAAACAGTCCGCGCGGCATCGGACGCGCAGCCTAGTCTCCCGTCTCCAGCTTCCAGTTTCTAGACGGCCGGCCAGGGCATCGACGAAGTGCTCACGACATCGTCCAGCACAAGCCGCCGCCCAGCGGTGACCGGCCGCTCCGCTGGGTAGACGGGGCCGCCTCGCAGCCGTAGTTTGCGGCCATGAAGACCTCGCGGTACTTTGAGTTTCAGGTTCTGCGGAAGCGTCCGTATGTCCGCCGGGACCGGTGCGCGGAGGCGCTGAGAAATCCGCTGCGGCGCGAGCTCTAGTTTCTAATGTATCGTTTCGTTAAAATATCGACATTTTAGGAGTTGGGCTGATGTCGAGGCAGCAAGACGGCCGATTTTTTTCGCCCGTAGGGCGCGCGATGGTAGCCAGGGCCTTCAGGCCCTGGTCGTTGGGCCCCAACGTTTTTCCCCGCCCGGCAGGGCGGACGAAGGCGCGTCCGCCCTGCCGGGCGGAAAGACAAGAAGATCCCGGCCACCAGGGATTGAAATCCCTGGCAACCACCGTGCGCCCTGCCGGGCGAAAGGCATAGACGCCCGCCAGGCGGAAGGCTGGACCGCGAAGGCTGATGACGAAATGAACCGGGAGCCGGCGATCTTCCGCTGGAAAAAGTTCGACCGACTCGATGCGTCACCGACCGGATATATGTCGATATTTTTGTGAAACGAAGTACTAGTCTCCAGTTTCTAGTTTCTAGAGTGCCTTCTTCGACCGCGACCGTCTAGTTTCCAGTCTCCAGTTTCTAGTTTCTAGCCCCGACCGGCCCGGCGCCGAGGCCCGCGAAGTCGCGCCCGGCGTGGTCTTGGACTTCGACGCCAACGACCGACTGGTCGGCACGACATCGACCACGCCAGTCGAATCGTAGATCTGTCCGAGCTCCAGGCCATCGCCCTGCCGCTGGCCGCCGATGTTCAGCGCGGAAGGATTGACCCCACTTGCACCTCGGGCTAACGTTTGCAATGAGATGAAGAAGGGCTACACCATCAGCGACGGCAAGCTTGTCCTGCGACTCACCGAAGCCGAAGAGGGCGGCTATGTCGTGACCTCGCCGCTGGACCCGGAACTGATCACCGAGGCCGACAGCCTTTCTGAAGCGTTCCAGAACGCGCGCGATGCGCTCAAGAGTCTGCGGCGCTCGCGGGCGAAGCTGTTCAGAAAGCTGTCGCTGACCGGCGGCTGAGCCGATCGCCATGAACCGGCGCAAGTTCGAGCAGCATCTGCGGGCGCACGGTTGCATCCTTCACCACCATGGCGCCAAGCACGACGTCTGGATCAACGCGAACACGTTGGCCCGCTCGCCAGTGCCGCGGCACACACGCCTCAAGCGCGGAACCTGCCACGGAATCTGCCGCATCCTCAGCATCCCACCTTGCCCGTGATGCAGGTGTCGGGTCAATGCGTGTGGTGCAGGCGTCCCGGTCCGTGCAGCCGAGACGGCCGCACCACAACCGGCACACCGGGTTCGTTCCGAATGGTGGCCTTCATGCACCCGGGCTTTCGTCTGGGAGCAAGACAAGTACCTGCGCGTGGTAACGTTGAGCGATGGCCAGACGGTGCACAACGCGTTCTTCGACCGCGACTTTCAGGAGCTGACCCCTTGAAGTTCCACTGCTGCGCCGAGACCGACTCGCTCTACATCGACCTGGCCGACCGGCCCGGCGCCGAGGCCCGCGAAGTCGCGCCCGGCGTGGTTCTGGACTTTGACGCCGCCGACCGACTGGTCGGCATCGACATCGACCACACCTGCAGAATGTGCCTGGAAGAATGCGAAGCTTCACCGCGGGTAACGAAGCCGATCGATGGCCTCGTCGATGGCGGCCTGATCGATCCCGCGCTGCCGCGCGTCACGCCGTGCCTCGTCGGCCAGCGACTGCCATTCCCGCTCCGCCCGCTCGTCAAGCTCCCGCTCGAGCACGGCGCGGTCCGATTCGGACAGCGTGTCGATTCTCTGGAGAATCTCGGCGACCACTTGCTGGCTCATCTGCTCAACTCCACCGCCGGCGGGCGCTCGTCGGTCGGCTCCTTATCTTACGCCCGCCAGGCCCGGCCGCCAACGCCCAGGCCGGTCTAGTTTCTAGTCTCAAGTTTCTAGTTTCTAGACCCTGCCCGGCTACAAACCGCCCGTCGGACCGGTCTCTGGCCGCGATCGTCTAGTTTCAAGTTTCCAGTCTCCAGTTTCTAGACCCGGCCCGACCCGTTCCGAACCCGCACGGACAGATGCCGCTCCAGTTTCCAGTTTCGAGTCTCTAGTTTCTAGCTCCGCCCGGCCGATCCCGGCCCGCCGCGAGAGGCCCGGTAGGAGCGGTCTCCGACCGCGACCGCGTGGTCTAGTTTCGAGTCTCCAGTCTCCAGTTTCTAGATCCTCGGCCAGCTCCGATGCGCTGGGCATCGGCTTTCGCTGCGGCTTTTTGGGCCTCTTGGACATGAAGATCATCCAGGAGCGGCTGGAGCGCGAGAGCGACGTCAGCCTGGTGCAGACCGCCCCGACCGTCACGTACGAGGTCAAGCTGCGCGACGGGGCGGTGTCCCCGGAACCGTGCCACGTCGGACTTCGGTGGCCCTTTGTGGCTAGCTAGCCGTGCCGTTGACCGGACTGGGCAGCCGACGGTAAGTTGTCGGCGAGATCGCCCCGTTTCAGACGTATGGGGGCGACTCCGGGGGTGACCAGAGATGTCGAACGAAAGGTCGCGCCGAATCCGCCGATTTGCCATTGCTATCCCTCTCACCGTGGGTGCCTTGATTGGGCTGAAGTTCGTGTTGTTCGAGAATACGGGGACGATCAACCTGAATTTCGGCGGCTCCGGACGTGCATCTTCCGCCGCATCGCAGAACCCGCCCGAGCTGGCAACGGCCACTGCTCCCAGCGACTTCTCAGGCGCGTTGCCGGGTCGTCAGCAGGAGATCACAATGCAGATGACCTTTTTCTCCCCGGATGAGTACACCGTCAACGGGCAGACGATGAAAGGAGGACACGGGATCGGCAACGATCTCACGTGGACGCTCGTTTCAGACCGTCGCCTAGAGGGCCATTTCAAGAGCATTCACATGACTGGCCAGCTCATACTCCGGGCCAATGGACCTGACGTCTGGGAGGGCGAGTGGAAGAATGACCGGGCCATCAATGAACCCAACAAACCCCCGGCTTGGGGAAGAATTCTTTTATTTGGGAATATGGCTTCCGGCTTTAGTATGACAGCGCTATTCTGGCTCAAGATTTTGGAAGGGTCCAGTCGATGGGTTTCCTGGTGATGTTGGGAGCGCGCTCTCCTGAACACTCAATCAGGAGACCCGGAAATGACTGCGGATCAGAT
>Ga0187892_10000841_pt1 | contig 76561 bp, 62 predicted proteins | sample MA1701073metaG_FD_139345 | JGI IMG/M metagenome (GOLD analysis project Ga0187892, IMG submission 139345) | Bio-ooze microbial communities from a basaltic lava cave in the Kipuka Kanohina Cave System on the Island of Hawaii, USA - MA170107-3 metaG ... | reverse complement strand
CCTCACGTATATTGACGTCGGTAACGACTCGCCACGCCCCTTTGTCTGGTCGAAGACCGCCGACCAGATCTTGGAGAGCGTCGCGAGGTTTTGTCAACGAATCTCCGAATCACGACACTAGAATGAGGCCATGACTTCCACGGTCCTGGACGCCATCAACCGACAGATCGCCGCCGAGTTTGCCGCCTCATTCTCCTACCTGGCAATGGCGGCCTGGTGCGAGCACCACAAATTCATGGGCGCGGGGCAGTGGCTGCGGCTGCAGAGCGCCGAAGAGCACGCGCACGCCATGAAGCTGCTCGACTTCGTGCTCGCGCGCAATCACCCGGTCCGGCTCCTGGCCATCGACCAGCCGCGCGGCGCCTTCGCGTCGGTCGTCGACGTGTTCGAGCGCGCCCTCGCGCAGGAAGAGGAAGTGAGCCGCCAGATCGACGCGCTGTACGAGCTGGCCTTCAAGGAGAAGGCGTTCGCGGCCATGGCCGAGCTGCAATGGTTCATTACCGAGCAGGTCGAGGAGGAGAAGACCGTCCGCGAAATCGTCGCCAAGTTTCACATGGTGAAGGACGACCCGGCGTCGCTCCTCGATCTCGACCGCGAGCTGGGGGAGCGCCAGGCGGAGGCCGGCGGCGCCTGAGACCGGGCGGAGCAGCCCTACGTGAGCGTCGCCGCCGCGTCGTCGGTCGTGGCGAATTGCTCGAAGACGCCGTCGAGACCTGCCATCGTCAGGAGGTCGAGTACGCGTGAGGGTGTCCCGACGAGGCGGAGGCGCCCGCCCGTGCGACTGACGGTAATGTGCGCCGCGATGAGCTCGCCGAGGCGCGTACTGTCGATGTAGCCCACGCGGGAGAGGTCCAGCAGCACGTGCCGGGCGCCGCGCTGGATGGCGCCGGCCACGGTGTCTTTCAGCAGGCCCGGCTGGTCGTTGACCGTCAACCGGCCCGACAGCTCGAGCACGGCGACCACGCCCGTCCGGTGCTCCCGGATGTCCATGACGTGATTCTAAGGGGTCGTACCTCGGTTGAGGTACGACCCCGGTTCCCGCTATCCTGCCCTGTCCCTCGCGGGCCTCGCCGGTCCCAGTCAGACGCCCTACCTGCGGCGCGCCCTCTCGCCGGCGCCACGGATGGAGGAGCGGCGAGCCCGGACGCGGGTGTCGGCTCCTTGGCGTGGCGGCCTCACCGCAGCGTCCCGTTTGAGGAGCAGAGCCATGAAACTGACCGGTGTCATCCCGAATCTTGTGTCGAATGACGTGGCGCGATCGCTGGCCTTTTATCGCGACGTGCTGGGCTTTACGGTCGTCCGAACCGTGCCCGACAACCCGCCGCACGTATTCGTCTGGCTCGAGCGCGACGGCGTCAGCGTGTTCCTGAACGAGGCCGGTGCCGTGCGGGCCGAACTGCCGGAAGCACGCGGCCTCGTCGTGGGGCAGTCCGGCGTGTCGATGTTCATGATGCTCGAGGGCGTCGACGCGCTCTGGGACGCCGTGCGGCCGCGGGCGACCGTCGTGATGCCCATCAAGGACCAGTGGTACGGCGTCCGGGAATTCGCCGTGGCCGATCCAGATGGCTACGTGATCACCTTTGGGGAGCGCAAGTAGGGCAACTCCCGGGCGCGCCCGGGCGCGCCCCGGGGGCGCGCCCCGGGGTCGTACCTCCACGGAGGTACGACCCCTTATACTTTCGGCATGTCTATTGCCGCCTTGAACGCCGTCCGCCGCGTCCCGACCCCGGTCAACGAGCCCATCAAGTCCTACGCGCCAGGGTCCGCCGAGCGGGCGGAGCTGAAAAGGCGGCTCGCGTCCATGGCCGGCGAGCGCATCCAGATTCCGCTGGTCATCGGCGGCAAGGAGATTCGGACCGGCAAGAAGCAGCAGGCGGTCATGCCGTTCAACCACCGGCACGTGCTGGCCGACTGGCACATGGCCGAGCCGAAGCACGTCGGTCTGGCCATCAAGGCGGCGCTCGAGGCGCACAAGGAATGGTCCGCCTGGCCGTTCGAGGACCGCGCCGCCGTGCTGCTCAAGGCGGCGGAGCTTCTGGCGACGAGCTCGCGCGCCACGGTCAACGCGGCGACGATGCTCGGGCAGGCGAAGACGGTGTTCCAGTCGGAGATCGACGCGGCGTGCGAGCTTATCGACTTCTGGCGGTTCAACGTCGGCTACGCGCAGGAACTTTACCGGGAGCAGCCGATTGACGGCCCCGGCGTCTGGAACCAGCTCGAGTATCGGCCGCTCGAAGGGTTCGTGTACGCGGTGTCGCCGTTCAACTTCACGGCCATCGGCGGCAACCTCTCGACGTCGCCCGTGCTGATGGGCGGTGTCAGCGTCTGGAAGCCCGCGTCCTCGGCGATGCTGTCCGCCTACCACGTCTTCAAAGTCCTCGAGGCGGCGGGACTGCCGCCCGGCGTCATCAACTTCCTGCCGGGCAGCGCCGGCATGATCACGGATGGGCTCCTCGGGTCGCGCGACCTGGCCGGCATTCATTTCACCGGCAGCACGGAAGTCTTCCAGAGCATGTGGAAAACGGTCGGCGCCAACATCTCGCGCTACCGGTCGTATCCGCGGCTTGTCGGTGAAACGGGCGGAAAGGACTTCATCATCGCCCATCCGTCGGCCGACGCACTCGCCCTGGCCGTGGCGGTCGTCCGGGGCGGCTTCGAGTACCAGGGCCAGAAGTGCTCGGCCGCCAGCCGCATCTACGTGCCTCAGTCGCTGTGGAAGGAGGTCCGCGACCGTGTAATCGCCATGATGAAGGACATCCGGATGGGCGACGTGCGCGACTTCCGCAACTTCATGAGCGCGGTCATCGACAGAAAGGCGTTCGACAAGATCGCCGGCTACATCGCTGACGCGAAAAAGAACGCCAAGATTCTGCAGGGCGGCGGGTCCGACGACCGCAAGGGCTATTTCATCGAGCCGACGCTCGTGCAGACGAACGACCCGTCCTACCGCCTGCTCTGCGAGGAGATCTTCGGGCCGGTCGTGACGACGTACGTCTACCCGGACGCCAAATGGCGCGAGACCTTGCGTGTGCTCGATCGGACGTCGCCCTACGCGCTGACGGGAGCGGTCTTTGCGAACGACCGCCAGGCCGTGCGCGAGGCGACGAGCGCGCTGCGGAACGCCGCCGGCAACTTCTACATCAACGACAAGCCGACGGGCGCGGTCGTGGGTCAGCAGCCGTTCGGCGGCGCGCGGGCGTCCGGCACGGACGACAAGGCCGGGTCCAAGCTGAACCTGATCCGGTGGGTCAACACCCGGACGATCAAAGAGACCCTGGCGCCGCCGCACGACTACAAGTACCCGTTCATGGCGGCCGAGTGATGTCGGACTGGCCGGGCGGCGCGAGCGTCGGGAGCAGGCGACCACGAGCCAGGCCCAGATCGACGGCCGGGCCCGTGCCAGCGGCCGGCGCCACTCGGCGCGAATTCGTGGCGACGGGAGCACTCGCGACGGCGGCCTGGATGATCGTGCCGCGCCACGTGCTCGGCCAGGGCCTGACCCCGCCCAGCGACCTCGTGAACGTCGCCGTCGTCGGCATCGGCGGCATGGGGGCGGCCAACGCGCAGGCGGTGATGAGCCAGAACATCGTCGCGATCTGCGACGTGGATGACGCGCTGGTCAACGCACGCCTCGCTGACTGGAAGCGGGCGCTCCAGCCGCGGCCGGCGACGCCGCGCCGCCAGACTCCGCCCGCCCGGCCGGCGACGCCGCCGCCCGTTACGCTCGATTGGGACACCTTCGGGCCGTCACGCCTGCAGGGAGCGGCCGACCAGGCGTGGCGGCCGACGCCGGGCAACGCCAATCTGCGGCGCTTCGTTGAGGAGCAGCTCCCGCGCGTGAAGCGCCACCGCGACTATCGCGAGATGCTCGAACGGCAGAAGGACATCGACGCGCTCATCATCGCGACGCCCGATCACATGCACGCGCCGATCGCATCGGCGGCGATGGCGGCGGGCAAGCACGTCTACGTGCAAAAGCCGATGTCGTGGTCGGTGACCGAGGCACGACACCTCGCCCGGATGGCGGAGGCCAACCCGCGCCTCGTCACCCAGATGGGCAACCAAGGCCATTCATCCGACGACGCGCGGCGCGGCCAGGACTATCTCGCATCCGGCGTGCTCGGAGACATCACGGACGTGCACGTGTGGACCAACCGGCCGCTGGCGTTCTGGCCGCAGGGCATTCCCCGGCCGAAGAAGTTCGACGGCGACTGGGATCGACTGGGCTGGTCGAACACGGGCGTGATGGAGCGGCTGGCGAATGCCTTCACGAACCGCGTGAAGGCGAAGATCCCGAAGGCCCTGCGGTGGGATCTCTTCCTCGGCGCGGCGCCCGACGTTCCCTACCATCCGCTTTACCATCCGTTCAACTGGCGCGGGTGGGTGGACTGGGGCCAGGGCGCGCTCGGCGACATGGGCGCGCATCTCATCGACCACCCGGTCTGGGGACTCCGGCTCGGCCTGCCGACGACCATCGAGACGGTGTCCACGCCGTTCAACGGTGTCAGCTATCCGAACGCGACGACGACGCGGTTCGAGTTCGCGGCGCGCGACGGGATGCCCGGCGTCACGATGACCTGGTACGACGGCGGCCTCATGCCGCCGAAGCCGGTCGAGATGGGGGAGGCGAGCCTGCCGGCGGATGGGGGCGTGCTCTACATCGGCACCAAGGGCAAGATGCTGCAGCACAACACGGGGTCTCGCCCGCGCCTCCTGCCGGTCGAGCTGCACAACAGCGTTGGCGCGCCGCCCGAGCGGATGCCCCGCGTGCCGCACCAGGCGCACGAGATGAACTGGGTCAACGCCATCCGGGGCACGGACACGATCTCGTGCCCGTTCGCCTACGCCGCGCCGCTCACGGAGATCATGCTCCTCGGCATCGTGGCGCTTCGCGCCGGGCGGCGGATCCAGTACGATGGCGCCGCCATGCGCGTGACCAACCACGCCGCCGCCAACGCCCATCTCTCCCGCGACTACCGGCCCGGGTTCGGCCTCGCGTGACGACGCGCAGCCGTCTCTTCGTGATGATGGTGCTCCAGTTCTTCATCTGGGGCGCCTGGCTGCCACTCATCTTCGGGTACCTGCCGAGCCTGGGCTTCTCGCCGGCCCAGCAGTCGCTCATTCTCAACGCGTTCCCCGTCGCCTCGATCATCGGCATGTTCTTCAGCAACCAGTGGGCCGACCGCACTTTCGCACCGGAACGTGTGCTGGCCGTCTCCCACCTGGTCGGCGGGCTCGCCATCCTCGGCTGCGGGTTCACGCGCGACTTCACCTGGTTCTTCCTGCTGATGCTCGTGCACTGCCTGCTGTACGTGCCGACCTTGTCGATCACCAACTCGATTGCGTTCGCCAACATGAAGAACCCGGACCAGGAGTTCGGCTTCGTCCGGATGGGCGGCACGATCGGGTGGGTGCTGGCGGCCTGGCCGTTCACGTTGATCTTCGTCAACTGGGAGGCCGTGGCGGCCGTCAGCACGTCGGGCTTCGCGGACTGGCTCGGCACCGCACTGGCCAACCCGCTGACGGGCGACGCCGCCAAGGCGGCCACGCGATGGACGTACATCGTCGCCGGCGTGGCGTCTCTGGCGCTCGCGGCGTTCAGCCTCGTCTTGCCGAAGACGCCGATCCGGCGTGACGCGGCGGCCGGCGCCAAGGCGGCCTGGGCGGTGGCGTTCGGCCTGCTGAGACATCCTTTCATCCTGGTGCTGTGGCTGGTCACGCTCGTCGATGCGTTCGTGCACAACGCGTACTTCAACTGGACGGCGGTGTTCCTCGGCGCGGCGCGCGAAGCCGGCGGGGTCGGCATCGCGTCGAACTGGATTACCCCCGTGATGAGCATCGGCCAGGTGACCGAGATTCTGACGATGCTGGTGCTCGGCGTGACGCTGGCGCGGCTGGGCTGGCGCACGACGATGGTCGTCGGGATCCTGGGGCATGCGGCGCGATTCGCGGTCTACGCCTGGTTCCCGGAAAGCCCCGGCATGATCATCGCCGTCCAGGCGCTCCACGGCATCTGCTACGCGTTCTTCTTTGCGGCGCTCTACGTCTTCGTCGATGCGCACTGCCCGAAGGACATTCGCGCGAGCGCGCAGGGCCTGTTCAATCTGCAGATCCTCGGGATCGGGGCGCTCTTGGCCAACTCGATCTGCCCCTGGCTGCTGCAGAGCGTCTACACGCAGGGCGGCGTCACCGATTTCCGCGGGCTGTTCCTCGTGCCGCTGGCCGCCGCACTGGTCGCCGCGGTGACGCTGGCCTTCGTGTTCCGCCCGCCGACGTGGGGGCCCACCCCCGGCGGCTCCGCCGCCCGCTGACGTGACGGTCCGCACGCTCGTCGTAGGGTGCGGGCAGATGGGATCGTCGCACGCCAGGGCCTACCACGGGATGACGGAGTTCGAGATCGTCGGCCTCGTGGCGCGCGGGGCTGCGTCGCGGGAGCGGCTGAACGCCGAGCTCGGCGGCCGCTACCCCGAGTTCAGCGACTTTCACGATGCGTTGTCGCGCACGCGGCCGGATGCCGTCTGCATCAGCACGTACACGGAGACGCACGCGCCGTACGCCCTCGCCGCGCTCGAGGCCGGCGCCCACGTGTTCCTGGAAAAACCCGTGGCCGAGACGACGGCCGACTGCGAGCGCGTGGTGGCGACGGCCGGCCGGCTCCAGCGGGCGCTCGTCATCGGCTACATCCTGCAGGTGCATCCCTCCTGGCAGCGGTTCACCCACCTCGCGCGGACGCTGGGCGCGCCGCTCGTGATGCGGATGAACCTCAACCAGCAGAGTTCGGGCGCGGCGTGGGCCACCCACCGGCAGCTCCTGCGGACGACGTCGCCGATCGTGGACTGCGGCGTGCACTACGTGGACGTCATGTGCCGCATGACCGGTTCGCGGCCCGTCGCCGTGAACGGCATCGGCGCGAGACTCGCCGGCGACATCACGCCAGGCCAGGTCAACTACGGCCAGCTCCAAGTGACGTTCGAGGACGGCTCCGTCGGCTGGTACGAAGCGGGCTGGGGGCCGATGATGAGCGAGACGGCCTTCTTTATCAAAGACGTCGTCGGCCCCGAGGGCAGCATCAGCATGGTCCCGGCGAGCGCCGGCGCCGCCGGCAGGTCCGCCGACCTCGAGGCGCACACGAGCGCCGAAGCCCTGCGGCTGCACCGCGCGGCCCTCACGGCTGACGGCCGATTCGCCCAGGTCGACGACGTCCTGACGCTCGAGGACGCACCCGGGCATGACGAGCTCTGCCGGCGCGAGCAAGTGAGGTTCCTCCAGGCGATTCGTGGGGAGATCGATCTGACCAGCCACTGGCAGAGCGCCATCGACAGCCTCCGCATCGTGCTGGCGGCCGACCAGTCGTTTCGCGAGGGCCGGACGGTGCGGCTCTCGATGGGAGCTCACTCATGACCCGCTCCGCACTCGTCCTCCTGTTGCTGGCTTCCACGGTTCGGGTTGGCGGGGTGCAGCCGGCCGTATCGCCCCCACCCGGGTTCACGGCCCTCTACAACGGCCGGGACCTTTCGGGCTGGCGGGGTGGCGACACGTACGATCATCGCAAGTGGCTCGCGCTGCCGGAACCCGAGCGCGCGAGGCTCGACGCCGAGTGGACCGCCGACATGCGGCGCCACTGGCGCGCCGCGGGCCCGGAGCTCGTGAACGACGGCCAGGGCAAGTACGCCACGACCATCCGCGACTTCGGCGACTTCGAACTCCTCGTGGACTACAGGACCGTGCCGCTCGCCGACTCCGGCATCTACCTGCGCGGGTGCCCACAGGTCCAGATCTGGGATCACACCAACCCTGCGGAGTTCAAGAACGGCGCGGACAAAGGATCGGGCGGACTCTGGAACAACTCGCGCGGGGCGCCGGGGAAGGATCCGCTGGTACGGGCCGACAAGCCCTTCGGCGAGTGGAATCACGTCCGGATCGTCATGGTCGGCGATCGCGTGAGCGTCTGGCTGAACGACGCGCTCGTCGTCGATCGCGCCGTGCTCGAGAACTACTTCGACCGGAAGCAGCCCGTTCCGGCGCGAGGCCCGATCCAGTTGCAGACACACGGCGGCGAGATCCGCTGGCGCAACCTCTTCGTGCGCGAGATCGGCGCCGCCGACGCCGCCGGCCTCCTCGCGCGCGGACGATAGGCGGGGCGGCTACTTGATCGTCCCGCGCAGTGTCTGCCCCTTGATCGGATAGGCCGGCCGCGTGGGCTCGCCGGAGGGCTTGCCGGCAAGCGCCTTCATCACGACCTCGATGGCCTTTTCGAGCTGCGGATCGCGTCCGGCCATCACGTCGGCCGGTGTCTGCTCGACTTCGATGTCGGGCGGCACGCCCTCGTTCTCGACGACCCAGCCTTCTTCGGCCGTCCAGATGGCGAGGTTGGGCGCGGTAATGGAGCCGCCGTCCATCAGCACCGGGAAGCCCAGCGTGCCGACCAGGCCTCCCCAGGTGCGCTGCCCCACGAGCGGGCCGAGCTGGAACTTGCGGAACATCCAGGGCAAGAGGTCGCCGCCCGACCCCGCCGTCTCGTCGATGATCATCACCTTGGGGCCCTGAATCGACGCCGTGGGCGTCGTCAGGTCGGCGCCGTAGCGCATCGCCCAGTAGGAGATGTGCGGCCGGCGCAGGAGATCGATGTAGTAGTCGGCCACCTGGCCGCCGCCGTTGAACCGCTCGTCCACGATGATGGCGTCCTTGTGCGTCTGCGGGAAGAAGTACCGCTTGAAGTACTCGTGTCCCTGCGCCGCCGTGTTGGGCACGTAGACGTAGGCGACGCGCCCCTTGGTCGCGTCGTTCACCTGCTTGAGGTTGCCTTCGACCCAGTCGCGGTTGCGCAGCGCCGCCTCGCTGGCGATCGGAACGACGGCGACGGTCCGCGAGCCGCTGCCGTCGGCGTTCGGACCGACCGTGATCTCGACGATCTTGCCGGTCGTGTTCTCGAAGAAGCTGTAGAGGTTGACCGGCGGCCGGACGTCCCTGCCCGCGACGGCCAGCAGGTACTCGCCGGCGCGAACGTTGACGCCGGGTTCGGTCAGCGGCGATCGCAGCTGCGGGTTCCAGTTGAGGCCGCCGTACACCTTCGCGAACCGGTACCGGCCGTTCTCGACCCTGTAGTCGGCGCCGAGGAGCCCGCCGGGCACGGGCGTCGGGGCGGCGGGCATGTCACCGCCGCCCACCCGATGGTGGCCGACGCTCAGTTCCGACGACATCCACTGGATGACGCGGTTCAGGTCGCTCCGCACCGCCAGGTCGGCCAGGAACGGCTCGTACTTGCGCTTCATCGCGGCCCAATCGACGCCATGCATGTTCGGCGCGTAGAAGTAGTCGCGATTGATGCGCCAGGCTTCGTCGAAGATCTGTCTCCACTCGGCCCTGGGATCGACCTTCACCTGGATGGCGCCGACGCCGATGCGTCCCGCCGAGGGTTCGATTCGCCCGGTCGTCGCGACGATCGACCAGGCGCCGCCGCTCGAGTACAAAAGCTTCTTGCCGTCGGCCGACAGGGTGTAGCTCGCGACCTCGGGCAGGAGCGTCTCGGTCCGGCGCGCGTTCAGATCGTAGCGCTCGAGCGACGTCCGGCCGCCCGACGTCCGCTGGAAGTAGAGGAGGCCCGCCGCCCCGGCTTCCAGGTTCGCCAGCTCGCCCGGCGCGATCGGCATGTCGAGGATGCGGTAGGGGATGCCGTCAAGGTCGACGCGGATGGGCTCGGTTGCCGGCGTCTCGCCCTTGGCGCCAGGTGTGGGCGCCGCCGCCTTTTCCTCGTCGCTCTCCCGCGCGAGCGGCGACGGCAGGTCGTTCTGCAAGACGACCAGGTAGACGTTCCGCGAGAAGCGCATGTCGGCATTGGACTGCGCAAACCAGTCCACGGCGGGCCCGGCGTCGGTCGAGCCAAAGAAGTACAGGTACTTGCCGCTGCGATCGAACACGGGGTCGGACACGTCGCCGAGCCCGTCCGTAATCTGAGACGCCTTCCGATCCACGACCGAGTACAGGTGCACCGCCGTCACGAGCGGCTGCAGGTTGACGGCATAGGCGATCCATTTCGAGTCGGGCGACCAGTGGTAGTCGGGGACGCCCGCCGGCGTGTACACGCGATGCCCGTCGATCCGGTGCGACGCGCCCGTGTCGAGGTCCAGCCAGTAGAGGCTCTGCGAGTTGTCCACGTACGAGAGCTTCTTGCCGTCGGGCGACCATCGGAGCTGCTGGTAGAAGCCGTGTCCCGTGACCTTGATCGTCCGCGCGGAACCCTTGCCGTCCTGGCCGATGATTCGCAGCGCGTACTCGCCGCCCTCGTCCGAGACGTAGGCAATCTGCAGACCGTCGGGTGACCACGCCGGCGACCGCTCGTGCCATTGGGTCGTGTTCGTGAGGTTGCGAGGGTCGCCTTTCTCGGCGGGCACGGTCACGATGTCGCCGCGGAACTCGAAGACGGCCCGGACGCCAGTCGGCGAGAGCGCGGCATTGCGAATCCACCGCGTGCCGGTCGCGTAACGCGGGCGCGCCTCGGGCAGGTCGGCCGTGACGCCGATCTTCAGCCGCGTCGAGCGCGACGTCGCCGGGTCGAACAGGTGCAGGTAGCCGGCCTGCTCGAACACGATCTTGCCCCAGCCGGCCGAGGCGTTGAGGATCGGGAAGTCGCTGTGGTGCGTGATCTGACGCACGGTCTTGGTACGCGGGTCGTACGAGAAGATGTTGAATTCACCGTTGCGATCCGATCGGAAGTACACGGCGTTGCCGATCCACATCGGATCGGTGTCGTTCGACCGCGTCGGCGGCTGCGGGATCTTCTCGAGCTCGCGGCCGGACGGGTCGTAGATCCAGATCCGCGACACGGTCCCGCCGCGGTACTCCTTCCACTGTTGGTAGCGTCCGGCGATCGGGTTGTAAGCGACGCGACCGCCCGGCCCCTCGACCGCCTCGGCGACGTTCGGAATCGGCACGAGCTCCGGCATGCCGCCCGCGAGCGGCACCTTGAAGAGCTGCGTGTACCGATTCGTGAACACGGATCGGCCCGACGTGAAGAGCACGGCCGACCCGTCCGTCGTGAACGCCTGCACGATGTCGGCGCCCGGGTGCCAGGTCAGCCGCGTCGGCACGCCGCCTTCCGTCGGCACGACGTAGACGTCCGTGTTGCCCTCGTACTGCGCGCTGAACGCGACGTGGCGTCCGTCGGGCGAGAACGCCGGGTTCGACTCGAGCCCGTCGTCCGACGTCAGGCGCCGGACGCTGGTGCCGTCTTGCCGGGCGACCCAGAGGTCGCCGGCGTACACGAACGCCACGTGCGTGGCGCTGACCACCGGCTGCTCCAGGAGCCGCGTGTCGTTCACGTCGACCGTACGGCCGTCGGGCGAGGCTGGAACCGCTGGCGCCGTGGCCCGACTGGCCGCGCTCCCGGCGGCGACGGCCACCGTCGCGACGATCGGCGGAACAAGCAGCATGCGGAAGGACACGAACCTCATGGGCGCACCTCGTACACGGCAATACTGCACACGACCGCGGGCCTCTGCAAGGACCTCGGGGTGCCGTCACCGGCGGATCCGCGCCGCGCGATCAGACGGCCAGCTCAGGTCTGTTCCAGTCGCGGGCGAGGGCCGGAATCCTTCATACTCATGGACGTGCGACGCGCCACTCTATGGCTCGCGCTGGGGGCGGCGCTCGGGGTCGGCGTGAGCGCGGGTGGGTCCGAGTCGCCCGCGGGCCGCGTCGGACACGTTGTGGCCGCCGGCCAGGCTGGCGGCGGACGTGGAGCCGCCGGGCGCGGCGCCACCGCCGCGGCCTCGGGGACGGGAGTGATTCTCGGCACGGTCGTCGACGGCCTGTCCGGCAAGCCGATCGCCGAAGCCGTGGTTACGCTCGGCGCTCCCAGCGTGTCCCAGCCGCCCGTCATCGTCGACCGGAACGGCCGTTTCGCCTTCACGGGTCTGCCGGCCGCCTCGTTCCCTCTCGTCGCCACGCGGGCCGGCTATTTTGGCGGCGGGGCCGGTCAGCGGACGCCGACCGGACCGCGGCGGCCGATCGAGCTCGGTGCCGGCGACCGGGTGACCGACGTCATCCTCCGACTCTGGCCGTACGCGATTGTGGCCGGCAGCGTCCGAGACAGCGAAGGGGAACCCGTCGCAGGGCTGACTGTCGAACTCCTGGAACGAGCGCTGGCCAACGGCGAGTGGCGCCTCGAGCGCCGCGCCTCGACGCACACGGACGACCGCGGCGCGTACCGCTTCAGCAAGGCGATGCCCGGCCGCTACCTGGTCGGCGCACGCGAGGAGCCGGATGGATTCCTGATGGCGATCTTTCCGGTGCTGGCGGCCGATCTGACGACGCTGATGGGGTTCATGTCCGGTGCCATGGTGGGCGGAGGCGTGCCGGAGCTGGACTTTCACGCGCGGGTGATTCCGATGACGTTTGCGCCATCGGCCATGGCGTCGGCCGACGCGGCGGCGGTCGTCGTCCGTTCCGGAGAGGATCGGACGAACGTCGACATCCGTGTCGCGCGCATGCCCGCCTACCGCGTGACGGGCGACGTGACTGGCGTTGAGCGGCTGCCCCCGAATCTCAGGATTCAGCTCATTTCGCCCGCGTTGTTCGATCAGCCGGCCGGCATCAACCTCACGAACGGGCAACGTGGCGGTGGCGCCGGGCGATTCGACTTCGGCGGCGTGCCGCCGGGCGATTACGTGCTGCGAGCGTCGGCCGTGCCGCAGCCGACCGGGCGTGGGCGCGGGACGCCACCAGGCGCCCCCGTGCCGGAACCGCCGTCGGACCCGACATGGTGGGCCGAGGCGCCCGTCGTCGTCGTGGACCGCGACCTCACGGGCCTGACGCTGCCGCTCGGCGTCGGTCCTCGGCTGAGCGGCCGCGTCGTGTTCGAAGGCTCGGCGGATCCGTCGTTCGGACGTGTCGGGATCGCGCCGCAGGCGCTCGACCGACCAGGCGCCGCGGGCTTCACGCCCCCGGGCGGCGTTGCGACCGACGGCAGGTTTCGCACGGGGGGTCTCGTGCCGGGCCGATACCTCCTGACCGTGCCGCTCGTGCCGCCCGGGTGGCGCGTGAGGTCGATTCGCGCGGGAGGCCGCGACGTCACCGACCTGCCGATCGAGATCGGCGCCGAGGATCTGGCCGAGATCGTCGTCACGCTCACGGACGAGCTGCTGGGCAGCCTTGGCGGCGTCGTGAGGAACGCGCGCGGTGCGATCGATCCCGACGCGGTCGTGCTGCTGTTCCCGGTCGACCGCCGGTTCTGGGCCAACCTGACGCCGGGGGCGCGGCGGCTGAAGTCGGCGCGCGTCTCGTCGGCCGGCGCGTACGCCATTCCCGGCCTGCCCGAGGGCGAGTACTTCGTCGTCGCGACCGACGAGGAGGTGCTGGCGGACTGGCAGCAGGTGGCGGTGCTCGAATCGCTCACAGGCACGGCGACGCGCGTCGTGATCGCGGGTGTCGGCCGCGTGACGCAGGATCTCGTCCGGTCGAATCGATGACCAGGAAACTCGCGCCGTGCATTCGTCGACGGGTGGCAGGCGTCGCAGCCGGAACGGTTGTTCTCTGTGCCGTCGCCGGTGCCACCGCGCGACAGGCGCGCGACCAGCCGGCCCAGCGGGCCAAGGTCGGTACGGGTGTGATCGCGGGCCTGGTCGTGCGCGGGGAGACGGGTCAGCCCCTGGCCGACGCCGTCGTGACGCTCGTCAGTGGCGAGAGCGCGTTCGTCCGCGTGGCGCAGTCGGATCGACAGGGGCGCTTCCTGCTGCCGCTGCTCCCGGCGGGGCGGTATCTGCTTGCGGCGGCCAGGCCGCCGTACCTCGGCGCGGCGTACGGCGCGGCCAAGCCGGGCCGGGCGGGCACGACCGTGGTCTTGGCGGACGGACAGCAGCTCCTCGATCTCGAGCTGAAGCTCTGGCCCGGCGCCGTTGTTTCCGGCACGGTGACGAACGAACGAGGCGAGCCAGTCGCCGATGTGGACGTCGCGCTCGATCGCGTCGACGCGCCCGGGGGCGCGCTGTCGCTGGCGGCGCTGTCACTGACACTCGCCGCCGGCGGCGCCTCACGCGTCACGACGGACGACCGGGGGATGTACCGCGCGTACGGCCTCGCGCCGGGCGACTACGTCGTTTCGGTCTCGCCACCGGCGACGATGTCGGTGGGCGCGCGACGCCTGACGCCTGAAGACCTTGCCGCTGCGGAACGGGCCCTCCGCGAACCGCGCCCGCCCGCGACTGCCGGCGGTTCGGTGGCCGCGACAGGCCGCGGCACGCCCGTGTCCACGGTGCTCCCGCCGCCATCCGCGAACCAGGTCGGGCCGCCGACGCAGGCAGGCGACGCCGGCTCTACGCTGGCCTACGCGCCTGTGTTTTTCCCGGGGACGACAGACCCGACCGCTGCGACGCCGATCGCGCTCGGCATGGGCGAGGAGCGCGGCGGCGTGAACCTGAGGCTGGAACTCACGCCGCTCGTGCGGATTCAGGGCATGGTCGTCGGGCCGGATGGCGCGCCGGTGCCGAACGTGCTCGTCAGCGTGCAACGGCCGGGCGCGCCGCTCCTGTTCTCGATCATGAGGATGGCCATGTCGTCCACGTCTCAGACCGGGCCCGATGGTCGCTTCCAGATCAGGCGCATGGCACCCGGTCAATACACGCTGTCGGCCCGAACCGGTGGTGGGCCGATGGGGGCCCTCGCCGGGCTGATTGGGGCTGCTCAGCCCTCGGCTCCCGCACCCTCGGTGCTGTGGGCCACCGCCGAGGTGTCGGTGACGGGCCAGGAGGTGACGGGCCTCGTCCTGCAGTTGCAGCCGGGGCTCACGCTCTCGGGGCGCGTGGTCGTGAACGCCACGCGCCTTCCGCCACCAGACCTGACCGGTTCCCGCGTGACCGCGATCTCGACGGCAGCGGCTGCCGATCCTATCAGCGCCCTCGCCGGCCTCGGCGCCGCGAGTTTCGGGGCTCAACCCGTGCGCCCCGATGGCACGTTCGAGGTGACGGGTCTCGTGCCGGGGCCGTACCTGATCAATGGCGCGCTCGCAGGCTCGACGCAGCCGGCCGATGTCTTCGCGTGGCGCGTGGGATCGGTCGTGGCGGGCGGCCGCGAGATCCTCGATCTGCCGTTCGACGTGAAGCCCGGCGCGCTGCCGACCGACCTCGTCATCACGTTCACGGACGTGGAGCAGGAGCTGACCGGCGTTCTGTCCGATGCCAGCGGGCGGCCGCTCACCGCGTCAACGGTCGTGCTCTTCGGAACCGACAAGCGGTTCTGGTACCGGGACTCGCGGCGCGTGCTGACTGCACGGCCGGCCACTGACGGCCGCTACCAGTTCGGAGGCCTGCTGGGACCCTCGCCCGGCGAGTACTACCTGGCCGTCGTCAGCGACCTGGAGCCGGGCCAGCAGTTCGATCCGACCTTCCTCAGTGCGCTGGTGCCGGCCGCGATCCGCATCGTGCTCGGTCCGGGCGATCGCAAGACGCAGGACCTGCAGGCCCGTTAGAACTTGCGCCATTCGAACGGGAAGAGCTTGCCCGCCGCAGCGGCGTCGAGCTTGAGCCCGACCAGCTCGGCGGCGCGCGCGAGCGGGATCGCGTCCGGCGGCGAGGTCCGCGGCCGTCGGCAGCACGACTTCGTCCGGCATGACGCCCGCGCGCTCGAGGCTGCGCCCGTCCGACGAGCGACGTCGTCGGGCGGACCATGGCGCCTCCTTGGGGAAGCCGTCGCTGCCGGGCATTCTAGCGGGTTATGGGTCCCCTGAGACGCATGACGATGTGACTGCGCCCCTTGGCGTCGGTGAGCCGCGCGTAGGCCGGATCGCGTTCGTCGAAGAGCCCGAGTTTGACGACGGTCAGGGGCGTGGACAAGGCGGGTGCGATCTCACGCTGACTGACGTAGGTGACGCCCGGGGTCATGCCCACGGTTGCCGTCGTTGGGTCGAAGTCCAGCAGTCGCGTCGGCGTGTCGTCGTCGATACCGTCTTCGAAGAGGTGGAAGAAGATCTTGTAGTGCCGATCCAGGCGCCGGTCCGCCGTCAGGGCGACCTCCACACGGTCTGTAGTGAGCGTGACCGAGGTCATGCTGATGCCGGCCGTGAACACCATGCCGGCGCTCGTCTCCGTGGCCGGGCCGCGGCGGAAGACGAGGAGCGTCGGCGCGGCCGTCTCGTTGAAGGTGGCGGCGAGCGTGTAGCCGGTGACGGCCGGCGTCGGCGCGGATGGGCCGTCGACCTCCGTGATGAACCACGGGGAGGCCGAACGCGCGACCAGATCGACGGCGCGCAAGCCGGTTGCGGACGGCGTCACGATGCCGCGCGTGTCGTGAATCGGGCCGCGCGTCGTCCATCCGACGATGCCGATGGCGCCGGTGGTGACGGCATCGCCAGGCTGGCCCTCGCGACGGACGAAGGCGGCGGCGTCGGCCCGCGCTTTCTCTACACGGCTCGTCCGCTCCACGAGCGCCTCGACGTCACGCGTCGTGCGGATCGTGCCGGCGGCCAGAAGGGGCAGGATGACGACGACGGCGGCTGCCACGCCCGAGCGCGTGCGCGGGGCCACGGGAGTCAACGTCTCCCCGACGCGGAAGATCTCGGCCGCGCCGAATACCGCGAGCACCGCCACGGCGGTGGTGAGGGGCGCGAGGTTCCACGCGGAGAGGTCGGGCTGGGACAGGCCGAAGGACGCCAGCGCGATCGCGATCCAGAGGGCCAGGGCCTGGAGCCCGGCGGAGGCCGGCGTTCGACGGACGAGTGGCACGAGCGCGCCCACGATGGCCAGCGGCCAGAGTGGCAGGAGGTCGGGTCCGAAGGCCTGGCGGAGCATGGCTCCGGAATCGGTTGACGGTCCGATGGCCTGCAGCGGGCGCGGCAGAATCTCGCCGAAGTACAGGAGTGAGAAGACGAGCCACGGCAGGACGGGCAGGACGTACCCGAGCGTGGCGCCGATTGTGGGCGGCCGGCGTCTGGACGCGATGAAGTGGAGCATCAGCGAGGCGCCGGCCATGGCGCCCTCGAGCCGGACGAGCGTGGCGGCCGCCGCGGCAAGGGCCGCAAGGGCGAAGCGCTCGCGGTCGTAGAGCTGCACGCACAGGATGAGCGCGAGGACGTACACGCTCGTCTCGAGGCCGGAGACCGCGGCGGTCACGAAGGCCGGCTGCGACGCGACGACGAGCGCGGCGAGGAGGCCGACCAGCCCGGAGCCGGTGAGTCGCGTGAGCCAGAGAGCCACGATGACGAGCGCGAGCGTCGCGGCGGCGATGCCGATGGCCGCCGAGGCCGGCGGAATGGCCAGGCCGAGCCTGGCCGCGCCGGCGAGCATCAAGGTGTAGAGCGGCGTCGCCGTGCCGAGCACGCGCTCGTGCGCGTTGTAGACGAAGCCGGATCCGTCGGCGACGTTCTGGGCGTAGCGGTAGGTGACGTAGGCGGCGTCGGTGTCGAATGCGAGCCAAGTGTCGAGGCGGGCGAAGAGCCCGAGTCCCAGGACGACGACCAGGACGGCGACTACTGGTGCCGGAGGAGGGAATCGAACCCACACGGGGGGTAAACCCCACAAGATTTTGAGTCTCGCGCGTCTGCCAGTTTCGCCACTCCGGCCCCAGCGCCGTATCGTACTATGCCCGTCGCACCATGACGCGGTCGGTCCTCCAGGTGGCGTGCGCCGCCCTCGTCGCGGCCGCCTGCACGACCGTACGCGCGCCCGTCCCGGAAGCCGAGGGGTGGGAGCTCGTCGTCCTCGGCATCGCCCAGGATGCCGGCATCCCGCACCTCGGCTGCCAACAGACGCTCTGCCGGTCGATCCGCGCGGGCACGCGCAAGCCGGAACGCGTCGCGAGCCTTGGCGTCGTGAATGTCGGCCTCGGTCGGGCGTACGTGTTCGACGCCACCCCGGACTTTTCCTCACAGGTGCATTCGCTCACGGGCGGACGAGCGCCGGACGGCGTGTTCCTGACGCACGGTCACATCGGGCACTACACGGGCCTCATGTACCTCGGCCGCGAGTCGATCGACGCGTCGCGCGTGCTCGTGTACGCCACCGAGCGGATGGCGGCATTCCTCTCGGCCAGCGGGCCCTGGAGCCTGCTCGTGTCGCGTGGGAACATCGAGGTCCGCACCGTCAAGCCGGACGTGGCGACGGACCTGGGCGGGGGCCTGCGGGTGACGCCCCTCCTCGTGCCGCACCGGGACGAGTTCACCGATACGGTCGGCTACCTGATTGAGGGCCCGGCGCGAAAGGCGCTCTTCATACCGGACATCGATCACTGGCACAAGTGGGATCGCAGCATCCGCGACCTGGCCGACACCGTGGACCTCGCCTTCCTTGACGGCACGTTCGCCTCGGCCGACGAGATCCCCGGGCGAAGCGTGGCCGACATTCCCCATCCGCTGATGCCGGCCACGCGGGCGCTCCTGCAAGGCGTCCGCGCGGACGTCTGGTTCATCCACGTGAACCATACCAACGCCGAGCTGGACGGCCGCGACGTCGTCCGGGACGGCGCGCGCTTCCGGCTCTGACTCCTGCCCATCTGGCGGACCGGGGTCGGCCGGAAGTATCCTTGCAGGCCGCACCAAGGAGGCCAGGCCCATGAAGCGCGACGTCACTCGAAGAACGGTCCGGATCGGCGGTCTGGCGCTCGTCGTCCTGGCCGCTGCACTCGCGCGCCCGTGGGGGCTCCTGGCCCAGGCGCCGGCGCCGTCACCCGGCGTCCGCTTCGCGCAGATCAACGCGGCCGAGATGAGAGAGATCCTCACCTACCTGGCGTCGGACGCGCTCCAGGGCCGGCAGGTCTATACAGAGGGGTACGGCCTGGCGGCGGCCTTCGTGGCCGAAAAGCTGAGGAGTTGGGGCGTGAAGCCCGGGGGCGACTCCGGCACTTACTTCCAGACGGTCAGGAACCGCGGATACCGCGTGACCCGCAATTCGTCCGTCACCGTCGCGGTGAACGGCCAGACGCGGACGTTCAAGCACGGCGACCATGTGTCGTTCGCGGTGAACGCCGGCGGCAAGCAGACGTTGACGTTCGACAGCGTGGAGTTTGCTGGCTACGGTATCGTGTCGCTCCCGAGCGCGACGAGCGCCGTGAGTCACAACGACTTCAGTGGTCGGGACGTCAAGGGCAAGCTCGTGGTGTGGCTCCCGGGCACGCCCACGCTCCTGACCCAGGGACAGCAGCCAGGCCGCGGCCGAGGCGCGGGCGGCAATCGATCTGCCTATGCCATTCAATCCCTCGGTGCCGCAGCCGTGATGGCCTTCGCGCCGGCACCTCCGCCGCCAAGCCCGGAACTTGTCGCCGCAGAACAGGCGCTGGCCAAGGCCCAGGAGGCTCTGGCGCAGGCGAATCAGGCCGTTCTCGATGCCCAGGCCCAGCTCCGTGGCCGCGGCGCCGGCCGTGGAGGGGCCGGCCGGGGCGGCGCGGCGCCGGCCGTCCAGGCCGATCTTACGACCGTCCAGCGCGTGGACGCGCCGGTCGCGCCAACCGTCACGGCCGACCAGACCTTCTACGAGTTCCTGTTCGGGGCCGACCGCTTCAAGGAGTGGCGTGCGCGTGCGGAAAAAGGAGAGGTCCTTACGCCGACGAGCGTGCCGGCCAGCGTGACGATCACGATCGACAACACCTACGAGGTCGTGTCCACCCAGCTCACGAAGAACGTCGTCGGCATCGTTGAAGGTAGCGACCCGAAGCTCAGAGACACCTACGTCATGTTCGGGTCGCACCTCGACCACGTCGGGTACCGAACGGCGCCGACGGCCGGACGCGGCGGCCGCGCCGGTGGCGGCGGCGCGCAAGGCGCGCCGGGCGCAGCGCCCGCCGAACCCGATCTCATCTTCAATGGCGCCGACGATGACGGGTCGGGATCGACGGCACTCTTGGGAGTTGCAAAGGCGTTTGCGACGGGTCCGAAGCCGAAGCGATCGGTCATCTTCGTCTGGCACACGGCCGAGGAGGCGGGCCTGCTGGGCTCACGCTACATGGCGGACTTTCCCATCGTGGCGCTGGACAGGGTCCAGGCGCAGTTCAACCTGGACATGGTCGGCCGGAACCGCGACGACGACCCGAACCTGGGCAACACGGTGTTTGTCATCGGCGCCGATCGGATCAGCACCGACCTGCACAACCTGGTGGTCGATACCAACCAGACACTGGCAAAGCCGCTGACGCTCGACTACGAGTACAACGATCCGGCCGATCCGAACAGCTTCTACACGCGCAGCGACCACTACAGCTACGCGGCGAAGGGCATTCCGATCGCGTTTTTCTTTACGGGGACCCACGTCGACTACCATGGGCCCGGGGACCACGCCGACAAGATCCTCTATCCGAAGCTCACCCAGATTGCGCAGCTCGTCTACCAGACGGGCTTCAATGTGGCCAACACCGAGCGAACGCTGATCCGCGACAACCGGGGGCCGAGGGCCGGGCGCGGGTTCAGCGGGCGGATCGACAAGTAGCCGGCGGGTTTGTTTTCTAACCCCCGATCCTGCTGCAGGTTAGGGCACTGTCCCAGCCTCCTGGCCGGAGGGTAGTACAGGCCTGAATCGTCGGAACCCGTTGATAATAGGCAAGTTCCAGTTGATCTCGGGGTCCGGGTTCGGCTACAATGTCGGGACGTTCCGCCTCGCGGATAACCCAGCTGCAGCAGCCTGTCGCATCCATCACCCCGGGGGAGTCGTGGCATTTGAGATCGGAGACAAGGTCATCTACCCGAATCATGGGCTCGGCGTGATCGAGCGCATCGAGACGAAGACCATCATGGGCACAACGTGCGGCTTCTACCAGCTCCGGATGGCGAACGAGACCACGGTTTTCGTGCCCGTGGACAATGTCGACGGCGTCGGACTGCGGCGGGCCGTGACCGACGAGGAAGTCGAGCGCCTGTTCCACCTGCTGGAGGACGGCAAGATCGACACCCACCAGAACTGGAAGGGTCGCTTCAAGGACAACTCCGACCGGATGCGGACGGGCTCGATCTACGACGTGGTCGAAGTGCTGAAGAGCCTGACGTTTCTGAGCAAGTCGAAGAGCCTGTCGTTTCGCGAGAAGCGCATGCTCGATCGCGCCAAGTTCCTGGTTGTCTCTGAGATCACGGAGGTCCTGGGCGAGAAGACGGCCGTCGTCGAGGAGAAGGTGGACAAGGCGCTCGAGAAGTGCTTTGTCACCAAGGCCCGCAACGCGGCGCGATCGAAGGCCGCCGCGGCCGCCCGCGCCAAGGCGCCGGCCCGCGTGACGACGCGGCGCGCGGCCCGGGCGTCCTGACCGCCTCCGGCCGGCGCGATCCGGCCACCCGCCAGTGGTGCTGCTTGCCGCCGCGCGCACGCTAGCCGCCGGCGTCGGCCTCTCGCTCTACGTTCTCGTCTGCGCGCCGGTCGTCTTGGTCTGGACGGCCGTCGTCCGCGACCCGAGCCTCATGTACGCGGCCGGTCGCCTGGGCATTCGCGCGGGCTTCCGCATCGCCGGCGTGAAGGTCGTTGTCAAGGGCCGCCCGCTTGCCGGGACGCCGGCCGTGTATGCCGGGAACCACAGCAGCAACATCGACCCGCCCGTGCTGTTTCTGGCGTTGGCGCCGCTGTTTCCGCGGGTGCGCGTCCTCTACAAGGCGGAATTGCGCAAGATACCGCTGCTCGTCCGGGTCTTCGATGCGGCCGGGTTCGTGCCGCTCGAGCGTGGCAACCGCGACCAGAGCTGGCCGGCGCTCGACCGGGCGGCTGGTGCCCTCCGCGAAGGCCATTCCTTTGTCGTCTTTCCGGAGGGTACGCGTAGCCGGTCGGGGGAGTTGCTGCCGTTCAAGAAGGGCACGCTGATTCTGGCCATCAAGGCGCAGGTGCCGGTGGTGCCCGTCGCAGTGTCAGGAGGACGCGCGGCCATGCGCAAGGGCAGCCCGGTCGTCTGGCCGGTGACGGTCACGGTGGAGTTTGCGCCGCCGATGGCGACCGCCGGGCTGACACTCGACGACCGCGACACGCTCGCGACAGCCGTGCGCGACGCCATCGCGACCCGCCTGGAAGGTACGACCCTCTCATGAGGTACGACCCCGCTGTGAGGTACGACCCCCTGGCAAAAGCGGTACGACCCCTCTAGACTGCGCCCTGTGACGAACCGGAAGAAACCGAGGGGCGCGGGCGAGCAGGTGTCCGAACTGACGGCCGGACGGCTGTCCGTCTACCTGCGGTGCCTGAACACGCTGGACACGGCCGGCGTCAAGACCATCTCGTCGCGGGCGCTGGCGGATCAGTTCCAGCTGAACGCCGCGCAGATCCGCAAGGACCTGGCCTACTTCGGCGAGTTCGGCGTCCGCGGCGTGGGTTACTACGTCAAGGAGTTGAAGCGCCAGTTGCGGGCGATCCTGGGCCTCGACCGCACGGTGCGCGTCGCGATCCTCGGCGCCGGGAACCTGGGACTCGCGCTCGCGGACTATCCCGGGTTTCGACAGGAGGGCTTCGAAATCGTGGCTCTGTTCGACACGGAGCGGGGGAAAATCGGTCGCCGATCGAAGGGCGGCGTGAGCATCCACGACACCAACGAGTTCAGAAGGCTCGTCAAGAAGGAACGGATTGACATTGCCGTGGTGGCCGTGCCCGCCGAGTCGGCGCAAACGGTGGTGAACGCAGCCGTGCACGCCGGCGTCCGGGCGATCTTGAACTTCTCGCCCGGAACGCTGAAGGTGCCTCCAGGCGTGAAGCTGAAGCACGTCGATCTCACCGTGTCGCTCGAGAGTCTGTCGTTCTTCCTGGCGCGAGGCGAAGCCGGTGTCATCGAAACCTAGCCGCCGCCGTGCGCGCGCGTCGGCCCTGTCGCACGTCGATCGGCGGGGTCGCGTCCGCATGGTCGACGTGTCGGCCAAGCCCGAGACCCACCGCGAGGCCGTGGCGGAGTGCGACGTCCGGCTGAGCCGCGCGGCTCTCCGGGCGATCCGCCAGCGGGCGGTGAAGAAGGGCGACCCGTTGCAGACCGCGCGGCTCGCCGGCATCCTGGCCGCCAAGCGAACCGCCGAGATCATCCCTCTTTGTCACCACCTGCCGCTCACCCATGTCGACGTGACGCTCGAGCCGCGCGCGCGCGGCTACCGGATTCGGGCGTCGGCCTCGACCATCGGGCGGACCGGCGTCGAAATGGAGGCGCTCGTGGCGGCGTGCGTGGCCGGCCTGACCCTGTACGACATGCTCAAGGCCGTGGATCGCGAGACGGTCGTAGGACCCGCGAGGCTCGTCGAGAAGCGAGGGGGCCGGAGCGGGCCCTACCGGCGCGCCTGAGACGAACCGCCCGTGCGCATCGTTGTCAGCGTTCACGATCCGCCGGTCTGGACCCTTCCGGCTCGCGAGGTGACGCGCCTGCAGGCGTCGCTGCCCGAAGACGAGGTCGTCGATGCCAGGACGCCAGAGGAGCGCAGGGCCGCGTTTCCGGAGGCGGAGGTGCTCGTGGCCTTCAGGATCGGCGCGGACGAGTTCGCCTCCGCCCGTCGGCTGAGGTGGATTCACACGACGGCCGTCGGCGTCAACGGCTTGCTGCCTCGGCCCGTGGTCGAGAGCCCGGTGCTGGTGACGAACACGCGCGGCGTGCACGCTGCCGCCATCGCCGAGCACGCCGTCGCCCTGATGCTCGCCGTGCGGCGGCGCTTTCCGCAGGCGGCGGTCGGCCAGGCCGGGCGCCGATGGCTCCAGGCCGAGCTGATGCAGGCCGAAGGGCCGCCCTTGTCCGCGAGCTGCCTGCTCGTCGTCGGGCTTGGGGAGATCGGCTCGCGCGTGGCGGCGCTGGGCGCCGGCCTCGGCATGCGCGTGATCGCCGTGCGGCGGCGCGCCGACGCCCCGATGCCCCCGGGCGTGTCGGCCGTGGCTGGGCCCGAGCGCCTGCACGAGTTCCTCGGCCAGGCGGACGTCGTCGTGCTTGCCGTACCCCAGACGGACGAGACCCGGGCCCTTCTGGGACCGGACGAGTTCGACGTGATGCGCCAGCACGCCGTGCTCGTGAACGTCGCACGGGGCGGTCTGGTCGACGATGCGGCTCTGGAGCAGGCCATCCGGACGGGCCGGCTTGGAGGGGCTGGGCTCGACGCGTTCGCCCGCGAGCCCCTCCCGCCGGACAGCCCCCTCTGGCGCCTGCCGAACGTCGTCATCACGCCGCATTCGGCCGCCTTTGCGGGGGACTACTGGGCCCCGGCCGTGGACTTTTTTCTGCGGAACCTGGAGCGGTTTCGCCGAGGGGAGCCGCTCATGAACCTGGTCGACAAGGTCCATCGGTACTGAAACCGTGGCGGACGTCCGCGACCAGGTTGCCGTCCTGCCGCGCACCATCGCGGAGCTGCCGTTCTTTGTGAGCGGGCGCTTTCCGAGGCCGAACCTCGTGGGGCGTTGCTCGGCCAACGGCATCGACTGGATTGCCGGTCGCGACCTCGTCGCACGCGTGCGCGACATCGGGCTCGGCCTGGCGTCAATGGGCCTCTCGGCCGGCAGTCGCGTGGCCATCCTCTCGGAAAGCCGGCCGGAGTGGTTGCTCACCGATTTCGCCGTTCTGGCGAGTGGCGGCGTCACCGTCCCGATCTATCCGACGGTCTCAGCCGCGCAGGTCGCGTTCATCCTCAGGGACAGCGAAGCGAGCATCGCCGTGGTGTCGACGCCGGAGCAGCTCGCGAAAGTGCAGGGCGTCGCGCACGAGGCGCCGGCGCTCCGGGGCGTGGTCGCCTTCGATCCGCCTGCCGGACCGGCGGGCGCCGGCCCGGCCGTCACGTCGTTTGCCGACGTCGCCCAGGCCGGTCATCGCCGGATTCTCGATGGGTGGGGAGTGGGCCGCGAGTTTCACGAGCAGGCCAGGCGAGTCGTGCCGGACGACTTGGCGACGATCATCTACACGTCGGGAACGACCGGCCAGCCCAAGGGCGTGATGCTCACACACGGCAACCTCATCGCCAACATCGGCGGCGTCAGTGCGGTCGTGCAGGTGGGCCCGGACGACACGGCGCTTTCGTTTTTGCCGATTTGCCATGCCTTCGAGCGGACGGTGGTCTTCCTGTATCTCGCCAATGGCGTCTCGGTCGTCTTTGCCGAGTCGCTCGACACCGTGCCACGTGATCTGACGTTCGTCCGTCCGACCGTGATGACGGCCGTGCCGCGGGTGTTCGAGAAGCTGCACGCGCGGATCCTGGCGCAAGGCCACGAGGCGCGGGGCGCCAAGCGCTGGATCTTCGAGTGGGCCGTTGCCGTGGCCGGGCGGCGCGGAAAGGCGCTGGCGTCGAGCCGGGCGCACCTGCCGTTCGGGCTGCGCGTCCAATCGGCGCTCGCCGACCGGCTCGTGTTCTCCCGGATCCGCGAGGCGCTGGGCGGCCGCTTCCGGTTCGCCGTCTCCGGCAGCGCGGCCCTGCGCGCCTCGCTGGGGGAGTTCTTCTATGGGATCGGCGTGCCGATCATCGAAGGGTACGGCCTGACCGAAACCGCGCCGGTTGTTTCAGTCGTGCCGCTCGAGCGCATTCGGTTCGGTACCGTCGGCCCGCCGCTGCCCAACGTCGAGGTCCGCCTTGCGGCTGACGGCGAGATCCTGGTACGTGGACCGAGCGTCATGAAGGGCTACCTCAACCGACCGGTGGAGACCGCCGAGGCGCTCGGGGACGGCTGGTTCCACACGGGCGACATCGGCGCGCTCGACGCGGAAGGGTTCCTCAAGATCACGGACCGCAAGAAGGAGTTCATCGTCACCTCGGGCGGCAAGAAGGTGGCGCCGCAGCCCATCGAGTCGGCGCTCCGTGCGAGTCCGTTCATCCAGGAGGCCGTGCTCGTCGGCACCGACCGGAAGTTCCCGGCGGCGCTCCTGGTGGCTGACCTGAGGGCCCTGGCCGCGCGCCTGGGCGCGCCCCGGCCGGCGACGCCATCGGAAGCCCAGGCGCTCGTCGACCGCGCGGACGCGCAGGCGCTGTTTGGGGAGGCCGTCGAAGCGGTCAACGCGCCGCTCGCGCAGTTCGAACGCATCAAGAAGTTCGCGGTCCTCCCGCGGGAGTTCACGCTGGAGGCTGGCGAGCTGACGCCGACGCTCAAGGTCAAGCGCCGCGTGATCGACGAACGCTACAAAGACGTCATCGCGCGCCTGTACGGATAAAAACGACCTCGGAGGTCGTTTTACGTGTTTCGTAAAACGACCTCCGAGGTCGTTTCCTGTCTTAGAAGAGGCGCGCGTGGTTCACCGGCCACCAGCGCACCTGCACCTTGCCGATGATGTACTTCTTGGGCACTTCGCCCCACGTCCGGCTGTCGGAGCTGTTGCTGCGGTGGTCGCCCATGACGAAGTAGTAGCCTCGCCGGACCGGTATCGGTCCCCACGAATCCTGCGATCGGTACTCCAGGGGAATGAACTCGTCGTCGATGAGCGTGTCGTTGCGATAGACGCGGCCGCCGACGCTCCGAAGCGTGTCGTCCTCCTTGCCGATGACGCGCTTGACGAAGGACTTGCTCGGATCCTCCGGGTAGTAGAGCATCACGATGTCGCCGACTTCGGGGTCGTGGAGCTGATAGGCCAGCTTGTTGACGATCAGGCGATCCTGGTCCTCGAGCGTCGGAACCATGCTCTGGCCCTCGACCCGCGCCACCTGGAACCCGAACGTCACAATCAGCGTGGCGTAAACGGCCGCAGAGACCAGCGTCTTGAACCAGGCGACGAGCTCCTCGGCCACCCGCGTCAGGACCGGCGACCAACCTCGGCGCGCCCGGACGGTCAGGGGCGACGGGGGCTGTATCACTCGTGGTCCGTCCGTCGAGGGAGAGACCTCGGGGCCATGCGGCACCTCGGCCGGAATGAACACCGCAGGGCGGAACTCGGCCGGCTGAAACCGGTAGGGCGTGGACTCGACCGGCCCCTGACCCGCGGCATCCTGATCGTCGGTCTGGGGGGTGTCGTCTGGATGAGTCAACGGTGCAACCTCCTGCGTCCTGGGGAGTTAGACGACAAAGGCCTTTCAATTGTTACCACGGCGCTCCTTAGAGCTGCAAATACTCCCGCAGGCGCTTCGTCTGCGTCCGACTAACAGGGATCTCGGTCGCTTTCGCATCTTTCATCTTCAAGAGAAAGTTCCGGCTGAACCAGGGGACGATCTCCTTGATCTTCTTGATGTTCACGAGGTGCGACCGGTGCACGCGCCAGAACACGGCCGGATCCAGACGCGCCTGAAGCTCGTCCAGCGTCCGGTAGTTGGAGGTGCCCGACCCGGTCTGCGTGGCGACCACGATGACGTCGTCCACCACGGAGGCGTGGACGACCTCTTCGGCCTGCACGAGCACGAACTTGTCGCCGACGCGGATCGCGATTTGATCGCGCCGCTCCTGCCGCGCCTGAACGGCCTCGATGAGCTTCTCGAGGTCGGCGGGGGTGAGGGGCAGGCGCGCCGTGTGCTCGGACGCCAGACGCTTGCGCACGCGGTCGAGCGTCTGGGCCAGCCGTGCCGCGTCGATGGGCTTCAGGACGTAGTCGACCGCGTTCACCGAGAAGGCCTCGATTGCGTATTGATCGTAGGCCGTGACAAAGACGAGCTGGGGCAGGAGGTCGGCATCGAGCAGGCGCCGGGCCACCTCGAAGCCGGTCAGCCCGGGCATCTGCACGTCGAGGAACACGAGGTCGGGGCGGAGTTGCCCGGCGAGCCGCAGGGCCTCGACGCCGTCGGCCGCCTGGCCGGCGATCTCGACGTCGCCGGCCTCGCCGAGCAGGAAACACAGCTCCTCCCGGGCCAGCTGCTCGTCGTCAACGACAAGCGTCCGGAGGGCCGGCAGGCGCTCAGGCACTGGCGCGCTCCGGCACGACGATCTCCGGGATTTCGATGCGGACCGACGTCCCCTGGCCGGGCGTGCTCGCCAGCCGCACCTGGCAGCCGGCGCCGTAGATGACGCGCAGGCGCTCGTTCACGTTGCGCAAGCCGATCCCCGGTCCCGTCGGCAGCGCGTCGGCGCCATTCGTTTCCATGCCGACGCCGTTGTCGATCACCTCGACGACCGTATGACCGGCCTGGCGCGAGGATCGAATGGCGATGCGCCCCTCGCCCACCTTCCGGCCGAGGCCGTGTTTGATGGCGTTCTCCACCAGCGGCTGCAGGATCAGGCTCGGGACGATCACGTCGAGGCTGGCCTCGTCCAGTTCTTTGTGCACGACCAGGCTCGGGCCGAAGCGGACGCGCTCGATGTCGAGGTACTCGTCGACCGCCGCCAGCTCCTCCCGCAAGGTGACGAAGTGCTCCTGCCCGCGAAGCAGTCGCCGGAGCAGTCCCGAGAGCTTGACGATCAGCATTCGCGCGGTTTCAGGCTGCGATCGAATCAGCGAGGAGATCGACGTCAGCGTATTGAAGAGAAAGTGCGGGTTGATCTGGTTGGCGAGCGCCTCGACGCGCGCGGCCATGAGGAGCTGCTCCTGCTCGGCCAGCCGGTGCTCGATCCGGGCGTTGTTCCAGATTTTTATGGGAATCGCGACAGCGAGGACCGTGGCGAGCGGCACGAGCACCCAGAGCCACCAGGTGGTCGGCTCCATGTAGTGCAACCGGTGCGCCCCAAACCGCTGACCGATCGCCTGACGGAGCAGTTCGAGCATCACCGGTGCCGTGACGAGAATGATCTGCCAGTCGATCGCCAGGCGGCGCACGAAGCGCCACGCCGTCTGGTGGAGCTTCGTGACGAAGAAAGGCGAGAAGCGCCAGATCTCCTCCTTGGGACAGATCTCGCGCAGCCCGCCGCCCGCAAAGCCGCAGCCGATGGCCAGCGGCAAGGCGCCAAATTCGTTGGCGACGAGCGCGGGCAGGGCGACGGCCGCGCCGACGAGCGCGCCGGCGTACGGGCCGGCGATGAGGCCCGCGAGAAACGAGCCGGGCAGCGTCAAGTCCGCCGGATGAAACCCGAACAGCAGTCGCACGGCGACGCCCGCGGTGAGCGGCACGCCGAGGCCGGCGGCAAACGTCAGGCGCTCGGGCCAGTCGCGGCGTTCGGTGAGGAGGATGCGCCGGAACCACCGGAATCGCACGAGCATGGTGGCCAGCACGGCCGCCACGGCGACGGTGACGACGAGCGTGACGAGGACGAAGCGTTCGGGCGTGAGCGTCAGAGACGGCGCGTCGTGCTGCATCAGCCCGGTCTAACTATAGCAGCCGGTGGGTGGGGCCGGGTATGATGGAGCCCATGATCCGCCCGCTGCTTGCCGGCTTCGCGACCACGCTGAAGCACATGTTTCGCAAGCCGGTCACGGTGAACTATCCCGCCGAGAAGCTGCCGATGTACCCGAAGTACCGCGGCAAGCAGGTGCTGATGCGCGACGAGAACGGGCTCGAGAAGTGCGTGGCTTGCGGGCTCTGCGCCGTAGCCTGTCCCGCTGATGCCATCTACCTCGAGGCGGCCGAGAACGACGGCACGGTGCAGGCCGGCCCGCGCTACGCGTCCGTGTATCAGATCCACAAAACCCGGTGCATCTTCTGCGGCTACTGCGAGGAGGCCTGTCCCGTGTCGGCGATCTTCATGGGCAAGGACTACGAGCTGGCTGTGTACAGCAAGGACGACTTCATCTGGGACAAGCAGGATCTGCTCGTCCCGGCCGAGACCGCCGCAGTTCCGGCCGGCCGGTAGGGCGGAACTCCCCATGCAGGGGTTTCTCGAGGCCCTCGACCAACGCGTGCTCGTCTGCGATGGCGCCATGGGGACGATGCTGTACGGCAAGGGCATCTTCCTCAATCGGTCGTTCGACGAGCTGAACCTGACGCAGCCGGATCTGGTCGCCGAAGTCCACGCCGACTACGTGCGCGCGGGCGCCGACGTCATCGAAACCAACACGTTCGGGGCGAACCGCCTGAAGCTGGCCCACTTCGGCTTGGCGGATCGCGTGCACGCGATTAACGTTCAGGGCGCGCGCATTGCCCGACACGCGGCGCGCGAGCGCGCCTGGGTCGGCGGATCGATCGGGCCGTTGGGCGTTCGCATCGAGCCGTGGGGTCGGACCGGCGTCGAGGAGGCCGAGGCGGTCTTCGCCGAGCAGGCCGAGGCGCTCGTCGAAGGCGGCGTCGACCTCGTGCTGCTCGAGACGTTCCGCGACCTGAACGAGCTCGTCGCGGCCATTCGCGCCGTGCGACGCGTGACCGCGCTGCCCGTCGTCGCGCAGATGACCACCGAAGAGGAGGGCGGCAGCCTCGACGGGACCCCGATCGAGAAGTTCGGCCCCGAGCTCGCGCGGGCGGGCGCCCAGGTTGTTGGCGTGAACTGCTCCGTGGGTCCCGCGGCGATGCTCGAGACCATCGAAGCCCTCGCGAGGGTCACGCCGGCCCCGCTGTCGGCGCAGCCCAACGCCGGCCGGCCGCGTGACGTGGACGGCAGAAACCTCTATCTCTGCTCGCCCGAGTACATGGCCACGTACGCCCGGCGGTTCGTGGCGGCCGGGGCGAGGCTCGTCGGGGGGTGCTGCGGCACGACGCCCGAGCACATCCGGCAGATGGCCGTGGCGGTGCGGGCGACCGTGCCGGCGGTGGTGCGGCCGGCGCCGCGGGCGGCAGAACCGCCGCCGCCCACCCCGGCGGCGGTGGCACGGGCGGAGAAGTCGGCGCTGGCGCGCGCCTTCGCCGCCCGCCGGTTCGTCGTCGTGATGGAGGTGTCATCGCCGCGCGGACTCGATCTCGCGCCCGTGGTCGCCGAGGCCCAGCGCTTTCGGGACCTGGGCGCCGTCGCCGTCAACATCCCGGACTATCGCCGATCGGGCGCCCGCGCGAGCGCGATCGCCCTGGCCACGCTCATCGAACGGCAGGGCGGCGTCGAGACGCTCCTGCACTACCCGTGCCGCGACCGGCGCCTGATCGGGATGCAGAGCGACCTCGTCGGGGCCCACAGCCTGGGCGTGCGCAACCTGCTCGTGACGACCGGCCAGCCGTCGCCGCAGGGCGGGTACCCGGATGCGACGTCGGTGTTCGACGTCGACGCCGTCGGGCTCGTCAACATGGTCGCGCGCCTGAACGGCGGGCAGGACATCGCCGGCCAGCCCATCGGCGCGCCCACGCGGTTTCACATCGGCGTGGCGGTCAATCCCTTCGCGCCCGACACGTTCGCGGAGTTCCGGCGGCTCGGGTACAAGGTCGAAGCCGGCGCCGAGTTCATGCTCACGCCGCCCATCTTCGATGTCGACGCCTTCGACGCCGTCCTGCCGCGGTTGAAAGCAACCGGGCTGCCGATCCTGGCCGCCGTCGCCGCCCTGGACAGCCTGCGGCAAGCCGAGTTCATTGCCAGCGAGGTCACCGGCGCGCGCGTGCCGGACGTCGTGTTCGATCGACTGCGCCAGGCGTCGGATCAGGCCGCCGAGGGAGCGCGCGTGACCGTCGAGATTGCCTCGGCCCTCGCATCACGCGTGGATGGGCTGCAGGTGACGTCGGTCCACGGATCCACGAACGCGGCCGAACGCCTGCTCGAGACACTAACCAGCAAGGGCATCGGCGCCACAAGCCGCACGCACGCCGCGCGTCATGGTTGAGGGACTGCGCGAGACCGTCCTGATTCTCACGAAGTTCCTGCGCCACCCGCGGACCGTCGGCGCCGTCCTGCCCAGCTCCCGCGCCCTGGCCCAGGCGATGGTGGCGGCCCTGCCCGTGAGCAGGCCGGCCTCGATCGTCGAGCTCGGCCCTGGCACAGGCGCGTTTACGGGCGCGATTCTGGAACGCGTCGGGCCGTCCGCGCGCGTGCTCGCCATGGACCTCGAACCCGAGTTCGTCGAAACCGTCCGCGAGCAGTGGCCGTCGGTCGTCTGCGTCTGCGCGTCGGCGGAGGAGCTCGAATCGCTCGTGGCCGCGCACGGATTCGGGCCCATCGACCACATCATTTCCGGCCTGCCGTTTGCGAGCCTGCCGGCCGCCATGACGGACCGGATCCTCGATGGCGTCGAACGGACCCTGAAGCGCGGCGGGACGTTCACCCAGTTCCACTACCTGCACGGCTTCGGCATGCCGCCCGGGCGCGCGTTCCGCCGCGACATGAGCGCGCGCATGGGGGGGCCGCCGACGCGGACGTTCGTCCTGCGCAACTTCCCGCCGGCCTGCGTGTTCACCTGGCGACGGCGCTGATCTCAGCCGCCGCCACCGCCGCGCCGTCGGCGGCCATGCGGCCGGCCGGCGGCGGCGTCAGGAGCACGGCGTCGAGCGCGGCCCGCCACTCGCCCAGGAAGAGCTGCTCCTGCGGGAGGAACCGGCTCCGCGCGTACCGCTGCAGCCCCTCCACGAGGACGGCGTACTCGCGGAAATGTCCTCGAGACGTGTACACCATCGCAGTGCCGGCGGCGATGCACTCGGCGACGATGCCGTAGCCCGGCTTCGTCAGGACGGCGTCGACGGCGGCCACGAGATCTTCGTACCGGAACCCGCTGTCGACGAACGCGCGTTCAGACACGCACACGAGGTGCGGCAGGCGGGCGTGGACCTCGGTCCGGATGCGGTCCGTGGTCACGACCGTCCAGCGATCGAAGCAGTCGACGCGGCCGAAATCCAGTTCGGGCAGGCCGTAGCCGCCGAAGGACAGGAGCACGGCGGGCCGCTCCTCCGGCACGTGGAAGTGCCGGCGCGTGTCGCGCCTGGTCCGGGTGGGTTGGCGCGCGACGAGCGGAAGGCGACGCACCGCAGGGAAGACCTCGAAGCCGCCGGCGAAGGGCAGTTCCAAGGCGAGCGTGGCCTTGGCATACGCCTGCCGGATGAGCGGCACGACCCACGGTGCGGCCTCCGGCAGGCCGGGGTGCGTCTCGTAGATCCAGTCCCAGGTGAAGTTACTCACGGCCACGGACGGCACGCCGAGTCGTTGCGCGACCTCGAAGGCGAGTGGCGGTATGTCACCGACCACGACGCGTGGGGGAGAGGCGCCGACGCGCGCGATCTCCGCCGCGATGCGGTCCTCGAAGCGTGTGTAGAAATCGACCGCCGCTTCGATGGTCGCCAGGTCGTGGTGAGTGACCGCTGACGCCTGGATGATACCGCTGTCGCAGGCGCCCGGCTGGAGACGGTACGGGACTTTGATCGTGCGGGCCAGCAGCTGCGGACTGACGTCGGTCCGGACGGTAATCGCGAGGTCGGGCCGAACGGCGCCGAGCGCGTTGATGATCTCGACCGCGCGCGAGGCGTGGCCGAACCCGTGACCGGAGATGTAGTAAAGGAGGGGGTCGTACCTGTTTTCCACAGGAATCCACAGGTGGGGGTCAGGGGTGAGGCCGACCCCTGTCCCCCACCTGTGGATTCCTGTGGAAAACAGGTACGACCCCCTCTACCATCGCCCCATGCTCAACGAACGCGAGTTCTTCACGGAAAAGACCGAGATGAAGCCGATGTCGCTCGCCTGCCCGAGCTGCCGGCATCGGGCCGACTATCAGATCAAATGGGTCCGCCGTGTGAAGAAAGACCGGCTGCCTCCGGGCGCCGACGAGCGCGATCGCGCCCTCTACGGCAAACTCCGCGACCACCTGTTCCGCGTCGACGACTTCTTCAATTGCGTCCGCTGCCGCCGCCGCGCCGAGATCCCCTCGCATCAGACCATGATCTTTCTCTAGAAGAGAAACGGCACGAGCCGCCACCTGACGACCCGCCGATAGTCCGCATACGCCGGTCCGAACGCCCTCGCGAGATCGCGTTCTTCGAGCGGGATCGCGGCGACAACATAGATGGTGCTCGCGGCCGCAAAGACCAACCGCGTGCCGGTCATGACAGGCGTCGCCCACACGAGCAGCACCCACCCGAGGTACACCGGATGGCGAACCCAGCCGTACGGACCCTGGCGGAGAACGGTGCCCGCCGGCGCCGGTCCAACTGCCAGGGCCTGGCGAACGCCCGCAAGGTCCAGGACGTCCAGCCGGGTCGCCGCATAGACGGCCAGGATCGCGCCCAGCATTTCTGTCGCCAGAAAACCCAGGCTCACGGGCGGCGTGATCGACCACGCGACGCCAGGCACCGGCCGCCAGAGGGCGCAGACCACAAAGAAGAGGGCGCTCGACGCCCAGACGTAGACCGAGCGCTCAAAGGCGGGCGAGACGAGGTCCGTGATGCGACGTTTGAGTCCGAGCCGCGCAAACGCCGAATGGTGCAGCGCGAAGACGGCAAAGAGCGCCACGTTGACGCCGACCGCCCACGCGGTCGACGTCGCGTCAGGCGCCGTCACTCGTCCAAATCGACCCAAGTACGCGTGAAGGAAGTAGATGAGCGACAGGAAAAACGCGACGCCGCCCAGCACGGCCGTCGCCCGGGCAAGACCGCTCGCTGTCTGCCGTTCAACCATCACCCGTATTATAGGAAGCGGTCATGGCCGCCCGGCGGGTTGCAATCACCGGCATCGGCGTTGTGTCGCCCTTCGGCGTCGGGCGCGAGGTGTTCTGGGATCGCATCACGCGCGGCGTGAGCGGCACGCGGGCTGTGACCGGGTTCGACACGTCACGACTGCCGAGCCGCGTGGCGGCCTGGGTGCCGGACGACGAGCTCGCGGCGGCCGGCGCGGACGAGCGTCATCTGGCCGACGGCAACGGGGGCCGCGCGGACGCACGCCGGTACGCCAAGGTGTCGCGGATCGCCGTCCTGGCGGCGCGCGAGGCGATTCGCGACGCCGGCCTCGAGTCCGCCCAGCCCGACATGGGCGTGGTCGTCGGCAGCGGCGCCGGCGGCATCGACGTCGTCGAGCGGCAGTACGCCGACTACTTCGCGGGCGCGTACCACCGGGTGTCGCCCTATGCCATTCCCGTGTCGATCGTCGGCATTGTCTCGAGCGAGATCTCGATTGCGCTCGGGCTGCACGGCATGAGCCATGTCCTCTCGACAGGCTGCACCAGCTCGACCGACGCGATTGGGTATGCGGCGTCGCTCATCCGCCACGGGGAGGCCGAAACCGTCCTGACCGGCGGCGCCGATGCCTGTGTCACGCCGGGCATGCTCTTCGGCTTCGGCCGGATGCGCGTTGCATCGACCAGGTTCAACGACAGACCGGCCGAGGCGTCGCGGCCGTTCGACCGCGACCGGGACGGCTTCGTGCTCGGCGAGGGCGCGTGGCTGATGGTGCTCGAACCCGAGGACCGGGCGCGTGCCCGGGGGGCTGGCGTCTACGCCACCATCGACGGGTACGGATCGACCTGTGACGCCTACCACCGGGTGCAGATGGACCCGGAGGGCAGGGAGATCGTGCGCTGCATCGAGATGGCACTCGAGCGCGCCAGGCGGGTCCCCGAGGAGATCGGTTACATCAACTACCACGGCACGTCGACGGTTCTGAATGATGCGGTCGAAGCGCGATCGATCCGCCGTGTGTTCGGCGCGCAGGCCGACCGCGTGCCGGGGTCGTCGACGAAGTCGATGATCGGGCACCCGCAGGGCGCGAGCGGCGCCGCCGGGGTCGTGGCGTCGGCTCTCGCGCTGGCGCGCCGGGTGCTGCCGCCGACCATCAACCTTCGCGATCAGGATCCGGCGTGCGACCTCGACTTCGTGCCCAATGAAGCGCGGCCGGCCGAGTGCATCGCCGCGCTCTGCAACTGTCTCGGGTTCGGGTCCAAGAACAGCGCCATCGTGCTTGGCCGCGCCCCATGCTGGACATCCTGATCGCCGGCGCCGGCCCCGCCGGCTCCTTGGCCGCCTGGACGGCCGCCCGCGCCGGGGCTCGCGTGCTGATCGTCGACCGCGAGACGTTTCCCCGTGACAAGCTGTGCGGCGACACCCTCAGTCCCGGAGCGCTTGCGCTTCTTGATGCCGCGGGCCTCGGAAGCGGTCTTCGCGAGCTGGGCCGACCGCTGTCGGGCATGGTCGTGTCGGGTGCCGGGACGTCGGTCGAGGCGCGGTACAGCGCCGGCCGCGCCGGCCTCGCCGTGACGCGACGGGTGTTCGACGCCTGGCTGCTCGAGCGGGCGATCGCGGCGGGTGCGCGCTTCGAGCCGGGCCTCATCGTGCGGGCGCCGCTCGTGGACGAGACGCCGGCGGGGCCGGTCGTGCGCGGCCTCGTGCTGGCGCGGCGCGGATCGAGCGATGCGCTGATCCGCATGCCCGGAGCGATGACCATCGCCGCCGACGGGCGCCGCTCGGCGATCGGGCGCGCCCTGGGCCTCACGGCGACGCCGCAGCACACGCGGCGCTGGGCGTTTGGCGCATACGCCACAGGCATCGAGCATGTCGGCGACCTCGGCGAAATGCATATCTGCGCCGGCCGATATGTCGGGATCGCCCCCGTGTCACACGGCCGCTCGAACGTCTGCGTCGTCACGGGTCCGAGGCCGGAGGGTGCCACGCCGCTCGACGTGATGCGCCGCATCGTCGACGCCCTTCCTCGACTGAAGCCGCGATTCATGCGAGCCCGGTTCGAGGAGCCGGTGCGCGTGCTCGGCCCTCTTGCCGTCGAGGCGCGGGCCGTCGGTGTGGAGGGGCTCCTGCTCGCCGGGGACGCGGCTGGCTTTGTGGATCCGATGACCGGTGACGGGATCCACCTGGCGCTCTGCGGGGCCGAGCTGGCAGCCCGGGAGGCTCTGGGAGTGCTCGAATCTAGCGACTATCCCGGCGCGGTCTGGCGACTGGCCGAGGCGCGCCGGCGGGAGCTCCGGGCGCGCCAGCGCTTCGGCCGCGTGCTTCGGCGGCTGGTGGAGTCTCACATGGCCATGACGGTGGCCGGCGCGGGCGCCCGCGCGGCGCCGGGCATGGTTCGATGGGCGGTGCGCTACGCCGGTGGCGTCGCATGAACCTCCGGGTGTTCCTGCTCTCGCTCGTCGTGGGCCTGATGCTGGCCGAAGGGCGCCTGTCAGCGCGAAACACGCGCTGGCTCCGGGAACACGGCGCGATCGAGCCGCCTGGCGACGTGTGGGTTGCGCTCGCCGTGCTCTACCCGCTGGCGTTCCTGCTCATGGGCGGCGAAGGCCTGTGGCGCCAGGCGCTCGTCGAGGCCGACCTTGCGGTCGCGCCAGCCTTGGCCGGGCCCTCGTGGCTCGCCTCGGGTCTGCTCCTGTTTGCGGCGGCCAAGGGCCTCAAGTACTGGGCCATCCGTACGCTCGGCCGGCGTTGGACGTTCAGGGTGATGATTCTGCCCGGCTGGCCCCTCGTCCGATCCGGACCGTACCGCTGCGTGGCGCACCCAAACTACGTCGGCGTCGCGGGCGAACTGGTCGGCGCGGCTATGATGTTCGGAGCGAGCGCAACCGGGCCCGTGATGGTGGTGCTGTTCGGCGTGGTCCTGTGGCAGCGCGTCCGGTTCGAGACGCGCGCGCTCTCCGGCGGGGAGGTCGGATCGTGAACACGGTTTGGCCGGGACACACACGCGCGGCCCGTCGAGGACGGGCCCTGACATGCTGGTGCGCCGTTGTCGGCATCAGCCTGACGGCTGGCGCGAGGGCTGCGGGCTGGGCGCGCCCGGAGGCCGCGCCGACGGCCCAGGGTCAGCCGGGCGCACCAGATCCGCTGGTGCACGAGGCGCGGACGCTGCTCGGGCGAGGGCAGGTGGCGGAGGCTCGGCGGCTTGTTGACGCGGCCCCGTCCAGCGCGCCCGGTCGCGACCTCGCGCGGGCGCTCGTCGACATCTTCGAAGGCAGAGACGACCGGGCGCAGGCCGCGCTGCAGCCGCTGACCCGCGCAAACCCGTTGGGCGATGCGGCGCTCGAGCTCGGACTCATCGATCTCCGACGAGGCCGTCGGGACGAGGGGTGGCGGACGCTCGAGCCCCTTGTGTCCAATCGGAGGTTTGCCGGCGTCGAGGACTACTACCGGCTGGCGCGCGCCGCGCGGGCGTCGCTCGAATTCTTTCTCGCCAATGACGCCTACGTGCAGATCGCGAAAGCCCCGCGCGCGGACATCCAGACGGAATGGGGCGACCTGTTTCTGCAGCGCCATCAGGCAGGCGACGCCATCACGAACTACAAGCAGGCGATCGCGCTTGACCCGGCCTGGATTGCCGCGCACGTCGGCCTCGCCCGGGCGCACGAGGAGGTCGAGGACCCGGACCTCGACGCGGCGCGGGCGGCGTTCGAGACGGCCCGGAAGCTCGCGCCGAACCATCCGGTCGTGCTGCTCCTGGCGGCCGAGAAAGCCATCGAGGCCGACGACCGGGATGGCGCGCTCCGCGCGCTCGACGGCCTCGCGGCGGCGCGGCCCGGAACCGTCGAGGAGGCCGCGCTTCGGGCGGCGCTCGCGTTCGACGAGGGGGGCCTGGCCGCGGCCGAAGCGGGTCTGGCGGCGGTCCGCGCCATCAACCCACGGTCTGCTCTGGGCTACCGACGCCTCGGCGAGCAGGCGGAGCGCCGGTACCGTTTCGACGAAGCGGCGTCCCTCATGCGTATGGCGGTCAAGGTTGACCCTGACGACCCTCAGGCCCACCTCAGCCTCGGCCTCTACCTGATGCGGACGGGCGACGAACAGGACGCGCGCGCGGCCCTCGACGAGTCCTGGGCGCTCGACAAGAGCGCCCAGCTCACCAAGAACCTGCTCGACGTTCTCGATCGCATCGATGCCTTCGAGGTCGTGCCGGCGGGCGAGTTCATGTTCAAGTTCGCGAAGGATGAGGCGGCGGTGCTCCAGGCGTACGCTCTGCCGCTGGCCGACGAGGCGTATCGGACGTTCGCGACGCGCTACGGATTCAAGCCGGTTGGCCCGATCCTCGTCGAAGTCTTCCCGGTTCACGACGACTTCGCCGTGCGCACGCTCGGGCTGCCCGGGCTGGAGGGTGCCCTGGGTGCGTGTTTCGGCCGCGTGATCGCGATGGACTCCCCGCGGGCCCGGCCGCCGGGCCAGTTCAGCTGGCAGGCCACGCTCTGGCATGAGATCGCGCACGTCTTCACGCTCCAGATGTCGAAGTTCCGCGTGCCGCGGTGGCTCACCGAGGGCATTTCCGTGTACGAGGAGCACGCCCGGCGGTCGGCCTGGGGACGGGAGCTTGCGCTCGAGTTCGCACGAGAGCTCTCGCGTGGCCGGACGTTCGGACTGAAGGGGTTGCCCGCGGCTTTCAAGCGTCCGGAGAGCCTCGCCCTGGCGTATTTCGAAGCCTCGCTGGTCGTCGAGCATCTGGTGGGCGTGGCCGGAGAGGCCGGCCTGCGGACGCTGCTCCAGGCGTACGCCGATGGCGCCTCCGATACGGACGCGTTTGCAAAGGCCTTCGGTCGATCGGTCGAGGCCGTGGATGCGTCGTTCAAGACTTTTGTGGAGGAGCGGTACTCGGCCCTGGCCCGGGCGATGGCCGGCCCGCCGGCGCCGCCGACCGAGGACCTGGCCGGGCTGACGGCCCGGGCGGCCGCCGCTCCGGGCAGCTTTCTGGCTCAGCTCGCGCTTGGCCAGGCCTTGATCAAGGCCGGCGACCTGGCGTCGGCGCGCGGCCCGCTCGAGCGGGCGGCCGAGCTGGCGCCCGAGGCCAGTGGCAATGGCAGCCCCCGGGCGCTCCTGGCGGACCTCGCGTTGAGAGCGGGTGACACCGTGCGCGCGCGGCGCGAGCTCAGACAGCTCCTCGAACGCGACCACGCCAACGTGTCGGCCGCTCGGCTGCTCTTGACGCTGACGGCGGACGCGCCTCCGGCCGAGGCGGCGGCCGTGGCCGATCGTGATTTCAGCCTGCGCGTCGTGGCGGATCTGGACCCGTTCGACGCGGAGGTCCACACGCTCCTCGGCCGGCGCCTCCTCGAGAAGAAGACCCGAGCCGATCTCGAAGCGGCGCTGGTGGAGTTCCGAGCGGCCCTCGCGCTCGGTCCGGCCAACGCGGCCGAGGCGCACGCCGACCTGGCGGACGTGTTGCTGCGGCTGGGCCGCCGCGAGGAGGCCAAGACGCAGGCACTCGCGGCCTTGCAGCTGGCGCCGACGTTCGCGCGGGCGCAGGACCTCCTTCTGGCCGCGATCGGACGGCAAGAGCCATGACGACCGACGGTCGTCGCGTGCGCTCCGTGGCCCGGCTCGCCGGCCCCGTAGCCGTGCTTGCGCTTGCCGGCGCGCTGTCAGGCGCCGCCCCGGCGCCGGCGCCGGATGGACAGCGATTCGCGCTGCTCGTGCAGGGCACATCCGGCGACCCCGCGTACGCGGCCCTCCATCGTGGCTGGCTCGATCGTCTCGTCAATGTCCTGCGCACCACCTACAAGTTCGACGCCGCCCGCATGACCGTGCTGGCCGAGCAGCCTGCGGCCGGCGAGGAGCGCGCGACGGCCGACAACGTGCGGGCCGCGCTCGGACGCCTGGCGGCGGCCATGAAGGCGGACGACCTGCTCTTTGTGATGCTCATCGGTCACGGGGCCGGCGAGGGCACGGAGGCCCGGTTCAATCTGGTCGGCCCCGATCTGTCGATTACCGAGTGGAACGCCCTGCTGAAGCCCATTCCCGGGCGTGTCGCTGTCGTGGACGCGACGAGTTCGAGCTTTCCGTTCTTGTCGGGGCTGGCCGCGCCCGGTCGGATCATCATCACGGCGACGAGCAGCTACTCGCAGAAATGGCACACGGTGTTCGCGGACGCCTTCGTGGCGGCTCTCGAGTCGTCTGCCGCCGACGCCGACAAGAACGGCCGGGTGTCGCTGCTCGAGGCGTTCACGTACGCATCCAGGCTCGTGGCACAGCACTACGAGAAGGACGGGCGGCTGGCCACCGAACGGGCCGTCCTCGACGACACGGGCGACGGCGTGGGACGGGACGCGACGTCGGCCGGACCCGATGGCGCCGTGGCCGGGGTGACCTACCTGGACGTCCTCGGGACGCCTACGGTCGCCGATCCAGAGCTCCAGGCGCTCCTCGTCCGGCAGCGGGAGCTGACCGAGCAAGTGGACGACCTGCGCCGGCGCAGACTCGTGCTGCCGGCCGCCGAGTTCGATCGTGAATTCGAGCGGCTGATTATCGAACTGTCGCTGGTGTCGCGCGACGTGCGCCGCCGCACGGGCGGGTAGTCACGCCGCGTCCCACTCGCGCGGCTGCCGGCGCCTGAAGAGCATGACCCCCACGAGGCCCGCGGCAAAGCCCGCCGCATGGGCCCAGTAGGCGACGCCGCCCATGCCGACGTCGGCTGCTGTCCGGCCGACGCCGAGCAGAAGCTGCATGACGAACCACATGCCGAGAAAGAACACGGCCGGAATCTCGACGATGTCGATGAACAGGAACAGAAAGACGAGGACCAGCACGCGCGATCGCGGGAAGAGCACGAGGTACGCGCCCATCACGCCGGCAATGGCCCCGCTCGCGCCGACGAGCGGCAGGACCGACTGGGGATCCGCCATGGTCTGCGCCCCGGCCGCGGCCAGCCCGGCGGCGAGGTAGAAGACGAGGAACCGCCCATGACCCATGCGATCCTCGACGTTGTCGCCGAAGATCCACAGAAACAGCAGATTGCCGATGACGTGCGGCCAGCCGGCGTGAACGAACATGGAGGTCACGGCCGCCGTCACGGAGAACTCGGCGGGCACCAGGCCGTAGACGCGGAAGAATGTCTCCATCGCGCGTTCCGGCAGCGACACCTCCCAGAGGAAGACGGCGGCGTTCACCACAATCAGGCCGATCGTGACGCCGGGCGTCGTCTGCGAGGGAATGACGTCGCGAAGCGGGATCATGGCGCTCAGACGGTTTCTATCACAGAGGCGTGGACGTGACCTGCCGTTCGTGCGGCACTGCGATTGCCGACAAGGCCATCATCTGCTACCGCTGCGGCGCCCCGACGGCCACCGAGCCGACAACGGCGCCGTCGTCGCGGTCGGCACGGACGCCGCCGGTCCGGCCGATCGCGGCGCGTCTGGTGGCCGCCGCCGTTGGCGCCGTCGCCGCGGTCTACGCCGGCACGCCGGTGACGCGCTGGGGCTGGACCGGGATCGCGCTCGCCCTGACGGTCTGGGCAGGGGTCGATCTCTGGCGCCGGCGGGCCGGCCGGCGGGCCTGAGGTCCAGCAACACGTTCGTGTAGACTGACGCGTTGGAAATGCCGCAGCCGCGCCTGGAAGTCCGGGACATCCTCGGCGAGCGGGTCGTCACGCTCGATCGCCTGCCGTTCACGATCGGACGACGAGAGACGAACGACCTGCGCCTGGGGGGCACCGAGGTCTCGCGCGAGCACGCCGAGATCCTGTCCGATGGCGGCCGGTTTCTCCTTCGCGACAAGGAATCACGGTACGGCACGTTCGTGAACGGCGAGCTCGTCACCGAGTGCGAGCTGCGCAGCGGCGACCGCGTGCGGCTCGGACGTGGCGGCGGCGCCGACCTGGTGTTTCTCACCGCCGACGATCGGCGCAGCTTGACGGGCCGTTCGACAACGGGGGCGCGCGACGACCTCAGGCAGATTACGGCGCTCCTCGAGGGGTTCCGGGCGCTCGGGTCGGGCCGCGTCCTCCAGGACGTGCTGGCGCTGGTGCTCGACGCGGCCCTGGAGATCTCAGGCGCCGAGCGCGGCTTCGTCATGCTCTCGACGCCCGAGGGCCAGCTCGAGTTCAAGCTCGCCCGGGGCAAGGACAAGCAGACGCTGACCGACCGGACGTTCGCCGTCAGCCGCAAGATTCCGGAAGAGGTCTATCTGCACGGCCGCACCAAGGTGATCGCAGACCTCCTCGACGGCGGCCTCGCCGACGTGCACGTCGGCACGGTGGCGCTGGGCATTCGCAATGTCGTGTGCCTGCCGCTCAACTACCTCCGCTACGTGGAGGCCGCCGAGGCGCGCGGCGAGGACCGGCGCATTGGCGTGCTGTACCTCGACAGCCGGGAGCGTGGAACCCTGCTGTCGGAGTCCACGCGCTCGGCGCTCGAGTCGCTGGCGGCCGAGGCATCGGTCGCGATCGAGAACGCCCGGCTCTATCGTGCCAACCTCGAGAAGGCGCGCATGGAGCAGGAGATGCGCATCGCGGCCGAGATCCAGCAGGCGCTGCTGCCGAAGCCGCGCGCAAGCCTCGGGTTCGTCGAGGCGGCCGCGGCGAGCATCCCGTGCCGGTCGATCGGAGGCGACTTCTTCGACTACCTGGACGAACCGGGCCGGGCGTTCGGCTTCACGCTGGGCGACGTGGCGGGCAAGGGGCCGCCCGCCGCGCTCATGAGCGCCCTGATGCAGGGCATGTTCGCCTCGCAGGCGCTCTATGCCGACGGGCCGTCGGCGGCCGTCACGCAGATGAACAAGGCGCTCTGCCGCCGCGGCCTGGAGTCGCGCTTCGTGACGCTGATGTTCGGCGTGGTCGACGCCGACGGCTCGCTGACGTACTGCAACGCCGGCCACAATCCGCCCCTCGTGGTGGGGACCGCGGGCGTGCGTCGGCTGGAAGAGGGTGGTCCCGTGGTGGGGCTCCTGGAGTTCGCGCCCTTCAACCAGGGCACGGTGCGGCTGGACGTCGGCGACACCATTGTGATCTTCAGCGACGGCGTGTCGGAGGCGCTCGACGCCAACGGCGAGGAGTTCGGCGACGTCAGGCTGCAGGACGTGGCCGTCACGGCGGCGGATCGGTCGGCGCAGGGCATGGTCGACTCGGTCGTCGCGGCCGTCCGCGCCTTTACCAAGGGTGCGCCCCAGAGCGATGACATCACGGTCATGGTCATTCGGTACCTGGGATGCACCCCCTGATCTACGACTGGAACCGCATCGACCGGCCGGCCGCGTCCGCCGCGACGCCGGTGATGCTCGATGACGAGACGCTCCGCGACGGCCTGCAGTCGCCGTCGGTCCGCACGCCGACCATCGACGAGAAGATCCGGATCCTGCACCTCGTCGACGCGCTCGGCATCGACACGGCCGACATCGGCCTGCCCGGCGCGGGTCCTCACGTCGTCCGGGACGTCGAGCGGCTCGCGCGCGAGATCGCGACCGCACGGCTGCGCATCGCCGCCAACTGCGCGGCCCGCACCCTGCTGGCCGACGTCATCCCGATCATTGAAGTCGCCCAGCGGACGGGAGTGGCCATCGAGTGCTGCACGTTCATCGGATCGAGCCCGATCCGGCAGTACACGGAGGATTGGACGCTCGACCGGCTGCAGCGCCTGACCGAGGAAGCGATTGGCGCGGCCGTCCGGGAAGGGCTGTCCGTGATGTACGTGACGGAAGACACGACGCGGGCCGACCCGGACTCTCTGCGCGCGCTCTACTCGACGGCCATTCGGGCCGGGGCCCGCCGCGTGTGCGTGGCCGACACGGTGGGGCACGCGACGCCCGCCGGCGCGCGGGCCGTCGTGCGGTTCGTCCGGACGATCGTGGACGAGTGCGGCGGCGGCGTCGGCATCGACTGGCACGGCCATCGCGACCGGGACCTGGCCATCGCGAACAGCCTCGCGGCCATGGACGCCGGCGCCACGCGCCTGCACGGCGCGGCCCTGGGCCTGGGTGAGCGCGTGGGCAACACGCCCATCGATGTGCTGCTCATGAACCTGGTGCTCATGGGGCACCGCCAGGCCGACCTGACGCGGCTGCCGGAGTACTGCGAGACCGTGTCGCAGGCCTGCGGCGTGCCCATCCCGCCCAACTACCCGGTCGTCGGGCGCGACGCCTATCGCACGGCCACCGGCGTCCACGCGGCCGCCGTCATCAAGGCCTTCAAGAAGCACGACCCGGTTCTGGCGGACGTCGTCTACTCGGGCGTGCCGGCGACGCTCGTGGGGCGGTCGCAGTCGATTGAAATCGGCCCGATGTCGGGGCGGTCGAATGTCGTGTTCTGGCTCGAGCGGCGGGGCATCGAGGCGACCGACGAGCGCGTCGACCGGATCTTCACGCGCGCGAAAGAAGCCTCTGGGGTGCTGACGGAAGACGAAATCAAGGCCCTCGTGTAGGGCGGCAGAGCGGCGAATCGATCGCCGAGGGCGGCCGAATCCTTCAGGCCTTGCGGGCGGCGACCAGAACGACGCCGTTGACGCCCTCGCGCTCCTGGCCGGTGAACGACCTCGACTCGACAATGGTCGCGCCGGCATCGAACCCCAGCGTGGGCAGGATCTGGCGGAAATCGTCTTCGGTGAGGTACGCCGCCGGCAGGCGGTTGAGCCGGCCATCGGCGGATCGGACGACGTAGAACTCGGTCTGGTTGAGCGCCGAGAGGAAGAGGTACCCGCCCGGCGCCGTGAGCGCCGCGACACGCCGCATCACGCGCGTCCACTCCGCGGTGGTGACGCCGATGTTCTCCACGCAGTAGAAGCACGCGACGACGGGGTAGACATCACTCGTCTCGAGCGGCGAGTCCATCTTGAGGTCGCAATGCCGGAAACGCGAGATCTTGGCGCGTGTCTCGGCCTCCCGCCGGGCCACCGCGGCGGGCGTGGCCTCGCGGCCCTCGAGCGCGAGCGTGAGCGCCGTGTAGTCTTGCCACTCATGGGCGCCCGGCGCGCGATCGCGCCAAAGCCGGACCTGTTCGAGGTTTTCTGGCAGGTAATCGGCCATGTGGATCTCGGATACATACGGGGCGAGCGGCAGCACATGGTGGACGGTCGGTCCGCACCCGATCTCGATCGCCCACGAGGTCGCCGGAATCCGCCGGTAGTGGCTCGCGAGAAACGCGATGACGGCCTGCTCATCCTGAGTCGGCGCCTGGCAGTAGTACGTCGACAGATAATCCCGGGCAAAGTTGGGGACGACGTTGAAGTCGAAGATGCCTCTCTCGGCCGTGAGGACACGGACCTCGGCCGACCCGGCCTGCGACGGCTGAGGTGACGGCCGGCGCATCATGACCGCAACACCTTGAGAGTCTGGAACGTGGGATCAGAGGCGCCCTTGAGCACCGCGCCGCTGGCCTTCATGCGCCGAAGGTAGTCAACGACTTCCGCGGAGACGACCTCACCGGCCGCAATGACCGGGGCACCGGGCGGGTACGTCGCGACGGTTTCGCCGGAGATCCGGCCGACCGATGCCGCGAGCGGCACCGACTCCTTGGGGGAGAACTTGGCCCGGCGGGGCGTGACGGCCATTTGGGGCAACGGCGGCGGCAGCGGGAAGGCGGCGTACCGCGCGAGCCACGGCTGATCGGGCAGCGTCTGAAGTGCCCGCAACGCGCGGCTGACGTCGTCATCCGTGGTGCCCGGCGTCAGCAGAAACAGCACGTGCTGCAACGTGGCCATCTCCGGATAGATGCGTTCGGCGTTGAGATGGCGCTCCACTTCGAAGCCGGTCAGCCCTCGGCCGGCGACGTTGAGCGTGACGCGCGTGGGGTCGAGATCCGAAAAGCCCGGCTTGCCGCCCTGCTCCCGCCCGAAGCACGTCACACCCGGCACTGACCGGCAGGCCTCGCGAAACCTCTCGGCGCGCGAGATGGTCTGCGTCCAGATGGCCTCGCCTTCCTCGACCAGTTGGCGGACGCCGAGCTCAATCGACGCGAGGATGGGGTACGAAAACGACGTGCTCACCAGGCCAAGCTCGTTTACGTGTTCGTACAGCGGCTCGATGAACTTCTCGTTCTTGACGAGCAGCAGGCTGCCCTGTGAGAGGGCACTGGCGACTTTGTGCGTGGACTGGGCGACCAGATCGGCGCCAAGGTCCTCGGCGCCGACCGGCAGCGCGTCACAGAAATGGAAGTGCGGCGCGTGAGCGGCATCGACGACGACGGGAATCCCCATCGTCCGGGCGAGGGCGATTATGGGCGCGATTTCCCCCACGATCCCGAAGTAATTGGGCGACGTGAGAAAGACGCAGTCGACAGCCTCCCTGCCGAGGAGTTCCTCGAATCGCTCGAGCGTGGGCCCGCGCGAGAGGCCGAGCACGGGGTCATAGTCCGGCACCAGGTAGATCGGATGAAGGTCGCCCTGAATCAGCGCCGCAGTCACGGAGCTGTGGGCATCTCGGTTCATCAGCACGCGTCCCCCGGGCGGGCACGCGGTGAGCAGCGCCAAAATGTTCAGGATCGTCGTGCCATGCGTGGACGGAAAGCTCCAGACCGCGCCGTAGGCGTCGGCGAGTTGCCGCTTCAACTGCTGCAGCGGCTTGTCGTCCCTCCAGACGAACAGACTCCCCAGGTCGCCGATCGACGTGCTGTGATCGAGCTGAAAGGCGCCCTGAAGCAGGCGGGTGCCCTCGCAGACGCGCAAAGGCGGCGACGGCATCAGCGGTCAAGCACCGATCTGCAGCTCTTCCCGCACCGGTGTCCCGGGGTGGCGAACGACAACGCGTGAGTGGCCGCGTCGATCAGCGCAGCGGTCAGCGGAGCGCGGATCGATTCGCCCGGTACGGCGATCGCTTTCGGGCTCTTGATCGACTGGGGCCGGCGCCCGATCCGTTCGCGTGACTCCAACGCACCTGTCGGCGGTTTCATACATGCGGGTTATCGGCAAAAACTGAACACCGGTGCAGCACGCCGTGCGGGCGCGGACGCGCCCGTTTCTAACGCAGTCCAGTCGCCAAGCCGATATTTCGCATGTGGTGTCAGTTTCGTCGGGCTGAGGACACAGCTGTAATCGGCGATTCACGATTGTAAGTGGCGTTCACCACGGAGCTGAGGTCATGGAGACGACAAACCTGCGCCGCTCGATTCGGAGCGCGATGTGGCTGCTGCTGACGGTCGGGCTGGCGAGCACGCCGGCCTGGGCGCAGAATCCGCGGCCGGCGCAGCCGACGGAGCTGTCGAATCTCACGCTCGAGCAGCTGGCCGAACTGAAGATCGACTCGGTCTTCGGCGCGTCTCGCTACAACCAGAAGGTCACCCAGGCCCCGTCGTCGATCACGATCGTCTCCGCCGAGGAGATTCAGCGGTACGGCCACCGCACGCTTGCCGACATTCTGCGGAGTGTCCGTGGCTTCTACGTCACCAACGACCGCAATTACAGCTATCTGGGCGTGCGGGGGTTTGCGAGGCCTGGCGACTACAACTCGCGCGTCCTGCTGCTCGTCGACGGCCACCGGCTGAACGACAACATCTTCGGGGCCGCCTTGATCGGGACCGAGTTTCCCATGGACATCGATCTCATCGATCGCGTGGAGATCATCCGCGGTCCGAGCTCATCGCTGTACGGGACGAGTGCGTTCATGGCGGTGATCAACGTCATCACCAGGCGGGGCGACGCCCTGAAGGGGATCGAAGCGACCGGGCTTGTGGGCACCCAGGCGACGCGCAAGGGGCGGGTGAGCGTCGGCCGCCGGTTCGACAATGGCGTGGAAATGCTGCTGTCCGGGTCGGCCTACACGAGCGACGGCCAGCGGCGGCTGTACTTTGAGGAATTCGACAGCCCGGCGTCGAACAACGGCGTCGCGGAGAATGCCGACGGCGACGACTTCAGGAACGCCTTCGGCAAGTTCGCGTTCGGCCACCTGACCGTGCACGGCCTGTATGGGGCGCGTGACAAGGCGATTCCGACGGCGTCGTTCGGCACGGTCTTCAATGACCCCCGATCGCGCACGGTCGAGCGGCAGGGCTTCGTGGACGTGCAGTACGATCGCACATTTGCCACGGGCTGGAACGTCGGTGCGCGCGCGTACCTCGATCACTACAGCTACGACGGCGACTACGTCTTCGACCATGCCGAGGACGCCACGCCGGTGCCGGTCATCAACCGGGACTTTGCGCGGGGGAACTGGTTCGGCGTGGAGCTGGGCGGCACCAAGACGTTCCAGCCGCGGCACACCGTCGCATTCGGCGCGGAGTACCGCAGCAACTTCCGCCAGGACCAGCTCAACTACGCCGAGGAGCCGTACCTCCTGCACCTCGACGACCAGCGGAACTCCACGAGCTGGGCGCTCTACATCCAGGATGAAGTCACGCTGCATCGGATGTTGCGGGTGAACGTGGGGCTTCGGCACGACTCCTACGATACGTTCGGCAACACGACCAACCCGCGGGTGGGCGTGATCTACAACCCGACGTCGGAGACCTCCGTGAAGCTCCTCTACGGCCAGGCGTTCCGTGCGCCCAATGCCTATGAGCTCTTCTGGGGCCAGCAGGGGGTCGCCAAGTCCAATCCGCTGCTGAAGGCGGAAACGAACAAGACGACCGAGCTGGTCATCGAACACTACATCGGGCCGCGCCTGCGCCTGACGGCGACCGGGTTTCACTACAGCATTCGCGGCCTGATCACGCAGCAGACCGATCCGAAGGACGGCCTGCTCGTGTACAACAACATTGGAGCGATCCGTGCCAAGGGCGCCGAGGTGGAGGTCGAGGGCAAGTGGCCCACCGGCGTGCGCGGGCGCGTCGGGTACACCTACGAGGACAGCCGCAACGACGCGACGGGCCTCGGCCTGACCAACTCACCGCACCATCTCGCCAAGGCGAACCTCATGGCGCCGCTCGCCGAGAACCGCGTGTTGGCGGGCTTCGAACTGCAATACGTCGGCGCGCGCCAGACGGTGCTGGGCGGCGAGGTGCCCGGCGTGTGGATCCCGAACCTCACGCTCCAGAGCAAGCTGCCGCACCGGCTCGAGCTGTCGGCCAGCCTGTACAACCTCGTCAATCACCAGTACGGCGATCCGGGCTCCGAGGAACACCGGCAGGACACCATCAGGCAGGATGGCCGCACGGTCTGGATCAAGGTGACGTACCGCCTGCCGCGCTGACCGGGTTGCGGAGGCCTGTGGTGCCCACCTTGAGGCGGCGAAGACGAGCGGTGACGCGGTTCACCGTGACGCGCCTGGCGATGGTTGCCGTCGGCTGGCTCCTCTGGTCCGGCGCGCTTGTCGCGCAGACGGCCCAGTCCGCGCAGGACGCGGCGTACTGGATCAAGGCCGCCCAGCTGTCCAAGTTCACGCTGTTCGTCGAGTGGCCGAAGGAGGCGTTCACGGCCGCCGACTCGCCGATCGCGATCTGCGTGGTCGGCACGGATCCGTTCAGGGAGGGGCAGCTGGATCACTTCGTCCAGGGCTCGACGATCAAACAGCGGCCGGTCGTCGTCAGGCGGCTCGACTGGAGCCAGGATCTCCGGCGCTGCCACATCCTGTTTGTCAGTGAAGCGGAGACCTCGAAGGCAAGCGAGCTGCGGTCCAGGCTGGAGGGATTTCCGGTGCTGGCCGTCGGGGAATCGCCGGGTTTTGCGCGGCGTTTGGGCATCATGAACTTCTACATCGACGAAAACTCGGTGCGGTTTGAGGTCAACGTCGAGGCGGCCAAGCGCGCGCGGCTGAGAATCGACGCCCGCATGCTCGGGCTCGCCCGGATCGTCACCGACGGACGGCCGACGCGGTGAGCGCCATGATCACAATTCGCGACCTTTCGATCAAGCGCAAGCTGATGCTCGTCACGATGCTGACGAGCACGCTGGCGCTGCTCCTGGCCTCGGTGAGCTTCGTCGCGTACGATCTCCTCGCGTTCCGGCGCCAGATGAGCGCGGACCTGCTGACGCAGGCCGAGGTGATCGGGTCCAACAGCACGGCGGCGCTGTCCTTCTTCGACGGGTCGACGGCGACCGTGATCCTGTCCGGGCTGCGGGCCAAGGACAGCATCGTGGCGGCGGCGCTCTACACGCCCGACGGCCGCCTCTTTGCCCACTATCCCAGCACGGCCAGGGTGCCCGCCCAGCCCGGTCCGATTGGAGATCGGTTCGAGGGCGACTTCCTCACCGTGTTCCATCCAATCGACCAGAGCGGCGCGCGCGTGGGAACGCTCTACATCGCCTCGGACATGCGCGAGTGGCACGCCCGTGTGAGCCGGTACACCGGCATTGTGGGCGTGTTGACGCTGGGCGCCGCGCTCTTCGCGCTGGTCCTGTCGTCGCGTCTCCAGCGCGTGATCTCCCAGCCGATTCTCGGCCTGGAACAGACCATGCGGAAGGTGTCGGCCGACAAGAGTTTCTCCCTGCGGGCGGCGAAATCCGGCAACGACGAGATCGGCAGCCTCATCGACGGCTTCAACGCGATGCTCGCCGAGCTTCAGGAGCGCGATACGGCGCTGCAGGGGGCCTACGCCACCCTCGAGCGGCGCGTGGCCGAGCGCAGCGCCGCGGCGGAGCAGCGCGCGCGCGAACTGGCGCGGTCGGAGGCCGCCCTCAAGAAACAGACGCGCATCCTCCAGTCGATTCTCGACAGCATGACGGATGGGGTCATCGTCGCCGACGAGCGCGGGAAATTCATCCTGGTGAACCCGGCCGCCGACGACATGCTGCACCTGCATACGCGCGAGGCGCCCACCGGCGAATGGGCGGTGCTCCACGGCCTGTACCTGGCGGACATGGTCACGCCGTACCCGGTGGACCAGTTCCCCCTGATGCAGGCCGTGCGCGGCGAGGCGGCCGAGGGCGTCGAAGTGTTCGTCGCCCAGTCGAAAGCACCGGGCGGCCGGTGGCTGAGCGTCAACGCGACGCCGCTCAAGGACGAAGAGGGCGTCCTGCACAACGGCGTCGCCGTGTTCCACGACATCACCGCCCGCAAACGGTCCGAGGAAGAGCTGCTGAGGGCCAAGAACGCCGCCGAAGCCGCCAACCAGGCCAAGAGCCAGTTCCTCGCCAACATGAGCCACGAGCTGCGGACACCTCTCAACGCCATCATCGGCTACAGCGAGATGCTGCAGGAGCACGCCAGCGAGACAGGGCAGGAGGGTTCCATCGCCGATCTCCAGCGGATCCACGCGGCTGGGAGGCACCTGCAGGCGCTGATCGACGACATCCTCGACCTCTCGAAGATCGAGGCCGGCAAGATGGAGCTGTTCGTCGAGACGTTCGACGTGGCCGCGCTCGTCACGGAGATCGCCACGACGACCCGTCCGCTGGCCGCCAAAAACGGCAACACGCTCGACGTCCAGATGGCCCCCGACCTTGGGTTCATGCGCAACGACATGACCCGCGTACGCCAGGTTCTCTTCAACCTGCTGAGCAACGCCTGCAAGTTCACCGAGCAGGGACAGGTGACGCTTGACGTGTGCCGGCAGCGCGCCGACGACGGCGACTGGATCTCGCTCCGCGTGCGCGACACGGGCATCGGCATGACCGTCGAGCAGATCGACCGCCTGTTTCAGGAGTTCACTCAGGTCGACGCCTCGACCACGCGCAAGTACGGGGGGTCCGGACTCGGCCTGGCCATCAGCCGGCGCTTCTGCCGCATGATGGGCGGTCAGATCACCGTGGACAGTACGCCGGGGCAAGGCTCGACGTTCACGGCCCTGGTGCCCGCTCGTGTGGAGGCCGACAGCCGGCCGGCGCACGCGCCGGTCCCGAAGCCGACGGCCGCCGAGGTCGTGCCACCGACGACCGCTTCTCCCAACACGATCCTCGTGATTGACGACGACCCCGTCGTCCAGGACCTGATGGGCCGTGTGCTCACGAAGGAGGGCTTTCGCGTCGTCGGGGCGCTCCGCGGGGACGAGGGCCTGCGGCTGGCCGAGACGCTCCGTCCAGGCGCCATCACGCTCGACATCATGATGCCCGGCATGGACGGGTGGGCGGTCCTGTCCGCCCTCAAGACGAGACCGCACCTGGCCGGCATCCCCGTGGTGGTCGTCACGATGGCCGACGATCGGAACATGGGCTACGCGCTCGGCGCGTCCGACTATGTGACCAAGCCGATCGATCCCGCCCGGCTGGTCGCGATCGTGAAGAAACACACCTGGGTGGCCCACCCCGCGTCGGTGCTGATCGTCGACGACGACCCGACCATGTGCGACATGACCGCGCGGCTGCTCAAGGCGGAAGGGTGGGACGTCCGTCACGCGCCGGACGGGCGGACGGCGCTGCAGCGCCTGCGCGAGCAGGCGCCGGCCGTCATCGTCCTCGATCTCCTGATGCCGCATCTCGACGGGTTTCAGTTCATCAACGAGCTGCGCAAGACGCCCGCCTGGCAGGCGACGCCCATCATCGTGGTCACCGCCAAGGACCTCACCGACGAGGACCGTCGGCGGCTCAACGGATTCGTGCGGCAGATCGTGCGGAAGGGCGCCTATCAGCGCCACGAGCTGCTGCGGGCCGTTCGCGAACAGGTCAAGGCGTGCCTGCAGCTCGAAGGCGCCGCCTCGTGAGCGACCGATGCCGAAAATCCTCCTGATCGAAGACAACGAGATGAACCGTGACATGCTCTCCCGGCGGCTGGCCCGCAGAGGCTACGAGGTGGTCACGGCCAGCGACGGCCAGGACGGCATCGCAGCGGCTCGCGCCGAAGAGCCCGACCTCATCCTGATGGACATGAGCCTGCCGGCGATCGACGGCTGGGAAGCCACGCGCCGCCTGAAGGCCGATGAGGCGACCCGGAAGATTCCGGTGATCGCCCTTACCGCTCACGCCATGGTGAGTGATCGCTACAAATCGCTCGAAGCCGGGTGCGACGACTACGAAACGAAGCCGGTCGAGTTCGAACGCCTCCTGGCGAAGATCTCCTCGATTCTGCGGGTTGAGATCGCCCGGTGACCCGCGCGGCCCACCCCCTGCTCGTCGTCGATGACCAGGAGCTGAACCGGGACATGCTCTGCCGGCGGCTCGAGCGGCAGGGGTACGCCGTCACCGCCGCCGCCAGCGGCCGGGACGCGCTCGATCTCGTCGACCGGCAGCCGTTCGGCCTGGTGCTGCTCGACATCGAGATGCCGGGCCTGAGCGGCCTGGACGTGCTGAAAACGGTCCGGCAGCGCCACTCGCCGATCGAGCTGCCCGTGATCATGGTGACGGCGCGTCAGCAGAGCGAGCACATCGTCGAGGCCCTCGGGCTGGGCGCCAACGATTACGTCACCAAGCCGATCGACTTCGCCGTCGCCCTGGCGCGCATCGAGACCCAGCTGGCGCTGAAGGCCGCCGATGTGGCGCTCCGCGAGAGTGAGGAGCGCTACGCGCTGGCGGTCCGTGGCGCGAACGACGGGCTCTGGGACTGGGACCTGCGATCGAACCGCGTGTATCTGTCGCCGAGGTGGAAGGCCATGCTCGGATGGGGCGAGCGCGATCTCACCGACGACCCGACGGAGTGGTTTACGCGCATTCACCCGGACGACCTCGAGCGCGTGAAGGCGGGAATCGAGGCGCATCTAGCGGGGGAGGTGCCGAAGGTCGACGCCGAACATCGCATGAGCCACCGGGACGGCACGTACCGCTGGGTCCGGACTCGAGGTCTGGCGGTGCGCGATCCGGACGGACGGGCGTACCGCATGGCCGGGTCGCAGACCGACATCACCGACGGCAAGGTGATCGACGCGCTGACCGGCCTGCCCAACCGCGTGCTGTTCATGGACCGGCTGGGCCACTCCCTGGAGCGCAGTCGGCGGTATCCGCACTACCTGTGTGCGGTGCTCTCGCTCGATTTGGATCGCTTCAAGCTCGTCAATGACAGTTTCGGGTTCGCCGCGGGCGATCGCCTGCTGGTGGCCGTGGCCGAGCGTTTGGCGGCCTGTCTTCGATCGAACGACATGGTGGCGAGGCTGGGCGGCGACCTGACGCTCGCACGCCTCGGCGGCGACGAGTTCACTATTCTCCTAGACGACCTCAACCACATCAGCGACCCGCTGCGGGTGGCTGAACGCCTCCAGGAGCAGCTCGCCCAGCCGTTCGATCTCGGCAGCCAGGAGGTCTTCGTCTCTGCCAGCGTCGGCATTGCCACGAGCACGCGGGAGTACGAGACGCCGCTCGCGTTTCTGCGCGACGCCGACACGGCCCTGAGCCGCGCGAAGGCGCTCGGCGGGTCGCGTTGTGAGATCTTCGACCGCGAGATGCGTGACCATGCCATCGCGCGGCTGACCCTGGAAACGGACCTCAGGCGCGCGGTCGACCGGCGGGAGTTCCGGCTGCAGTATCAACCCATTGTGTCGCTGGGGACGGGCAGGGTCGTCGGCTTCGAGAGTCTGGTGCGCTGGCCGCATCCCGAGCGGGGCGCCGTGTCGCCGTCAGAGTTCATCCCGGTCGCCGAGGAGACCGGCCTCATTCAGCCGATCGGCTGGTGGGTGCTGCGGGAGGCGTGCGATCAGGCGTCGCGGTGGCTCCGTCGGGCCGGCACGCGGCTGCAGATGAGCGTGAACCTCTCGGCGCGGCTGTTTGGTCTGCGGGACCTCCTCGAGGGCGTCGCACGCGTCCTCGACGAGACGGGCCTGCCGGCCGCGAACCTGAAGCTCGAGCTGACCGAGAGCGTGTTGATGGAACGGACCGACGCGGCGATCGCGACGCTGCATGGGCTGAAAGACCTGGGCGTCCAGCTCGCCATCGACGACTTCGGCACGGGCTATTGCTCGCTGGACTACCTGCACCGATTCCCGCTCGACTCGCTCAAGATCGATCGCTCGTTCGTCGCCGGTCTGGCCGCGCGCGCGGAGGGCGCCGAAATCACCCGCGCCATCGTCGAACTGGCCCATACGCTCCGCCTGGACGTGACGGCCGAAGGCGTCGAGACCCCCGAGCAGCGCGTCCACCTCCTGGCGCTGGGCTGCGAGTACGGGCAAGGATCGTTCTTCTCAGGGCCGCTCGATCCGGGCGCCGCCGACCTCCTGCTGGCGACGGGCCGTCCCGTCACGGTCGCCTGACAGGCCACACGGGTTGCGGAGGGGCGCGTTCCGGCGCTCGACCTCGGCGGACCCCATCGCCCCGTTTCGCGCAGTGCGGCATTGCCCCATTGCCCCATTAACGCGTGATTCTCTTCTCAATGTCCGGCAGCGCGGCGAGCACGACCTCGCCGACGATCTGCAGGCTTCGCGCCGAGACGTTATCGACGTTGTCGGTCGCGCGGTGCCAGTGCGGGTAGTCGATATCGATAATATCGACGGAGGGCACGCCGGCGTCGAGGAAGGGCACGTGGTCGTCCTCAATCGGTCCGATGCGGGGCTCGGCAAACGTCGCGCCGTGGCCGATCCGTCGCGCCGCCGCCCACACGAGGTCCGCGAGCCACTCGGTCGACTTGGCCTCGCGGTGGATGACGAGATCGCGGTCGCCGACCATGTCGAGGAGCACCATGGCCTTGAGGCTCTTCAGGGTCCCATTCTGCCTGGCGGTCGCCACGTAGTGCCGGCTGCCGTAGGTGTTGTCCGGGGCGCCCGGCTTCCCGCACTCGTACCAGTCCCAGCAGACGGCTTCTTCGCCGTCGAACCAGACGAACTCGTAGGTCAGCTCGCGGGGCTGATCCTTGAGCACGCGCGCGAGTTCGATGAGCATGGCGGCGCTCGAGGCGCCGTCGCTCGCGCCGACGAAGCGGAAGTCCTTGCTGCGCTTCGTGTCGTAGTGTCCGGTCACGAGCAGGGTGTCGGCGCGGCGTCCGGGCAGGCGCACGATGAGGTTCACCATGTCGATCGGCCCGACAGGCGTCGAGGCGGTCCAGGCCTGCTCGACGAGCGTGAGGCCGTAGCTTTCGATCGCCCTGCGGATGTAGGCGCGCGTCTGCCGGAGCGCGGCCGACCCGGACTCGCGCGGCCCGATGGCGACCATCTGCCGCAGGTGCGCCCAGGCCCGTGCGTTGTCGAACGTCGGCGCAGGCGCCGCCTGGGTGCGCGGGTCGGCCGGCGGCGAGCCGAGGCTGGCGGCCGTGCGCTCGCAGGCGGCCGTGACGAGCGCGCTCGCGACGACGAGCAGGACGGCTGACGGATAACGCATGAACACCTCCGGCGATCGGGACCCGGCGACCAGTCTACCCGCGCTGGTCGATCGGCACGTACTCGCGCGCGTCCGGCCCGACGTACACCTGGCGCGGCCGCGCAATCTTCTGGTCCGCATCCCGCAGCATCTCCTCCCACTGCGCGAGCCAGCCGGCCGTGCGCGGGATGGCGAAGAGCACGGGGAAGAAATCCACCGGGAAGCCCATGGCCTGGTAGATCAACCCTGAGTAGAAATCCACGTTCGGATAGAGCTTGCGGGAGACGAAGTAGTCATCCTCGAGCGCGATCCGTTCGAGCTCCAGCGCGATGTCGAGCAGGGGATTCCGGCCGGTCACGGCAAAGACCCTGTCGGCCGTCTGCTTGATGATGCGGGCGCGGGGGTCGTAGGACTTGTAGACGCGATGGCCGAACCCCATCAGGCGGCCTTCGCCGCGCTTCACGCGGGCGATGAAGTCGGGCACGTTGTCGGTCGTGCCGACCTCCTGCAGCATGCGCAGCACCGCTTCGTTCGCCCCGCCGTGCAGCGGGCCGTACAGCGCCGCCGCCGCGCCCGCGATCGACGAGTACGGATCCGCGTGCGAGCTGCCGATGCCGCGCATGACGCTCGTGCTGCAATTCTGCTCGTGGTCGGCGTGCAGGATGAAGAGCACGTCGAGCGCCCGCTCCAGCACCGGGTGCGGGTGGTACTTGAGCTCCGTGAGCTTGAAGAGCATGTTGAGGAAATTCCCGGTGAAGCTCAGGTCGTTGTCCGGGTAGACGTACGGCCGGCCCATGCTGTGGCGGAACGCGTAGGCCGCGATGCTCGGCACCTTGGCGATCAGCCGCCGAATCTGCAGCCGGCGCGACTGGTCCTCGTGAATCCGCTTCGCGTCCGGGTAGTTGGTCGACAGGGCGCCGACCGTTGACAGGAAGATGCCCATGGGATGGGCGTCGTACTGAAAGCCCTCCATGAGCTTCTTGATGTTCTCGTGGAGCATCGTGTGGAGCGTGATCTCGCGCACCCAGGACTGGAGCTGCGGGTTCGTCGGCAGCTCGCCGAAGAGGATGAGGTACGCGGTCTCGAGATAGGTGCTGTGGTCGGCCAGCTGCTCGATGGGGTAGCCCCGATAGAGAAGGACGCCCTGATCGCCGTCGATGTACGTGATCCGGCTGCGGCAGGCCGCCGTGTTCTGAAACGCCGGGTCGTACGTCATCAGCCCGAAGTCGTCGGCGGAGGCCCGAATCTGCCGCAGGTCCATCGCCCGGATCGCGCCGTGCTCGATGGGGATCTCGTACTGCTTGCCGGTGCGGTTGTCGATGATGGTGAGAGTGTCGCTCATAGGACGATCAAGGCATTCTACAGGATGGAGGATGGGGCGCGCCGGGCGGACGGGCCGCTACAGGCCCGCCAGAGGCACGGCGCCGGCCTCTTCCAGGAAGGCACCGACCTGCCGGCGCAGTTCTTCCTGGATGGCCGTGATCGACCGCCGGCCTTCGATCACCCGGAACCCGAACTCGTCGGCCATCGCGGCGTATTCCTTGAGCAGCTGACGCTGGTAGTTCCGGAAGTTGTCGTAGATGTCGTCGCCGGCCTTCATGTCCATGCCGGACTCCCAGTACTCCATGCCGCCGGCCTCGAGCACGCGGCGGGCCAGGGCGTCCACGTCGATCTTGAGATAGAAGACCAGGTGCGGCGCAATCGCGAAGCCGTACAGACGACGAATCCACTGGCTGTCGACGCCGCGCACCCCGGCTCTGGCGATGGCCGTGTAGATGTACCGGTCCGCGAGCACGACGAAGCCCGCCTTGAGGGCCGGGATGATCTCCTTCTCGAGCCGGTCGGCGAAATCGCAGGCATAGAGCAGCACGAACGTGAGCTTGTTCAGCGTGTTGCTGCCCTTGGCCAGCTCGATCGTCGGCTGCATGAGTTCGGACCGCGTCCAGCCGGTTTCGACGACCCCGTAGCCCTTCACTTCCAGCCACTCGCGGAGGAGCCGGATCTGCGTCGATCGGCCGACGCCGTCCGTGCCCTCGATCGCGATGATCCGGCCCGGGTAGTCGGCGAGCGGCGCGTACGGCAGGCCGTGCCCGTAGTACGTGCCCGGCCGCGCGCCGCCCTGGGCGCCCCGGTCGTCAGCCTCTCTCGTCACGTGCGGCCTCCTCCTGCAGCCGGTCCGACACGATCTGGCGAAGCTGGCGCTGCTGATCGGTGATGCTGCCGGCGGCTTCGATGACGCTGAGGTCGTGTTCGAGCACGATCCGCGCGTATTCGTCGAGCACCTTGGACTGGAAGATCCGGAAGCTCTCGACAGGGTTCGCGCTCCAGCCCATGTCCATGCCCGCCTCGTAGAACTTGAGCTTCACGCGGCGGGCGAGCAGGCGATCCACCGAGACATCAATCGGCACGCGGAAGTACACGGCGAGATCGGGCCGCACGGCGAAGCTGTAGAGATCGCGCACCCATTGCCGGTCCACGCCACGCGCGACGTCACGGGCAAACGCCGTGTAGGCGTACCGATCCGCCAGGACGATCATGCCGGCCTTGAGGGGCGGGATGATCTTATAGAGCAGGCGGTCGGCGAAATCCGTCGCGTGGAGCAGGCTGAACGTCATGGGCGTCAGCGCGTTCTTCTTCTTCCCCGTCTTCGTCGCCGCCTTGACGAGGGCCGAGGAGTTCCACTCGGTCACGAAGACGCGGTGCCCGCGCGCGGCCAGCCATTTCGCCAGCAGCCCGAGCTGCGTGGTCTTGCCGGACCCGTCGATGCCCTCGACGACGAACAGGCGTCCGGGGTAGGCGTGAGGGGTGTTCAGCGTTTCGAGCATGGGAGCCAGCAGCCTTCCCGGAGGACCCGGACGTGAGTGCCGGGGCGGACCGACCGCGCCATGCGATCATGAGGCCAGACGTGTGGTCCGCCTCGATGGTTGAAACGCGCATGCACCAGTGGAGGGCGACACCTCGGTGGGCACGCTCGACCGCCCATGCTAGCACGGGGGTCCTGGCGGCCCTCGTGGGAGGCGAGTCGCCGTGACGCCGGGCCGATCCCGATCGGGGCCGGCGGTCCCTGTGCCGGACCACGGCGTGTCGCTCTATCTCGTCCGCCACGCGATCGCCGAACCGCGCGGCGCCAGTCACCCAGACGACACCACGCGGCCGTTGACGCACCGCGGCATGGCTCGGATGCGGGCCGCGGTTGCGGGGCTGGAAGCTGCCGGCGTCGAACTCGATCTCGTGCTCACGAGTCCCCTGGTTCGGGCGCGGCAGACGGCCGAGCTCGTGGCCCGGGGACTGTCCAGCGGACCCGACGTGGTCGTGACCGATGCGCTGGCGCCCGGGCAACCCACCGCGCGCGTGGCCGAGGCGCTCGCGGCCTACGGCCGCCGGCGGCGCCTCGGCCTGGTGGGGCACGAGCCAGGCCTCGGCGAACTCGCCGCGTGGCTGATTGGCGCGTCGGAGCCGGTCGCGTTCAAGAAGGGTGGCGTGTGCCGCATCGACATGGCCGGGCTGCCGCCCGTGCCGCCGGGCCGATTGGTGTGGCTCGCTCTCCCGAAAATGCTCAGGGGTATGGGCGATTGAAGCCGTCTGGCCGCAGCCGCGCGGCCTACACGACGGTGCCTGCCTTCACGACGCCGCCCTTGGGCACGATGATGATCCCGCCGCGGATGAAGTAGCCGTCGCCGTCGGCGTTCTCGATGCCGCGCTCGTTCACGAGTCTGGCGCCGTCGCCGATGCGGGCGTTCTTGTCGACGATCGTGCGGTCGAGCACGGCGTCGCGGCCGATGCCGAGCGGCGGATCGGCCGCCGAGTCGTCGAAGAAGTCGGCGCCGAGCAGGATCGACCGCGTGATCCGCGATCCGCGCCGGATGGTCGTGCGGATCCCGACGACGCTTTCGCGGACCTCGCAGGTATCGAGCATCGCGCCGTCGGCCACGAGCGCCCGATCGATCCGGCAGTCGTGGATCTGCGCGGCCGGCAGGAAGCGCGGATGCGTGTAGATGGGCTGGCGCGGGTGGAAGAACTGAAACGGCGCGTCCCGGCGGGTGAGCATCAGGTTCACGTCGTAGAAGGACCGCACGGTGCCCACGTCGGCCCAGTAGCCGCGATGGATGTAGGGGTGAACGCGGTGCGTCGAGAGGGCCTGGGGAATCACCTCGCGGCCGAAGTCGACGGCCCGGCTCGTGGACAGGACGTCGAACAGCACGTCGCGCGAAAAGACGTAGATCCCCATCGAGGCCAGAAAGGGCCGGTCGGCCGACAGGAGGCCCGTGGGGCCGCCGAGCGGGCCGCTCGCCCCGAGCTCCGTCAGGCGATCCGGCTTGGGCTTCTCCTCGAAGCCGGCAATCTGGCCCGTGTCGTCGAAGCGGAAGATGCCGAACCCGGTCGCCTCCTCCGCGGTCACCGGCTGGGCGGCCACCGTGATGTCCGAGCGTCGCTCGATGTGCGTGTCGATGAGCTCCGTCAAGTTCATCCGATAGACATGATCGCCGCCGAGGATCAGGAAGTACGCCGCGTCGAGATCGCGAAAGCGCCTGGCCGCCTGGCGGACGGCGTCGGCCGTGCCTTGAAACCAGGCTTCGCCCTCAGGGGTCTGCTCGGCGGCCAGGATTTCGACGAAGCCATCCGAGAACATGTCGAGCCGGTAGGTCCGGGCGATGTGCCGGTTGAGAGACGCCGAGTTGAACTGCGTCAGCACGAAAATGCGCGTGAGATCGGCGTGCAGGCAGTTGCTGAGCGCGATGTCGATCAACCGGTACTTGCCGCCGAACGGCACGGCGGGCTTGGATCGGAGGTGCGTCAGGGGGAAGAGGCGCGTGCCGCGGCCGCCGCCCAGGACGATCGTGAGGACGTCCTTCATGCGGGGCATTGTACGAGATCGCGACCGGACCAAGAGTTGGCGCGGTGTGGCCGGACGGCTGGGCGTGGACGTCGATCGTGCGGACGCACGATCCCGCGAGGGGTCTCACGCGGGCGATTCGTCATATCGCGCCGGCGATTTGTTTGCTAGACTTTCGCCCCGCGAGGTGACGGTGGCTCTGCGGTTCAGCTTCTATCCGCGCGATCAGCAGTTCTTCGAACAGTTCAACCGGATGGCCGACGAGATCCGCGCGGCGGCCGGCCTGCTCGAGCGCATGTTCAGCGCCGATCAGCCCGACGCGTCGCTCGCGGACGACATCAAGGACGCGGAGCATCGCTGCGACACGATCACGCACGACACGATCCAGCGGCTCCATCGCACGTTCGTGACGCCGTTCGACCGCGAGGACCTGTACGCCCTGGCGGCGGCGCTCGACGACGTGATGGACGCGATCGACCATGCCGCGACCCTCGTGCGGCTCTACAAGATCGATCGCGTGCGGCCGGGCGCGCGCGAGCTCGCGCACACCGTGTCCGCATCCGCCGACCGGCTCCACACGGCGCTCGATGCCCTGGCGGCCAAGCGCCCGGTGCAGCCGCATGCGGTGGAAATCAACCGGCTGGAAAACGAGGCGGACCGGGCCTATCAGGAAGCGATCCGGGACCTCTTCGAGGGCGAGTCCGATCCCGTGATGATCATCAAGTGGAAGGAGCTGTTCGACATGCTCGAGCTCATCACCGACTGCTGCGAGGACGTCGCCAACGTGATCGAAGGCGTCGTCGTCAAGCACGGATAAGCCCGGTGGACATCGCGCTCGCCACGATCGTCGTCATCATCGCCGCCGCACTGGTTTTCGACTACATCAACGGCTTCCACGACGCCGCGAACTCGATCGCGACGGTCGTGTCGACGCGGGTGCTGTCGCCGCTCCAGGCCGTGGCGTGGGCGGCCTTCTTCAATTTCGTGGCGTTCCTGTTCTTCGGCACGAGTGTGGCCAAGACGGTCGGCGCCGGCATGGTCGACCTCTCGGTCGTGACGTACGCCGTGATCTTCTCGGGACTGATCGGCGCGATCGCCTGGAATCTCATCACCTGGTATTTCGGCCTGCCGACCAGTTCCTCCCACGCCCTGTTCGGCGGCTACGCGGGCGCCGCGGTCGCCAAGGCCGGGTTCGCCGCGATTATGGCGAGCGGCTGGACGAAGACGCTGATCTTCATCGTGGTGGCGCCGATGATCGGGCTGGCCGTCGGCCTGGCCATCATGACGGGCATCTACTGGAACTTCAGGGGATCCACGACCGGGCAGGTGGATCGCTGGTTTCGGCGGCTGCAGCTGGTCTCCGCGGCGGCCTACAGCCTGATGCACGGCGCCAACGACGCGCAGAAGACGATGGGGATCATCACCGGGGCGCTTGTCACGGGCGGGTACCTTGCGACGTTCGAGGTGCCGCTGTGGGTCGTGCTGTCCGCCCACGCCGCGATCGCGCTGGGCACGCTGAGCGGCGGGTGGCGGATCATCAAGACGATGGGCACGCGGATCACGAAGCTCCAGCCGGCCGGGGGATTCGCGGCCGAGACGGGCGCGGCCGTGGCGATCTACACGGCGACGGCGCTCGGCATCGGCATCAGCACCACCCATACGATCACGGGCGCCATCGTGGGCGTGGGATCCACCAAGCGCCTGAGCGCCGTGCGGTGGGGCGTCGCCGGCCAGATCGTGTGGGCCTGGGTGCTGACCATTCCAGCGTCGGCGACCATTGGCGCAGTGTGCTATGGCATTACGCAATTGTTAATGGGGCAGTGGGGCAATGGGGCAATGGGGCAATGAGCGCAATGGGCCAGTGAGGCAATGGGCAATGCGTGCAATGGGGCAATGCGGCAATGGGGCAATGCGGCAATGGCCAATGCGGCAATGGTGGCAATGCGGCAATGGGGCAGTGAGGCAATGGGGCAATGCGTGCAATGGGGCAATGCGGCAATGGGCCAATGCGGCAATGCGGCAATGGGACAATGGGGCCAATGCGGCAATGGGTGCCAATGCGGCATGACGACAATGCAACATTGACTCAATGAGGCAGTGCCCCATTGCCGCATTGCCCCATTGCACGCATTGCCCTATTGCACGCATTGCCCCATTGCCCCACTGCCTCATTGCCCCATTGCCTCAATCACCAATGAGCGTCACCGTCAGCAGTGCGCCGCCGCCGGGCCGGTTGGCGGCCGTGACCGAGCCCCCGTGGAGTTCGACCAGGTGTCTGACGATGGACAGGCCGAGGCCTGTGCCGCCTGGGTCGCGCGTCCGGGAGCGATCGACGCGGTAGCACGAGACCCGGATAGAATTCTCGTGCATGTCCCTCGAGGTGCTGTCACTCAGCGCGCTCTCGCTCGGCTTTCTCCACGGCCTTGGCGCCGATCACCTGATGGCGGTTGCCGCGCTCTCGGTCGGCGGCGCGGACGGCGGACGCCGGCGCCGCGCGGTCGGCACGGCCGTCGGGTTCGCGTGTGGTCACGCACTGGTTCTTGGAGCAGGCGCGGTCGCGGCCCTGCTGTTCGGACTGGCCGTGCCCGCCACGGTGGCGGCCGGCGGCGAGCGTGTCGGCGGCGCGCTGCTCATCGGGCTCGGCGGCGCGGGCGTCTGGAGCGTGCTGTCGGGCCGCGCCTACGGCCACTTCCATCACAACGGGTCGCCCCCGTCGTGGTGGCATCTGCACTTCGGTCCGCGCGCCGCCCACCCGGCGCGCGGCCACGCGCATCGATCGCTGCCGGCCATTCTCGGCGCGGTGTTTGCCGTCAGCAGCCTGCGCGCCCTCATGCTGCTCGAGCCGTTCGGCGGCGACCGCGGCGCCCTCGCGCTGCCGGACGCGCTGCTGCTCGTCGCGCTGTTCGGGCTGGGCATTCTGGCGTCCATGTCGCTCTTCGGCGTGGTGCTCGCGAGGGTGCTGTCCGCGCGCCAGATGGAGCGCTCCGGCCAACTGGCCGCCGGGGCCGTGGCCCTCGCCTCGATCGCGCTCGGGGTGTACTGGCTGGGAGCCTGAGCACTCAACCCGGCCGCCTGACGGCGACCGTCACGTACGTCAAACCGGCTGGCGACGACCGGCGGTCAATCTCGGTGATCCCGTGCTTGGCGTACGTGTGGAGCGCGGCGACGTTGTTCACATGCACGTCCGCGACCGTGCGCCCGGCGCCCTGCCCCGCGCGGAGGAACGCCTCCACGGCCAGCCGGTGGCCGTAGCCCCGGCCCCTGAAGTCCGGATGCACCCACACCTTGCTGACGTACCAGTCCGTCGACGCCGGCGTCACGAAGAGCCCCTTCGTCCGGGCCAGGCGATCGCTCATGGCCTGCTGCGGCAGCCGGGTGTCGGAGATCAGGGCCATCGCGTCGGCCAGTCGACCGCGCACGCAGTCGGCGCCGCTCATGGCGATGAAGCCGCCCACCGGCTTGCCGGCCTCGACGAGAATCTGGGCCCGGCCCGCGTAGACCTCTGACGTGGGCCGGCGGATCCACTGGTCGAGCGTCGCGCGCGCCACGTCCGGACCGCCGAAGAGAAAATCAAAGTACGGGTTGCCGGCGTCGTGCACGCCGGCCGCGATGGCGGCAAGCTCCGCCTCGTTGGAGAGAAAAGCGACGCCGTTCGTGAGTGTCAGTTCGTCAGGCACGGTACGGCCGTCCGGTCATTATCCACCCGGTCAGGTGGACTGGAGCGTCCCGTGCTTGCGCAGCAGCAGCCCGGCCGCCACGAGGCCGAGGAGGACGCTGTTGACCGCCATGATCGCCGTCGGCGAAAACACGTCCGCCAGCGCGCCTGCCACGAGCCCCCCCAGCGGCAGGCCGCTCCGCAGCGCGACCATGTAGATGCTGACGACCCGGCCGCGCAGCTCGTCCGGCACGGTGAGCTGCACGAGCGAGAGGCTCATGGCAAATGTGGCCATCGAGCACGCGCCCGCGATGAACAGGAGCAGCAGGCTCAACGGCAGCGACCGCGAAAACGCAAACGCGGCGACGAAGACGCCCAGCAGGCCCTGCGAGACGAGAATGGCGCGGCCCATGTGGCTGAATCGGCCTCGACTGCCGACGATGAGTGCGCCGACGATGGCGCCGAGGCCCTGGCAGGCCATGAGCATCCAGAGCCGGGTCTGCGGCGAGCCCGATCCGTCCAGGACGCTTGTCGCAAACGCCGGCAGGAGCACAGCCACCGGCATCGCCAGAAACGTCGTGACGAACGCCAGCACCGTCAGCACGAAGAGCAGCCGCGTGTCGCGCACGTACCGGAGGCCGCCCTTAAGCTCCCTGGCGAGGGCGATCGGTGTGGTGCTCGGGATGTGAGGCGGCAGGTGCAAGGCGGCGAGGGCCAGCACCACCAGAAAGAACGACAGGCCGTTCAGCGTGAAACACCACGCCGTGCCGATCGCCAGGAGCACCGCGCCGCCGGCGGCCGGGCCCAGCACGCGCGAGAGATTGAACTGCGTCGAGTTCAACGCGATCGCGTTCGGCAGATCGCGGCGCGGGACGAGCGACGGAATGAGCGCCTGATAGGCCGGACCGCCAAACGCCTGCCCGCAGCCCGCCAGAAATGAGAGCGCGAAGATGTATTCGACGCGAACCGTGCCGGTGAAGACGAAGGCCGCCAGCGCGAACGCCGAAATCGCCTGCACGTACTGCGAGCCCGTCAGGAGCCGTCGCCGATCGTGGCGGTCGGCGACCACGCCGCCAATGAGCATGAAGAGCAGGATGGGCAGCTGGCTGAGGAACTCGTCGATGCCGAGGTAGGTATTGGATTTGGTCAGGTCCCAGACGAGCCAGCTCTGCGCGTACTTCTGCATCCAGGTGCCGATCGTCGACCCGAGCGCCGCCAGCCAGACGAGTCGGAAGTTGCGGTGGGCGAGCGCGCTGGCGTACCGGGACTGCCAGGAATACGGGGCGTCGGGGGTCGACAAGGAGGGAATCTTACGTTGACCCCGTTCCGATGCGTGGCCCGGCTTGCCCCGCCGTGACTGGTGGTATACTCCGCCTTCCAGAGCGAATAAAGAGCGAAACAATGCCATCTGAGGCCGTTTTTCGGCTGGAATCGCTGCTCGACGCCAGAAAGCTGGGCCGTACCGTCGCCCGGCACCAGGCCGAGCCGGCCCAGGTCGTCCCCGTGGGCATTCCGGCCCTCGACGTGGCGCTTGGAGGCGGGTGGCGGCGCGGGGAGGTGTCGGAGATCGTCGGCCCCCGTTCGTCTGGGCGTACGAGCGTGGTGGCGCTCACGCTGGCGTCTGCCACCGCGCGGGGCGGTGTCGTCGGCCTCGTGGACACGATCGACCGGTTCGATCCGGCGTCGGCGGTCGCCGCCGGGGTCGATCTCGATCGAGTGCTCTGGATTCGCGGTCCCGCGATCACGGTCGAACACGCCCGGGCCGCCGTCGTCGACCGCGCCGTCCATCAGGGCGTTCGTGCGCTGGATCTCGTCGTGCGGGCGGGGGGATTCACCGTGGTGGTGTTCGACGCCGCGGATATCCCGCGGAAGTTTCTCGGCGCGTTGCCCTTCGCGACCTGGCTGCGGGTGGCGCACGCCAATGCCGGCCAGCCAACCGTCTGTCTCCTCGCTGGCGACGCGCCCATGGGCCGGAGCCCGCGAGGCGCCACGGTGGAGCTGGAGGCGGCCGGCCGATGGACCGGCGCGAGCCCGCAAAGCCGCCGGCTGGCGGGGCTCGATATCCGCGCGCGCGTGCGCGCCGCCGGGCACGCGAGCGATGTGACGTTTACGTTCGAACAGCCTTCACCATGAAGCACATGAGGATCATGAAGAAATCTTCATGCTCTTCATGTTCTTCATGTTCTTCATGGTGAAGCTCTTTGACACGGATCTGACGATGTTCTGTTGTCTGGTTCTTGATGTGCCGGCGCCGCCGGGCGCGCTGGCGGACGTCGCGCGCGCGTGCTCGCCCACGGTCGAGACGATCGGCGATCAGGTCGCGGTGTTTGACGCCGCCGGGCTCGAGCGGGTCATCGGGCCGCCGGGCGCGATCGGGCAGGCGGTCAGCCGCCTGGCGGCCGATCGCGGTTTGACGGTTCGCGTGGCCGTCGCGAAGACGGCCGCGGCCGCCGCGCTATTGGCCCATGCCCGGTCCGGCCTCACCGTGGGAGGTGACATTCAGGATGTCGCGTGCGGGGGTCTCCGGGACCTGTTCCCTCGTCACGATCCCCGTGAGCTGGACGAGGTCCTGGATACCTTCCAAGGGTGGGGGCTCCGCACGTGCGCGGACGTGGCACGGCTGCCGCGCGCGGGGGTGGCGGCCCGGCTGGGCGCCCTGGGCGTGGCGCTGCATCAGGCCGCTTCGGGCGAGGACGTCAGGCCGCTCGTGCCGATCCGCGAGTCGCGCCGGTTCATCGAGCGCCTGGAGCTCGAGTGGCCGATCGAGGGGCTCGAGCCGCTCGCCTTCGTGCTGGCGCGGCTGTGCGAGCCGCTGGCGGCGGACCTCGAGCGGGCCGATCGGGGCGCCGTGGAGATCGCCACGCGGTTGACCCTGGTCTCGCGTGACATCCACGCGCGCGTGCTGCACCTGCCCGCTCCCATGCGCGACGCCCGGGTGCTCCGCACGCTCATTGCGCTCGACCTGGAATCGCATCCGCCGGCCGCCGGCATCGATGCGATTGAAATTGAGCTGGGCGTCGTGCCGGGGCGCATCACGCAGGGCTCGCTGCTGACCCACGCGCTGCCGACGCCCGAGGCGCTGACGTCGCTCATGGCGCGCCTGGGCGCGCTCGTGGGGGAGGCGCGTGTGGGCGCGCCGGCGCTCGTGGCGTCGCACGACGCGCGCGCGATCGGCATGGCGCGGTTTGCGCCGACGGACGCACTTGACGGGTCATCCGGGGTCTGGCCCGCCCGTTCCAGCCCAGACGCCGGCGCCGGCGCCGGCCTGCGTCGCTTCGGCCTGCCGCTCGCGGCTCGCGTGGTCACCGAACGCGGCGCGCCGATACGCGTCGTGCCGGCCGCGCGCGGCCTCGCGGCGGGCCGGGTCGTGGATCGCGCCGGTCCCTGGCGGTCGTCTGGGCGATGGTGGGCGTTCGACCACACGCGCTGGGATCGCGACGAATGGGATGTCGAGCTCGCCCACGGCGCGCGGCTGCGCCTGTCGCGCGATCGGCAGGCGGGCCGCTGGGAGATTGCCGGCGCCTTCGACTGACAAGGGGTTTGCCCCATTGCCTCATTGCTCTCATTGCCTGATTTCTCCTATTGCCCATTGTTCCCATTCACCATTGCCCCATTCACCCATTGCCCCATTCACCCATTGCCCCATTTACCCATTGCACCCATTGCCGCATTGCCCCATTGCCCCATTGCCTCATTAACCAGTTGTGTACATTGAGCTCCACACCTCCTCGGCGTTTTCCTTTCTGGACGGCGCGTCGTCGCCCGCGACGCTCATCGAGTGCGCCGCCGACCTCGGCTATCCCGCGCTGGCGCTTCTCGATCGAGACGGCGTGTACGGCGCGCCGCAGTTCTATCGCGCCGCCAAAGCCGCCGGCCTTCGCGCCATCGTCGGCGCCGAGCTCACGATTCAGGGCGCGGCCGACCCGGGAGTCCCCGCTCATGGCGCGCACGACAGCTCGTGGACGCTGCCGGTCCTCGTGTCGTCCGCCGCCGGCTACCGCAATCTGTGCCGGCTGATCACCCAGGCGAAGCTGCGAGCGCCCAAGGGCGAGTCGCGGCTCATGCTCGAGGACCTCGATGGCGGGACGGCCGGGCTGGTCGCGCTGGCCGGCCGTGCAGTCCTGCGTGCCGACCGCCACGGCGTGGGCGGGCTCGTGGACCGGCTGGTGGGCATCTTTGGCCGCGCCAACGTCTGGATCGAGATCCAGCGTCACCTCCGCCGCGAGGAGCAGGCCGATATCGACTCGCTGCTGGACCTGGCCGAGGCCTTTCGGGTGCCCGTCATGGCGTCGAACGGCGTGCGGTTCGCCGCGCCGGCGTCGCGGCCGTTGTACGACGTCTTCACCTGTCTCCGGCACAAGACGTCGCTTGAGGCGGCCGGCCGGCGCCTGACGGTCAACGCCGAGCGCTATCTCAAGCCGCCGGACGCGATGGCGCGGCTGTTTGCGGATCTGCCGGCGGCGCTGGCCGGGACGTCGGCGCTCGCCGAGCGGCTGGAGTTCACGCTGGCCGATCTCGGCTACCGGTTTCCGGACTATCCCGTGCCGGACGGCGGAAGTCAGGTCGCGTTCCTGCGCCATCTGGCGCAGGTCGGCGCGCGCGATCGCTACCGGCCGTATCACGATCGGGCGCGCGCGCAGATCGCGCGCGAGCTGGATCTCATCGAGAAACTCGACCTGGCCGGCTACTTCCTCATTGTCTGGGACATCGTCAATTTCTGCCGGCAGCAGGGGATTCTGGTGCAGGGCCGCGGGTCGGCGGCCAACAGCGCCGTCTGCTACGCGCTCGGCATCACGGCGGTCGATCCGGTCGGCATGGATCTCCTGTTCGAGCGGTTCCTGTCGGAGGAGCGCGGCGAGTGGCCGGACATCGATCTCGACCTGCCGAGCGGCGATCGACGCGAGCGCGTCATCCAGTACGTCTACGCGCGCTACAGCGGGGGCAATGGGACCGGGAGCGGGCCGAGGGTCGGGATGACCGCCAACGTCATTACCTACCGCGGGCGCAGCGCCGCGCGCGAGGCCGGCAAGGTGCTGGGCCTCGAGGCGTCCGAGATCGATCGGCTGGCGAAGCTGATGAGCCAGTTCGAGTTCGTCGATCCCGAGGAGACGCTGGCCCGGAACCTGCGCGAGGCCGGGATGGATCCGGACGACCGGCGTTTTCGATGGTTCGCGCGGATCTGGACGGACATGCAGGACCTGCCGCGGCACCTCGGCCAGCACTCGGGCGGCCTGGTGGTGTGCCACGGGCGGCTCGACGAGATCGTGCCGCTCGAAAACGCCGCGATGCCGGGCCGCGTCGTCGTGCAATGGGACAAGGATGACTGCGCCGATCTCGGGCTGGTCAAGATCGATCTGCTCGGGCTCGGGATGATGGCGGTGCTGGAGGAGGCGCTGGCGATCATCAACGGGGGCACGGAAGTGTCCGCGAGCGAGGACGTCAGGGGGTCCGCGGGAACGAAGGCTCACGGGTCAAGGTTGAACTTGGCGCACCTGCCGCCTGACGACCGGGTGGTGTATCGCATGCTGCAGCAGGCGGACACCGTGGGCGTGTTCCAGGTCGAGTCGCGCGCGCAGATGGCGACGCTGCCGCGTTTGCGGCCCGAGCGCTTCTACGACCTCGTCGTGGAGGTCGCCATCATCCGGCCCGGCCCGATTGTCGGCAACATGGTGCATCCGTACCTGCGGCGCCGGCGGGGGGACGAGCCGGTCACGTATCCGCATCCGACGCTCGAGCCGGTACTGGCGCGGACGCTCGGCGTGCCGCTCTTTCAGGAGCAGCTCCTGCGGATGGCGATGGTCGTGGCCGGGTTCAGCGGCGGGGAAGCGGAGGAACTCCGTCGGGCCATGGGCTTCAAGCGGTCCGTCAGGCGCATGCAGCAGATCGAGCAGCGGCTGCGCGACGGCATGGCGCGGAATGGGATTACGGGAGCGGCCGCCGACGGCATCGTGCAGTCGATCACGTCGTTCGCCCTGTACGGCTTTCCCGAGTCGCACGCCGCCAGCTTCGCGCTCATCGTCTATGCGAGCGCGTATCTCAAGGCGCATTACCCGGCGGCGTTCTACACGGCGCTCCTCAACAACCAGCCGATGGGCTTCTATCACCCCGCCACGCTCGTGAAGGACGCGCAGCGGCGCGGCGTGCGGTGGGCGCCGATCGACGTGCAGGCGTCGACGTGGGCGTGCCGGGTGCAGGAGGACGGCAGCGTCCGGCTCGGGTTGAACTACGTGCGAGGCCTGCGCGAGGAGGCCGGCCGGCGGATTGAAGCGGGGGCGCCGTTTCGGTCGATTGACGATCTCGTGGCGCGCGCGGGGCTCCGGCAGGACGAGGTCCGGGTGCTGGCCGTGATTGGCGCGCTCGCGCCGTTCGGCGGCGACCGCCGAACGGCGCTCTGGCAGGCGGCGCGACGGCCGGAGATTCCTGTGGCCGCGGCGGACGCGTCCGGGCTGGCGGCCGCGGACGCGCCCGCCGCCTCGTCACCGCTCTCGCCGATGTCGCTGGCCGAGCGTGTCGAGGCCGACTACGACGGCACGGGGCTCACGATCGGCCCGCATCCGATGGCGCTCGTCCGCGCGTCGCTCGCGACGCGCGGCGTGCAGCGGGCCGTGGACCTGCCGCGCGGCCGCGCCGGCCGGCGCGTCCGCGTGGCCGGCGCCGTCATCACCCGTCAGCGGCCGGGCACCGCCAAGGGTTTCGTGTTCCTCTCGCTCGAGGACGAAACCGGCATCGCCAACATCATCGTCAATCCGGACGTGTTTGCGCGGGACAAGCGCACGATCGTGGACGAGCCGTACCTCTTGGTCGAGGGCACGCTGCAGAATCAGGACGGCGCCGTCTCGGTCAAGGCCGATCGCGTGGAGGCCATCGGCCACGCCGGGCCAGAGGCAGAGGCGAGGGACTTCTACTGAACGCGGACGCGGTCTCTACTCAATCTCAAACCTCACTTGCCTCGTCACCGTCCTGCGGTCCCCGGCCACGAGCGTCAGGAGGTAGCGGCCGGTTCTGAGCGTCGAAATCGGCAGGTCCAGTCGGACATCGGCGGCGCCCTCGCGGAACCGGTCGCCGGCGAGCGTCTCTTTGCGGCTGAAGACGACCGCGCCGTGTTCGTCGGTCATCCGGGCCTGCACCGAGGTCCGCTGCGACCGATCGTAGATGCGGGCGAAGGCGGTCACGCGCGCGTCGCGATCGAAGCTGCGGACGGTTGTGGGCGTGACGGGCAGGAGATCCGCGAGCCCGTCGGCCGGCGCGGCGATCCAGGCCGGGTCGGCCGCGAGGACGAGGCCTGACATCTGCAGGGCGTCGCGGCCGAAGTCCGGCACGTGCACGTCGAGGTACACGCTGCCGTGCCTGCCGAGCGCCGCGCTGTGCGCCGCGAGCCGGAGCTGGTACTCGCCAGGTTCGAGCTCGAGCCGCGTGAGGATCTCGTACCGCGCATCGTCTCCGGTACCCGAACGGAACACGAGGCGGGCCGTCTGGCTGGACGTGCCCCGCGGCTCGCCGCGTGGCGTGTGGGCCGTGGCCTGGAGCTGCAGCGTTTCGGGCACGCGGGCGCCGACGTCGCCCGGCACCGTGTGCTGCACGCCGACGACGATGGCGAGCGTGGCGGTGCGGCGACCGGGGGTCAGGAACGGCGCGGCGGCGGCGCGGAGCGTGATGTCGGGCGCGGGCAGGATGCCGGAGAGCGCCTCGGCCAGTTGGCGCGCCGCCTGGCCCGCCGGCCTCTGCCGGGAGGCGGGATCGAAGTACGCGTTGCGCGTGTGGGCCGTCACGCCCGAATGTCGGACGCGCACCTCGACCTGCCGCACGCGCCGGTCGCCCGGCTCGCGCGTCGACCGGTAGCCCAGGAGGTAGTAGGAGCTGTTCTCGCGGAAAATCTGCGCGACGCCGGCTTCGACGTCATTGGTGTCCAGAATGGCGCGGCCGCCGCTGCTGTCGGCGACGGTGCGCAGATAGTCCCGGCTCAGTCGCGCGCGGTTCATGGCGTCGAGCGGATCGGTGCGGACGACGACCCCGAACGCGGCGCGCGTGCGCGCGTCCTGCTGCTGGGCCGACGTCTGGCGCTCGAGATACCGCTGCAGGCCGCCGAGGCCGGCCGGATCGATGCTGTAGATGTTCACGTTGCCGTGCTGCGCGCGGACGAAAGCCTCCTGCATCGCGGAGCCGTAGGCGTCCTGCGGGCGGTTGGCGACGAACTCGGCCATGATCTGCGCGAGTTCCTCGGACATCTGTTCCTCGACGGTGCCTTCGGCGCGCTGCGCGGAGAGGAGCGTGAAGTTGGCGATGGTCTCGGGGCCGACCGGCACGCCCGTGCTGACGTAGATCAGGGCCTTGCGCCGCTGGGGCACGGTGGCGAGCGCGGCCGCGACGTGGCCGAGCGTGCGAATGGAGCTGAAGTAGCTCCAGTTGTCCGTCTGCGGGTCGGTGTAGGCGGAGCCCGCGGCGAGCCCTTCGACGCTCGCGGCGAGGCGAACCCGGTCGTTCGTGAAATCGACGGAGCGGCGGACATCGCGCGTGTAGATGACCGCCGCGAGATCGGCCGGGCCCAGCCGATCGATGACCTGCCGGGCGATGAAGCGGACGTTCGCGAGCGTCCGCACCTCGAACGGCATCGTCGCGTCGTCGATGACGAGCGCGAACAGGCGGCCGTCGCCCAGGTCGTTCGAGCGGACGTCGGGGGCGATCTGGCGCAGCCACGGCGCCGACCCGGCCTCGGCCTCCGGCACGTTCACGGCGGCGAAGGCCGCGACCTCCTGCGGCCGGCCGTTCTCGAGGATGGTGAAGTCGGTGGCCGCGAGGCCCTCGACCGGCCGGCGGTTCGCGTCGAGGACGGCGACGTCGACCTGGACGAGATCCACGGTCGCCCGGAAGACGGGCGCGGCCTGCTGCGAGGGCGTTTGCGCGCCGCTTCCGTGCCAGGGGATCGTGGCCAGGAGGGCGAGCAGGGCGAACGTGGAACGCGGGGCGGACGTTGGTCGCACCACAGTTCTGGGGATCTCGTGAGGCCTATAGCTTAGCAGGTTGCCGGAGCCGATACCCCTGCTAGACGCTTCATGGCCCGTGGTACGTTGAGACCGGGAATGAGGGACAGCCCGTTCATGGTCGACAAGGCTCTGCGAGTGGTCGCGCTGACCGCGTTACTCGTCCTGGCGGTGCCGGCGCTGGCGTGGGCCCAGGCGCCTCGTCTCCCCGCGTTTCGTCCCGACGTCACCTTCGGCGTCGTCTTCGACGACAACGTGCTGGCAAGGCCCGAGGCGACCGGCGACATCTTCATGCGGCTCACGCCGGGCTTCGACCTGAGGCATGAGTCGACGCGTGTGTCGCTCGGCGCGGGGCTGCGCTTCGACGCGGAGCGGTACCAGGAGCGGTCGGACCTCAACACGGCGGTGGCGCGCCAGGCGACGGGCTTCGACCTCACCTGGCGGCCGAACCGGCGCTTCGCGGTGACGTCGCGAGCGGGGTACCAACGCACGCAGACACCGCAGGACTTGAATGTGACGACGGGCCTCACGGGAGGCCGTCAGCAGGCGTCGCGCGTGGACGCCGCGGCAGGCGTCGAGCGCACGCTCCGACCGGGACGGCGGCTCTCGCTCGGTGGAGAGTACGGGTACGACGACCTGAGGGTCGGGTTGGACAGCGAGGTGCGACGGGCGACAGTGCGATACACGCACCAACTCAACGCTCGATCGGAACTGGCGTTGAGTTACCGCTTTGAGGATCGCCAGTTCCGGCCCGGTCCGCTCGTACGGTCCCACCTTGGGCTGATCACGTGGTCGCACCTGCTGACGCTGGCAAGGCGGCTCGTGCTCGAGGGCGGACCAAGGGTGGTGGACGGCGAGCTTCGGCCGGACGTGACGGTATCGCTCACGCAGACCGTCAGCAGCGTGACCTCCTTCACGGTGGGCTACTCCCACACCCAGGACGTCGCCATCGGCATTGTCGGACTCCTGAAGCTTGATCGCCTGTCGGCGTCCGTCACGGCGCGGCGTGGACGCCGGTGGGAGGCGTCGTTCGGCGGAGGAGCGTTTCGCAACGTTCAAACAAGTCTTGAGACGCTCGCGTACGACGTGTTTGGATCCCTCGGCCGCTCGCTCACCGACGCGGCGTGGCTGGTCGTCTCGGTCAACAGAACATTGAACGAGCTTCGGGCGCCCGGCACGACGCTGCCGGGCTCGACGATCCGTCGCAACACCGCGCTCATCTCACTCCGCATCGCGCCGTGGCGTCCTCGGTGAAGATGAAGGGGTCGTACCTCGATCTGTGGACAACTCAGGGAACTTCGCCGACAGGAAGGTCCCTTGAGTTGTCCACAGATCGAGGTACGACCCCCTACGTCTTTGCAATCGTCTCCATCGCGTCCGCGAACGTGTCGATTTCGTCAAGCGTGGTGTAGACGTTCGGCGTTACCCGGATCCCCTCGTATTCAGCATGTGAAATGGGCGTCGCGATAATCCGCCATTTCTCCCACAGGCGGGAGGTGATCGTGCCCGCCGGAATCCCGTCGATCCCGATGGTGCCGATGGCGCAGGACAGCGCCGGGTCGAGGCTCGTGTGCAGGCGGAAGCGCCCGCCCTGGAGGCGGCGGGCCCAGCGATCTTTCAGGTAGCGGAGGCGTGCGGCCTTGCGCGCGGCGCCGATGCCGTGGTGGAAGACCAGGGCCTCGGCAATCGCGTTGTGGTTGGCGGCCGGGTGCGTGCCGATCTCCTCGAACTTGCGGATATCCGCGGCTCTGCCAGCGGGCGGCGGCTGCAGCGCCCAGTGTCGTTCGATCCGCTCGCGCCGGACGTACAGGAAGCCCGTCCCGATCGGGGCCAGCAGCCACTTGTGCAGGCTCGTGCCGTAGAAGTCGCAGTCGAACTCCCGGATCGCGAAGGGGAAGTGCGCGTAGGCGTGCGCGCCGTCCACAACCGTCGTCAGGCCGCGGCGCCGCGCGAGCGCGCAGATCTCTTTGATCGGGAAGATGTGGCCCGTCAGGTTGGTGATGTGGCAGAAGTGGATCACCCGCGTCGCCGGGGTGATCGCCGCCTCGAAGCGCCGGACGAGATCGGCCGAGGTCGCCGGGACGGGAAACGAGATCTTGGTCAGCTTGATGCCGTCGCGCCGGACGCGCTGCTCCCAGGTGTTCAGCATGCGCCCGTAGTCCTGGTTGGTCGTCAGCACCTCGTCGCCGGGCTTGAGGTCCAGGCCGAGCTGGGCGATCTGCAGCGCCTCGCTCGCGTTGCGGGTGATCGCGATGGTCTCGGCATCGGCGCCGGCGTCGGCGGCCAGCGTGCGGCGGACGCTTTCGATGTTCGGCTCGAGGACCTGCCACATGTGGTAGACGGGCGCCTGGTTCGAGAGGTCCAGGTAGCGCTTGAGCGCTTCGTGCACGACGCGCGGGCTGGGGCAGCAGCCGCCGTTGTTCAGGTTGATGAGCGTGCGGTCCAGCGTGAAAGCCTGCTGGACTTCTCTCCAATAGGTTTCGTCGCGCGCGACGTCGGCCGCCTGCCGGGCCGCGGCGCCCGCCGAGGCCTCGAGGAGTCGGCTGAGGCCGTCCGGGTTGAACGTGGCGAGGGCCGCCACGCCGCCGACTCGACTGGATCGACCGATGAACTCTCTGCGGCTCAACATGACTGGGCCCCTGTTGGAAACTGGTCAACTGGTCAACTGGTCAACTGGAGAACTGGACAACTGGTCAGCGGACCAGAACCCATGAACCTACTGCTTGTAAACGACCCCACCTTTCATGACGAAGGTCACCTTCCGTATCGCCGCAATGTTCCCTAGGAGCTTGCTGAAAAACGCATGAAACGAGTCAATGCTATGGTCGCCAGGCGGCGGGCGGAAGGCGTCTGATGCAACTCGTTCGTGCGAGGTCGGCCATGCGGACGGGGCGAGGCGGAGTG